>ENA-ORBV01002816-ORBV01002816.1-microbial-mat-metagenome-genome-assembly--contig:-NODE-2816-length-36104-cov-11.473673_pt1 | contig 36104 bp, 28 predicted proteins | sample MGYA00237777_ERZ505514 | MGnify/ENA primary metagenome ERZ505514 (study PRJEB26160, sample SAMN06269048) | microbial mat metagenome | isolation source: Oligotrophic lake microbial mat | place... | reverse complement strand
TCGGAACTTACCCGACAAGGAATTTCGCTACCTTAGGACCGTTATAGTTACGGCCGCCGTTTACCGGGGCTTCAGTCAAGACCTTCGGATTGCTCCTAAGCCCCTTCCTTAACCTTCCGGCACCGGGCAGGTGTCAGGCCATATACATCATCTTCCGATTTCGCATAGCCATGTGTTTTTGCTAAACAGTCGCCTGGGCCTCTTCACTGCGGCCCCCTTTGACAGGGGCGCCCCTTCTCCCGAAGTTACGGGGCCATTTTGCCTAGTTCCTTAGCCACGAATCACTCGAGCGCCTGAGGATGCTCTCCTCGACCACCTGTGTCGGTTTACGGTACGGGCGGCGCGTGCCTGATGTTTCTGCGGCTTTTCCTGGGGGCTTGTCCAGTGGGTTATCCGCGCGGCCCGAGAGCCTTGCGGTACTATCGCCCCGATCGCTCGGGGCTTCAACGTCGTATTCCGTCACGACGCACCACCTTTCCTGCCCCGTCCCCGCTTCACAACACGCGCCGGCACGGGAATTTTGACCCGTTTGCCATCGGCTTCGCCTCTCGGCTTATCCTTAGGTCCCGGCTAACCCTGATCCGATGAACGTAGATCAGGAACCCTTGGTCTTACGGCGATGACGTTTTCCACGCCATTTATCGTTACTTATGCCTACATTTGCTTTTCCACGGCCTGCACGGCTGCTCACGCAGCCGCTTCAACGGCCTGGAATGCTCCCCTACCTCCCGATTGCTCGGGACCAAAGCTTCGGTGTACAACTTGACGCCCGTTTATTTTCCGCGCAGGGGCGCTCGACCAGTGAGCTGTTACGCACTCTTTAAATGAATTGCTGCTTCCAAGCAAACATCCTAGCTGTCACTGCGCCCCCACCTCGTTCCTGCGAATTAGTCGTACTTAGGGACCTTAGCCGTTGGTCTGGGTTGTTCCCCTCTCGCCCTGTGACCTTCGCACCCCAGGGCTCACTGCCGTTACTATGTGTTGGCATTCAGAGTTTGTTAAGGGTTGGTAGGCGGTGAAGCCCCCTAGCCTTCTCAGTAGCTTTACCTCCAACACACATTCCACGACGCTGCACCTAAATGCATTTCGGGGAGTACGAGCTATCTCCGAGTTTGATTGGCCTTTCACCCCTACCCACAGGTCATCCCAAAACTTTTCAACGTTTACGGGTTCGGTCCTCCATCCCGAGACTATCGGGACTTCAACCTGCCCATGGGTAGATCACCCGGTTTCGCGTCTACCCCCACTGACGAAGTCGCCCTGTTAAGGCTCGCTTTCGCTGTGCTTCCGCGCCTGAAGCGCTTAGGCATGCCAGTGAGGAGTAACTCGTAGGCTCATTATGCAAAAGGCACGCCGTCATCCCGAGTAAACTCGAGACTCCGACCGCTTGTAGGCGCATGGTTTCAGGGTCTTTTCACTCCTCTTCTCGAGGTTCTTTTCACCTTTCCCTTACGGTACTTGTTCGCTATCGGTCTCCTGGTGGTATTTAGGCTTGGCAGATGGTGCTGCCAGGTTCAGACAGGGTTTCTCCGGCCCCGCCCTACTCAGGGTACTGCTAGGTAATAAATGCATTCCAAATACGGGGCTATCACCCTCTGTGGCCGCTCTTTCCAAAGCGCTCTCTTATACATTTATAGTCCACAGCGCAGCCCTACAACCCCAGCGGGCACGCCCGCTGGTTTGGCCTCCTCCGCGTTCGCTCGCCACTACTTGCGGAATCACTTTTGTTTTCTTTTCCTCCTCCTACTTAGATGTTTCAGTTCGGAGGGTTGACAACTATTGTTCACAGACCTTCAATCTGTGGGGTTCCCCCATTCGGACACGCGCGGATCAATCGGTCGTTTGCACCTACCCGCGCATTTTCGCAGCTTACCGCGTCCTTCGTCGTCCCCAGGAGCCAAGGCATCCCCCATGCGCCCTTATTCACTTCCTACTCTTGCCTGGCCATATAAGACCAAGTAATATCATCCAAGCATCCTTACGGACTACTCGTTTGGCTCAATTACTTTTACCTTTCTACTTCTGTTCCTTCCAGTCTTGTCAATGAACTTTTATCGTGAAACCGTAACTTTTAAATGACGGTATCTGATATGCTTTTTCTTTTGGGGCGGCAAAGGTAGAAATCCAAACGGAGGATGAACAAGCATTTGTAAAAGTTTTTTTGAAGGTTTTTAAAAACCTTATTTTTGGCTTTAAAATCAAGCTCAACAAACGCGTACTTATGCAAATTAAACTTCCCCAGGTTCTTGAACCCTTCCGCGAGCAGCTACTTAAGACTCGGCAGACTTTTATCCGGGCCACAGCGCAGGCATCGCGCAAGACGAAACCCTGGGAAAGCAAGGTGGGCGGGATGCCTTATTTGCCAAAAAACTTGGCTTGGCCAACGAGCTCCGAAGGTCGCGGGCTTTTTTTCCTCGCTCAGATAAACTTTGCAGAGACGCCGCCGCTTGCTCCGTTCCCTTCGAAAGGCATCCTGCAGTTTTTCATCAATGATGACGACTTGTACGGCATGGATTTCGACGACGGCGAAAACCCAGACACTTTTCGGGTGCTTTTTCACCCCGAAGTGATGGAAAACGAATCTCTCCTGCAACCAAAACCGCCTACTTCAACATGGGACGAAGCCTTGCTTCCGCACCACCCGGACGAAAGCTATCCATTGATGTTTGGGCTTGCAGACGAGGTCGTGCCAATTTCGGATTATCAGTTTTACCAACTCTTTGGAAGCGGCTTTTTTCGGCAGTTCGGAGAAAAGGAATGGGATGTGATGGGCGAATTTGAAAAGTCTGTGCGGTCACAGGGTCACAAAATCGGTGGTTATGCCTATTTTACACAAGACGACCCCCGCCGTCCAGACGATCCAATGCTCCTGCTTTTGCAACTCGATTCTGATGAGGGCATGGACCTTATGTGGGGAGACATGGGGGTGGGTCACTTTTTTATTCGTGAAAAAGACCTTAAAGCGCTGGATTTTTCTCGCGTGTTATATGACTGGGATTGCCTTTAAGAAATTCGATCCATCCCAGCCAAGGCAGCCTGAACAGTGGCCTTATCTTCCGGATAGGTGACTCCATACCACTGGCTGTCGCTATGCAGTACGCGGACGCGGACATCACCTGAATTGACTAGGTCGTTGACAACTAATGGGATGAAAAATTCGGCTTTTGGATTCATGCTGTTCGCCAACACAAATGCGCGAAACTGCGTTTCAATATGCTCCACTGTGGAATGGTGTAGTCCCCACAGGTTCATGGAAACAGGGGTGTTGTCTGGCAAAAAATGCCGTCCTGTTTCATCGCTGAAATGTATGCCATCATCATGGCGCTCCACTTTGGTGCGTTCGGTCACCCCGCTTAAAAACCCATAGTCATCTACAGAACAAACCCCACGAGACACGCAGCCGTTTTCAGAAAGAGTATTGCCCAATTGGTAGGCCACCATGCCATATTCCGTGGCTGAACATTGATTTCGTAGGAAATCGCCTAGATGCTGGAAGGCATCCTCGCCGTAATAATCATCGGCGTTGACGGTAGCAAATGGCTCGTTTAGCAGGTGTTTGGCCGCAAGGATAGCATGGGCTGTCCCCCAAGGTTTTTCACGATGGGGTTTTTCGGCAAGCCATTCAAGACAGGAATCCAATTCTTGAAAAGCATATTCCGTTGGGATTTTGGCTTCCACCCGTTTCCCCACTTTTTCGCGGAAAGCTGCTTCGATTTCTTTCCGAATAACAAAAACCACTTTGCCGTACCCGGCTCGAATTGCATGATGCACGGAATATTCCAGTATGGCCTCGCCGCCTGGGCCCATGCCGTCTACTTGTTTCAACCCGCCATAGCGCGAGCCGATGCCAGCGGCCAAAATCAGAAGTGTTGGTTGCATATTTTATCTGTTTGATGATGAGGTGTTGGAATTGCAGGGTGCAAAATTCGGAAAGCCAAGCACATTTTGAGCCATTTCTCAAAAACAAGCTATAAAAGCCCGCACATCAATCCCCATTTCCGTTTCATACTTTTGCCCCAAAATTTTCTTGATGAACACTTACCGCTGCCTGCACACGCACCTTGTTTTCTTCTTAATACTTTCTTTTTCAACTGTTTTTGCACAAAAATCATCCGTGCAAAACATCGAAAGCCGCGTAGAAGCCCTCCTCGCCAAAATGACGCTTGATGAAAAAATTGGCCAACTCAATCAAGTGCCTGGCGATATCAGTACAGGCACAGACTTCAAAAAAGACGATCTTCTTTCTCAAATACGAACGGGTAAAATCGGTTCAGTGATCTCTCACACCAACTTTCAAAACAAGATCACCTTGCAACGCGTGGCGGTCAACGAAACCCGCCTTGGTATCCCGCTTGTCTTTGGTTTCGATGTCATTCATGGTTATAAAACCATCTTTCCCATCCCGCTTGCGCAGGCTGCCAGTTGGGATATGAGCCTGATCGAGCGTATTGAACGTATTGCTGCTGAAGAAGCCAGTGCCGATGGCCAAAACTGGACTTTTGCACCGATGGTGGATGTATCGCGCGATCCGCGTTGGGGGCGAGTCATGGAAGGGGCAGGAGAAGATCCGTTTCTCGGGAGCCGCGTGGCCGAGGCCCGGATCCGTGGTTTTCAAGGCGATGATTTGGCCGCTAAAAACACGGTTGCTGCTTGTACAAAACACTTTGCGGGCTATGGTTTTACAGAAGCCGGGCGCGATTACAATACCGTGGATATGAGTGATCAGCGCCTTCTTGAAATCGTGCTGCCGCCGTTTAAGGCTGCCGCCGATGCCGGATCAGCTACTTTTATGAATGCTTTCAATACACTCAACGGTGTTCCTGCCAGCATGGACAAAAATTTGATTACCAATATTTTGCGTGGCGAATGGGCCTGGAAGGGAATGGTCGTCAGCGATTGGAATTCTTTTGGCGAAACGCTCGTACATGGCGCAGCAGAAAATGATATGGACGCTTCGGCCAAATGCCTTTCGGCAGGCAGCGACATGGATATGGCGGGTGGTACTTTTCAGCGTGGCCTCAAAAAAGCCCTGGAAAACGGAAGCGTCTCGCAAGCACAGATTGACGAGGCCGTGCGTCGCGTATTAAGATTCAAATTTTCCCTCGGACTCTTCGATGATCCTTTCCGTTACTTGAACCAAAAACGTCACGACGAAACCCTGGAAAAACCCGAATACCGCGAAGTCGCCCGCGATGCCGCTGCCAAAAGCATGGTATTGCTCAAAAACGACGGTGGCCTTTTGCCGCTCACGGAAGGTAGCCGATTCAAAAAGATTGCCATCATCGGGCCTTATGCCGACAGCAAAGGAAACAAAGACTACATGAGTTTCTGGACGCTTGGCTTGGGAATTCGTGCGTATGATTCCACCAAGGTCGTCCGGCCAGCTCAAGCCCTCAAGCCAGCACTTGAAAAACTTGGTTTTGAGGTGACTGTGACCGAAATCTGCCTGGATGCTACCTGTACGGAAAAAGATTATTCCGCAGCCATAAATGCCGCCCGTGCCGCCGATATGGTAGTAGTATGCGTCGGCGAGCGAGGCACTGACTGTGGCGAAAGCCGTTCGGTGGCAAGCCTCGAACTGCCTCGAAAACAAGAGATTATCTTGAGCATCCTGGGCCGCTTGAGCAAGCCCACGGTGATGGTATTGTTCAACAGCCGCCCGCTGGTGTTCGACTGGGCCAGTCAAAATATTCCGGCTATTCTCGTGGCATGGCAACCTGGTTTTGAAACCGGAAATGCGCTTGTAGATGTGCTCACGGGTAAAGTGAACCCCTCTGGCAAGCTACCAGTCACCTTCCCGCGCTCCTTGGGCCAGGTGCCAATTTACTACAACCAGCTCAACACGGGTCGCCCGCAACAACAACAAGGCCAGATCTGGACGAGCGGCTACCTTGATTCTCCCACTAGCCCTGCTTACCCGTTTGGTTATGGGTTAAGTTACACAACGTATTCGTATTCAAACTTTAAACTCAGCAAATCGCAGTACAAGATGGGCGAAACGGTAGAGATTTTTGTCACTGTGACCAATAATGGTAGTCAAGCAGGGGAAGAAGTTGTACAATGCTATATTCATGATTTGGCGGCAGATATTGCACGCCCGGTGAAGGAGTTGAAGGGTTTTGAGAAGATAAAACTAGCACCAGGTGAAAACCAAATCGTGACGTTCCGGCTTTCTGAAAGTGACCTTTCCTACTGGAACAACGAACTGAAATGGAAAGCCGATCCTGGTAAGTTCAAGGTGTTTGTGGGCGGGAATTCCAGAGATGTTAAGGAGGGGGATTTTGAGTTGGTACGCTGAAGATTGTCCAATGTCCAACAAGGAATGTCCAATGTCCAAGGATGCGCTGCTCCTGGAAATCATGGTTAGCAACCGCTAATGTCAAGTGGTATTTTTATCTCAGGATCCACTTGGACATTCCTTGTTGGACATTGGATATTTTAAGGCCTCGTTTTTTTCTGAAAAAACAGCCAATACGCCAGCAATCCAGCCACCACCACGACCAAGCCCGCCAGGGCTTTTTCCCAGCTTCCCACAATGTTGAAGCAAACGAACCAGGCGCAAATGCCCACAAAAACAATCGGGGTAAGTGGGTAAAGGGTGGTGCGGTAACTGCGTTCTGCATTGGGCCGCTTTTTGCGGAAAACAAAAATGGTCGTGCCCACGAGCATCAGTCCGATCCAATCAAGGAAGGTGACGTACTCAATCAGGTCGTTAAAAGTACCCCAGAAAAAAAGCAGGAACAAAGCCCAGCCGCTCTGGATAAGCATGGCCCACACAGGGGTGCGCCACTTGGGGTGTATCTCGGCTAGTTTGGCAAAGAATACGCCATCTTTTGCCATCGCGTAGTACATTCTGGGGGAAGTGACGGCGTAAATACCAATACTCCCAAAGGTGCTGAGGGCAATCAGGAATGCCATCAAGGTGCCGCCCCAAGGCGTGACGGTATTCATGGCGTCAGCGGCCACGGTCTTCGAATAGGCAATTTGTTCTACAGGGAGCAAGCGCATATAAGCCACATTTGCGAGCACATATACGAGCGTGATGATAATGGCCCCCAGAATCATAGCCCTCGGCACAGTGCGCTGCGGGTTTTTTGTTTCGCCCGCCATGTACGATGCGTGTTGCCAGCCCCCAAAACTCCAAAGCACTCCTATAAAGCCAAGCGCAAATGCGCTCATTAGATTATCGGGCGGCGTATTGGCGAAACTGCTTACGGCGTTGGCTGCTTCGGCTTGCGGGTTGGCAAAAAACAAGCCAGCACCAATGATCATAGCCAAGCCGACCAATTTTGCCCCGCCAAATAAATTGGCAATCCATTCCCCGATTTTAACCCCAAAAAGGTTGACAATAGTGAGGAAAATGATGATTCCAGCCGCAAGCGGCAATTCCCAAGGGCTGTCTTTCCCATATCCGTATAAGTAGCACAAATGCTCCGAGCATACCAGTGCCAAGGCGGCGATAGCACCCGCTGTGCTACAAAAAAGGATAAACCAGCCATACAGAAACCCCACTACATCGCCGTAAGCCTCCCTTAAATAGACATATAGTCCGCCCGCACCGGGGAACATCCCGCCCATTTCGGCAAAAGTAAGAGCGCCAGCTAAGGCCACCACTCCACCAAGTACCCAGAGTGCAATGACGTATTCAGGCAAATGGACCTGTACGGCAACGTTGCCAGGTGTTCGGAAAATACCACTTCCAATGGTGCAACCGATGGCAATCATCGTGAGGCTGTAAAGCGATAGCGAGCGGCGGAGTTCAGACATTTGTGGTTGGTGATTTGTTTAATTGGTGGTTTGGTGATGGGATTCACATCTTTGGCGAGCTGTTGAAAATAACCAAAAAGACCATCGCTAATTTCATTTCCTCTGAAATGACAGGGTCTAGATTATCTTCAATGGCCCAGTCGCGCGGATCACGCGTACGGAGCGTGTAGAGGTAAAAACTTCCATAGGTATCATCCTGCACCAGCCACTCGTCGAGCTGGTTGGTCCATTTGCTTTTGATATTGAGGGTAATCGTGTTGTCTGAAACGCGCCATTCTTTGAAATCTCCGTTCCAGTTGGTGCGCATAGTGATTATAGCACCTGAGTAAGTGCGGAGTTCCCATTGTTGCGGGTCATCTTTCCATTTTTGGCGAATGTTGCCCCGTTCTCCACCAAGTTCAAAAGCCCATTCCGACCAGTCGTCGCGGACATTGAGCCAGCGGAGTTTAAGTTCGCCGTAATACTCCTCCTCAGCTTCTTCGCCCTCTTCCAAATCGGCTTGCCTTAGTGTGGAAAAAATCTCCCATTCTACAAACGAATTCTGCCAACGACAACCAATGGTAGTCATGACAGGCGTTTGTGCCGAGACTTTGACCAAAAAACAAAAGGGCAAAAACGCCCAAAGCCAAAAGCGAATGGATGCCATCTTTTTGATTTTTAAAGCATTAAGGGGCAAAAAAACAACGCCGCCAACACGCCAGAAGCGATGGTAGGCGGCGTTGCCAGGTCAGAAAGTCGTGTGAACAGAAGACTTAGCCATATAATTTAGAATGGTAAGTCATCGGTGCTGACGGGAGGTCCGTCTGAATAGTTCGGGAATGGATCGGCGGGGAAATTTTCGCCTGCCGGAGCAGCCTTAGTGCGGCTGGAGCTTTGGGGTTGAGCATTATTGCTCTCACCGCCGCCAGCCTCCATACGCCACGCGTTGAGATTGGTCATATATTTCCCGTTCCATTCGCGTCCGCGCAGATCGAATGATACGCGCACCTGGTCACCTTCGTTGAAGTTGTCCAGAATTCCGCAACGATCTTGCACCGCCTGAAATTTGATAAGTTGGGGATAATTGCCGTCAGGAATTTCGAGTACGAACTCTCGTGCTGCAAAATTGGCCGATTTTTGCTCGGTCTGGAATACTTTGTGGAGTTTGCCTTCAACTTCAAAAGCCATTGTCTGTCAAATTATTGTGTGTAAAAATGCTGGTTTGGATGCGCAAAAATGCACACAAAATTTGAAAATTTGGACTTTGAGGCTTCAGACTTTCAGCAAGGATAATGGAGCGTATGACAATTGCTACCTTTGCCCCCTGTTTAACCGCAGTAGTCGTCCTTCCTGCCAAACTTCGGCAGCGTAGTTGAAGGCGAACTTTGACCAAATATTTTCAAAAATAAAAAAGGATAGTGTTGGCTTGGTTCCCACCGCGCTCACTCTCTCACTACTCTCACACATGGCTCGCATAGAACTTGTAATGCCCAAAATGGGCGAAAGCATCATGGAGGCCACCATTCTCAAATGGCGCAAAAAAATCGGCGATGCCGTTGAATTGGACGAACCCGTGCTTGACATCGCTACCGATAAGGTAGATTCTGAAGTGCCCTCCCCTGTTGCAGGGGTACTCGTGGAAATTCTTTTTCAAGAAAACGATGTGGTGGCGATCAATAAGGCCATCGCGATTCTTGAAACGGAAGGTTCACCCGCCGATGCCTTCCCGCCTGCCGAGCCTTCGCGGGCAGGAGCGAAGGAGGGAGGAAGCAGCAATCTGATAGCAGCTGAGGTGCCATATGTTCCAGCGGAGCCATCGGGTGCTTCAAGTCCAACGCCCAACGTCCAAATCCTAAAATCCGGAGAAGGCCGTTTTTACTCTCCGCTTGTGCGTACGATTGCTAAACAGGAGGGCATAGCGCAGTCTGAATTGGAGGCACTTTCTGGCTCCGGGCAAGAAGGCCGGGTAACGAAAAAAGATATTTTGGCTTATGTAACCAACCGGAGCAGTTCTCAAGCGGCTGTTGGCAGCAGCAGCGCAATGCAAGTGCCGCTCACCCCGTCTAATGTCCAAAGTCCAATTTCCAGTATCAGTGGCAACGTCGAAATCATCGAAATGGATCGGATGCGTCGCCTCATTGCTGACCACATGGTGATGAGCAAGCATACCAGCCCACACGTCACCTCCTTTGTGGAGGCAGACGTAACGAACATGGTGAACTGGCGCAACCGTGTCAAAGACGCATTTAAAAAGCAATACGGTGAGAATATCACGTTTACGCCCATTTTTGTAGAGGCTGTAGCACGCGCCATACGTGATTTTCCGATGATCAATGTGTCTGTGGATGGCACGAGAATCATTCTCAAAAAAGACATCAACGTCGGCATGGCGGCAGCTCTTCCCAGCGGCAACCTAATAGTTCCAGTCATCAAAAATGCCGATTTCCTAAACCTCGCAGGGCTTACCAAACAGGTAAATGACTTAGCCAATCGTGCACGCAACAACCAGTTAAAGCCTGATGAAATACAAGGCGGCACCTTTACGCTCACCAATGTAGGCACGTTTGGCAATGTAATGGGCACACCCATTATTAATCAGCCGCAGGTTGCTATTATGGCCATGGGGGCCATCCGTAAAAAACCGGCGGTGCTCGAAACGGAATACGGTGATGTGATTGCTGTGCGTCAAATGATGTTCCTTTCGCTTTCCTACGACCACCGGGTGGTAGATGGGTCGCTGGGAGGATCTTTCCTGCGTCGTGTTGCTGATTATTTGGAGCAATTTGATGCGAATCGAGCGTTTTAAGTAAAGTCCGATTTTGGTTGATATTAAGATATTGGGATATTAGGATATTCTGGTGATAATCAAGGTATTGGGTATTAATATCCCAATATCTTAATATCCCAATGTTCCAATATCCCAATATCCCAATATCCCAATACCAATTACTGCCGTACTTTTGCTACCCGGCAAAAAAGCCACGACACTACACAATGTCCCGTTCCAGACGTACACAAGCACTCCTCCAGTTTGGCCTATTTGCAGGTATCCTGGTGTTTGCCAACATTTTAGCCAACGCGTTTTACAGCCATTTTGACCTCACCGAGGAAAAACGCTTTACGCTCACCAAACCGACTAAGGCACTTTTGCGGGATATCAAAGACCGTGTGTATGTGCGTGTTCTGCTCGACGGCGATTTCCCGGCAGGGTTTAAACGTCTCCAGACCGCTACAAAGGAAATGCTCGACGACTTTCGTTCTGAGAGTGGATATCTTGACTATCAGTTTGAAAACCCTTCATTGGGCACTGTGGAAGAAGTGAATGAACGCCGCAAGTCTTTGGCTGACGATGGCATTATGCCCTTCAACCTTCGGGTGGCCGATCTGGGCGAGAGTTCGCAGCAGCTGATTTACCCCGTGGCAGTGTTCCACTACAATGGTCGCCAAATGGTTGTTAAGCTTTTGGAAAACAACTCGCCTACACTTTCGCCCGACGAAGTGATCAACAATTCGGTGACATTGTTGGAATACAAATTTGCCAACATCATTAAAAAACTACGCTCGGCAAATCGCGCTGTGATCCTTTTTACTCGCGACCACGGCGAACTCAACGAGCTGCAAACGGCCGATTTGGAGCGTGGCCTTCAACAGTTTTACGACACAGACCGCATTTCTCTGGATTCAGTTGTACAACTTAACCCGGAAGCCTGCGCCTTGCTTGTGGTAGCCAAGCCCCGCACGGCATTTTCTGAAAAAGACAAGTTCAAGATTGACCAATATGCGATGAACGGTGGCCGCATTCTCTGGCTCCTTGATCAGATGAATGCCAGCCTTGACAGTCTGAGCATAGGCGGCAAATTCATCTCCACGCCGTACAATTTGAAACTGGAGGATATGTTCTTCAAATACGGGGTGCGTATCAACTCCGATGTGGTGCTGGATTTGCAATGCACCAAAATTCCACTCCAGATAGGGCAAGTTGGCAATCAACCGCAATACGAACTGTTTGACTGGTACTACCACATTGCTGCCCAACCCGAAAGCAAACACCCCATTGTAAAGAATCTCGATCGGGTAGAACTCTCATTTGCTTCAAGCATGGACACCCTGCGCACCAAAACGCTGATACAAAAAACCGTGCTTTTGCGTAGCAGTAAGTATAGCAGGATGCAGTTCAACCCTGTGGACCTGAATTTTGAAATTTTGAAATACGACCCTGATCCGGCAAAGTTTGACAAAGGGCCGCAGAACCTGGCTGTATTACTGGAAGGTACGTTCCCTTCAGCCTTTGAGAATCGTGTCTCGGAAGAATTGTTGAGTGGTATGAAGCAACTCGGTTTGGAATTCAAAACCTCCAGTGTACCCAACCGAATGATCGTGGTCAGCGATGGTGACGTGGCAGCCAATTTTGTCCGCGATGCCTCAAAAAAACAGACCTTGCCTCTCGGATTCAATCGGTTTGAAAACATTAATTATGCCAACAAAGATTTCATTATCAACGCGATAGAATATCTCATCGAACCCAATGGCGTGATTGAGGCCCGTTCAAAAGAGGTAAAACTTCGCCTGCTCGATACCGTTCGTGCAAAGGACGAACAAAACTTCTGGCGGGGTCTTAATCTCGCATTCCCATTGCTATTCCTCGCAGCTTTTGGGTGGCTTTTCAATTTTTTAAGAAAAAGGCGCTATGCTCAAAATTGACTTTGGACTTTTGGATATTAGATGTTGGATTTTCGGACACAAGACTTTGGACGTAGATTGCACATTCAAAAATTAGATTCGCTGTTAATCTGGTTGTCTAATGTCCAAAAATCCAACATCTAATAACCAAAAGTCCAACATCTAAACATGATAAAACGCATCGTAAAAATGAGCTTCCGGGAAGAAACTGTTCAGAAGTTTGTTGCGGAAGTTTTTGAACATAGCAAGGCGCGGATTCGGGCATTTGAAGGTTGTCGGCACATGGAATTGCTGCGACACAAGACTAGTCCGAACGTTCTTTTCACCCTCAGTATTTGGGACGACGAGACGGCACTGGAGGCTTACCGCGCTTCTGCCCTTTTTGCTGAAACCTGGGCTAAAACCAAAGCCCTTTTTGCTGAAAAAGCAGAGGCTTGGACGGTTGAGGTAATTGATTAATTTGCCTCATTATTCACATTGACACATTGTTATAATATGGAAAAAGATGCAAAAGATCCCCACGAAAATAAAATCGGGCCAGCCCGCAGCCAAAAAGAATGGCCTAAAAAGCGCGGAGAAAACGCTTGGACGATGTTTAAAGTCATGGCCGAATTTGTGGATGGCTTTGAGGTGCTTAATAGCGTTGGGCCTTGTGTTTCCATTTTCGGCTCGGCACGCACCAAGCCCGGCACGGTTTATTACGAATTGGCCGTAAAAATGGCCTCTCGCCTCGTAGAAGAAGGTTATGGGGTCATCACAGGTGGTGGACCGGGCATCATGGAAGCAGGAAATAAAGGTGCATGGATGAAAGGCGGCACCTCAATTGGCCTCAACATAGATTTGCCTTTCGAGCAACATCATAATCCATTCATAGCGCCCGACCACAATCTGAAGCATCGGTACTTTTTTGTGCGGAAAGTGATGTTTGTCAAATACGCACAGGCTTTTGTAGCCATGCCGGGTGGTTTTGGCACCTTAGATGAATTGTTTGAGGTGCTTACGCTAATCCAAACAAACAGGATACAGCGTTTCCCGATCGTACTCATGGGTGTTGAGTTTTGGGAGGGTCTGAAAAGTTGGATTGTAGAAATCATGCTTCAGCGTCACCATAATATTAATGCTGAAGACCTTGATTTGTTCCTCCTTACAGATGACCCAGAAGAGGCCATACAGTATATCAACAAGTTTTACGCAGAAGACGCGAGCCAGTTGGAGCCGAATTTTGAACTTTAGTTGATTGGGTTATTGGGTTAATTGTTGATTTGGTTATTCGAATACCCAAGCTTGACCACCCGAATAACCAAATCAACAATTAACCCAATCACCAATCACCAAATAACCACTATTTCTTATCCTGCTTCGCAAAAACCTTTTTCAAAAGATCAGAATTGCGCAAGCCCACATTAGTGCGAATACCCTGTTCTTTCTTTTCTACAAGGCTAAACATGCCTTTGAGCGCCATTTTAGTCACATGGTCGTCGAGTTCGGGGTTGGTTTTTGTTACGAGCGGGATTTTGTTGTAGGCCGTCACGGATGACTTCCAGTATTCCCGGGCATTGACTTTGTCAAGCGAAGTCTGAATAATCGGTTTGAACTCAGCGTAAAGGGGACCAAAAGTGGTTTTTTCCAAATAGCGCGTAGCCGCGTCGGTGTTGCCCATCAGGATATTGAGCGCGTCTTGGAAAGTGAGTTTTTTGATGGCATTTACAAAAATAGGCTTTGCTTTAGTGGCAGCATCTTCCGCAGCGCGGTTCATGCGCTCCGTCAAATCAGCCTCTACGTTGGAAAAGCCGGGCACTGCTTTAAGTTTGGTGACCACTTTTTGGGCCTCTTCTGGCAGAAGGATTTTATAGGGAGTTTTGAAATAGCCGTCTTTTGCAGAAAGGAAATCTACCGCTTCACCGATTCCGTTGTTGAGGGCTTCTTTGAGACCATTGCCGGCCTCTTCTTGGCTGAGCGGAACATCAAGCCCTACTTTTTCCTTGGCTTTGTCGAGGATTTTGCCAAATTGAGCCTGGGCAAATTGAGAAATCAGGAGTGCAGTAAATAAAAGGAGTGATTTTTTGAACATGATAATCAATGTGTTAGAATGAAAGGGAGGGAATGTTGTAAATTTCAGGGCTTTAAACGTGGCGCGAAGATATTAGGAACACAAGTTGTCAAGGTTTAGACTTTTCTTAACGATCCTGTACCCCGGAACTCCGTTCCGGAGCATTCATGCCTACACCCCCGGAACAGCGTTCCGGGGTACATCAAATGAAGTCAATGCTAAAATATATCGTTCAGGTGCTTAGTGCAGTGGTTATCTGCTGCTCGGTGCTGGCGTATCTCTGCCCGTATGTGAATCCGGCAAAGTTTTCGTGGCTGTCTTTTTTTGGGACGGCATTCCCTTGGTTATTGTTGGCAAACTTGGTTTTGTTTGGAGTGTGGCTATGGCGAGGCAACCGGTTTGCACTTTACCATCTTGCCATTTTGGTGCTAGGCTGGCAACATATCACCGGGTTCATCGGCTTTGACTTTGGTAAAGACGCGGTGCCGGAAAACGCTGTTACCGTGGCAACGCACAACCTCGGTGGCATCTATCAAGGCAGACAGGCAACGGATGCCTGGCGTGAAAAACGTGTTGCCGCCTATGCTGGTTTTTTACAGGAAAACGGATTCCCCGACATCCTTTGCACCCAGGAAACAAGTGGCAAATTCTATCACCTGCTGGCCGAAAAAATGGGCTACCCGCACATGTTCAATCTCAAAAAAGGAACGGTCATCCTCAGCCGATTCCCCATTGTTGCGGGTGGTGATGTTCCGTATGAGAATACTTCCAACTCCACCCTTTGGGCAGATATCAAGGTAGGTGAAAAAAAGGTCGTTCGAGTTTACAACGTTCACCTTCAATCGAATAGGGTAACAAAAACAACGGCCAAGGTCATCGAAAAAGGCGATTTGGAGGAAGAGGAAACTTGGCAAGACATCGGTTTTGTATTGGGTCGAGTAGGCTCAGCCACCAGCCTTCGCGCTGAACAGGCGCAAAAATTGCGCGAGCACATTGCTGCCTGCAAACTCCCGGTCATCATTTGCGGCGACTTTAACGACACCCCCAATTCTTACGTCTATTCTCTGCTTTCCGAAGGCTTCCACGACACTTTCCGCCAAAAGGCCTTGGGGCTAGGCACCACTTTTGGTGGCGCAATGCCGCTGCTCCGCATTGACTACATTTTGACCGAAAAAAGCATCACCACCTTCTCCTGCCGCAGCGTCCGAGAGGATGATTTTTCTGATCATTACCCGGTTTTTGTGGCCTTGGGGATTTGAGCGTTCTTTGCGTCCAAATCCCCAACTAACAAGTCCCCAAATCCCCACGTCCATCGCCATGTCCACCATAAAATACAACAAAAAAGGCTTCACCCCTGAAACCCTCCTCCACCTCTACGAACAACTCGCCAAACCCCGCCTCATCGAGGAAAAAATGCTCAACCTGCTTCGGCAGGGCAAAATTTCCAAATGGTTTTCCGGCATTGGGCAAGAGGCAATCAGCGTCGGCGCAGCCTGTGCCCTTTTGCCCGACGAGGTGATTTTTACCATGCACCGCAACCTGGGCGTGTTCACAGCCCGTGAGATGCCGCTCGATCGTTTGTTTTGTCAATGGCAGGGCAAACACCTGGGCTACACCAAATCCCGCGACCGTTCATTCCATTTTGGTTCGATGGAGCATGGCATCGTTGGCATGATCTCGCACCTGGGGCCGCAACTTTCACTGGCTGCAGGAGTGGCGATGGCGCACAAACTCCGACAGGAAGGCCGGGTTTCGCTCACGTTCACGGGCGAAGGAGCCACGAGCCAAGGCGAATTCCACGAAGCATTGAATGTGGCTTCGGTCTGGAAACTGCCTGTCATTTTTTTGATAGAAAACAACGGCTACGGCCTCAGCACCCGCCCAAACGAACAGTATGCCTGTAAAGACCTCGTAGACCGAGCGCAAGGATATGGAATGCGCAGTGCGAAAATTGATGGCAACAATATTTTGGAGGTGTATTCCACCATCAAAACCATTGCTGAAGAAATGCGCCTCGATCCACAGCCCTTTCTATTAGAGTGTGTTACGTTCCGAATGCGCGGCCACGAAGAGGCCAGTGGTACGAAGTATGTCCCGAAAGAACTCATGGATGAGTGGGCCAAAAAAGACCCGATCGAAAACTTCGAAAAGTGGCTTTTGAAAGAAGGAATCCTCACCGACGACTTCATCAAAACACTCAAAGACCGCTACAAAAAAGAGGTGCAAAAGTCGGTGGATGTGATGTTCAACGAACCAGAACCGGTGGCGGATACGGAGGAAGAATTGGTGGATGTATTTGCGCCCAATCCAATGTCCAATGTCCAACATCCAATGTCAAATGTCCGCGAAATGCGCTTCATTGACGCGCTCTCCGATGGTCTTCGCGAAGCCATGCGCCGTCACCCTGAACTCGTGCTCATGGGGCAAGACATAGCGGATTACGGCGGCGTGTTCAAAATAACCGCAGGCTTTGCCGACGAGTTTGGCAAGGATCGTGTGCGGAACACCCCGCTTTGTGAATCGGCCATTGTGGGCATCGGCCTCGGGCTGAGCCTGAAAGGCATCAAAAGCATGGTGGAAATGCAGTTTGCCGACTTCGTGACCTGTGGTTTTAACCAGATTGTCAACAACTTGGCAAAACTCCACTGGCGCTGGGGACAAACGGCTGACATGGTGATTCGGATGCCTACGGGCGGTGGAAGTGGTGCCGGACCTTTTCACTCGCAATCGAACGAGGCTTGGTTCTCCCATGTCCCGGGCCTCAAAGTCGTGTACCCAAGTACACCCGCCGATGCAAAGGGTCTGATGTTAGCCGCTTTTGAAGACCCCAACCCGGTGATGTATTTTGAACACAAAGCGCTTTATCGCTCAGAGACCGGGCTTGTCCCGGAGGGTTATTACACTACTGAAATCGGGAAAGCGCGACAAGTGCGCGAAGGAAAAGCAGTGAGTATTCTGACCTACGGACTTGGAGTCCGTTGGGCGGAGCATATTGCCAACGAGATGGGCCTGGACGCCGACATCGTGGACTTGCGTTCGCTTGTTCCACTTGATTATGAAGCGATTACAGCCTCCGTTAAACGTACGAACCGAGTGCTCATTTTACACGAAGACACGCTTTTTGGCGGCATCGGCGGGGAAATTGCAGCTTGGATTTCGGAGCATTTGTTCGAGCATTTGGATGCGCCTGTGATGCGGGCGGCTAGTCTTGACACACCCGTGCCCTTTGCGATTCCGCTGGAGAATAATTTTTTTCCGGTTGGGCGATTGAAAGGGCTATTGGAGAAATTGTTGAAATATTAGACTTAGGAACGGTGTCAAAATAACTTCCCAGTTCTTTGAAAAGTTTTAGAAAATTAGTTTGGCGGTTTCCATCGCCTATGAAATGCACTTTTGAGCCAATGTAATGGGGCGCATCAAGTCAATCCTATCCTTTCGTGCAAACTCCCCTATAGTTTCTTTGGGCTCGTTTTTCAACAAAATACCGATGCAAAAAGTGAAAATGAAGGCAAAAGCGATGATGATCAGCAAGTTTTTGACTCTTCCTGGGCTTTAGACCTTGGACTGGTGCAGGCGGAACCCTGCGGATTTCAATTGCTTGAACAGGGTTTCAATTTTGAATCGTTTGCGGTAGTAGTCACAGGCCATTTCGCCTAAATCCATGTTCGTCAACAGCAAGACCGGGTCTTCGTATCCTTTGCCGAGCCAATATATGGCATTGCCGCCGTCGCAAGCATCCTCCAAAAAGACGATTTCCGAACCTGGGAGCGGGCTGAGCGACCCCAATTGGGCAATCTCTCCGCCGCAATCGACTTTGCGGTCAACCGATGTGCGGAGCACGAACTCCCATTTGAAGTTTTTACACGCCTGGCGGGGTTTGAGACCGTCGAACTCACCGTCGCCCAAAAACACTGCACGGCAACTGGGGGGTATTGTTTTTTTGACCACCGCCACCAAATCAAGGTGCATCTCCTCCGGGAAATGACCTTTTTCGCCCTTTTTTGTAAGCCACGCCAAGGGAATGGCATAACCCCGCCAAATCACGGAAAGCATCAAGGTCACACAATCGCCCGCTGTTTGGCTGCCGTCGATCACCAAAATCAACTCGCCTTTCTTGGAGAGGCCCAACAGCATTTTGGTGGCAAATGGCGCAAAAAAGGTCTCCCAGTCCGTCCATTTGCCCGAAAGCCACCGTTTTGTTTTTTTGACATGGCTCTCGCTTTGCTTGGCCGTCTCGCTCTTTTTGTCGCTCAACCCTTCCAAACTGCTGCTTTTTGTCTTCATGCAGGAACAAATCATGCCAGCAAGGACATTTAGGCGGCGAAGGTGGTTGCCGATCGGCTCGATGGCGCTCGCTTTTGTAAGCATCGAAAGCATATCTTTGTAAAGGCTTTTGCCCATAGGAGCTGAAGTTTTTGCGTCGAAAACACAAATTTACACCTCCTGTCTTTTTCTCAACTTATCAAAGAACTTTGTAATCTTTTTGCCCAACTAAAAGTGTACGGCTGGAAATTGACTTTTTACATTTACTGGCCGGTAACCAAAAAGCCGCATAGACGATTCAAGGTCTATGAATTACACTTTTGCGGGTTTTCAATTACGGTCAAAAAGTGGTGAAGCAGTAGCAATGGGCAGCGTCATGAACGCTGCCCACTGCTACTGCATCATGGTCTCGCCATAAAAAATAAGCCGCCACTGGCCATCTTCTTCTTTATAGAATTGCCGCTCGTAGCCAAATCCCACCATTGGGTACGACATACGTTCGATAACCATCACATCGCCCACCGTTTCAAAATCACGTTTGAGGGTACTCATGGTTGTGTCAGGCAAATGCATCAGATGCCAGATTTCGGGCGTCCATTCGGTGAGCTGACGTTTGGCCGTGGTATCCTGTGATATTCCTTTTTCGCCTTTGAGCGGCCATTCGATGTGCGCCATTTGGTAGCTGCTGTCGGTGTGGAATTTCTGGTAAAATTCAAGAAAGTCTTTTGGCAAATCACCCTCCGCTTTTGCCTGTTGGAGTGCCTGGGGCTTGTTTTTGCAATTTGAAAGAAGGAAAAGAATCAATAATAAGTGGAGTACTGTGCGCATGTGTTTTTTAACGATAAACTATGAACGATGCCCGCCTACGCCTAGGCTTCGGCGGGTAAAAACTATGGACACCCGTGCGGGGCGGGGCAAAATTACTTCGCCCTGAAACGTTTCTGGTCCAGATATATTTGCACCCGTGATCGCTCAAAGTGTTTATCGTTTTTATCCGCCGAAGCGTAGGCGGGCATAGTTCATAGTTAAAAATGAAAGGTCTTTATACCATAGTGCTCCTCGTGTTTTCCAACGTGTTTATGACGCTGGTCTAATGCCGGCCAATAAAATAGAGTATCATGAAAACGGAGAGCCTTTCACGAAGATGCCACGCGGCTTTTGCAACGGCTTATCCTATTGATTTACAATAGATTGAAAGTTTTTTATTCAACAAAAGGCATTACAATGCCTCAAAAATGTCTTTGCTTGCAAGGATATTTTTCCGAACTTTTGCCTTCAAAAGGCTAACTTATTTTAGCCGCTTATCCGTTTTGCTTATGAAAAATCACTTTACCCGCCAGCTCGCCCTCTTTGCCCTCGCACTTTTTTTCAGCACTAAAATTGCTGCGCAAAACATAGTCATCAGCTCACAAGTGACTCCATCATCTTGTTTTACTTGCAATGGCAGTATCGTGGTGACCGTGACTGGAGGGGTTCCACCATATAATTATGCACGGTCTAATGGAGCTACTACCCCTACGATAAACAACCTTTGCCCGGGTACTTATAAAGTTTTGGTAAGCGATGCTTCGGGGGTTGCCCAAGCGGGTTTGCCCATTATTGTGTCGCAGCTCACATCAACTTTTTCCCTCACCGCTTGCGCCACGGCTCCTTCTTGTTTTGGAGGATTTAGCGGCTCAATTGATTTGAGCGTTTCTGGCGGAATGGGGGATACACCTATCTATGGTCAACTGCCTCTACTACACAGGACCAAAGCAATATTCCTGCAGGCACCTACACAACAACCGTGACAGATGCCAGTGGCTGCTCCCAAACGGTTTCCGTCACAGTTTCAGACCCGCCGCCTATTATCCCCACCACAATTGTTGCGAGCAATAATATTGATCTTTCTGTTAGCGGCGGAACAGCACCCTATGCTTATCAATGGTCTAACGGAAGCAATGCACAAGATCAATATGGGTTCGGAGCGGGAACATATTGCGTGACAATAACGGATGCTTCAGGCTGTGCTACTACTACTTGTGCAGTAATAGTTGGAGGAGGCAACCCCACAGTAAGCTTAAACAGTCAAGTGAAGAATACCGCTTGTGGAACGCAGTGTTCAGGTGCTATCTTTTTGAGTGCCAATGGAGGTATCGGAGGCTATAGTTATCTATGGGTAGGGCCCAATGGGTTAGTCTCTACCACTCAGAATTTATCCAACGTTTGCGCTGGCAGCTATTGTCTTACAGTAACGGATGCAAACGGCCACCCCGCCACTGCATGTTACACCGTCGGACAAGGACAATCACAAGACCTCAAAATTCAGTCCACTAACTCGGCCTTCTGCAATTTTGATCCTGGCAACACCTCTTCCGTTTGCGAGATGGTTTGTCCGCGCAGCACCGTCACTTATTTTGTAGACCCACCAGTGGCCTGCGGTGTACCGATGAATCTTTCCAGCGCAGCCTGGACGGTGAGCGGTGCAGAGCGTTTCAGTATCAATGGCCCCGAAGTGGTAGTGGTTTGGGGAGAGGCTGGGCCCGGCCTGGTCGAGTTTGGTTCTAACAACCCTGACTTATGCTTCGAAAGTTCGCATTGCGTCACGGTGGTGGAAGAGCCTGTTGCTCAGTTCATTACCGCCCCCCCCCAGCGCACAAAACGCCGTGATGCAACTTTGCAAGGGACAAACCGTACTGTTCAAAAACCAAAGTCTGAATGCCGAAATCAGGGGGAACTCGTTCGTTTGCCCAAACAGCGAAGAAGAATACACCATTGACCTTTTCGACGGAACCGAGTACAGCTGGACTTTACCCACGGGCGGAAGCATTCTGCGGGGACAAGGAACTAACAAGGTGGCCGTGGCTTGGACTAGCCAAGCTACTACGGCCACACATTGGCTCATTGTGGAATATAATAACTGCTACCTCGGTTGCGGGGGCGTGGATTCGATCCCTGTAAAAATCCTGGCGCCGTTTTACCTGGATGGTCCTGTAGAAATGTGTGAAAACTCGACCAAAAATTACCTGGCCAGAAACGCCTCGACCAACATTGGAGTAAGCTGCAATTGGTCCGTGTTTGGGCCTAATGGCACGCTGGTTTCGACATTCGCGGGCAACACCCTCAGTTTTACCCCTACTGCGGGTTCGAGCAATTATCGGCTTTTTACCGTGCCCACCAGCCCCGATCAAAGCTGTTCGCCCAGTGCGGAATTGAAAGTCAACGTAGTCGCCCGTCCACCCAATCCCGTAGCGATTTCAGGCCCAACCATTGTCTGTCCTGGTTCGCCGCTTCAATACGCGGTGCCCGGAAATCCGCCCTATGAAATCGAGTGGAAAACTGGCAACGGAACACCCACCACGCAAACAGGAAACCCTGTGAATGTGACCTGGAACTCCAACCCAACGCATTGGATCAGCGCAGCGCAAATCTCCCTCGATGGCCTTGGCTGTAAGTCGGACACTTCGAAATTGAATATTGAAAAACGCCGCCGCCATCAGCATTAGCGGGCCACCGAGCGTTTGTGAGGGAGCACTGGGTTTTTACCAGGCTGACATTTATCAGGGCGATTATCAATGGGAAATATTGCCAGCGATTGCGGGAAGTATCAAGCAGGGACAAGGGAAAAACAGCGTCGAAATATTCTGGCAAACGCCCGGGGCGCACCAACTCCGCGTGACTACCTGCGGCCTTACGACCAATTTCAACGTCAGCGTATGGGCCAATCCCAACCCAATGCCTGCTTTTCCCGAAGGACTTTGTCCGGGCGATTCTGGTCTTATAACAGCCGGAGCTTCATACATTACCTACGCTTGGGCAAACGCTAACGGAGCGCCGCTTGGCAATGGCACCAATATCAGCATCCCGGCGGGTGCCTACACACTCGAGGTTGCCGATTTGCACGGCTGCCGTGGAACGAGCGAGTTTTCGATCAACACGCTTGCAAAGCCAAATGTCAGTGTGACAACCGCCGACCCTGCTGGATTTTGCAACAACTCGATTTTTGTTTCGCTAACCGCCCTTGTGCCAGATGCTGCAAATTTCGATTACCAATGGCTTCACGATGGCTCGCCCGTTGGAGGCAATTCCGTTGTTTACAGCACTAACCAGTATGGATTTTATACCTTAGTTGCCACCAACGAGAACGGCTGTACGGCCAGTGCTCCACCGGTTCGATTATTCAGTTTTTGCCCCGCATCAGGTGGGGGAGGAGGACATTGCCCCAATCCTGGCCACGCAAACCCGTATTGCCCCCCGGGAGTCGTGCAGGCTGTGCCCGACTTAACGCCGCGCTGCGATTCTTTTGCCATGGTTTTGAACGACTATTCGGGACTTTATGTGCCGGGCAGTGCGGTGTGGTGGACGGGGATTTCAGGCCAACCAGGGCTTGAATTTGCCACGGGCGACAGTGTCCGTTTTGTCTATCCCAATGCTGGCAAATACATTATCTCTGTGCGGGTTTTATTGTCTGACAGTACTGTCTGCGAAGCCCTGGATTCCCTTGATGTTGAGGCTGTTGCGCAATTTTCTCAAAGAATGGCTTGTCCGGGAGATTCTACGTTTTTCACAGATGAGAGCACTCGCTTGCCAGAGGCGAGTTTTTCTAGCTGGGAATGGGATTTTGGCATTGCCGGCAATTCCGATCTGAGCAACCTTCCCTCCCCTGGCTTTGCCTATTCCAGCGCGGGCAATTACACTGCCACGCTAACTGTTACCACCGCTACGGGCTGCACTTCCACGTATTCCGAGCAAGTTTTTGTGCCAAACCTGCCCGCTCCAGCCTTCACGCCGCCGCTAGCAAATTGTGTAGGAAATGCTGCGGAATTCACACTTGCAAGCAATGTTGGCATCATCGAAACCGCTTGGGATTTTGGCGATCCTGTATCAGGCATATTGAACCAAAGCGAAGCCAACCCTGCCTACCACAATTTTTCCCCTGCGGGCAATTACCCTGTAACTGCCACGGCTACAAACAGTTATGGCTGTACGGCTTCCATTACCCAATCGGTAAACATCACGGCGAATCCGTTTTCTGGAACGATTTTTCCGCCAACTTCCACCATTTGTCAAGGAAGCAGCCTCACCCTAAGCGCACCACTTGGCCCTGCCGCCATGTATGTCTGGAACGATGGAACCAACCAGCCAACGCTCATCGCCACCGAAGAAGGGGTGTACGACGTGACATTGACCAATGCCAACGGTTGTTCTTACTCCCCTCCTGCCAAAACTGTGGATGTGAACCCTGCGCCCATCGGGACGATCAAGTTTTTGGAAGTCAATGAGTTGGGCCAGGTCGTTGGTGTTCAATACCCTGAAGCCGCCGTGTGCGCCGGCGATGACGTAACCCTTCAAATTCAAGACAACGGCAATTATACCTTCTCTTGGAGTGGGGGCAATGGTACCGATGGCGTGCTGATATTTTCGGAGGATCGAAACAACTTGCTGAGCGTGGGTACCCATACATTCACCGTGACCGTGACGAATCCGACCACGGGTTGCACCACGGTGCTTGCTCCATTTACCGTGACGGTGAATCCCGTTCCAGCCAATTTTAGCCTGTCTACAAACAACGTGTGCGCCGGGACGCCTTCCACCATCACTTACACTGGCCCACAACCTCCTGAATGGCAAATATTCTGGAGCACCGGGGACGGTGGGCCGAGTTTGCAAACCGAAGAAGCCGGGCTGTACTTTGTGCGGGTGGTGAACGAACTTGGTTGCTCAGCGCAGAGCAATACAGTTGTGATTTTTCCCGGCCCAAACATTGCTGCGCTACCTTCAGGTTGCCACGAACGATGTAATCCCGATACGCTTTGTCTGCCGCCTTTGCCCGAAATTGTCAGTTGGCAATGGTTTTTTGGAGGCCAAGCGATACTCGGTGCAACGAGCAACCAATTTGTCGCCACTGAAAGTGGGACTTACTGGGCGGAATTGGTGGATTTGAATGGCTGTGAAGCCCAAAGTGCCGCGCTTACTCTAGAACTTTATGATGGATTTGGTAACATTCTGGGCCAAGTCTGGTCGGACGTAAATGACAATGGAATTATTGATGCGGCAGACACCCTCGTGTCGGGAATCCCGGTCCAACTGCTTCAAAACGGCACATTCATTGCCGCAAACCAAACGGATCAAAATGGTGATTTTGATTGGCAAAATGTGCTTTCTACCAACTATACGGTGCAGATTGACAGCCAATTGCTCAGCCCACTCTGGGAAATTGTCATCTTTTCTGATTCGGTGGGTCTCACTGGTTGTGGCGGCAAAGTCTTCGCCCATCTCTTGGTAGATTCGTACACCTGTCCGCCCATTTCCGCTTCAGTTGAACTGACTGCTTGCCCTGGCCAAGCGGCCTTGTTCAACGGAACGCCTGTTCTTGCCGGACAGGCGCAGGATTTTACATTTCAGAATTTACTGGGTTGCGATTCGGTGGTGACTGTGACGGTTTCGGCCTTCCCGACATCAAGTTCCGCGTTGAACGCGAGCGTTTGCCCCGGTAGTTTTTACAATTATAGCGGCGTGGATTTGAGCGTGGGTCAATCGCAGGATTTCACCCTGACCAATGCGACTACAGGCTGCGATTCGACCATTACCATTTCGGTGACCGCCTGGCCGGATTTGGATTTTGAGGTGCAGGCAGAGATTTCCTGCCCAAATTCGTCGACAGGCACACTCGTGGTTTCTGTCACATCGGGCGGTAGCCTGCCCACGGGTTTTTCTTTGAATAATGTTGATTTCCAAACCACTGCTGTTTTTGAAACCCTCGCGGCTGGCAGTCAAACCGTATTTGTGCGCGACGAAAACGGCTGTGTTTTTGAAAAAGAAATAGTAGTTCCCGCCTCTCCAGGCCTGGAAATTGTATTGCCAAGTGCCTTGGTTATTCCCTGCGACAGCGTTCAAATCACGATTGCCCCGACTATTAGCGGAGACACTTCTGGACTACAATTGCTTTGGTGGAATGGAGCGCAAACACCGTCCATAACCGTAAGCGAGGGCGGGCCTGTTTGGCTCGAAGCGAAAAATCATTGCGAAACAGTGCGTGGGGAAAGCGAGGTGGCCTGGGCCGATTCTGATGGCGACCCGGTTTTGGTGTACACTCCGAACACTTTTGCTCCAGAGGCTGAATTAAGCGAAAATAATATGTTCAGACCGTTTTTTGGGCAAAACATGACGCTTCTCAGCTACCGTTTAGAGGTGTATGACCGTTGGGGAAATTTCGTGTTCGATACTGAAACGCCTGAAAATGGTTGGATCGGAAAGATCGGCCAAAAAGCCGCAGCCACGGAAGTGTTCGTGTGGCAGATGTGGGCGCGTGTGGCTTTTTGCGGGCGCGAGATCGAGATGTACAAAAAGGGGGATGTGACAGTGGTGCGGTAAGGTTTTGCCAGCATTGGCACATTGGCAAAAGTGTGGCGTTCTTCTGCAATCAAAGTACAATTTTTGCATAAATTCACAATTGTAGAATCAACGCAACGCCATGAAAAACACTCTTGCAATTTCATTTTTCTTGCTTTCCGCATTAAGCCTTAGCAGTCAAATTATTGATGGAGGAAATCAACATACTATTGTTCTTGCAAAAGACGGAATTGTATGGACAATGGGGTCCAATGAATATGGAGAATTAGGGGATAGTACTTTTGAAAAAAGGATATACCCTGCGAAAGTCAAAGGCTTGCCTAAAATCAACTTTATTTCAAGGGGTTATAAACATTCAATGGCCGTTGATGAAAACAAGCACGTGTGGACTTGGGGTTGGAACAACTATGGCCAACTAGGGGCAGAGCTCCCTATTGACTATAATTATCCTCAGCAAGTAGATGGAATTCAAGATGTTATAGCAGTGGAGGGGGGACATTGGCATTCTTTGGTGTTGAAAGAAAATGGCGAGGTGTGGAGCTGGGGCGATAATCCCTATGGACAACTTGGTACAGGGGATTTTGAAGACCGGCTTCTTCCAATACAGGTCAAAGGCTTACCCAAAATCAAAAAAATTGCTTGTGGAAGTTGGCATACGCTGGCTTTGGATGAATCTGGCAAAGTCTGGACCTGGGGTAGAAATGAAAACGGTATGCTAGGGAACGGAAAAGAAGAAAATAGCCCTGTTCCAATAATTGTTGGCCTGGAAGAAATTGAGGATATCGGAGGCGGTTGCTTTCAATCTGTCGCCACAGATAAAAATGGGTGTATATGGGTATGGGGAGAAAATTGGAACGGGCAATTGGGGATTGGGAATTACAATAGAATTCACGCCCCAGTAAAGTCATTGATTACGCTTGACGAAGGCATTGTCATGAGCAAAAACCAAATTCATAATTTCCATCCAGAGGCAAGATTGGCCCTTTTCGGGCTACCTAATCCTGGTAAATCTACCCTAAAGACACCAAATCCTGAATGCTACACCCAAACGGCAATTATGCCCTCCGAAAAAGAGGGAGCTTCCGCTGTAAACGCGCAATCCGTTGTTGTGCACGAACAAGCACAGGCTTCATTCAAATCTAGGGGATCGTTATTTGTTGAGCATAATGAAAAATTCCTGCTCAGTTTTATCATAAATCTATTGCTCGTTGGGTACATAATAAAGAGAAGAAGAAATAGTAAACACGTTTCTACAAACACACAAATGGCCATAGCCACCAATCCCGGCCGCGACAATTAGCCAGTAGCCTTCAAACCAATTATTGCCAGCATGTGTGTTGACCCGTCCTACGGCTTTAAGCCATAGGACGGGTATCTTTGCTTACCTTTGCACACTTTTTTAGCAGAAAATGTTTCCAAAATACGACGTGATTGTAGTAGGTGCGGGCCACGCGGGCTGTGAGGCTGCCGTTGCGGCTGCCAACTCGGGCTGTAAAGTCCTCTTGGCCACCATGAATATGCAAACCATCGGGCAGATGAGTTGCAACCCTGCCATGGGAGGCGTTGCCAAAGGTCAGATTGTGCGCGAAGTAGACGCTTTGTGTGGCTATTCGGGTATCATTACCGACCATACCGCAGTGCAATTTCGGATGCTAAACCGCTCCAAAGGCCCAGCCATGTGGAGTCCCAGAGCGCAAAGCGATCGTATGCAATTTGCCGCAAAATGGCGACAAATGCTTGAATCCCACCCCAATATTGACTTCTGGCAAGAGATGGTGGGCGGTCTTTTAGTGAAAGACGGACGTGTGCGCGGTGTTCGTACCAGCATGGGCCTAGAGATTGAAAGTGAGACGGTTGTGCTCACCAATGGTACTTTTCTGAACGGCATCATCCATATTGGTGAAAAGCAATTTGGCGGAGGTCGGGCAGGCGAAAGTGCAGCACGTGGCATTACCGAACAACTGGTGCAGCTGGGTTTCGAGGCTGGCCGCATGAAGACGGGCACGCCCCCGCGTATTGACGGGCGCAGTCTCGATTATTCCAAAATGGAAATCCAGGATGGTGACAACCCGCCGGGCAAATTTTCCTACACCGATACTCCTGCACTCGAAAACCAACTTTGCTGCTGGAGCACTTACACGAATCAAAAAGTACATGATACGCTGCGCACGGGTTTTGACAAATCTCCGATGTTCAACGGGCGCATCCAGGGTGTTGGCCCTCGGTACTGCCCCAGCATCGAGGACAAGATTGACCGTTTCGGCGATAAGGACCGGCACCAACTTTTTGTGGAACCGGAAGGCCGCGACACCGTGGAGATTTACATTAATGGTTTTTCGAGTTCCCTGCCCGAAGATGTTCAGTATAAAGCACTTAGGTTGGTTCCTGGTTTGGAAAATACCAAGATGTTCCGCCCAGGCTATGCCATCGAATACGATTATTTCCCGCCTACCCAATTGCAGACCACCTTGGAAACCAACCTGATAAAAAACCTCTTTTTTGCAGGACAAATCAACGGAACAACGGGCTACGAGGAGGCTGCCTGTCAGGGTTTGATGGCTGGGCTAAACGCCGCTTTAGCCGCCAAAAACGAAGCCCCGATTGTATTGAAACGCTCCGAAGCCTACATTGGAGTCTTGATTGACGATCTCGTGAATAAAGGCACAGAGGAGCCTTATCGAATGTTCACCAGCCGCGCGGAGTATCGTATCCTGCTTCGACAAGACAACGCCGACCTGCGGCTAACGCCTATTGCCCAGCGCTTGGGCTTGCAGGGCGCCGAAGGCCGCATGGAGCGCGTTCACAAAAAAAACCGTGCCGTGGCAGAGATTGACGCCTTCCTCCGAAATTCATCGGTGAATCCCGATGCATTGAATGGCTACCTGCAAAGCGTTGATTCAGCGCTGATTGGCCAAAAGACGAAGCTACACAACATCCTACTCCGCCCCCAGGTGGATATCCCCGGCATGGCCAAAGTATTGCCTGAACTCGCTCGGTTCCTCGCACCCTATGATCTGGAATTCGTGGAAATGGCCGAAATAAACATCAAATACGACGGCTACATCAAAAAAGAAGAAGAAATGGTGTCGCGTATGGCAAGGCTTGAGGACCTGCAATTAAATGCTGATTTTGACTACACCCGTATTAATGGTCTGAGCATCGAGGCCCGGCAAAAACTAGCGCACACGCGCCCACGCACGATTGGGCAGGCGAGCCGCATATCAGGGGTGAATCCAGCGGATGTTAGTGTGTTGCTTGTACATTTGGGGCGGTGAGGCAAGATCAAAAGGCACCTTTGTATGCAAAAGAAAAGCGAGCTACACGGGGCAAACCGCATAACTCGCTGAAAATCAATGTGATCTCGATGGGATTCGAACCCATGACTCCTTGATTAAAAGTCAAGTGCTCTACCGACTGAGCTACGAGATCTAAGAATTTGTTTGGTAGCGTATGGAACACGGATAACGCGGATGAGACACAGATATATTAATAAAAACTAGGGAAAATCCGTGTCTCATCCGCGTCATCCGTGTTCCATAAAAGATACTTTTTCAAAAACGGCTGCAAAGATAAGTCCGTACTCAGCGAAAAAACAAACCTCCCTTAAAATTTTTACCAACGATAATTTGGATTTCAGCCTTGTAGTAGGGGGCTTTACCAAAAATCATACGGTTTCCCTATCATTTCACTTTCAGCAACACAGCTTCAGCCGCTTCCCGACCGCTTTGAGCAGCCCCGTTCATAAAGCCGGCAAAATCGCCGCCGCAATGCTCTCCGGCAAAAAACACATTGCCGAGCGGCATCTGTTCCGCGCCACCGATACTGGTGTACTGGCCAACCGTTGGACAAACATAGGAACCCAAGGCATGGGGATAGGTCGGCCAGTCCATACGTGCCGTTTTACCGTTGTACGCAGCGGTTACGCCTGGGAAAATCTGTTCCCATAATTTCAGGTATTTGTCTTTTTGCTGTTCCTGGGTACCATGCCCCACGTTGGTGCCGCGCCTGCCTCCAAAGAGGATGGAAAGCCCGGCGGCCTGGTCGTCAGGGGTCTGGAGCTGGGCATTGTCCCAGCCATTCGGAATTCCGTTATCCGAATAAACTAGACCGGAATATCCCTTATCTCTCCAGATGTGATTTTTCATGCCGAGCATAAGTTTGGCATTGATTCCGTACCCTAATTCGTTGATGCACTTTCGTTTAACTTGGGGCATATCCAGTTTTATCTCCAACTTGCGCAGTATGGAGAACGGAATTGCAAGTATAACGAAATCGGCCACAACAGACTCTGACAACCCCGAAAAATGTAGCGAGTAGGCACTGCCTTTAGATCGGATGGCCTCCAAAGCAAGCCCCATTTCAAGGTGGTTGGAATGCCGCTCAGCAAGCGCGTTAGTGATTCCCTGGTTGCCGTTGCGTACTTTGTATCGCTCGTCGCTCTCGCCAAAAACTTCCCACTGGCCATTGGGTGTTTCCGTGGAGATAAGCAACAACAAGTTTAGGCTAGATTGAACCTCGGGCGAAAGACCATACTCGGATTCGTAGGCTACTTCGATGAGTCGTTTGACCCAGCCCGATGCTCCGATTTGCTCCAAATATTGCGAGAGTGGGAGGCGGTCAAATTTTTTTACTGCTCTGTTGGTAGCCTTGTAAGAAATCTCATCATCCAGCTTGTCAATATCTGCCTGTATGCGTGGGGCAAAACCTCGAAATTCCTCCACCACTTGTGCCAAAGAGTAATGTTGTCCGTTGAAAAAAAAGGCTTCTTTGATGAGCCTTGCCTCGGAAGCCTGGGCAAAATCCATAAGTTCCAGACCAAACTCTTCTGCCAAACGCCACATGTCGGCATGGTTGGTGTCTATAAATTCGCCCCCAAATTCCGTCCAAGTGTTGGGGCCCATCGCATCCGTAACACTGAAAATCCGTCCTCCGGTGCGGTTGGACGACTCATAAATGGTGGCATCCAGCCCGTTCTTTTTTAAGGTGTGCAGGGCATTCAAGCCTGCAATGCCGCCACCCACGATGGCTATACGCGGTGCAAGTGCGCGACAAAAAAAGTTGCTTCCATTTGGTAAAATTAGTTTTGGGACGAGGCTTCCCACTATTGCTGTTTTACCCATTGTCTCCAAAAAACGGCGGCGCGAACGTCTATATTCATCGTTGCGCTGCACGATATCTTCGGCAGAAGTTTGGCGGCGTTCGGCAGCAAGTGCCATTGAGAATGCCTTGCGGATCGTGTTGAAAAGCGGCGTTTTAGATTGTTTTTTCACGATGTAGCGTTTTGCCGCCAATTGCACAAATTAACACTAATGGATACCTGAGAAGGACTGCATTCGTGTTAATTTGTGCAATTGGTGGTCAGTTATATTTTAAAACAAGGTTGTCAATAAGCCGCACTTCTCCACCGAAAGCGGCCGTACATGCCACCACGAAATCGCTTTCGCTGCGCTGGCTGATATTGAGCAGGCTTGCGCCATCTACAATCTCGAAATACTCAGGGCGGAGACCTGCAGCAGCAAGTTTTTGCAGGGCTTCGGTTTGAATCTCAGCAGCGTGGCGGTTTTTGTCCAATTCTGATTTTGCCCACTGCAGGGTTTGGTGAATGGCCGGGGCAGCGGCGCGCATTTCAGGGCTGAGCCGCACATTCCGGCTGCTCATGGCCAGGCCATCGGGTTCTCTTACCGTGGGGCACATGACAAGTTCGACGGGCAAAACAAGTTGGTGGATCATCTCGCGCACAACGCTGAATTGTTGAAAATCCTTTTGCCCCATGTATAGCCGTTGTGGGCGCACAATGTCGAGCAAGCGGTTTACCACGGTAGCCATACCCTCAAAATGACCGGGGCGAAATTTTCCCTCCATCACTTTGTCCAACTGTTTGAAATCCAAATCAATGCTCAGGTTTTCCCCTGGTGGGTACACCTCTACTACTGATGGAATGAAAAGCGCGTCGCACTGGGCTGAAAGAAGCAACGCAGTGTCTTTTTCAACAGTACGGGGGTATTTTTCGAGGTCGCGAGGGTCGTTGAATTGTGTGGGGTTCACAAATATACTGGCCACGGCGAGGCATCCTTCCCGCTTTGCCATGCGAACAAGTTCGAGGTGTCCATCGTGAAGTGCACCCATAGTGGGCGCAAAACCAACTGGGTTGGTCTGGCGCTCAATCCATTGGCGCAGTTCGGCTACTTTTTTGAAAATGAGCATTGGGTGTCGGTGAGTTTTCGTGGGCAAATGTAGCCGTGTCGCACATTCTATCGAATATTGCCGTCAAAAAACTGGAGGGTTTCGGAAGGGTTTTACAGGAAAAGCGAAAGTGAACCCTAATCTTCGCAATTTTGTCCGCTCAAATCTCTCCATCCTATGCGCTCTTCTTCTTTTCTCGCCATCGTTATTGCTTTTCTAATCGGGGGCTGGCTGAGTTGGCGTTATTTTTCGACTGGCTCAAAACCTATTGAAGATTCCACAGTCCTGCTCGAAAAAATCCAGGCCGTTGCCAAGCTCAGTACTGTGGAAGGGACGTTTTCAGAAATCTACAACTACTCTGAGTATCAAGGGTATTTCTCGTTTTTCTGGGACAAAAAAGTACTGGTGCGGGTGCGGGCTACTGTCTCGGCGGGCTACAATCTGGAACGCTTGAATATCGAGGCTGATCCGATCACAAAAACCATCCGAATGAGCGGTTTGCCCAAGCCTGAAATCCTGAGTATTGACCATACGTTGGATTATTACGATATAACCGAAGGGCTGTTCGCCTCCTTTTCTCCCGAAGACTATACGCGGATCAACCAACGCGCCAAAGACCTCATCCGCGACAATGCCTTGAAAAGCAGACTCTTGACAGAAGCCGATGAACAAGGTGCAAAAATGCTCGATCTTGTCCGCTTCATGGTGGAAGGTGCCGGTTGGAAACTTCAAATCGGCGGAGCGGAAGAAGAAATAAAAGAATTGCGTGAATGAGCTTCCGAGGATTAGTACAGCCTTTTTAAATCACGGAACCACGAAGTTTGTCTACTTTTGAACCCGTTTTTTCACCTTTTCTCAAGCATCCAATTTGATTTATACCATGAAAAAATCGCTCTTTTCCCTCCTTTTTCTCTTACCGTGCGGCATTGCTTTGAACGCCCAAAAAATAGAAAGCTCCGCGCCCGCAGCTGTCACAAACGACCAAGAGGTTCGCAAAGCTACAGAAGCCCTTACGGCAAAGTACAGCCTCAACGCTGACCAGGCAAAGCAAATGTACAATATCCAGGTGCGCAAATCTAAAAATATGGCACAGATCGCGGCTTTCCAAAGCTCCGACCCTTCGCTTTACCGAGCAAAAGTGCAAAACGTTCAAAAAGGCACGCTCGCCAGCATCCGCCGCATCCTTAACACCAAAGCACAAGTAGATATTTACCAAAAAACACAGGGTGATCTACGAGTGCTTCGTAACAAAAAACAAAAAGAAATGGCCACAAAAAAGGCTTCTAAAGAAGAAATCGAAACCGCTTTGCTGGGTATTTACACAGAGTAAGCAGATTGCCAGCCCCGTTATTTTCAAACGCTAATAGAATTTTTACCCCGTCATGCTCATTTTCGCTGTGCGCCTCATTCTTGAAGAAAACGGAAAGCTGCTCTTCCTTCGACAAACCAAGCGTAACGGCGGGCGGTATACGCTGATCGGCGGGAACGTGGAGGAGCACGAATTTGCCAGAGAGGCCCTTGCCAGGGAGGCCAAGGAAGAGGCCTCTATCCATGTGGAGCCGGAAGACCTTAAACTCGTTCACACCCTTCACCGCCATAAACTCCAAAAGAACGAAACGCTTTTGGTGCTCTATTTCAAAGCCTCTCGCTTCTCTGGCGAACCAGAATCCTTGGAAACAAAAAAATTCAAAGACGTTGCCTGGTTCTCGCCCAACGAACTGCCCGAGGAAGTATCGATGCCCACACGCCATGTGCTTCAATGTATCAATAACGCTGAGATTTACTCTGAATTCCCGGCCAGGAGCAAGGTTGTGGCCTTTTGGGAAGAGTTCGGTAGAAATTGGGGCGGTTTTTATACCGTTTGAAACTTGGCCCAATCGTTAAAAAAGACAGAAAGCCGACATTTTTACCCAAAACTGACCTCCAACTGGAGTTTCTGGTTATTTTTGTGTGTCATTTTTTTAATCCGCGTAATCCAGAAGCAACAGACGCTGATGTACCGATTACATCACAACAACCGATTATCCCATGAGCAGGTTTGTACCGCTACGCTTGGCGCATTGCGCGCCTGTTTTGCCCCCATTGTGGGCATTTCTCTCCTCCGTTAAATTTTTGCTGCGTAACCCTTTCTTAAAGCGTTCTATCCCGTCGCAGGGTTTTGTGCTGCCTGTTTGAGTACCTGTTGCTGACACAACACGGTGCAAATCATTGTTTTAACAAAAAAATTTATTCTAACGGAAGCCACCCCAGAAATCCCATTCAACCGGTTCAGATGTCTTATGCTTCATAGGCGAGAACCCCGGTCTTGAAAAGTCAGGGCCGGGTTTTTTATTTTGTGACACCACCTCAAACAAAGTCACCAGATTGGCCTTGTTCTTCAAGGGCATTTCTCCAACTTCCTGGCATTTAAACTGGGCGCCGACTTTTTGGAAAGTCGCTTCATTTATCAGGATCTGGCCGGGTTTGGCGACCGATTGAAGGCGTTGGGCAGTATTAACCACGTCGCCGATGACCGTAAAATCGAATCTTCGCAGGGCCGCAGACCCTACATTTCCCGAAATTACTTCTCCAGTATTGATCCCAATGGAAAGTCTGGGCAAAAAGGTAGCCTTACCAGACAAAGTATCTTCTTCAATAGATTGAAGACGGCGATTGACAGACAACGCCGCCCGGATAGCCCTTGCCAGATGGTCTTTATCCCGAAAAACGGCCAGCACGGCATCGCCCATAAACTTGTCCACATAGCCGCCTTGCTCGATGACCGCCCGCACGATGAGGTCAAAATATTTATTGAGCAGGTGTACGACCGTATCCGGCGATTCCCGTTCCGAAATGGTCGTAAACCCGCAGATATCTATGAAAGCGATCGTAGCATCTATGGTTTCATTGGCCAGCAAGTCGGATTCAAATTCCTTGCAGCACATGAATTGCAGCACACTGGGATCCACGTACATTTTCAGGATATTGTTTTCCTGAATGGCCTGAATGGTATCCTTGATCTGTTGGGTCGTTTTCAGGGTTTTCACCAAAGTCCGCTCGAAATCCTCAAAATCAATGGGTTTGCACAGAAAATCAAAAGCCCCGCGGTTCATGGCCACGCGGATATTATCCATGTCACTGTAGGCGGAAATGATCACAGTTTTAAGCAACGGACTGTCCTGCGTGATTTTCCCTAATAGGGTCAATCCATCCATTTCGGGCATATTGATGTCGCTGAACACCATGTCAGTGTCGGGATTTTCGCGGAGTTTTGCCAGGGCATCTGTGCCGTTTTGGGCAAAAATGAAATCGTATTCCCCTGCACGAATCTGGCGGCGAAATTTTTGGCGGACGAGTTGCTCCACATCATTTTCATCGTCCACGACCATTATTTTATGCTTGGCGCTCATGGCAAGTTGCTTAATTTCTGTTTCAAGGTATTGAAATCGAGGGGTTTGTGCAAAAAGTCATTGGCTCCGAGGCGCATGGCTTCGTTGTATTTCTCCGGATCGCCATAGGCAGTGATCATCACGATGAAAGGTGGAGGTTCCGGCGCATTTTGCCGAATCCTGCTCAGCAGTTCCAGACCACTCATGCCCGGCATGTTGATATCGGAAAGAATGAGAATGGCTTCTGAAGGATGTTCTTGCAGAAACGTCAGCGCTTCTTCGCCCGAATAACAGAAGGTGAAAGAGAAAGCGCCTTCGCGAATTTCCCGGCGAAAGCGCTGCTCGAATAAAGTCCGGATGTCTTGCTCGTCGTCAACGACTAAAATTTTCATGTCAATGTGATGTTTAGGAACGGGCAAATAATAACTTAGTCATTTTAGGTCAACCATTTTTTCATCAGACAACACTATTTTTCTGCGAAT
>ENA-ORBV01002814-ORBV01002814.1-microbial-mat-metagenome-genome-assembly--contig:-NODE-2814-length-36110-cov-18.986429_pt1 | contig 36110 bp, 33 predicted proteins | sample MGYA00237777_ERZ505514 | MGnify/ENA primary metagenome ERZ505514 (study PRJEB26160, sample SAMN06269048) | microbial mat metagenome | isolation source: Oligotrophic lake microbial mat | place... | reverse complement strand
TTTTTTTCGTCATATATATCCATCTCCAAATCTCTCCTTTTTTCTTCATTTTCTAAAGTGCCAAAGTAGAAGTAAGTAGTTCGTTTTAAATAAGCGACATTTTTTTAATTTTGCAGGATGTCTAAAAATAGAGGTCTTAGTGAGTTAGAAAGAGAGACTTTGGAAGAAGGTTTTCGCAACCACCCCAAGCTTCATTTTCGGAATCGGGTACATTGTATCCTGCTACGCGCCGATGGCTTTTCGGTCAAAGAGGTAGGGCGGATTTTTAAAACGCGCAAACATACGGTTTATGAGTGGCTTCGGCGCTACCAAGCGAGCGGCTTTCTGGGTCTGCTCATCCGCCCGGGTCGGGGTATAAAAGCTGCCATGAATGGCTTGAGTACGGATCAAATCGCACTTATAGAATCGGAAATAAAGCGTAATCCGCAAAGTTTGCGGTCGGTTTGTGTTATTTTAAGTGAACAATTCGGTTTTAAAATTACGAAGCCGATGCTCCAAAAATATTTAAAAAAAACTAAAATACACTTGGCATAGACTGCGAAAATGGCTTAAACCCAAGCAAGACCCATTGCAATATGCTCGGCTGGCTCAAGAACTGGAAAGCCTATTAAAATTAGAAGATCAAGGTTATCTCAAAGTCTATTTCGGCGATGAAAGCGGCTTTTGTTTAGACCCTACCGTGCCTTACGGCTGGCAACCTCGGGGACAATATAATGCCATTGTATCCCAAAAAAGCCAAAGACGCAATGTGTTCGGACTTTTTTCACGCCAACAGGACTTTGAGGCTTATGATATCTTTGGCTCCACGAATGCCGAATTATTAATCGCTTGCATAGACGATTTTGCCTTGCACATTCAGCAAAAATCAGTCATCGTTTTAGATAATGCAACTTTTCATCATGCCAAGATTGTCAAAGCTAAATTGGATCAATGGGCGGAAAAAGACCTCTTTATTTGGTTTTTGCCTGCATATAGTCCCCATTTAAATAAAATTGAAACCTTGTGGCGCAAAATCAAATATGAATGGTTGAAGCCACCCGACTATCTCAATTTGCAAACTTTGAATGAGGCTTTAGATCATATTTTTACCAATATTGGTACTATTTTTACCATTCAATTTACTTGATTTTGTGTCGATTATTTCAACCTAACTACTTACAATATTGATATGGCGAATAAAGTTAAATTTTTTGGAAATTTGAGCTTAGGTTATATTCTATAAAGTAGCTCGAGTTGCCTTATTTTGTTTTCCCGTATGTTAAATTTTCATTTTTTTTTAAAGAAAAATTGTCGATTTAAAAAATTGTATATTTATTGCAAAAAATCTTAATAGGAATTCGCGAACACAATTTAATCACTTTTGATTTACCTCCCTACCCCTGTCAATAAGTTTCAATGATCTTTTAGATTAAATAAGAGTTAACTTATTTTTTAACCATTAAAATTCATAATTATGGAAAGTTTACCTAATCCAAAAAAGTTTACCAAAAAATTGGAATTAAACAAAAAGACAGTTGAAATGCTCAACAAAAAAGAGATGAGTGTCTTAAAAGGAGGTAATAGCACTACTTATTGCACTTGCAGCTATTGTGTTCCTCAAGGCGGTTGTACTGCTTATAAATCTTGGCAAGGGACTTATTGGACAAGTTGTGGTTGCTACTGATGGTCTTCATTAGGAAATTCAATTGTTACTGATGGTCTTCACGAGGAAATTTAACATTTCCTCGTGAATGTTATTCAAAGCATAATTCTTGTGTATGAGGATTATAATGTTATTGTATTGTATACATTTATTTAATTTGGCACTTTGTCAAAATTTAATTCCTAATGCTGGCTTTGAAAACTTGAGTTCATGTCCATCAGGACTTCCTGAGAGGGGGATTATTGCCACAAAACCCTGGTATATAATAGGAAATCCAGATGCTGTTACACCTGATTTATTTCACCTTAATTGTCCATTACCTGCTCAAACTGCTTCCGTTTCACAATTCTGGAGTAATCAATTTTTACCTTTTGAAGGAAAAGGTTATGCAGGGATTGCAAGTGCTGCTTTAGTAAATGGCGTTTTTATCTCTGAAGGTTTAGGAACACCTTTATTAAGTTCACTTGAGGGTAGCGAAGCTTATTACTTCGAAATGCGAGTTGGAAGTAAAGGAATTGACAATATAGATAACCCTTTATCTAAAGATTGTCAAACTACTCCCAAAAAGTCTATTGGTATTTATTTTTCAGAAAATATAATTAATCAAATAAGAGAAAGCGATAGTAACAATTTAGTTGTCAATACGTTCGCTACTGGAGACTTGGTTTTAGCTGATTCTTCATATAACTTAGCTTCTTTTACAAGTTCAATCTGGTATAAATACTCTAGTTGTTTTTTAGCAAAAGGTGGGGAACTTCATTTAGGCGTCATAGCTCCTATAGGAAAATTCGATGCTATTACATCTCCATGTCAAATTTCTAAAAGTCAGCGAGGTTTTTTTCATATTTCTTATTATGACATTGACAACTTTTTACTTTTAAAAATGCCAAAAGAATTAGCTGCCGATACAAGTATTTGTGAAGGTGAACCAGAGAGGATAGATATAAGGAAGCTCGTTCCTCTTCCTATGTTTGAAAATGCAAAATTTAGATGGGAAGATGGAAACACTGATTCAATAAGAATTTTGCAAAGACCTGGACTATACAAAATAGAAGTAGTTATGCCTTGCACTACCATACCTCTCTATCTTAATGTAAAGAGTAAGGATTGTGGAATCTCTATTTATGTTCCAAATGCTTTTTCTCCAAACAACGATGGCATAAATGATGAACTCAAACCATTTGTGAAATCCATTCTTGAATTCAATTATTATCAATTTAAAGTTTTCAATCGATGGGGGAATATAGTTTTTTCTACTGATAATTCAGAAAAAGGTTGGGACGGTAAAATTGGTAACAAAGAAGTAGAGATGACAGGAATATATGTGTGGTCGTTAGAATATGAACTTAAAAATGGTACTGGCAATAAGAAATTTATAAAATCAGGAGAAGTAACACTTATTCGATAAATATAATACTATGCTGATTGCCCCATTCCTGCCCAAAGATATTATCTACAACTATCTCGAAGAGTTATCTAATCATATACTTCAAGTACCGAATCAAAGCAAATATCCTAATTCTTTAATGGTAGGTATGCCTGGCAAGATTATTTTTTTAGCCTATTATTCAAGATTAACCGGAAATGAAGCATTTTTAGATGTCAGCATCTCTAATCTTGAAAGCTTATTTGACAATACTACAATAGACAATACTGATGCTACAAGTTTTGGTCTTGGGCTGGCAGGGCTAGCATGGACTCTAAACCTATTTATAAAAGAAAGATTTGTGGAGGTTGAAGGCGACCCATTGGAAGTTTATGACGAACTTTTCTTTGAACTGGCGGTGAATGAGTTAAGTAAAGGGATTTATGACTATATGCATGGAGGAATGGGATATGGATTAATCTTTATTGAAAGAGCACGATCCGTTGAAGCCTTACAAAATAAATTAAAAGTCTTAGTGTCAATACTTGAAGAAACAGCTATTCGTGATAAGGGAATATATTGGCGTGATCCTTCTATAAAAGATAAAGTAAGTATAAACCTTGGTCTAGCTCACGGGATACCTTCCCTGCTAATACTACTTGGTAGATTATATAATATAGGAATTGAAAAAGAAAAAGTATTATCACTTGGAGAAGGGATTATTGAGTGTTTATCTCAAGTATACATAAAAGATGATGTCTCTTGTTTTCCACCTACTTTTGAATTTGACGCTTGACCATAAAATTGACTCGCTTAATTCTATCAAATTCACCTCCAGATTGGGCTATAGCCAAACCGAGCAAAATACAGATTCTTACAGTCAATCACTTGGTAGCGAGAACGTTACAGAAAATGAAAGTGAACGTCACAGCCTCACGAACGGTGAAGGTGTAAATATAAATAGCGAGTTATTATATCGCCACCGTTTCAATAAAAAAGGACGCAGCATGAGTACGACTTTGACCTTTGGGTCGAACGATAGTCAGCGCGACGGCGGCTTGGAGGCGGTAAATCGCTTCTTTACAGGTGTAAATCCGCGCATTGATTCCATTATGCAAATGAATACACAAGATAATAATACATTAAATTATGGTGCGAATGCTTCTTATACCGAACCTTTAGGCAAGCGTAAATATTTAGAATTTAATTATGCGTTTAATCAAAATAACAATGACCAAAACCGAGCAGTGTACGACACCAACAATGGCGAACGCAAGTTTAACAATGGTTTGAGTAATAAATTTGACAATACGTACACTTACCATCGCGGCGGCGTGAATTTTAAAATCAATAAAACGGACTGGAATTTCAATCTCGGTGCACAAGTGCAGCAGACTGCTTTGGATGGAAAATTATTATTGCAAAATGTAAATATTAATCGTTCTTCTACTAATTTTTTACCCAATATTCGATTCAATCGAGATTTTACAACCACCAAACATTTGCGAGCGGAGTACGAAGCCAACGTGAACGAACCGAGCATTGACCAGCTTTCGCCAGTAATTGACAATAGTGACCCGCTGAATATTTCGGTTGGCAATCCAAATTTGAAGCCTGAATATGCGCATCGTGCCAATTTTAATTATGTAACGTTTAATCCCGGCACTTTTCGAAATTTCTTTACTAATCTGAGTTTTACTTACACCCAAAATAAAATTGTAAATGCACAAACCATTGACGAGCAGTTTATTCGAACCATTCAACCTGTAAATGTAGACAAAGATTATAATGTGAATGGATTTTTAAATTTTGGATTTCCAATAAAACGTCCGGGTTTGCGAGCCAATATAAACAGCAACGTCACGTGGGCGCGAGGTTTTGGTTTTATCAATCAAGTGGAGAATGAAACGGAGCGGCTGATCGCCACTACAGGTATTCGCTTCAGCTATCAGCACCAAGAAAATTTTAATGCAGAACTGACGGCCAATCTCAGTTATAATCAGACACATTATTCGGTACAATCTTCTCAAAATCAGGACTTTTTGAATCAAACGTACGGAACGGAACTCCATTGGAATTTGCCGCTGGATTTCTTGCTGACTTCCTCTTTTAATTATGCCATATATAATAGTATGACTGCCAATGGAACGAACGATGAAGTCCCAATTTGGAATGCAGCGGTTTCAAAATACCTATTCAAAAAACGAGGTGAACTCAAATTATCTGCCAATGATATGCTGAACAGAAACATTGGCATCACGCGTTTGGCGGATGTGAATTATTTTCAGGAGGAGCGGATTCGTTCGCTGGCGCGGTATTTTATGGCGAGTTTTACCTATTCGTTGCAGCAAATAGAAAGGCGTGGACCGATGGGCGGCGGGATGCGGATCATGCGGTGAGTCTCTTGTTGCTTGGACTTCATCTCCCACAGATTTTGCAGATAAGTTTTTTTTGAATCCACTTCACCTGTCACCTTGAGAGACTAAGGAAAAACTGGCTAAATGACCAGAGAAACAAAATCTGCGGAATCTGCGGGAGAAAACCCTGTTTCATACATGAAATCCGGCTGCCAATAGCGACTGGTACTCCACATGGCGCTTGATATACGCAGCTACATACGGACATAAAGGCATCACTTTCAGTTGATTAGCTTTCGCATATTCCAATCCCGCGTGAGCGAGGAGTGTTGCAATGCCTTGCCCTTCCAGTGTGGGATGCACTTCGATATGGGTGAAAACGATGCGTTCTCCTGCTAATATATATTGTGCCATATTTAGATGTTCTTCGATTATCAATTCAAAACGATGTTGATCGGCATTATGGTAGACTTCGAGATGGGTGGTATCTATTTGCATTTTGGCACAGTTTATATCGGAAAACAGTCTTACGGTGCATCTGGTTTTGTATAGCTTCTACTTGTAAATTAGAGTCTACAATAGCTAACTAATTTGCTTTGATTAATTGACTTGTCAGCTCTGCCAATTAATTGATTAACAGCGGGTTATTGGCAGATTGGCAAATCAGCATAACTTGCCCTGTAAAGCGGGGTTAGTACATCAACCTATTTTACGTATAACAAGAAAAAAAACGTGTCTTTTAAATCCGTTTTGCGTTCTCCTTGCGTATTGAGTAAGGTATTAGCTTTGAGTTAAACTTGGCGCATTAATAGCCGTATAGACAGTAGTTTGGAAAAAAAATACATATTTTATAAAAAAAGTGTTCCAAATACTTGCGCGATTGACTGATAATGTGCTATTTTTGTGGAAACAAGTCGCTTAGTTGACATTAACATTCATAATATACTGATAATCAACAAAGAATAATTACAGCGGCACAGCTTGAGAGTTTTCCAAATCACATTTTCTTAGTTTCCAAAGTGGGTTTTCCTATCTACACCATTTCTATCCCTAATTTTTGCATGATTTTTTTGTAGTCCGTTGGCTATTCATATTTGCGTTGCGTATGTGTTTATAGCAAATGTGTTCTCATACGAAATCGTTTAGTTACATTATGACTATTTGATCTATGTCTCACTATTTTCTAACATTTTTTAAACTAAAATTTGTCCATGAACTCTTTTAGACTTTTACTCAAACCCGCACTCTTTTTTTGCTTAACAGCAGTCTTTTGCTTCACTGCTTGTGATCCTAAGGACGACAATGACGATGTATCCATTGAAACAGCCTTAGTGAAAGATTACGACTCCGAGGTGGTTATCGCTTGGAACAAGACCTTTTTGGAAGTGGAGCGATATGCTGCAGGCTATCGCCCGGGACCTGCCACCAGTGCACTGGCTTACATGGGATTGGCTGCTTACGAAGCTTGTATCACAGCTATGCCGGATTACAACTCGCTGGAAAGCCTTTACAAATCAAAAGGCTTGGACGTGCCAAACGTCGCGCAAGGTCAAATCTACCACTGGCCTACCGTCGTAAATGCGGTGTATGGCTCCATGATGAAGGAGTTTTTCAAAGCTACAAGTGGTGAATTGCGTTTTAAAATCGCTTCTCGCGAGACCCAATTCGACGTGAAATTTTTAGAAGAAGAAAAAGTACCTCGGGACGTGTTTGAACGTTCCAGACTGTACGGTAAGCAAGTATCAGATGCGATGATGGTATGGGCGAATAGCGACCCTTATGGCTATAAAACCTATCAGAATCCAAGACCGAAGGACTACACCCCACCTTCTGGAGTAGGTAACTGGCAGCCTACTTACCCCGACTTGAGTGGCGCTTTGATTCCTTACTGGGGCAAGGCACGTACTTTTGCCATCACAGAAGATGAGAAGTTGAGCTTGCCGCCGATGAAATTCAGCGAAGACAAAAACTCAGAATTCTACAAGCAAGCACTGGAAGTGTATACTAAAAATACACCGGCACTGGATTATGAAGACCAGTGGATCGCCGAATACTGGAGTGATGACGCTTTGAATCTGTCATTCAGCCCCGGTCCACGCTGGATAGCCGTAGCTAACCAAGTATTGGAAACAAAAAAGGTAGCACTTGACGAGGCATTGTATACCGAAACTGCGGTAAGTATGGCATTGAATGATGCGAGTATAGCTGGCTGGTATTCTAAATATTACTACAACTTGGAGCGTCCGGTGTCTTACATCCGCCGCAACATTGACCCAAGCTGGGAGCCACACCTGTGGTTTTCTCCAAGCTTTCCGGCATACCCTTCTGGTCACGCTATTATGGGTGGTGCCGGTTCGGAGGTATTGACGATCCTATTTGGCGACAAGTATGCAATGTTGGACCGCTCGCACGAGGGCAGAAATGACTTCCTCGGCATACCTCGTTCGTTCAACTCTTTCCGCGACATGGCAGAAGAGAATGCGTACTCTCGTATTCCGTTAGGTGTGCACTTCCGCATTGACTCCGAAGAAGGCGTACGTCATGGCTACTCGATTGGTCGCAAGATAGCTGCGTTACCATTCAAGAAATAAACACACGGATTAAAATAAAGAGCTGCCAGTTCCGTTGATGACTGGCAGCTTTTTTTTATCAATTTTGAAAGAAAATCATCCCATGACACGTCTTATTTTACTGTTATTATGCTTTGTTTCTACCTTCAGCTTTGCGCAAAATGTGGTATTAAAAGGTAGCATATCCGATGCGAATAATATACCTATTCCAGATGCACACTTGTTATTAGAAGAAATTAACAAAATCGCCACCAGCCAGAAAGAGGGTTCCTTTTTATTTGAAAATATTTCAACTGGCGATTACACCCTCACGATTTCCCACGTTGGTTATCAAACCATTACGAAAAAAATAGCCCTTCGGGGACAAAATACTTTTATTGAAAATATCAATCTTGAAACACTCGAAAGTCGCCTGAACGAAGTGGTTATCTCTGCGGAGCGTCGCAACATTGAAATTCGTCGTTTGCCCGACGTACACGGCACGTATATCATGGCGGGTAAGAAAAATGAAGTCATCAATATCGCCGATTTGAATACGAATTTATCCGAAAAAATTGGGCGGCAGCTTTTTGCTAAAATTCCCGGCGCATTTGTATATGATATGGATGGCTCTGGCAATCAGGTGAATGTGGCTACCCGTGGACTCGACCCGCACCGCTCCTGGGAGTTCAATGTGCGTCAAAACGGCGTACTCACCAATTCAGATATGTACGGCTATCCGGCAAGTCATTATAGCCCACCGATGGAGGCGATTCAAAAAGTGGAACTGGTACGTGGCACGGCAGCTTTGCAATATGGCGCACAATTCGGCGGTATGGTGAATTACGTTACAAAATCGCCCGATACGACGAAGCGAGTAGGTTTTGAAAGTATTAATTCCGTAGGTTCTTATGGTTTATTTAGTAGCTATAATGCGTTGGGCGGCAAATTAGGCAAGTGGAGTTATTACGCCTATTATCAAAAACGAGTTTCGGAGGGCTACCGCGACAATGCCACTTCGGACGCGTCGGCGCAATACGCGATGTTGCAATATCAGGCAAGTGAAAAAATGTTTTTAAAAGCAGAATTTGCCCATTCCACTTATTTATATCGCCTGCCCGGACCACTTAATGACAGTATGTTTTACGCCAATCCGCGCCAATCCACGCGCCAACGCAATTATTATAGCCCGGATATTTACATCCCGTCTTTGACTTTGGATTGGAAAATCGGGGTAAATACGCATCTTAATCTCGTTACTTCCGCCGTTATTGGCGGTAGAAGTGTGTTACAATTGGTGGGCTTTGCCACTACACCTGACTTGATTGACCCGGCGACCGACCAATATAAAAACCGCACGGTGGATATTGATGCGTTTAGAAGCTACACCACCGAATTGCGCTTGACGCAAAATTACAGCATTGCCAATTTTAAAAATACCCTGGCTACCGGCATTCGCTATATTGACAACAATATGCGCCGCCGCCAGAATGGAAAAGGCTCAACAAGCTCGGATTATGACCTGAGCATCACCGGCAACTGGGGACGCGACTTGCGCTACAAAACTAAAAACGTCGCGTTTTTTGTCGAAAATATGTTTTACGTCACTCCAAAATTGACTGTCAATCCCGGATTCCGCATCGAAAGTGGCTCAACCGATATGGTGGGCTACATCAGCTACTACCCAGAAGACAAAGTGCCTTTGAAAATCAAGCACATGTTTCCCCTTTTTGGTGTAAATGCGCAGTATAAATTAGATGACCAAAATCGCTTCTATGCAGGCTGGTCGCAAGCCTACCGCCCGATGGTTTTGGGCGATGTGATTCCACCAACCGTTTTGGACGTGACCGACCCGAATTTGAAAGATGCTTCTGGCTACAACCTCGAAGCAGGCATGAGTGGTAATTTATTGCAAGGTGCTCTGCATTATGATTTGGGCGTTTTCCAATTGCAGTACAACAATCGAATCGGCAATCTGGTATTGGAAGATGCACAGGGTGCTTCCTACATTTTCAAAACCAATACCGGCGATAGTCGCACGAATGGCGTAGAGGCTTATGTAGAATTTAAACCAATGCAACTATTGGGCTACTATTCTAAAGGGTTTTACATCTCCGTTTTCTCTTCTACGTCTTATTTCGATGGGGTTTATACTCGTGGCAATGCTGTAGTAAAAGGCGAAAACAAAGACATCACTGGTAATCGCCTGGAAACCGTACCACGCTGGATGAGCCGCAATGGTTTGCAACTGTGGGCGGGCAATTTTAGTGCTACTGCACAATACAGCTTCGTGGACAAATCTTTTGCGGATGCACTCAATACCGTAAAACCAAGTGCCAATGGCGCAGTGGGGGTGGTGCCCGCTTACGGTGTGTTGGATTTCAATGCTTCGATGCGCTTTGCCGAAAAGTATATGCTGCGTTTGAGTGTAAACAATATTACGGATGAGCAATATTTTACCAAGCGACCCACGATTTATCCCGGTCCAGGTATCTGGAGTTCGGATGGAAGATCGGTGGTGGTGACGTTTGGGGTGAAATTGTAATTTGTGAGACGTGAATAGTGATTTGTGAGACGTGATTTGTGATTTGTGAATAGTGATTTGTGAAACGGGAAATCACTATTCACAAATCACAATTTCACTATTCACCACTTACTTCATGTGGTCGGGTGGAGAAAGGAAAATACTCATATTGACAAACGGTGCATTAGGAAGGCGTAAGCGGTAAGAAGGATTGTCAGGGGATACGGATTCAAAACGACCGCCCATATTAAATTGATAACCGCCTTTTACGCTCATCCAAATCCAAGGTATAAGTTGACGCTCAATAGTTACTACGGCGTTGATTTCATTGTGATTCATTCTGTAAATGGGCGGCGGTGTAGTGCTTGCAATGCTAAATCCATCACTGTCAATGGAATACATTCTGCTATGATATTCTGCTCCGAATAATAAAATACTTTTTGGATTGATATTATATCTTCCTAACATATGGACCGGCGGTGCTAATTCAATACCCCATTTATCATTGAAATTTTTATTGAGAATGGCAAACGGCAGCAATAACTGGCGGCGCATATTTTTATTGTAATACAAACCTACGCCCCATTCAAAATCCTCCGTTTTTTTAAATCCTAATAAGGCAAGTGCATTAAACGTTTGATACCGTTTGTCAAAATTAATCCACTGATCGTACTCGCCGTTGAAGCCCACTTTACCTCGGAGTAAAAGATAATTGGTAGCGCTCAATGACTTGGAAGCCGTCATTGTAAACGAATTACTTTTCAATAAGCGATTATTCAAGCCTTCAACAAAGGGTTGAATTTCTGCGCCTACTGCCCGATATTGATAGCGCTCTGGCTGATAAGCATAACCCACGAATAATTTAAAATCAGGTTTGAGTACGATTGGTATATTGAGTTTAGCACCAAAATGCTCATACGATTTCACTTCCCCCAACGCCTGCAAGTCTCCCGGCACAGCATCGCGCCATTGAATGTCGCCGCCGCCTGCTCTGGTATAATAAATTTCAACCCCTCGTGTGCGGGCTTTATTTGCAATACCGGGCGTACAATAGACTGGAACTGCTACTTTCTGCACTTTCGTGAAAAGTTCGGTTTGTGACCACAATGTGCCCCTCAACGCCAGACAAATACATATTATCGTTATCCGCATTCTTTCCTTTTTCTATCCGTAGAACGGAATACCTTAATAGATGTTCCATAGCTATTTAAACGGTATTTCTCTGCAGTAGTAACGCTTTTATCTTCCTTTTATTGATTGGGCGGCGGTAGATTGGGCAGTGGTGGGGGCATAGCAGGAATAGATCTTAATTCTGCTTTTAACTCCTCAAAGTAAGTGGCGAGTTGCGTACGCTGTGCGGCGGTGAGTCGGGAACCTCCGTGCATCCAGGTGTAAGAGCTTTCGGGCATGTGTCCCTCTACTACTTCTTCCATTGTCTCGTCTATTTTCTTTAGCTGCTTTTTTAGCGGATATTTGCCCCATTCTGAAAAATTAAGGTGTTTGCGCCCATCTTTAACATGGCTATCAATCCACCAAGAAATAGGTGCCACGTTGGAATACCAAGGGTAAGTGGTTTGGTAGGAATGACAATCGTAGCAGGCGGTTTTCATCAGCATAGCAATATCAGTAGGCGGCGCGGCTAACTGCATGAAATCAATACCGGGATTGGTGATCGGTGTAGAGCGGTCCGCCCGAATAAACTGCATAACGACCAGCACAATTAACAAACCAATTGCAACACGAGATATCCACTTTTTTGACATGCTTATAATTTTTTTGCGACGCAAAGATAGATAGATATTTTATCTTCTTTTCCAATCTTGATTTTTGAAACGTGCTTTTTTTACACCAACAGTTGACAAAATGCAAAATCGCTTTATCTTTGCGAAGATTTTAAGACTTTAGATGTTAGACTTTAGACCGCTCTTACTTGGAACCGGCTTTTTGAAAAAAATGTTACGCTAAATTATATGGTATACTATTCTAACGTCCTAAAAAGAAAAGGAGAAAGAAAGGCGGGGTCTAAAGTCTATGATCTAATATCTAACGTCTAAAAAAAGCCCAGGTGGTGAAATTGGTAGACATGCTACTTTGAGGGGGTAGTGCTCGCAAGGGCGTGCAAGTTCGAATCTTGTTCTGGGCACCATTGCAAATGGAACGTTGGGGCATCTCAGCGTTCCATTTTTTTTTGCAACCATTTAACGTCTCGCCTCATTCTATATGAACGAAGAAATTATTGCGTTCAATCGTTTCTTTCTACCTTTGACTCATCTTGTACTATAAATTATAACATGGAAGCAAAAACTGGCATCCTCAATAACGAAAAAGAGGCAACCCGCTTAGAACGTATTTCCAATATTCTTAAAACGGTGGCGCACCCGATGCGTTTGGGTATCGTCAATCTATTGGAACAGTATCCTCGCCTTTCGGTAACGGAGATATGTGAGATGCTGGGCAGCGAGCAGTCGCTCACTTCTCACCACCTACAAAATATGCGGTTGAAAGGCATTTTGAGTGTAAAGCGCGATGGTAGAAGTATGTTGTACTCGCTGAAAGAACGGGACGTGTCGCTGATTATTGAGTGTCTGGAGAATTGTCAGTGTAATATGTAAGTTGTGGCGCCGATTACCAAATCGGCGAAACGTATTGCCGAATACGATTCGGCATCACACGCGCATGAAACAAAGTGGCATGAGTATCTTCAAAAAAAATAGCAAATTATACAGCATTTTCGGCTTCAAATGTCCAAAGTGCCACGAAACCGATATGTTCTACACGCCGACTTTTTCCTTCAAGCGCCCGTTTGAAATGAAAGAAAGATGTGAAAATTGTGGACAGCGCTTTGAGCCGGAACCTGGATTCTACTATGGCGCGATGTTCATTTCCTATATCTTTATGGGCTTCTTTTGTCTGGGCTTCACCGCCTTTTTCCGATGGATCGTCGGTTGGAGTATCAATGGGTCATTTTTGTTATTGCTTGCCGTCGTGGCTCTGTTTTTAGTCTACATTTTCCGTTTGGCAAGAGCGATTTGGATTAATTTGAATGTTCGTTACGACCCGCCGCAAGAGGGACGCAGGGACTTGGGGGCAGAGTGAACAAGTGACTGACGTATAATCCCATCAACCTATCAACCAAATTTAAGCCGCTATCGGCGCACCTTTGGTGATGAGCTACACGGCTTTTGTGTTTTGGACATTTCAAGGAAAAGTGAAATTAGAGGCGGGGAGTTATTAAAGGTGGTTTTACTTTGTGTCATCTGCAAGTTTAATAAAGTTAACAGGAGGCAGTAAAATAGGAGTAATACCTGCTTTCATAGAAATAGTTGCCAAATGTTCTCTAACAAATGGAAAAATAATGGCGGGGGCATTAATTTTTTTAAAATCTTCTATTGTGGATTCGTAGTTAATGGGTGTCTCAAATAAGCCTGACATTGCAATAGAAGCCATAATTTGCTCATTTCCATCAACTCCTGCATGAAATTCTATTTTCAATACTGTTGTCAAAATAGCATCATGAATTTGGCTGTCCGTATTGATGTCAATATTACTTTTAAATCCGGCATTTGAAAAATCAATACTGTCCCCTCTTTTAAAGTGGCTTTCTATGAGAAAAATATTTAATAATTTATATGAATTAGATTGTTCCATTACCAATAAATTTATGCAGCCATTGCGAAACGGCTTTCTCCAACTGGTATATCAATAGGCAAACTATTAGCGTTAGATGCTTCTAATAAGAAAAATTTATTATTGAGACTAGCAGTAAAATTGATATCAGAAAATTTACTAATGAATTTACCTCTCATTGCAAGATGCAAATCAATTTTTTCTGGTAAAACTGCATTATGTGAATAAAAAATCTCTATTTGTGCAAAGTTAAAATTTAGTGCATTCTTATACTAATTGTGCAAGAATCCTTTTCGGCTGTAGATAGGCCGGTCGATCGTAATCAAATCTCCTTGAGTAACAAAAGTGATAAGCTCATAAGGGTATTTTTCAATAAACTCTTGAGTTATTTTTAATTCTTCCTTTCCGTATCGCTCAGTAGAATCATAGGTTTCTTTAGGGAGAACTTCAATAAAATGAGATGTTTCAAATGTATCATAGACATATTGAAGTTGAATTTCTGGAAATAAATCTATTAGATGATTGATTTTATTTATAACAAATTCTTGTGACTTCATATTGCAAAATTACTTTTCAATGATATTAATACTTTATTTGCCTCATTTAAAGCCCTATTAGCCTCAGGTTGTAAAATTTCAGCATTTTTATAATCAGCTTTTACTCTTAAACTTTTTAATTGACCTATTGTATTATAGAAACTTCTACTTTGAGAATTATTACGCCTATTAAATTCTGTGTTTATAACATTTATGAGCCAATTGTGAGAAGATTGACCCTGTTGCTCTTTTTTGATCTGTGCTTCAGTTTTCCCCAAATCTGATCTTAGAATATGAAGCATCAATTGCACACAACTATAATATAATAAGAACAATGAATACGAGAAGAATATAACGATTGATTTACCAAAGACTGTGCGGACTGGATATTGTAATCAGATTTATCTTTTAAATAGGTCATCCTTCACATTAATGAGCCAACAAACATAGATGTTATATTTATAGAAAGCAAGTATTTTTGACTAAAAAAGGTGTTATTAATTTGCCTAAACAAAACGTTTATATCCTATTTAAGTTTATCACTAGCTATATGACTTTTCAAATAAACACAAATAATCATTAATTTGATTAGCAGTAGATTAGTACATTGTGAATTAAATTATTCGATATAGTTTGGCTTCCCGCCATATAGTGGGATGCCGCACTTATTGAACAACTAGTTTCAAAATGTAATTAGCTTAAGCTTTTCAACTTACTCAAACAACTCTCCTTCCGAAAACTCCTGCTCACTCTTCGCCACGACCACCGTTGCTACCGCATTGCCAATCAGATTCGTAATCGCGCGCGCCTCTGACATAAATCGGTCTACGCCCAGCAATAACGCAATGCCTTCTACAGGAATCACTTGCACCGCGGCCAAGGTAGAAGCCAGCACCACAAATCCACCGCCCGTCACCGCCGCCGCTCCTTTGGAAGTCAACATCAAAATGCCGATAATACTCAACTGCTGTCCCCAAGATAATTCAATACCATACGCTTGCGCCAAAAAAACAGTTGCCATGGAGAGGTAAATGGTGGTGCCATCGAGGTTGAACGAGTAACCAGTTGGTACTACCAGTCCTACGACTGGTCGCGCGCAGCCGAAGCGTACGAGTTTTTCCATGATACGCGGCAGTACCGACTCACTCGACGAAGTACCCAGCACAATTAAAATTTCTTCCTTAATATGTATTAATAAACGCCACAAACTAAATCCGTACCACCGTGCAATACCATTCAATATGATAAAAATGAATAAAAACATCGTAATGTAAACACTCAACATTAATTTCCCAAGTGGAATCAAAGTCGCTATCCCATATTTACCAATCGTGAAAGCCATGCCTGCAAATGCACCAATCGGCGCAAATTTCATTACAATGTGTAATACCCCAAAAAATGCTTTTGACAATTTTTCAAAAAATAGCATCAACTGCCGACCTGTGTCACCCAAGCGCGTCACTGCAATACCAAACAACACCGAAAAAAATAACACCTGCAAAATATCCCCTTCCGCAAATGCTTTAATGACATTACTCGGCACGATGTGTGTAAAAAACGAGACCCAATCCATTTCGCTGGCTTGCTGCCTGTATTGCTGTATTTGCTGTCCTTCCGTGGCGTTTGCTGCCACCTTACTCGTGTCCACGCCTGCCCCCGGACGCACCCAATTCGCCACGCCCAAACCAATCAACAACGCTGCCGTCGTCACAATTTCAAAATATAATATCGCTTTTCCACCGACTCGACCCAGCTTTTTCAAATTGCCCACACTACCGATGCCCACTACAATCGTCAAAAAAATAACAGGCGCAATCACCATTTTAATCATCGCAATAAACGTATCCGCCAGCGGTTTAGTAGCCGCAGCCGTGTCAGGAGCGACCACGCCCAAGATGATGCCCAGTACAATCGCTGTCAGCACTTGTACCGTCAGGTTTTGATACCATCGTCCTACTCGATTCAAAAAGCCGGTTTTTTCTACCCGCATATTGCTCAAATCTTCCATAATTGATATTTATAACAGCCGAAAAATAGCGCGATTCTTGCACTATCTCTACTATCTCTTACTTTTTTATAAGATTGGATGTGGAAAGGCGAATGGTGCACTGATTTAATAAGATAATTATGATTTTTTATGATTTGATTAAGTGAAGAATCATAAAAAAATCATAGTCATCCTAACTATCAGTGTACCATCATTTTAGCTGAATATCCACAATCGGGATTTGAATTTCTACGCGGGTGCCGCGCGGCTCTTTGGTGCGAGCATTGGTGAGGTCTATGGTTTTCACAAAGACATTTTGACTTTTGGAATGGTGTAAAATCTGGAGACGTTTCTCTGTAATATTCGTACCACGCGAGCGGTGGTTTTGATAATTAGGGTCTTGCTGTCGGATTTGACGCGCTTTCTCTCGCCCGATGCCATTATCTTCTACTACACATAAAATATTATCATCATCTAATAACGAGAACGTTACTTTCACAACGCCATCTTTTTTGGTGCGCAAGCCATGTTCAATCGCGTTTTCTACATACGGCTGTACAATCATAGTCGGCACACCGAGAATGTCTTCTTCGATATCATCATCTACTATAATTTCATATTTCAACTGCCCTTCAAACCGCAATTTTTCATTGATATATAAATAATCCTCCAGAAACTTGATTTCTTTTTCTAAAGATATAATTTCCAAATCAGAATAATCCAAACTTTGGCGCATAAGATTGGCAAACTTGGCAAGATATTTAGCTGCAAATGTAATTTCGTTAGAAGTGATATAATTTTGAATAGAATTAAGCGCATTATACATAAAATGCGGATTCATCTGCGCACGTAACGCTTTGAGTTGCAACTTCGTAGCTTGTAATCGCAACAATTCGGTTTCTTGCCGCTTCTTCTCCGCTTCATATTTTATTTCTAATTCAATCTGTTTCCGTTTTTCCAATTGTTCTAAATATTGCTCCTCCATGCGGCTGTGCACCACTTGATATTCATAGGCATTTTTAAAATCTTCTACTTCGGCATATAAAGAAGCGATTTCTTTACACACATTTGATAATTGTTTAAAATCTTCAATATTATGCGCATACTGAAACGCCTGCATAAAATGTTCCATCGCGCGGCTATAGTCTTCCAACTCTACGTACAGCCTGCCGCGCCACAATTCGATATTCGAAAAATTAAAAAAATCTTGCTCGGACTTCTCTTTATACAATCGCTCCGCCAAGTCAAATAACTCAATCGCTTTTTGATATTCTTCTTTTTCAAGCGCACAATAGCCCATATTTGCATACGCACTCGCCCGTGCTTGCTGACTGCTGTCATCCGCTATATCAATCGCTTTTTTAAAATAACACTCGGCATTTTCATAATCCACCATCGCCATGTAACCATTGCCAACGTTGAGATAATGCCAAGAAAGCCGACTGCGCATTCCCATCGCTTCGCACATATTCACCACTTTCAGGTACGCACGCACACTTTTCTCATCGTCGTCGTTTCGTTCGTATACTCTTCCTAAACCACTGTGAATCAAGGTCAAGAAATAATGATCTTTTAATTGTAATGAAGTTTGGAGACGTGTAAGATTTTTATCAGCTTCTAATAATAACTCAATCGCTTTTGAATAATTAGAGTAATGAAGGTGCATATAACCCTCGCGGCAAGTGATGCGAGCAGTGAGTCGTTCATCCGGGAAATTGCGCAACAAGCGGCTCGCTTTTTCGAGATACTCGGAGGCATCGTCCATCTTTTCCAAGTTCATGCAAGTACCCGCATAGTCAATGTACGCGTCTGCCAATTGCTTGGCAGCACCGCGCTCCTCCAACAAATCTATGGCTTTTATAAAATGATTTTCCGCTTTTGCGTAATTATACAATTGGTTTTCAATCGTCGCCGTATTGAGGTGATAGCTCAGTTCAAAATCGGGATTATCTGTTTTTTGTAGAATACATAATTGGTCTGCCAGCAGCTCTTGAGCGCGGCGGATATTGGTGTACACGTAATGATTTGCCAATTCATCAATCAAATACAGTCGCTGTAAAGCATCCTTTTGCTTTGGCAAATTTTTTTCTAACTGGCTGATAGTCAATACTGGCTTGGCGAATGTTGTCATAGTTGAAAAGCACACTTAATTAAATAGCAAACAAGATACTACCTTTTTGTACAAAAGATAACACCTTCGCGCCTCTACCAAATAACAAAGAGGACTACATACCATTGGTATTGGAATGTAGCCCTCATAGTGTTTTCTCGGTTCTGATACGTAAACGGTTATTGCGGCAAAATGCCACCGCAGCCGTTGTTGTGCTTTTTCTTGTCCTTGTCGTTTTTACCACCGGTGATTTTGTTCATATCACCTTTTGGAATCGGTTTCAGGTCTTTTTCTTTCTTAAGGTCGTTAAGATTTTTTTTGTCTTTTCCCATAGCATACAATTTTTTTTTGTTCGTACACGGGATGTTTTGTGTCACGCGCTAAAATAAGGGCAAATCGAATAACAGGTTAAAGGTATAGCTTTTTCACCAGCGAGAAACCATTTTAACACTTGCGGCTCACATTTTTTTATAACACATAAATTTTTAAAACCAATTTACCAATTAGCATTTATCATTTACCGCACTATCCTACGATTATAATATAATCAATGCCATATATAAAACGGTAAATAATAAATAGTAAATGGTAAATGATTACAGCCCTTCTTGCAGTTTCCGCATCTGCTCCATGAAGGAAGGTCGGCGTCGGCGAGAGACTTCTATCTTCATATTATCGTCCATGATAAGGTAGCCGCCATCTCCTTTTACAAACTTGCGCATAAAATTCAAATTAATAACATGGCGCTTATGCACGCGGTAGAAATTGAAAGGTATCAATAAATCTTCGTAGGATTTAATGGTTTTGGAAGCTGTGATACGGTCGCCACCATCGAGGTAAATATGGGTGTAATTATCTTCTGCTTCAAATCGTACAATGTCTCGTATATTCACAAAATAAATACCATCTAACGCAAAAATACTTAATTTAGTAAAGGCATTTGGGTTATTATAATAATTAGAAAAAACGTCCATGCGTTTATCAATCTGCGTGTCACCTTTCTGTGAGCGAATGCGGGTGACGGCTTCCTTGAGGGCATCCGGGTCAATCGGCTTCACGATGTACCCAATCGAACTATACTCGCACGCTTTAATCGCATATTCCTGATAAGCGGTGACAAAAATGACTTCAAAATTAATCGGACGCAACCGATTCAAAAGTTGAAAAACCAATCCATCCGGCAGGCTAATGTCTAAAAAAGCGACATCGGGCTTCACCGCAGGGTCTGCAAACAATTCCAACCCTTCTTCCACGCTCGTGGCTTCGCCGATGATTTCTACATCTTCACAGTATTGGGCAAGCAAATTTTTCAAATTGTTCATGCCCTTTACTTCATCTTCTACAATAACTGCTTTTATCACACCAATAGATTTTGTAATGTTTCTGGAATAGAATAAATTTTTACAAAGCTAAATTAAAAAAATTAAAATACGACCATGATTAATAGGATTTTCTGATTTGCCTGATGGATTTGGTATACCTCCCGCAGATTTCGCAGATTTTATTTCACTTCTCACTTAGTCACGTGGTCTCTAACACACTCGGTCTCTTTTCTCTTGGTCGCTCTATTTTTATAAATCTCAACTCACAAATAACGTTTCACAAATAACATTTTACGTGCCCGGCACCCTGGTCGTCGCCAATATCCGTTTGATGCTGAATCGTCCCGTCCCATTCGCCCATACGAGCAAGAGCGCGCCCATGATGGCAATATTTTTGGTGAATAACAACGCCTGTAAACGTCGAATCGGCTCTGGATCATTCCAATACGAATGTGCAATAAATGTAACAGGTATAAAATACAGCAGCAACAACACCGCCCCCGTACGCGCCCGATACCCCAATAACAACATCAAACTTCCCAATACCAGAAAAATAATAGCACCTATAATGAGCCAATCCTGCTTCCAAGTCAGCCCATAATCCGTCATTTTCGCCTTCGTATCGTGGTAGTAAAAAATGGAATCATACGCATCATAGAAAAAAATAAAGGACAGCAAAATGCGCCCTACCAAATCCACAATATTTCTCATATTTGTTTTTTCATTTCTTGACAAAATCTGCCACACCTATTAAAATTAAAAATGCAAGCTACAAAAATGTGCCGATTTGCTAATCTGTTTATGTAGCACATTAACACATCAGCATATCAGCACATCGTTTTGCAACATTCTGCCCATCCATCGCCGCCGACACTATCCCACCTGCATACCCTGCGCCTTCCCCACACGGAAAAAGTCCTTTCACCTGCGGATGCTCATACGTATCATGCTCGCGCGGAATACGGACGGGCGAACTCGTGCGACTTTCCGTGCCAATCACATTCGCATCTTCTGTGTAATAACCTCTCATTTTTTTACCAAAATCTAATACGCCTTGCTGTAATCGCTTGTAAATCAAGGGTGGAAGCAACTCATGCAGCGGCGCAGAAAGTAAGCCTGGAATATAAGAAGACTTCGGTAACGTGGCAGAAATTTTTCCATTCACAAAATCAGTCAATCGTTGTGAAGGAGCTTTCTGACTGCCATCGCCGGCTTGAAACATAGCTTGCTCTACACTTTTTTGAAATGCCAAACCAGCGAAAACGCCATGCGCCGCAAACGGCTGTAAATCATCCATTTCAATCGCAACGACCGTGCCGGAATTGGCAAACTCAGAATCGCGCCGCGACATGGACATTCCATTCACCACAATCTCACCGGGAGCCGTCGCCGCCGGTACGACCAAGCCGCCCGGACACATACAAAACGAAAACACGCCGCGCCCTTCCACTTGCGACACCAATTTGTAACTCGAAGCTGGTAAGTTTTCATCGCGGGGCGACTGATGATATTGCACTTTATCCACCAATTGTTGCGAGTGTTCAATGCGTACGCCGAGCGCAAACGGTTTGGCTTCTATTAGAATATTTTTGCGATGTAATAACTCATAAATGTCTCGCGCCGAGTGTCCAGTTGCTAAAATGACTGCGTTTGCTAAATGTTCTACCTCATTATTTACAACAACACCTAAAATTTGATTATTTTTTATAATAAAATCCGTAACAAAACTATCAAAATGGACTTCGCCGCCATATTTTAGAATGGTTTCCCGAATATTTGCAACGATGTTTGGCAATTTATTAGAACCGATATGCGGATGCGCGTCTGCCAAAATATCAGAACTCGAACCATGTTCCACCAAGAGTTTCAACACTTTATAAATATCACCCCGCTTGTGCGAACGCGTGTACAACTTGCCATCCGAATACGTGCCTGCCCCACCCTCGCCAAAGCAATAATTAGAATGCGGATTGACAATACCAAATTGCTGAATGGCTCGCAGGTCGCGTCGGCGCGTGCGCACGTCCGTCCCTCGGTCGAAGATGATGGGTTGAATGCCTTGCTCGATGAGTTCTAAAGCTGCAAAATATCCTGCCGGTCCTGCACCTACGATGATGACTTTTTGCTTGCCATCAACTGGCTTTAAACCTTCGAGAAGGGCTGGTTCTGATTGAAACGGCGCACCGATAGACACCTCTACTTTCAACAGAAAAAATGGCTGAGTACCCCGCGCATCAATGGAACGCCGCACCACGCGCAGGTCAGCTATTTCGGATGCTTGGAGCCGAAGTTGTTGCGCGGCTTTTTGCTGTATCACTTGCTCAATGGCTGCTTCTTTGGGCAGCAACTTAAGCTCGATTTCTTTTATCATTTTTTTAATTCAAAACAAAAATAAGATGCCAGATAAATAGATACCAGATGCCAGACGTTAGACCTTAGACAATAGATTTTAGAAATTTCAAACAAGATGAATAGATGCCAGATGCCAGACCGCTCAAACCTTAACCTCAAATTTAATCACGGGCAACTTGGGCGATGCTGCGCTTCATCCTGAAATCCTGTTTTAAAATACCGTTTTCCATTCAAAAAAGTTTTGGTGCCTTCCGCCGAAAGCCGATAAGTTTTCACCTCGCCATTTTCAAACGTCAACTTCAAAGCTACGCCACCACTGCCATCCCCTGTGATTTCCCATTTGCCCGCGCCATCGTTTTTACCACTACTGGAGCCAGACGCGCCGTCTACATTCATCGAAACACTCGAATCACTGCTGTACTTGAAATAACCTGCCGCACAAAGATGAATCTCCTCTCGCGCACTCATGCCGCCGCTACCACCGCCGCTATTGTAAGAAGAAAGATAAGTCAGTTTAGTATCTTTCAAAGCGGTTTTCCATTCATTAGCTATGGGAGGAACGACTGGTTTTGAAAACTTTACACTTTTTGCGAAGGTGATTGCCAAATCTTTATATTTTTTAGAATACGTGCTACTTTCCGCCATTGACAAAATCGTCAAACCACTGCCGTAAGGATTGAGTAAGCCGACGACGTATCCTTTTGCTGCTTCACCTTGTATCGCACCTGTGAATTCTGCGCCAACGCCATTCGTACCAATAGATTCATACTCGCCGGAGCGTTGCAATTGAAAGCCCTCTTCTGACACCCCGACATCCCCATCGGTTTTTATCTGCTCGATGCTGGTAGACGTGTGTTCAATCATCAACATAAAACCGGACTCTGTTTGCGAACTAAGAATTACGGCTTCCCCGCTTTCCTGTGCAACCCAGCCTACTGGAATCACAAAACTTAAACCCACTTCTTTATTGTCAATCTTGCCCGTGACTTGCGCGGTGAGGATGAACATATTCAATAAAAATAGGGTAATTAAAAAGAGTGTAGCTCGCATGAAGATTTAGATATTTTAGGATTTTAGGATATTTTTTTTCTCTCGTCCCTCTTTCTCTTGGTCACTAAATCTCTAAGTCACTCCTTCGGTTTCGTCCAAGTATTCGCACCCGCAGCTTGTAGACCATCTGGCATAAAAACCTTCACAACAACTTGCTCGGCGGAGGTGCCGTCCGCTTTTTTAAGTTGCGGACGTTTTTTAGTTTTCGAGGTTAAAAGCAGCGTAGTGCCTTCCAATTTCGGTTCAATCTCGTAGCGTCCTTCTTTGATGTAATGATTGAGCGCGCCTTCGGAAGCATTTAAAACACTGATTTGCGTTTCTATCATAATTGCGTCGCCCACCCAAGGTTCGATGGTGAAAGTACCAAACAAATCCAATTGAAGGGTGGTAGCAGTATCCAATTGAAAAGTTTGATGGATAATGCGCTGATTTTGAGCATATATGCCCGTAATAGCAAAAGCAAGGAAAAAGAGAACAGACAAAAATTTCATTGGAATCGGTTTTTAAATTCTAAAAGGCTTAGGAAACTTTCAAAGTTTCCTAAGCCTCCAATTCATAACGAAGAACCGCCCTCCGTGTTGCGTAGTGTGGTGGAAGTGGATGTCGGTAATTTTACCGAAACATTTTTGGGTGCAAAAACGAGAAAGGTAACGTTGTCTCCCAACGCTTTACCGCCGATTTGTACCTCCCTGGCTAAGGATGGTGCGGTCACATTCATCGTGCCGCCATTGACTTTTGCAATCAGGTTATACCGTCCGGCGCTGATGAGGGATTTTAAAACCGCTTCGCTGCCATTCTGTAAGGTAATGGTCATTTGAATGCGGAGCAAGTCGCCATCCCACGTTTTTACTTCAATAGCACCCGGCAAGTCGAGTGACACGGTTTGACTGGCTTCGAGGGGAAAGGATTTGACCAATGTCTTTTCTGATTGGGTAAAGGCAATAGAGGTAACGCCCAGTAATAAAATCGTGACGGTTGTTCGTAATGTAGTTGCCATAATGACTTCCTTTGGTTTTGGTTAGTCCCCGTAAGTTACTGATTTTTAGTTAGAATGTCAAGTTTTTTTAATGTTTTGTTTATTGTTTGAAGTTTTTTTTGTTCAAGGTTGTACGTTTTGAGACGCGTGCTCATGAAGTAATTTTGCCACATCCCACTGTGTGGGACAGGTTAGGCACATCGTTTTTTATCTGCGCTATGTGGCTTGTGTTGAAAAATTTATTTTTACATGGTACAATCCAATCGCTTTATCCATTTTTTGTATAGGTATGAAAAATATTTTTTATATTAACGTTGACTTTTTCATTCTTTTAGAGTAATATTGTGTTGCATAACTTCTTTTAAACAAGGAGTAACCATCCCTATCCGTTGCACGCGTACTTGATTGAGACCAATTGCGCTGTGTATTTTCCAAACAATGTGCTTTAGTAACAACGCTATCTGAACTTTTATATAGATTATACATTGTATCAACACTTATCTCGTTGAGGCTATTCTACCAAAAAAAACCGGGTTGCTTTTCCCTTCAAAGTTTAACCCTCTTGTCTATCGAATTTACACACACAATTTAATGGATTTCATGGTATTGGATAATGCCCGGCGCACTTATTAAATGAAGTGCTTCCCAAGGTTATTATTTTATGCCATTATTTACTTTTCAGATCAATTGCATCTGGAAAGGCTGGTCATGTTTCGCTAATTCTCAAACATATAACTAACACAACAAAACACTATGAATCACAAGTTTTACTATCGAATTCTTACATTATTCGCCATCGGCATCTGTATGTGTCTGCGTCCAAGTACGAGTTATGGGCAGACCTCCAGCCAAGGTAATCAAGGCTGGGAATGCGATGCGTGTAATGACAACAATCCGTGTACCTTCGATTTCTGTTTTTACGGCTACTGCTTCAATTTGCCGCTGCGCAACTGCGGACAAGAGCGCGTATGCGACCTGAAAGTAATTTATGCAAAAACAACGAACTGCTACTATGATGCGGTGGAACGGAAAAGCAAAGCTACCCTCAAGGTATGTGTATGGTGGCGAGATGCCGACCCCCGCAAAGACCTGAAGGTGTACATCAGCGGTCAATCCAAAACGATTGATATTAGAAATGCTTCCGGCGATGCCTGCGTCGAATTTACGGTGGATGCTAATGGCACCCAAAATAACAGGGTATGGACTGAGTTTGTAGGTAATACCGAGTGTAAAGCGGAAAAAAAATACAACATCCCAGCTTCCTGTACGCCGTCCTGCGATTTGGAAATTACGAATGTATCCATAGATGACTGCTATTTTGACCAGAGAGATAGCAAGAGCAAAGCGGAGCTCACGGTGTGTGTAGAATGGGACGACCGCCCCAACAACGAAAACATAGTTGTTGCGCTCGCCAACCAGCAGAAGCTTGTCAAGCCGGAGGTAGGTATTAAAGAGGGTAATAAATGCGTGAAATTTATCATCCCAGCAGATGGTACGCAAAACAACGTTATCTCAGCTGCCTTTCAGACTACTGCTACTTGTAATGACACCTACAAATACACTGCGCCAAGACCATGCTTTCAAGCACCGCCGTGCGATATTGACATCACGCACGTAAGTGTGGGCGACTGTTATTTTGACAATGCCAGTTCTAAGAGTAAGGCAGATCTGACGATTTGTGTACAATGGCAAAACCGCCCGAATAACGACAACATCATGGTGTCCGTCGTCGGACAGGCAGTGAATATCGTCCCGAATAGTTCGACTGGTATCAGTAGAGGCAACAAATGTATAAAATTTACGATCCCAGCGGATGGCACGAACTACAATGGTATCTGGGCAAAATTTATAAACCATGGGACTTGTCAAGATGAAGCCTATTATAAAGCTCCCTCTAATTGTCAACCAGCGCCGACCTGCAATGTGAACATTAAAAGCGTGAGCGTTGGGTCGTGTTATTTCGATGCGTATGATTCTAAAAGCAGGGCAGAACTGACCATTTGTGTAGAATGGAAGAACCGTCCAAATAATGAGAATATTTACGTATCTATCAACGACCAGTATCAGGTTATTTATCCGACTATTACCAGTGGTATTAAATGTGTGAAGTTTAATGTGCTTGCAAATGGTACCCAGAATAACGGCATCTGGGCGAAATTCCAATACACGCCCTGTCAGGATGATGATAAATACAATGCACCAGCACCTTGTCTGCCTCAGCCCGTGTGCGACATCCAAATCACGAGTGCCACGGTGGGAGCTTGTTACTTCGACCCCGCTGACAACACCAGCAAAGCCGAACTCACCGTTTGTGTGACTTGGAAAACGCCGATCAATCAGAACATCGTGGTAGCCATCAACGGACAGCCCGCACAGATTATCAACACTGGTGGGGTGGATGGCAGCCAATGTGTCAAGTTTATCATTCCGGCAAACGGACCTGCAAACGACGGCATTTGGGCGTACTTCCAACAGACGACTTCCTGCACCGCTGATGCGTTTTACACCATTCCTGCGCCGTGTCTACCACTACTACCTGTATGCGACATCCAAATCACGAGTGCCACGGTGGGCGCTTGCTACTTCGACCCTGCGGACAACACCAGCAAAGCCGAATTAGAGGTCTGTGTCCAGTGGAGCAACCGTCCGGGAACGGAAAACATCGTGGTGGTAATAGATGGACCGCCGAAACAAATGAAGCTGATTACGACGACGGATGCCAGTGGCAGCGCGTGTGTCAAGTTTATCATTCCGGCAAACGGTGTCTACAATGCCGGCGTTTGGGTGTACTTCCAGAACACTACTTCCTGTGGTGCCGATATTTCCTACACCGTGCCTGCCCCTTGTCTCCCACTGCCGGTTTGCAATGTCAACATAACCAGCGTAACGGTTGGACAGTGTTATTTCGACCAAAATGACAATAAGAGCAAAGCGGAATTAACGGTGTGTGTAGAATGGAAGGATCGTCCGGGAACGGAGAACATTTATGTTTCTATCAGTGGTTATTATCAAGTCATTAATACAAATGTTACAAATATTAATGGTAGTAATAGTGGCACTGGTAATAAATGTGTGAAGTTTATCATTCCAGCAAATGGCAGCAGTAATAACAACATTTTGGCGAGGTTCCAATATAGCACCATATGTCAAGATGAAAGCAAGTATCACGCTCCTAATTCCTGCAATCAAGCTCCGGTATGCGACCTCAACATCACAAGTGTGAGCGTAAGCAACTGCTACTATGATCCGGCTGCGCTTCGAAGCAAAGCAGAGTTAACGGTGTGTTTAAGCTGGAAGAACCGTCCGAACAATGAAAGAATTTTTATAACCATCAGTGGGCAAAAGGGGATGATTACTCCAAGTTTATCAACGGGTAATGGCTGCGTGAAGTTTACAGTTCCAGCGAATGCCACCACTAATAACAATATCTGGGCGATGTTTGAGTTCACAGCTTCTTGCCAAGATGAAGCGTACTATAACTGTCCGCTGCCTTGCACTTATACACCACCCTCCTGCGCCCTGAAGATTACAAAGACGGAAGTAGGAAACTGCTATTACGACCACGCTGATAATAAGAGCAAAGCGAAACTCAAAATTTGTCTTCAGTGGGACGCTGCACCTGCCAACGAAAAAATAATACTGAAAGTAGGCAACACCACGAACTATATTTATTCTAATGCCAGAAGCGGAGGAATTTGCCTTGAGTACACCGTACTGGCAAATGGTGCGCAAAATATCGAGGTGTGGGCTAAATTTGAAAGCACTTATTCTTGCTTCCAAAAGAAGTATTTCAACGTACCTTATGCCTGCAACACGGGTAATCGGGTCGCAGAATCAACCAACAAGCCGGCAGAAGCCAATGTACAGGCACTTGACTTAGACAAAATCGAATCCACATCGGAGGTAGCTGTAGAAGATGCAACGGAAGAAACAGCAACTTACAACCTGGCGACGACGAGTACCACTGCAACGCACGATCTGCGGGTGTTCCCCAATCCAACCAGCGAAGAACTGTCGGTAGACCTGACCAGCTTCGCGGGCAAGAAGGTACATTTGCAAGTGTTCAACACCGTTGGTCAAGTGATGTACCAGACCACGATTGATGAAGTGATTACCGACAAAGTACAATTGGATGTGCGCAAATACACCAACGATATGTACTTCCTGAAAGTGAATGTGCTAAACGAAGGCACGTACACCCAGAAGTTTGTCGTGAAGCGATAGCGCACTACTGTTCCAGCTGCGTATCCTCTTTGGAGCACTTGGATGCTAAAAACAAAGGCACTGGCCAACTTCGGTTGGTCAGTGTTTTTTTGTAAAAAGCAAAAGGCTTAGTAAACTTTGGAAGTTTACTAATACTAAAATAAAATAAAATGGACGTATATAAATACGCTAAAACTTTGTAAATCAATTAATTATTAACTGCCAACTGCGTACAGCCAACTGCGTACTGGTATAAGCCTTCCTTCGCTTTCCAATTTTATTTACATCTTTTTTAGCATTTCTACTTTTACACCATGTCTTTTTGTATTTTCGTTGCGAAGACAGTAATAAGATAAATTGCTGCTTATTTTTTGTAAAAAAGCTTAATCTAAATTTTTTATAAACCCTACTTTAAAAACTCCACAACATGGATTACAACCAAACCACTTTAGACAGTGACCTAAGCAAGAACTTAGAACTGAGTGCCGCCACCAGAGATTACCTCTTGGAAGTCACTGGATGGACGCGATTTATTGCCATTGTAGGCTTCGTATTTGTAGGATTGATGGTCGTTGGCGCGCTTTTCTTTATGATAGGTGCCAGCTCCGTCGCTATCCCAGGCTTAGGCGTAGGCGTGGGTACTCTTGCTGTGATTTATTTATTGATGGCAGCGCTTTACTTCTTTCCCATTTTGTATTTATTCCGATTCGCTACCAAAACGCGGTACGCTTTGGAGACGATGGACAGCATCGAGTTAGAAGACGGGATGGCAAACCTGAAAGCGCATTTCAAGTTTCTTGGCATTCTCATCATTATCATGCTCGCTTTTTACGCCTTAATGATTGTGGTAGCTCTTTTCACAGGCTTGTCAAGTAGCCTTTTTTAAAATTAGACGGCTACAGCGTGAAAGCGTCCTACGGGTTCCAAACCGTAGGACGCTTCTTGCGCCGAACTCCAATCCTCCCATCTTCCCATCCTCCTCTTTTCAACCCGTCACCGTCACACTCACCACATCACTCCACTGCCCCACGCGCTCGTCCTTCAAGCGGTAGATAGCGCGGTACTGCCACACCGCACTCTGCCCGGAAGCAGGCAGTGGCTCCATATCCGTATAATTGGGTACGGTATCTATTGCCAGAAAATGCCACTTCCCATCGCTGTCTTGCTTCTGAATCTCCAAAGCGCCCATACCCTGCCGTGTCCACACGATTTCGGGATGCCCACCCGCTACTAAGCGTAGAAAGAACACTGGTTTAATGTTATTGGTATCAATAGCCGACATCTCCGCGCCAATAATACCTAAATCACTGCCCTCCGTCTCCAGATAGCTGACATTTGCCTTTATACGGTTGACAATTGACTTAGCACGCTTGAAAACACCCGGTGCAATGGGTGGCGGTAGCATCATCATAGGCGGCATCAATGCCTGGAGGGTAGCTCCGTTGTTCAAACCATCGCGAACAGCATTCCGGTGATCGGTGATCGCATTTTGGTAAGCGCTCGATTGGTTTTTGTACTTAATCAAGGCATCAAAATAAAGCGCACTGCTTTGCATGTCCATTACCTCTTCAGGCGTAACGCCATATTTACTTGCAAGGTTAGGCAACTTGGCAGCAAAGTTATGGAGCCAGGTAGCGCGCTCTTCATCATTAGACGGCAGGTAGTAATCTCTTGCCATGTTCAATAAGATTTTTAAAGATTTATGAATAAAATAATTTACGTTTTTACGTTTACTAAACTTTGGAAGTTTAGTAAACGGGTACTTTAGCCTTTACATCCTTTTCTTCCATTTTTTCACTCCTTTTACAGCCCCGTAAGGCGATGTTACAGTTCCGCAGGGTGGCGTTACAGACCCGCAACCAGGTATTACAACTCCATTTACTCCCGTTGCAGCCCTGCCACCTGAGGTTACAGGATTGCAAGCAGCGGTTACAGGGCTGCAATCTGCCCTTGCAGCCCTGTGAGCGGGGGCTACAGCTCCGCAGCCTGGTGTTGCAGACCTGTAAGCTGGCATTGCAGCTCCATCACTTGAGGTTACAGCCCTGTAAGGTAACATTACAGCCCTGTAAAATCATTTTACAGGCTTGTAACATCCATGCTACCAGCCCAAAAAGTGCTGCAATAGGTGAAAAATGTCAAAAAGGATACGATTACGACCAATCGTAACTAGCGCAAGCCATTTTAGGAATGTGTAAGGAAGTGGCGGAAAACGCCGAAGGCAAGTTTGTGTTGTGTATTGTTTGTCACCGGCGCGATAATTGCTGCGGCGGATTGATTGCAAAAATAATAAACTTTGCAAAAGGTGCAAAAAAAGAAGGATATCAAATTAATAATTTACGAAAATAAAGATATTTTGTCCAAATTTACTTATTCAGTCTATCTTTATATATTTACCAACTAAAACTGAACGCCCATGCTTACCCAAGAAGCAAAATTGCATCAATTTATTGAAAAACTGGCGGAAGACATCCAAGAACAGAAGTGTGTGCTGCTGATCGGACCGGAGATTGTGCAGATTGACGGCAAGTCCCTCATTCGCCACGTACACGAGGAAGTGCTCAACAATAGTACCGACGATATCCTTTATTACTACGAGCAGGACTCGCTTTTTCTATTTAAGAATGAAGATGCCAAGCTCGATGCCCCGCGCCGAATCAAGAAGATTTATAAAAACCTGCCTTACCAAAGCAATATCTATCGCAAAATCTTGGAAATTCCTTTCCACCTCATTATTTCTTTAAATCCAGATACTTACCTCGCGGATGCGGCTTCCGGCAATCAATATGGTATCCAGCATCATTTTCGCTTTTTTCGTTTCAATGGCGAAGCCAGTGACGAAGTGCCGGAGCCGGATAAGAACTGTCCTTTGATTTACAACCTCTGCGGCTGCGTCAATGAAGACGAATCGCTGATATTGGATTACGAAGATTTATTTTAATTGCTGCGTATCGCGCTGGGTCCCGATGGCTTGCCGAATAACTTGCGTAAGAAATTGAAAGAAGCGCGTTCCTTTCTTTTCCTGGGTTTTGATTTTGAAAAATGGTATTCCCAACTGCTGCTGCAACTCCTCACCGGCGACCGCAAAGGCAGACCCAAATTTGCCCTCAATACCAGCATCGCCGAAAGTGACGCGAAGAATTTCCTGCTGCACCAGTTCCGTATTGAGTTTCTCGGCAACGATGAGGTGGTATTTGAACCTTTGTATGAATTTTGTAAAAATGAAAAGATACTGCGGGAGCTTAAAAAACCGGTTGATATAGATAAAGCCGCCATTCAGCAACTTAAATCCCTGATTGGTGACAACCAAATAGAAAAAACCTTAGAGCAAGTCGAGCGCTTCACCGTTGGCACGGAATTTTATGACTGGGTCATTGCCATCAAACGCCGCTACAAAGAATGGCACGATAAGAAAATGCTTGGCATACTACGCCCTTGGGAAGAAGAGGAGATCAACCGCATCACCGATGACTTTTTGAAACTGACGGATAAGATTTTGAAGTAAATGTACAATTGTCTGAACGATGATTTTTGTGATTTTTGTGATGAGTGTGATTGTTGCGTGTACGGAAAGAGGGTATCATAAAAATCATATTAATCATGGACATCACCGTTCAGACAGTTAGGCGGGTATCATAAAAATCATACGAATCACCGCTATCACAGTTCAGACAGTTAGGCGGGTGTCAAAAAAATCACAATAATCACCGCCATCGCAGTTCAGGCTGTCTGAACGGTGATTTATTTGATTTTTGTGATGGGTGTGATTGTTGCGTATACGGAAAGAGGGTATCATAAAAATCATATTAATCATGGACATCACAGTTCAGACAGTTAGGCGGGTATCATAAAAATCATATTAATCATGGACATCACAGTTCAGACAGTTAGGCAGGTATCATAAAAATCATATTAATCACCGCCATCACAGTTCAGACAGTTAGGCGGGTATCAAAAAAATCACAATAATCATAGCCATCACCGTTCAGACAGTTAGGCGATACAAAATACCACGACATGAGCACCTACCGCTACCCTGGCGTAAAACCCTTTGAAACGTCCGACCAACATATCTTCTTCGGGCGCGATCAGGATATTGACGACCTGTGTGACCTTATTCTGCTGGAAAAGCTGGTGGTGCTCTTCGGCAAATCGGGCTATGGCAAAAGCTCGCTGCTCAATGCCGGTATCCTTCCCACCTTCCGCGATGCCCTGCCGGATAGCGATGCGCGTTACCACCCGATTACCGTGCGTTTTAATCTGTACGTGGACGGCAACAGCATTCCGCCGCTGGAGCAGGTGCGCCGCCGCCTACTGGAAGAAACCAAAGAAAACCCCGAAGGCACTTTTGCAGCCAACGACACGCTTTGGCAGCAGTTCAAAAAAAGACAGACCAACGCCAATCGGCACTTCCTGCTGGTCTTCGACCAATTTGAAGAATTTTTCTCTTACCCCAAAGACCAGCAAACGCAATTCAAAGAAGAACTTGCGGAGCTATTGTACAAAACCCTACCCCAAGCCGTGCGCGACGCGCTGGACGACTACACCGCCGAGCAACGCCAATACCTCTCGCGCAAGTTGGATGTCAAAGCCGTTTTCGCCATTCGCTCCGACCGCATGAGTGACCTCGATAGCCTGAAAGACAAGCTGCCTGCTATTTTATACAAACGCTACGAACTCAAAGGCTTGTCGCCCAACCAAGCCCGGCAAGCGATTATAAAACCCGCAGCACTGCCCAACACCGCAACCGAAACGTTTCTTTCGGTACCTTTTGCTTATACGGAAGGCGCCTTGGACAAAATTGTAAAGGAATTATCCACTCCCTCCCTTTCAGGGGAAGGTAAGGGTGGGGCAACAACGGCTGCCAGTAATGTGCGCAGCGGCATCGAAGCATTTCAATTACAAATCCTCTGCCAATATATTGAAAATGAGGTCATCAACGGACGCATCCGCAACCGCGACCACGACGGCAAACCCGACGTACACGCCGACGATCTGCCCGACATTGCCAATGTATATGAAGCCTACTACCGCAGCCAACTCGACCGACTCGAACCCAGCGAGCGCGAAGCCGCCCGCGAACTCATCGAGTACGGCTTGCTCTACGAAGACGTGCAAAAAGGCGAAGCCCGCCGCCTGAGTGTAGATGCCGACCTGCTGGTACAGCAATTCGCCACGCAAGGTGCGACCCGCGCCCTGCTAACCCGACTGGAAAATACCTTCCTGCTGCGCCGCGAGATGAATACCCTCGGTGGCTACAACTACGAACTGAGCCACGACACCCTCATCGCGCCCGTGCTGAAAGCCAAAGCCGAGCGCGAAGCCGACAAGGAACGCCGCAATGCCGAGCAACGCGCACAGGAAGCCGAGGCGAAAGCCCGCGAGGAGCGCCGCCGCAGTCGGAGGGCTACGATTTTGGCGATGGTAGGTTTCTTTTTAGCTGCTATTGCAATTGTAGCTTCCGTTATAGCGGTGCGTGCCCAAAGAAATGCGGAGGCAAAATCCAGAGAAGCGATAGTAGCTACAGAGCGAGCAGAAGTGAATCTGAATCTTGCTACCCTTAAAGAAGCCGAAGCAAAGGCTGCGCTTGAACAAGTGAAAAAGGAACAAGCCACAACGGAAGCACAAAGAAGATTAGCCGACCAGAATTTCCAACTGGCACAACAGAAAACATACGAAGCCGAAACGACACTGCGCAACCTCCAGCGCACCGCCCCCCAAACCGTTACGCTCCTGCTGCGCGAAGCCGACCAGAATATCCTGCAACTCAACTACGCCGCTGCCCGCGAAAAATGTCAGGCAGCGATTGCCCTTAATGCACAGCGACCTGAAGTCGTGAAGCGGATACAGGAAGTGGCTTTTTTTTATACGGAAACGGACCAAGCGACCAAGGCGGATTCTACCTTAAAATTGCTGCAAACAAAGGTGGTTTCAAATGAAAGGAAAGCACTGTTGGAAGCGATTAAAAATTTGAATACTGCGCACTACACCGCGCTCGAAAAACGCTACTACCCAGAAATGGTGAAGGTGGAAGGCGGCACCTTTGCAATGGGAAGTAATGAGAGTGGTGATGAAAAGCCGCCACACGCGGTCACCGTGAGTTCTTTTCAAATGGCGAAAACCGAAACCACCGTGTGGCAGTATAACCTTTTTGCGGTAGCCACCCAAAAAGAACTGGAAGCGCCCGGCTGGGGGCTGTGGGGTGACAACCCTATCGTGAATGTAAGATGGTACGATGCAATCGAATATGCCAATTGGGTGACCCAACAATTTACGGAATTGAAAAACGATACGGTGTACAGTGGCGACTTGCGCAGCGATGAAATACGGGCGGACTGGACAAAAAAAGGCTACCGCTTGCCCACCGAAGCCGAATGGGAGTTCGCGGCGCGCGGCGGCGTTCACTCCCTCCCCTCTGGGGAGGGTCGGGGTGGGGCTAACTATACTTATGCCGGAGGAAATGAACTCGACGAATTAGGTTGGTATAACGAAAATTCCAAAAGCCGCACCCAGCCGGTAGCGCAAAAAAAGCCCAATGCACTTGGCTTGTACGATATGAGTGGCAACTTGTGGGAGTGGTGCTGGGATTGGTATGCATCCTATTCTACCTCCCCCTTAGGGGGACAAGGGGGGCTGCAAAATCCTCGCGGCGCAGAAACTGGAGGCATCCGCGTGGTTCGTGGCGGGTCTTGGGTCAACTATCCTAGTAGCTGCCGCGCTGCGGATCGCGACGGGGGCAATCCGACGGACCGATACGACAGTATCGGCTTTCGTTTGGTCCGGCACTAACCCTTTTTTTCTTTTACCCTTTTACCCTTTTTAAGTGGTACGGGTTTTTACCGCGCAGCGGTCGATTTTTTTTGTCTGCACGGTGATTTTTATGATTTATGTGATGGGGGTGATAATTACGCGTAGGTAAGACGGGATCAGAAAAATCATACGAATCAAATATATCACAGTTCAGACAGTTAGGCGGGCATCAGAAAAATCATATTAATCATGGGTATCACGGTTCAGACAGTTAGGCGGGTATCAAAAAAATCATATTAATCACGGACATCATGGTTCAGACAATTATCTGCACGGTGATTTTTATGATTTATGTGATGGGGGTGATTGTTTCGTGGAGGGATGTCTGCACGGTGATTTTTATGATTTGTGTGATGCTTTTGATAATTACGCGTAGGTAAGGCGGGATCAGAAAAATCATACGAATCAAATATATCACAGTTCAGACAGTTAGGCGCGTATCAGAAAAATCATATTAATCACGGGTATCACCGTTCAGACAATGTCACGCGGCGGCGGCTGAAGCCCGTCGGTACCCTACGGTTTCGCCTCTTTCCCAATCGAAAGCATATTGTCAATGCAGGCAATCAGGATGTCCTTCACGCCTCGGTTTTGCAGGTCACTTAGGACACTTAGCCAGAACTTGGCACCTTCTGAAGCCGATAAGTACAAACCCAGTAATTCCTTGTGTCCGTCTTTTTTGACACCCATGGCATTATACAG
>ENA-ORBV01002813-ORBV01002813.1-microbial-mat-metagenome-genome-assembly--contig:-NODE-2813-length-36112-cov-5.778798_pt1 | contig 36112 bp, 34 predicted proteins | sample MGYA00237777_ERZ505514 | MGnify/ENA primary metagenome ERZ505514 (study PRJEB26160, sample SAMN06269048) | microbial mat metagenome | isolation source: Oligotrophic lake microbial mat | place... | reverse complement strand
ACGAAGTCGAAGTAATAATAATCTGCTTTGCTGATGCTGCTAAGGTGAGGCTCTGACGACCGTTGATTGGCGAGTGTCAAACTCACAATAATTGGCGAGGGCGTGTTTGAGCTCATTGCAAAAAAAAAGAAAATAAACAATGAGTGAGTTGTCCGAGACATTGTGATGTTTGACAACGAGACAGTCACAGGGAGTCAGCCGCCTCAAGGTTTTTGAATACTTTTTTGAAAAAGTATTGGACTGTTGTTTGTTCGAAAACAAAATAAGTTTCTGTCTAATCTTCTAAAAACCCGCCGGATTGATGGGCCCAGAGTTTTGCGTAGGCACCTTTTTTGGCTAGCAATTCTTGGTGCGTGCCTTGCTCGACGACTGCGCCTTTGTCGAGTACGATAATTCTATCCATGTGTTGGATTGTGCTTAAGCGGTGTGCAATTACAACTGCCGTGCGGTCTTTCATGAGCTTCCAAAGTGCGTCTTGAATTAAGTTTTCACTTTCGCTATCGAGTGCACTTGTAGCTTCATCGAGCAGCAAAATTGGTGCGTCTTTAATCATGGCGCGCGCAATAGCAATACGCTGCCGTTGTCCGCCGGAAAGTTTAACGCCGCGCTCACCAACCATGGTTTCGTAACCTTGCGGCAAGTCTTTTATAAACTCATGTGCGTGAGCAAACTTAGCGACTTTTTCTATTTCGGATTGGGTTGCGTCCAAACGTCCGTAGCGAATATTATCTGCAATACTACGGTGAAACAACAATGGCTCTTGCGGTACGTAGGCAATGTGTTTTCTAAAATCACTTTGTTTTGTGTCCGCAATATTTTGCTCGCTAATTAAAATCTCGCCACCTTGAATGTCCATCAGTCGCAGCAGCAGTTTTGTGATTGTAGTTTTTCCGCCGCCAGAACGACCAACTAAACCGACTTTTTCGCCAGGTTTGATATTGATCGAAAGATCTTTAAACAAATGCTCGCCAGAAGCATCGGTGTATTGAAATGTCACATTATTCATATCCACACTAGCTTGCTTCATAACAAAAAGTTGAGGATTATTTGAGTCAACAACTGCCGGTGGCTGCAACAACAATTCGGTAAATTGCGCGGCTTCGGTAATGCTGTTTTCTAGGTTTCGGTAAATGCGGTTGAACTCCCACATCATCCGCGTAAATGCGGCAAAGAATGTAAAAGTCACAAAAACAGCTTCTAAATTTTGGCCAGTCCGCTGGCTAATAATCAAAGCCATAACTAACCCAACCACGTTAATTAAAACGTAGATTGGTGCAATAACCATGTCGAGCCTTGTGTTTTGGTAATCCCAAGCGCGTCTGGTTTTTGCCACAAAATCATCAATATTTTTTTGGTGAATTTTTACTTCGTGGGTTTCGTGCGCAAATGTTCGAACAGCTGCCATGTTTCCAATGCTGTCGGCAACATGTCCGGTTAGCTTGTTGCTGGAAACTTCTCGCGCTGCAACCATTTTTTGGCGGTGTTTAATTAGTGGGCGCAACCCAAAAACTGCTACAGTCATTAGACCAACAAGTGCCACGATTAACCACGGCGAATAGCCCCACAAAATATACGTAATAAAGAACAGCGGAATAACGTTCGAGAAAATATTAAAAAACTGCGTGTCAATAAATGTTTCGTAATTTTTTGCGTAGCCCGTAACTTTTTTTGTCAGCGATCCAGCAAAGTTGTCGTTAAAAAACCCAAGGTCTTTCTCGACCAGATATGTGAGCGCATTGTTGTATAAGTTTCCGATAGATTTGCTCTCAACTTTTATCAGAATAAACAAAGCGACTCGCCACAGCATTTCTCCTGTAAACCAAACGGCAGCAAATGCCACAATGTAGGGCACAAGCTCGTTGAGCATAAATGGGGCTTCGGAAAATCGACCCAAAATACGAGCAATAATAAGAGAAGGCACATAAATAATTAGCGTATTACCAATACCCGGCAGAATAAAAGCAACCAAAATTGCAGGCCACGATTGTTTCATCTGGTCAGTGTAATGTTTGAATGCAAGTTTATTTGCGGCGATATTTTTGGTTTGATCCATGGTTGCAGGCTCCGCTGCGAGTTAATAAGTTGTTGTTGGTTTAGTTGTTAGTTAAGTTTTGGATTTTTGGTTTTTAAAAAAACGAGATAATAACTAAAGGGTAGCGAATGCCACTGGAGTGACGTTGCTGTCAAAAGTATTCTGCGTTGTTGTAGTCATGTTCGTCACTCCTTTCCTTTAATTTAACAATAGCATTTAGTATACAGCGCGCTCTCTCTGTTGACAAGGGTTATTATTAGGGCGTTGTATACATTACCTACATCTGTGGTTACAATATGGGGTATGGAAGGATCAAACTTTGGAAATTCTGAGTCCAACGCAAGCTTTAAAGCTGGCGGCGAGAGCATTGATAATAAATCCGACAGCAAAGACAAAAAATCCAGCAAATCCGAAAAGTCTGACAAAAAAGACGTGGCGTTTGGCGTAAAAAGTTCAGAGACTCCAGCGAAAAGTGAAGCTGCAAAAATTTTTGGCGAGTTAAGCGTCGAAAAGCCGAGTGCCGAAAACTCACCAAAAACAAAACTATTTGAAGCCAAAAAACTCGATAAGTTAGCCGACGATTCTGTGACCGAAGACCCGGCGGACTTGCCGGAAACTGGTACAAAAACACAAGCCGATTCTAAAGAAATAAACGAGCAGCCAGGCACGGTTGAGGCAGACGATACGCCGTTTGAGACAAAAAATTCGCTCGAAGAAATCGAAGAAGAACAATTTTTATCGCCAGAAGAATCACAATTTGTGGCTGGCGAAATTGTTGACGCACGGCAAAACGAAGTCGAAGCCGAACAAACTGATGCGACGGCTGGTTCACAGGAGCAAATGATTGCTGATGCCAATGCCGCACTCCTAGACGCATTACAAGTACATCTTGATGCGGGTGAAGAAACAGAGGCAGCCTTGAGCGCCGCAACTGAAGAAACATTGAATGATCTCGCCAACACTGACGCGCAAAATCAGTTACAAAATGAATCGCAAGCCGAGCATCTTTCGGAAGATAGTGAGCCAGAGGAGCCAGAAAACACGACACCACCAACCCAACCCGCAGCTACGCCACCAACTCCACCGATCCCACCAACTCCACCGCTTCCGCCGTTTGGTCCGAACCAGTCACCAAACCCAAATGATCCGGGTGACCCAAATAATCCAGGCGGACCAAATTTGACATCAGTCAATGCATTGCGCAACCCAAATGCTATGCTGCTGCCAATTCCGGTTCCAATTGAGCGTCGTGGGTTCCGGGCCCGTGATGCATTGGCCGGCGGCATAGTTGGTTATTTATTGGGTCGACGCCGCGGGCGCAAAAAATCTGAAAAAGAATTGCTGCCGATTCAGCACAAGCTCGAAAAACAAGTTGATACTTTGCAAAGCGAAATTGCGCACAAAGAAGCGTTGGTTCGTAAAGCCGCAAAAGAACAATTTAGCAATACTTCAAATAGTGTGACCGAAAATTATTCCGAACAAGACAAAAAAGCTGAACAGCCAAAAAAATCCGAGCAAGCATATTATGATAAAGCAGATAAAACTGAATCTCCAAAAAACCAGCCATCAGAACATGCCGAGCAGAAAACTGAACAACCAAATGAGTTTGTGTCAAACCCAGTAACCCAAGAAAATTCCGAGTTACCAGAATTTAAACCAGTCTTAGAACAAATTCAAACAAAAGAAGTGGGCATTGATTGGTCAGTACGACCGTTTTTGGAGCTGTTAGCTTTTGCAGAGTTAATCAAGATTCACGACAAAAACAAAAACCGTAATGTCCGCCAATTGTTTGAACGCGGCGAAATAACCAAAGAAGAAGTTCGCCGTTTGGTTATCGAATACGCCCGTGGCGTGTCGCCAGAAAATTTACGGCCGGTTTTGGTGGATGAATTCGAGGTTGATCCGACGCACAAAGATTCGCAGAATTTTGAAACAGAACCAACTGCAGACAAGTCGGACATGCAAAATCAATCCGACACACCTACCGAACAAGCTACAACTATGACAGAATCACATAATGATTCTTTTGCTGCGAATGAATTAAACTCATCGGATGATTCTCAACAGCAATCACAAAAGCCGGCTGATGAGCAAAAAAATCCATACATTGCAGTTGTCGCAACCACGGCCGCCGTCACAGTCGCCATTGCAATTTTACTATTTTTGTGGCTAAATTAGTGCGATGAATAAGGTTATACTTTACTACAAATTTGTGCCGGTTTCCGATCCGCAAATTACCATGCGCTGGCAGCGTGAGCTTTGCACACGTCTGCAATTAAAAGGTCGGGTGATTATTAGCAAGCACGGTATTAACGGCACGCTTGGCGGCGATATTGAAAATCTGCGTGAATACAAACGCGAAATGAATCGCTCGATTACGTTCAAAAATATTATGTACAAGTGGAGTGATGGCAAAAAACAGGGCAGCGACTTTCCGCGCCTGAGCATAAAAGTCCGCGACGAACTCGTGGCATTCGGAATTCCCGACGAAATAAAAGTAGACGCACAAGGCGTTGTTGGCGGCGGCAAACACATCAAGCCCGAAGCGCTGCATAAACTTGCTAAAGAAAAAGAAGTAATATTTTTTGACGGCCGGAACGCGTACGAAGCCAAAATCGGCAAGTTCAAAGACGCGGTCATTCCTGATACAAAAACAACACACGATTTTATTCGTGAGATCGAATCCGACAGATATAACGACATCAAGGACAAGGCGGTCGTTACGTATTGTACCGGCGGAATTCGCTGCGAAATCCTCAGTACGGCTATGAAAAATCGCGGATTCAAAGAGGTCTATCAAATTGACGGCGGCATTGTAAAATACGGCGAAAAATATGGCGACGACGGTTTGTGGGAAGGCGCGCTGCACATTTTTGACGATCGTATGGTGCACAGGTTCTCGAACAAATCCAAAGACATCGGCGAATGCGTGCACTGCACTGGCAAAACGAGCAACTATGAAAACTGTGCCAACATCGCCTGTAACCGCCTCGTACTAGTTTGCGATAGTTGCAAAGCAAAAACCAATCTTTGCGAACAAGAGTCTCCGCAAGACTCAGCAATTGTAAAATAATAAATAAAGTTATATAATAAACAAATTATGACTCAAGTTGATGTAACTAGTGTGGAAACTGTAGATGTCGTTGTTTGCGGTCCTGTTGCCGATATGCAGCTGCCGGCACAATCTGCACCGGATCGTAGTAGCGCGTCTAGCTTTGAGGCGGAAGTTCTTGCCCATACGATTGATGAGTTTTTGCAGCAAGTAAATGCCGGTACTCGTGGGCACGAATATGATGCTTGCTTAACCCTCGTGCAAGAAGAAGTTGGCTTAGGGGCATTGAGCGCAAAGACTCCGGATGAGTATAGTTTTTTAGCGACACAAGTTGGTCGGGTTACGGGGAATACTCTAGAGGTGATGCCTTCGTTTTTGCATCGCATAGACACTGTTGTTGATGCGCTTATGCACGCTGATGCACACATCGCCGCCGAATACGTTAGGCGTATGCTTACTGGCACGGGCATTTTAGACCGCTGGTTGCCAATAATTCCTGACGGCCAAGATTCTAGCTATGATACAGAACTACTGGAAAAGTTGGCGGCAGATTTTGCAGATTATCCAAGAGTAATGAATGCGATAGAAAGCGTCATGAAAGCAAGCGGGCTCGAGTTTCAAGAAGTCAGCGTAGAGCTTTAACAGACCTTTTTGCTGATAATTGGCTTACAATAAATCTATGAGCAAACTTGAACAAAAACTTGCCAACCTACCAAATGAGCCAGGAATATATCAGTACAAAGATAAAACCGGCGAGATTATTTATGTTGGCAAAGCGGCTGTACTGAAAAATCGTGTTAAGCAATATTTTCAAAAAGGCCGACCGTACGATGCCAAAACGCAGGCGCTTGTTGCCGAAATTGCCGACATAGAATGGATTACAGTTGATAGCGAAATCGATGCACTGTTTTTAGAAGCCGAGTTGGTTCGGCGTTATTTGCCGCGTTACAACATTTTGCTACGCGACGATAAAAGTACGGCCTATGTTCGGGTTGATACGAAATCCGACCACCCAACTGTTACGATTACTCGCCGTCCGCTCGACGACGGTGCGCAATATTTTGGTCCGTACTTTGCAATGTGGCCGGTCAAAAAGGCGTTGCATTATTTGCGCCGGGCTTTTCCGTATTCCACGCATACCCATGCCATTCCCAAGCGGGCATGTTTGCAGTATCAACTTGGGCTATGTCCAGGTTTGGAGGAAAACAAAACAAGTTTGAGTGATTATCGCCAAAACCTAAAGCGGCTGATGCAATATCTAAAAGGCGAGCGTAAAAAACTTATCATTGGCTTAGAAGCTGATATGAAAAAAGCTGCAACATCAAAAGACTTCGAGTCGGCCGCAAAACTACGAAACCAAGTTTTTGCGCTCAAAGGTTTGTGCAAACAAATTTTGTTTAGCGACAAAGAATTTTTAGACATCAGCAAAGACGAAGCGTTGTTTGGGTTAAGCGAACTTTTGGGTCTCAAAAAAATTCCGCGCCGAATCGAGGGTTACGATATTTCGCACATGAGTGGGTCGCACAATGTTGCTAGCATGGTGGTGTTCGTGAACGGCTTACCACTCAAAACCGAATATCGAAAATTCAAGATGCGTTTGCCTGGTAATAATGATTTTGGTCACATGAATGAAGTCATCACTCGTCGCCTCAGCGAAAAAAATCGCAAAGCCTGGGGAGTTCCAGATTTATTTTTGATTGACGGTGGTAAAGGTCAGCTAACCGCAGCGCTAGATGCTCGCGATGCGGCTGGTATGCAAGCTATTCCGATGATTGGCCTAGCCAAACGCGAAGAAGAAATAGTCGTGCATAACACTCGCTCAATCCCCAACGCACAAAAAGAGTCAGCACTAGAATTTACGTTGCACTTGCTCCCAAAATCTTCGCACGTCGTAAAATTACTGCAACGAATTCGCGATGAGTCGCACCGCTTTGCAGTTAGCTATCACACGGTTTTGAAGCGCAAAAAACAAACCGCCAGTGTGCTCGAGGACATCCCAAGTATCGGCCCGACAACGCGAAAAAAATTGATTAAAATGTTTGGGAGTTTGCGCGCACTTTCGGATGTTTCCGAAGAAGAAATTGCAAAAGTGATTGGTGAGTCAAAAGCAAAATTAGTGTATGCTTTGGTGAAGTCGTAAGGAATCAATACAATCATGAAATCATTTTTTAACGCCACATTTTTTGCCGATAACCGCACAAATTTGCTCAAAAAAACCAAGAGTAAATTATTGGTAATTCCGGCTCACCAAACGCAGCAACGAAACGCCGATAACGTGCAGCCGTTCCGTCAGGAAAGTAATTTTTGGTACCTAACTGGCATAAACGAACCTGACTATATTTTGGTTTTAAGCACGCGAGAAACATTTTTAATTGTTCCCAAAAAAGATACGGTCGAGGCGGTATTTGACGGCGAAGCTTCGGCGGAACATCTCACAAAAATTTCTGGCATTCAAGAAATTATGGATGAACGCGAAGGCTGGCAAAAACTATCCGGCTTACTACAAAAGCACAAAAAAGTCGGCGCACTTCTGCCAATGAATCAAAAGTATTTTAATGTTGCCATGAACCCTGCCCGCAAACAATTAATTACAAAGATGCGCCGCCGCGCGCCCGGCACACAAATTGAAGATATCCGCATGTCGCTGGCGCAAATGCGTATGATCAAACAGCCGCAAGAATTACGCGCGCTACAAAAAGCAATTGATATTACAAACCAAACATTGGCCGAAGTTTTTACGCCAAACTGGTTTGCTACATACGATCACGAGTATCAAGTCGAGGCCGACATTACGGCTGGGTTTCGCCGCCGTGGTGCAGCTGGACATGCTTTTACGCCGATTGTTGCCAGCGGCAAAAACACCTGCACGATTCATTCGATAGCGAACAATTCGCCTCTACAAAAAAACAGCATTTTGCTTTTGGACATTGGCGCCGAGGTAGAAAATTACGCGGCGGATATTTCGCGCGTCGTGCCAATTGGCAGCAAGTTTTCGACTCGTCAACAGCAAGTTTTCGACGCAGTAATCGATGTTTACAATTACGCACTCGCATTATTAAAACCCGGCCAAAATTACATGGAGTACGAACAAAAAGTCGAAGCTTATATGGGAAAAACTTTGGTAACGCTTGGCGTTATCGATAAGCCAACGCGCAAAAATATTCGCAAATTTTACCCGCACCGAACCTCACATTTTTTGGGGCTTGATCCTCACGATGCTGGTGATTACAGCAAGGATTTGCAAGAAAATATGGTGATCACAGTCGAGCCAGGAATTTATATTCCAGCAGAATCAATCGGTATACGTATCGAAGAAGACGTTTTAATTACAAAAACTGGCTACAAAGTTTTAAGCGGGGCATTGCCGCTTCGGCCGCCGCTTATGGTATAATCAAAATCAAAGTAATATAAATGAATAATCCATTTTTTAGATTTATAGTTCGTTGGTTTGTCTGTGGCCTTGGCCTGTGGATTGCTGCAATGGTGCTTGGTCCTGATCGTATCGATTACGACGGCGGCCTGTTTGTAATTGCAATTGCGGGCCTGATTCTAGCGGTGATAAATACGATTTTAAAACCAATTGTGGTTATGTTGTCATTGCCAGCGATTTTGTTTAGTCTGGGGTTGTTTATGATTATTATTAACGCCGGTATGGTGCTGGTTGCAAGCTGGCTGTATGATTCGCTGCAAGTTTCTAACTTTGGCGCAGCGTTGTTGGCTGGAATAATCATCGGGCTGGTAAACTATTTAGTCACGGCAATTCTAGAAGAACACGGCGGGCGAAAATCTGCCAAAAATCACGCCTAAATCAAGTACAAATCAGGTATAATGCCTAACATGACATTTTTGAACTACATCACGATTGGCAGTGCAATGCTCATGATTGTGTTGATTTTGGTGCAGACTCGCGGCGCAACACTTGGCGCGGGTTTTGGCGGTGGCGCCGATATTAACACGGTTCGCCGAGGTTCTGATAAAACTATTTTTCAGCTCACCATATTCACGGCAATCATCTTCTCGCTGTCAATTTTACTAACGATTATTGTCACCTAAAGAAAGACGGCGCAACCAATGGTTCGTTCTGCGAAATTCCGTTTTAGTCGACTGTTTAAGCGTCGCAAAGCTCAGGTGGAAACTTTAGGTGAATCTGCCGAAAAGGGCATCGAACGGCATTTTTTTGCTCGGCTCAGTCATATCATTGGTATTCGTCGCTTTATGTTCAGTTGGATTTTGCTGCTGTTGCTATTAGCTGGCGGCGTTGTGATTCAGACGCGGGGTTTATCTAGGTTTTATCAGTCATTGCAACCAGGTGTCGGTGGTATTTTTACCGAAGGAATTGTGGGTAGTTTTAGTAATGCTAACCCGATTTATGCAACCAGCGCAGTTGATGCAAGCGTGGCGCGGCTCGTTTTTTCTGGACTTATGAAATACGACAATCAGAATCGCCTGGTTCCTGATTTGGCAGAAAAGCTTGACGCAAACCCAGAAGGTAATCAATACACAGTTCGGTTGCGCGAAAACATTTTGTGGCACGACGGTACGCCGCTTACCGCTGCAGATGTTGTTTTCACATATCAGACGATTCAAAAACCAGATGCGCGTTCGCCACTGTTGCCAAACTGGCGCAAGGTAGAAATCAGCGCAAAAGATTCACGCACGATTATTTTTACATTGCCCCACGGGCTGGCTTCTTTTCCGCATTCGCTGACAAACGGAATCGTACCAAAACACGTACTGGAAAATATTCCGGTATCTGACTTACGGGCCGCACAGTTTAACACGGTAAACCCAATTGGCTCTGGTCCTTTTAAGTGGGAGGGTGTTCAGGTTTCTGGCGGTGATCCAGAAAGCCGCGAAGAGCAAATTGGCATGACGGTCAACAATAATTATTACAAGGACAGTCCTAAGATTGAGCGATTTGTTATTCGGGCGTTTCGTAGTGAACAGCGCTTGGCAGAAGCTTTTGATAAGGGTGAAGTATCGGCAGCCGCCGGACTTGAAACTGCGCCAGAGCGTCTTGAAAAATCAAACACGGCTCGCGAATATAGTATTCCGCTCACCGGACAGGTCATGATTTTCTTAAAAAATTCTGACGAAATACTTCGTGACGAAAAAGTGCGATCTGCATTAACACAAGCGACGAACCAAGATGAACTTATACAGGCGCTTGATTATCCAGTGCTGTATTCACGCGGACCATTATTGAACGGCCATGTTGGCTATGACAAAGACCTAGTGCAACAAAAATATAATTTCGAAGCCGCAATGCAACAGCTCGACAATGCCGGCTGGAAAGTTGGAGTTGACGGAATTCGTAGCAAAAAAAATCAGCAATTGACCGTAGAGCTGTTTACTCAGGCAGATACTCAGTACTCGCAACTGGCGCAAACTATCAAGGCACAATGGCAAAAAATAGGGGTGTTAGTGACAGTAACCGAAGAGCAGGATACGAAGCTACAATCAACAATCGCAGCGCATAGTTATGACGCGCTTTTGTACGGAATCACGGTGGGGCCAGATCCGGATGTGTATGCGTATTGGCATAGCTCGCAGGCTGATCCGCGCTCGGCGAGTCGCCTGAATCTGGCCGAGTACAAATCCAAAACCGCAGACGCCGCGCTAGAAGCCGGACGAAGTCGCGTGGCAAGCAGCTTACGCAAAACAAAGTATCAACCATTTTTGAAGGCGTGGCGCAAAGACGCTCCAGCAATTGCCTTGTATCAACCAAGATTTTTGTACGTCACAAATAATCGAATTTTTGGGTTTGAGCCAACGACACTAAACAGTTCAACTGATCGCTACGCCAACGTCGAAAACTGGGCCGTTCGCCAAGACCGCGTCAACATTTACTAAATCTGATATACTATCTCTCTGTTACGACAGCTCAGCCCGCAGATGTGGCGGCCAGATTGAAAGATCGTAGACGCCGCGTCAAAAGTAAGTGTATGGGGATGTGGCGGAATTGGTAGACGCGCTACGTTCAGGTCGTAGTGAACTTCGGTTCGTGAAGGTTTAAGTCCTTTCATCCCCACCAAAATGAGAAGTCATCTTTAGATGATTTTTTATTTTGTGGAGTGTAAGACGCGACCCGCGAGCAAAGCGAGAGGTTCAAGTCCTATGCGTCCCCACTAATTCCTTGAAGCTGAATGTGGTATGATTGTTTGTAATGAAGCCGCTTAGGCTTACCTAATTAGACGAGGGTAACAGAAGGAAAATACATGAATAAAGTTGCGCTTTACTTGCAGGAACATTTAACGGGTGAGGTTATGACTTCGGCGGCGGCTCGCAAGTACTTCTCGACCGACGGCGGTGTGTTCGAGGTTATGCCAGCAATGATCGTGTACCCGCAAAATGAAAACGACGTACGCAAAACAGCCCGCTTTGCTTGGCAACTGGCCGAGCGCGATCGTCCGATTCCGATTACTGCTCGAGGCCGTGGTAGCGACCAAGCTGGCGCCGCAATTGGCGAGGGAATTATTATGGTTTTTCCGGCGCACATGAATAAATTGCTAGAACTTGATACGCGCAGCGGCGACGTCACCGTTGAGCCCGGGCTAGTGTACGGCAAGTTGCAGCAAACATTGCATACGCACAAAAGATTTTTGCCGCCGTTTCCGTCATCGATAGAATTTGCCACAATGGGCGGCGCCGTTGCAAATAACGCAGCTGGCGAAAAAACAATTAAATACGGCAGCACGCGCAATTATACAAAAGGTTTGCGGGTAGTACTTGCCAACGGCGAAGTAATCGCAACAGGCCGTATTAACAAGCGCGACCTCAACAAAAAACTCGGTTTAGCGACGTTTGAGGGCGAGGTGTACCGCGCGCTCGATAAACTCATCGAAGAAAACAAAGACCTTATCAACAATATGGATTTGAACGTTACCAAAAACTCGGCCGGTTACGACTTGGCAGATGTAAAACGCAAGGACGGATCGTTTGATTTGACGCCGCTAATGGTTGGCAGTCAAGGAACGCTCGGGATTGTCACCGAAGTCACCTTTACGACCGAACCATTTAATCCGGCTACCACGCTAATCGCCGCCTATGTCGATGATATTTCACTTGCCAAAGAATTAGTTTTGGATCTGCGAAATCTGCCAGAGACACCTTGCGCAATCGAAGTCGTCGACGAAAACTTACTAAACTTATTGGATGAAATTAATCCGAATCAACTAAAAGGCACGCTCGAAAAACCATTCCCCAAACTCATTGTGTTGATTGAATTCGACAATCAAAGTGAGCGTACACAAAAAAACATGGTCAAACGTGTCGAAAAAATGCTACACAAGCGCGATATTCATTTTCAGACCGAAACAGAACCTGCGGCAAAAGAAAAGTTGTGGAAAATTCGCCACAGCGCCGCCAGTGTGATTACTCATACAGAAGGAAACGCCAAAGCGTTGCCAATTATCGAAGACGGAATTGTGCCGGTCGCTAAGTTTGACGAGTATTTAGAGGGTGTGTACGAAATTTTTAACAAGTATCATCTAAAGATTGCGATTTGGGGCCACGCCGGTAACGCCAATTTGCACATGCAACCATTTTTGGATTTATCGCAGGTTGGCGATCGTCAAAAAGTATTCAAGATTATCGACGAATATTATAACTTGGTGATTAGTCTTGGCGGCAGCACCAGCGGCGAACATTCTGATGGCCGTTTGCGCGCACCGTATCTGCAGCAATTGTACGGTGATGACGTCTACGAACTGTTTCAAAAAACCAAAGTGATTTTTGATCCGCACAATATTTTAAATCCAGGTGTAAAAATGAACGTCACGCTTGCAGACATCAAACCGTTGCTGCGTGACGATTACTCCATGGACCACCTCTACGACCACTTGCCCCATTAAGCGTTAAAGACTAGCTTTTTTAAGGTAAAGCAGCTACTATATACCCTGTTATTTCGACTAGATCCCTCTAGAAATGAACAAGAGTGTTTATGCGGACGTGGCGGAATTGGTAGACGCGCTACCTTGAGGGGGTAGTGGGAGCAATCCTGTGGAGGTTCAAGTCCTCTCGTCCGCACCATTGCATTTTTCTCTGTTACAGGGTAAAATTTGTCGGTTACTTAACATTCAAGGGCGCTTAGCTCAGTTGGCTAGAGCATCTCGTTTACACCGAGAGGGTCGGGGGTTCGAGTCCCTCAGCGCCCACCAGATGTATCGTATTCCAACCCCGACCACGGCAACGTGGTCGGGGTTGTTTCGTTCCGTCCGCCTCTGGGGGGTTCGGTGGCGCTCCGTCGGCGAGGTACGTGAAGGTGTCGGTGAGTCGGGCGTAGGGAATGTCGTGGTCGTCGATGTAGAGCGCTTCGAAGACTGCCTGGTTGATGTGTCGTCGTCCGTCGTCGCTGGATGCTTCGTAGCCTCGTTGGCAGTCGGTCAGGAGTGTGAGCGCTTGGGTGAGGTTGTGCTCGATGTGGTTCCATTCGGCTGAGCAGTCGGCGATTCTGCGTTCGCACACAACGAAGGTTGGGAATCCACCGCAGTTGTGGGCGCAGCAGGCTCCGCCACTGCCCTCGGACCTCGATGGTGGTGTCGGCAAGACCACGTACGGCCCGATCCCGAACGGAGACGGCGTTCGGTTCCTGTGGGTCTTCACCGACGAACGAGGAATCGGAGCGCAGAGCATCACGCCGGTTTTCCGAAGCGACCGCCCGGAGATCCACGCTGATGAAACGATCGAGACGTTGGTCAAGCGGGTCGCCCGTGGCTACCTCGCGGTTGGTGGAAATCCGGGGGAGGACGCTGACCCGCTCGCCACCTTGTCAATTCTGCTGCTGCTCTACTTGGCCGCCATCGAACCGGACCTGGAGGCAGTGCCACCCGAGCGGATGATCCGGCCGCAACACCTTCAGGGCGCAGAGGTCTCAAACCTCGGCTGGCGTGTCGGGTCAGCGATTCGTCGGTGGCAGAACGACCACGAAGAAGGCGGGTCGCCAGACTCCCCCGAAGGTGGCCGAGCGTCGGGTTGGCGGTTGCCGCCGCACATCCGCGCAGCGCACTTTCAGCGAGTGCGGATTGCCACCCGAGACAAGAACGGACAGATCGTTGGCGATGTGCACGGAGTTCCGGAAACGGACTGGCACTACGAACTCCGGTGGATCCCACCGACACCAGTGAATGTTGATGACAACGGGCCGCAACGAACGATTCGGCGTGTTGTCAATGGCTGATTATGTTATCTCAGCCTGATGCCTATCAGATCTTCTTGCAACGGGCATACTGCAGTTGAACGAGCAGCGAACACGATATGCTTCTCGTCCAAGCCATTGCGCGCATTCCGCTCGAACTCCACCGAATCTATCCACTGCCTTAATTCTTCCATCGTTGTGCTACTAACGGGTGTGTGGTAGACACTTCTCCGCAATTGTGCTATATTCTTCATTGAACATGGACTATGTAAGAACCAACGTGCCAGTGACGAATCTACCTCAGGCGGACTTGAAAGCGCTACTGGAGGGGCACGCTCCGAACTTCTTGAAGGTCGTCGCGCGCTGCGCCGAGAGCGGCGCACCGCTCCTGCTAAAGATCGAGGCCTTTCACACACAGCCTGATCTGCTGGTGGTCGCACGCCGATATGCCACCATGAATGGGGGTCACCGTGACCTTCACGGGAAGCCCCGGCGAGACTGGGACCGAGGCCGCCTAATGGCCAAACGGCGTGGCTTGGGAATTGAAACGGTTCTCGCGGCACTTCCTCGTGGTTCCGACTTCACCGCTGCCGAACTTGCCGCTCGGCTTCGGTGCCAGCCAGCCAGCGTCTACTACCACAGTGACCGACTTCAAGACTTGGACGTAATCGAGTACGTCGGTCGCAGTATATGGGAGTCAATACCAACGCGGGGCCAGTTGGCGAGCTTTTTTCGGATACGAGGATCGGTAAAGCACGGTCGGCGTCTGCGGCACCCTGTAGAGCGAGGCGGTTCATGATCGCGCCTCCCAAACCTCCAAGGTCTTTCGGGGAGTGGTGGACTTCGAAAGTTCGCATGCCTCGAAGCAATTTGGTGTTGTCGCTAGGGATAGCCGCGTTCCTGACTGTCATTGCTTCGACAATCGATTCAAGTCGTTTGCCTCCCTGTGACCTTTTGGAACGGGGTGTCACTGTGGAAACATCTGGCTGCACCTTTGAGTCTGATGCGAGCGCACCGTGCATGACAGTAGACACTTCTTCGCTCGACTCCTGCGTTCTGACCAACTACCACAGGCTGAAGACCGTGCCGTTCGCTTTCACGCAACCGTTGGGGCCGGGTAGCAACTTATTGTCCTTTCACCCGGTGATCCTCAATGCAGTGGCCACTTTTGTATCATCGTTCTTAGCAGTAGCTGCCGTGTCATCACTTTTCAAGCGGGGAATGCGCGGGAAATCGTCAAAGTAGGTTTTGGCTACCAGCAATGCCTAAGCCCATTTAGTCGACAGTGGATTCCCGCCCCCCACGACGCCAGAGACACAGTCCAATCCACCAGAGCACTGGTAAACCATCTGCGCCCGAACTGCGCGTTTCGGCGAATAGATCATTCGCGTCCAGGTTATTCCCTCGGGCGTGCAGTTGACCCCATACGAGCGGCGCTGCGTATACCCCGAATCTTGCACCGTTCGGAGCTCCAAGGGAATGTTTCCGAAGAAGAAGCCCCTGGGATACTGGATGTAGCGGGCCCAGTTCGTTTTGCACCGAGCCGACCATCGCAGCTCAAGTCGTGCGCCAGTCACGTTCTTCGACGCAGTTGTTACGGCGTCGGCGAGTTCTCGTCCGATGCGGGCTTGTTCTTCTTTGAGGAGTTCGATGGGTACTGCTCCGTCGAGGTGGGCTCGGAGCAGGGTCCGTCGTTGGGTCTCAAGTTTTTGGGCTCTGCCCCGTTGGGCGTCGGATTCGGTTTCGCGGTGGCCGATGAGGCCCCGCATTTTGGTGCCGTACATCGTGCGCAGTTTCTGGGATTCGGCCGATTTCTGCTGAAGGCCTTTGCGCGGGATTTCTCCGAGATCATGGATGCGTTGGCGGAGGTAACGACCAAGCTTGGTAAGCGAGGTTTGCGCCCCATGACTCTGCTGATCGCCAGGTCCGCTCGCGAGATCGACGCAATTACACGTTCCCCCGGTGCTCTCACCCTCGTGCGTGAGGATTATCCAATGCTCCAGGCGCTAGGTCCTCCGGTTACGATGGATGACTTAGCTGCCTTCGAAAGTCGCTCGTTGGAGCGATTTCGCGAACTCTTCTACGAGTCCGCCGAGATCCTGAGGACTCCCTTCGGACGCTTCTATTCGGGTATTCTGCGCGCCATAGCGAAGTCCGACAGCGGCCAACGACGAGCCACTGCGATACATGGCCGCTGCCTCGTCCAGAACGCCGGTCGGCAGTCCCCTCGGTCGTGGGCCGATCCCGCGTCGTCTCAGGTGCGCTGCCACCGTCACACGGTGAATCCCGAATTGGCAAGCGAGATCCTTGACCGGGGAACCACTCAAGAATGCTTCGACCAGTCTGTCGATTTCGGCATGAGGAAGTCTGACCTGGGGCTGTGTAGAGCTATCCGCATGCTGGGTACTTGGACGACGAGCGTCGCGCCCGTTCTGACCGCAGGTAGTGTTGGGAATCTTGAGGGCAGAGTTGGACAGCAGTCTCATCAGCTCCACCAATTTAACGACTCACCGCAAGGTGAGTTTTTAAATTGGTGGGCGCTGAGTGCTTGGTTTACCGACTTGACAGCTATGCTGGCAAAAGTCGGGGCGTTCGGTCGTTAGTCTGTTGCTCGAATCATTTGGCGCACAGTTTAACGTGCGCTGTCACCCAACACAATAAGCGCTTCCTCTAGTTGTGACAAACTCTACAAAGCGAACGTTAGAAACCTTACATACACGAACGAACCATTGGCGTATCGTAATAAGTACAAAGCGAAAGGAGGTCGAGACATGGGACTTGGAGAACAATATATACGATCAGCAGTAGATCATTTGCGCCGTGCAATGCAGGCTCGGTCTGCGGAGCTGAGCGATATGCAACACGACATCCGAAACATGGAAGACGAAATAAATCGTCGCAAATCAGAGTCTAAAGACAACAGTTCCAACAAACTGCGTGAAATCGTAACGTTGCGAGCAGCGCTTAAGACCGCCCAGTCCGAGCTTGAAAACAATATTCGCCAGCATGAATCTAGTGAGAACGCACAGGGAACAATTGACCAGTTGGGCCGTGAATTTAGCGCTTTCGAATCTGCAACAACGCAAAAAATTATTCAACACGAGAATGATATGAGCAAATTCGAGGAGGACAACAACCGCATAATTCGCGAACTGCAAAACCGTATCGACGAAAAACGCCGTCCGCTCAGAATGATAGACGACCAAGTTCGTGATTTAGAGCGAAAGGCCGTTGAAGTCGAGCAAACCGAGCAGCAAATTCCCAGCAACCTTGTGACTAATTAGCCAACTAGCCGACGCTCGGACTGGGCAGACCATGCTATACTGCCTCTATAAATAGGGGAAAACAGCATGGTTTTTGTAGTAGTTATAATTCTGGCGATATTGGCGATGGGCGTGCGGATTATTAAGCAGTACGAACGCGGCGTAATTTTAACACTCGGAAAATACACCGGTACACGTCGTCCGGGCCTTAATATTATTATTCCGATCATTCAAACTATGCGAAAAGTCGACGTTCGCTCGACGCCTGTTGATGTACCAAAACAAGAAGTTATTACTAAAGACAACGTTACGATTGGCGTCGACGCGGTTGTTTACTTTAGAGTAATCAGCGCCGACAAAGCTGTTTTGGAAACCACAAACTACACCTACGCAACGTCGCAATTCGCGCAAGCAGCCCTGCGCGACGTAATTGGAAATGTCGAAATGGACGAGTTACTTGGTAAGCGTGAAAGCATCAGCGACCAAATAAAAAAAATCGTTGACGCCGAAACCGACAAATGGGGAATCGACGTCGAAAACGTCAAGATTCAAAACATCGAACTGCCGCAAGAAATGAAACGTGCTATGGCCAAGCAGGCTGAGGCTGAACGCGAACGCCGCGCAGTTATCATTACGGCCGAGGGCGAAAAAGGTGCTGCGCAGCAAGTTGCAGAAGCCGCTGCGATTCTATCTAAAGTTCCGGGCGGCATTGCCATTAGAACCTTGCAAACGCTCGAGAAGATTTCGATGGAGCCATCACAAAAAACGGTGTTTGTCTTGCCATCCGATGTTGTTGATGTAGTCAAAAAATTTACGAAATAGGATATTAACAGAGGAACAGTGCAATGCGGTTGGGGCAAAGGCAGCAAAATTCTGGGTTCACGATTATCGAAGTGATGATCGTTGTGGTTATTGCTGCGGTGATTATGCTGGTGGTATTTTTGGCTGTGCCAGCACTCCAGCGCGCCGCCCGAAATCGTCAGCGAGTCGCCGACGCAACGCTACTAGTCCAGGCTATACAGGAATGCTTTGCTAATAGTCGATCGATCACGTTTTGTTCGGAACCAGAAAATTTGCCGCTCGATAGTGAGCGAGAGTTTGCTATTTACAAGGGGTTTCACTATGGACACCAAGTCGTTGGCAATACTTCGCATCCGCCGACACGCACTGAGCCTAACTGGCGATTCGGCATTCGCTGTAATACTAATGGCGGCTGGTTTTTAGGTGGTGGCGGTAGTGAGCGGCCTTTTGTGGTTACGTATTTGGTTGAGCCGTTTGATACTTCAAAGTGTATTGATGGAAGTTTGTAGTTTTGGCGGCTCGGGACAGGGCTGCCTTCGGCACGCTCCCGCGAACATTAGCCTAAGTATCGCACAGTCCTCGCGTTGCTCGTGTTGTCTCATATGCTCGGAATAAATTCCTGCGCGTGATCGTTGCAATCGAACTGCAGTTCGAGTCCCTGAGTAGAACTCAGGCCAAAGAAAATACCGCAGACAAGCCAGGGTATGGCTCCGCACAGGGCTGCCTTCGGCACGCTTCGCGAACGAACTGGGTCCACAGTTCGAGTCCCTGAGTAGAACTCAGGCCAAAGAAAATACCGCAGCAAAATGTTGCGGTATTTTCTTTGGTGGCTCCGCACAGACTCGAACTGTGGACACAAGGCTCTTCAAGCCTCTGCTCTACCAACTGAGCTACAGAGCCCCAGATGTTTGGGGGATTAGTGGTTATTTTGTTGTTAAGTGTGCCTCACCCGAGCACTGCTCTACGATTATCCTCTATCGCGCCTCCGGTACGGGAGCTACAGAGCCTCGTCCAAACGTAAAACACTATTTCGTTTTGCTTGTCAGCAAAAGCTTCAATCTGTGTTTTTCGTTTCTCCTCTCAAAACATTAAACAGCTTCGCTTGGTTTAATCTTTTGTACTTAAACAACGAGACCCCTGTATTTTAAGAGAAAACCCCAAAATCAGCAAGTTACATTTCGCTGAGTTCAAGCAACCAGGCGTAGTCGGCGGCTTGGGCGAACTCCTCAAGTGTTCCGCCAGCAGCAAAAAACTCGTCCATTTGAGCAAATGCTTTTCCTTCTTCTTCGGTGAATGTTCTGACTTGCGCCGGCATTATTGGCGTTGGCAAAGTCGCCGGCGCTGTAAATACTGGTTGTGCGCTGTCTGCTTTTGGCATGACCGGCTCGGTGTCTAATAGTTTGAGGCCAAATAACGCTCCGGCCATCAGCGCTGTTCTGCCGACAAGATTGATCGCAGCTTTTGTGTAGCCTGCACGCCGTTCGTGCTTTTCGGCTTCGGTCCTTTCTGATCTGATGTGCGGTGAATATCCCATGGGCAGGCCGGCTTTTATTGCTACTCCAATTGTTTTGAGGAAACCAACATTTTTGGGAGGGGAATTGATTTGTTCGGCGATAGCGTTATTTGCAAGGTGGTCTGCTAGTAGTGCTTGGTCGACTTTGGAATTGAGCGTTCGATCCTGTGCTTCGGCCAAGCTTTGAGGGCCGACAACTGCGATCAATTCGGGCATCCGCGCGCGTGCTTCGCGGTAGTGTTTTATTTGTGCCGTGCGTTTTGTTAAATCAATAATAACATCGGGCTGGTCCAACAGCTCTTTTGTATGTGGGTAAGAGGGTAAAATGCCACGCACCCGATGTTCCATGGTTCGCCCCTGCGGTCGTTCTTGCCATCGTCCTCGTGGCTGCTTATGTTCTGACATACAACTAGTATATAAGAATGCCAGAATTTCGCTACTAGGCGACTTACTAAAACAACTATTGTGCCACAGATAATAGACGCATATCCTAGGAGCATAAGCCACTATGAATAAAAATGATGAACTATCGCTTGAGCGAAAAATCCTACAAAAATACGATGGTGATGTCATTAAGATTCTCGAAAAACTAGAAACGATTAAATCGCTCGACAATCGTAAAGCGCACACCAGAAAAACCGGCGACACAGTAGTTTCATTATCTGATATTGGCAAAGAGTATAAAATCGGGCGCAAAAAAGTTTCTGCCCTGCAAAATATAAGTCTCGATGTTCATGCCGGCGAATATGTGGCGCTCACCGGTCCCAGCGGGTCGGGCAAAAGTACACTTTTGCAGTTGATTGGCGCGCTGGACAAACCAACGACTGGTGATATCGCAGTCAACGGGCACAATATTGCTAAGTTTTCGGACAAAAAACTCTCAGAATTTCGCAACAAAACGATTGGGTTTGTTTTCCAGTTCTTTTATTTGCAGCCGTTTTTGAACCTAAAAACAAATCTGGAAGTTCCGGCTATGTTTGCGCGAACAAAACGCCCAGAACGATCAAAGCGGGCAGAAGAGCTTGCCAAGCAAGTAGACTTGAGCGACCGTTTGCCGCATTTGCCCAACGAACTTTCTGGCGGACAAATGCAGCGCGCAGCAATTGCCCGGGCGCTTATGAACTCGCCAAAGATCTTGCTTGCTGACGAACCAACCGGCAACTTAGACCGCAAGAACGCCTTTGCCATTATGGAAATGTTTGACGCAATTCGCGAACAGTACGGAACGACAGTGATTGTTGTCACGCACGATGCCGCATTGGCGGCGCGCGCCGACCGTGAGATTCGCCTGCAAGATGGAAGGATTGTTGGATGATACGCTTTAACGATGCGCTAAAATTATCGGTCACCAAGCTCCGCACTCGGCGGATTCGCCTGATAATCATGACTATTGTTTCGGGATTATTATTTATTGCGCTCGTTATGGCGTCGCTGCTGTTTAACGGATTTACCGATAGCATTGATGATTTTAGCAAAGATGGTTTGGGTGGTCGGTATATTGTAAAAATTAGTCCGGTCGATGTCGGCTCGGAGGGCGATTTTTATACCAGCAAAGATTTAATTACCAGCGCTAAAAAAGCCGACAAGCAACTGGTTGCTGACAAAAAAGCCGAAGCAAAACGACTTGGCATAACGTACGACGCAGCCTCGGACTTTCTTTCGGTTACGCCAGAAGGTCCAGAAAACCCCGAGAGTTTATCGCCGGCTTGGCACGTGAACGAACTTATAAAGCAACACCGTATCGACAAATCCAAACCGTTTTTTAAGCAGCTCGATGATTCGCTAGCTGGCTACGATGTCGTTGGGCGGCATTTTGGCGCTACGATTGTGGCCGGTCAAATAGACGGTTCTGGTTCTGGTGATACGGCGGTACTTTCGGCTATCAAAAATGGCAAAGAGTTAAGCCCAGAAAACGAAGAGGTATTTAAGCCCGGCTTTGCCTCAATAACAAGTGGGCTGACGGCGCTAGACGAGTCTGTGCTGGGATCATTTGTTTTGCCGGGTCAAAATTTAACCGTCGAGTCCAAAAAGCCAATTCCGGTTATTGCTCCGTTTAGCGCAGTCGAAGAAGCGCTGGGTTTTAGTCCACTGGTTGATAGTGCGACGTCCGAGCAAAAACTGGCTCGTTTGCAAGAAGTTCGCCAAAAAGCAACCGGCACTGTTATGTCGGTTTGTCTGCGCAACCAAACTTCGTACAATCGACAACTAGAAGCTACCTCGCAACAAAAAGACATTAAACAAAACAAAGACAAGCCAGATTATATTGCGCCAGAGTTGCAAACAAAAGTTTCGCAAAAAGCTTGCCAAGATGTCGAAACGGTTCGCGATGTGCGCTCGGCGGAAACAAAGACTTACGACACAAAACAAAAACAGTTTGATCAAAAGTTTGGGCAGCAACCGGCAAAACAACGGCTGGTTAATTTTCGCATCGCCGGCATTAGCCCAGATGGCGAACAGTTTGATTCTGGCTTTTCAGTCTCGTCTATACTCGGTGCAATCGTAACGGCAAATGTCGGTAACGGCTGGTTTGTGCCAGTGTCGGCGCAGTCGGAGTTGCCGGAATACAAAAGTTATTGGGATGTGATAGGCAAGGTTGCATCGTACGACGAGCAAGTACTTATCGAGTTCGCCAGCGCCGCGGACGCCAAACGCTACGCAAAAGAACAGTCGTGTGTGCCTGACTTTGAGCTAACACATAATTTTGCAGCGAGCTGTAAAGACAAGGGCAAACCGCCATTCACGGTTGATGCATATGGCAGCAATAGCGTCGCGATTGACGATGCGCGCAACTGGTTCAACAAAACATTTGTCACAGTCGCCCTGGTGGTCGCCGGAATCTCTGCAATTATCATGATGGGAACAGTCGGCAAGGTTATTGCAGATAGCCGCCGCGAAACAGCCGTTTTCCGTGCAATTGGCGCTAAACGCACCGACATTGCGCTGGTGTATACGCTGTACGCATTGTTGCTTGGGCTGATTGTTGCCGGGTTTGCACTGTTCGCCGGTGGAGTTTTCGCCGGATTTATTCATAGCCGCTACACGGCCGACTTGACGGTAGAGGCGCTGACGATATTTAACTCGCAAGATTTACAAAAAGACTTTTTGATCGCCAGAGTGAATTTGCTTCAACTGGCAACTCTTGTGGCGGTAATTTTATTGGCCGGACTCGCCAGCGCGGTGTTGCCGTTGCTTAATAATCTGAAACGCAACCCAATCAAAGACATGCGCGACGAACGCTAAACTGCGAACAGCTTGCAGCCACGCCGCCTCTGCGCTATAATCCCCCCTGTTGCAGCAGAAAAATAGTGCTTGTAGCGTGACAAATTTGTAAACCAAGCCAACGGCTGTTTGCAAATTTGAAAGGAAGAAGCGACCAGAGGTAGAAAGCAAATTACCAAACGGGAATTTGCGGAAACCGACCGTCGGTTCTGACGCGCGGGTGTTAGCTCAGTTGCCCGAGGCCTATGGCCGAGAAGATAGAAATAGCGCAGCGCTCTATCAACTGAATTATATAAAACGGCACGTTTACAATTTATTCCCTACACCATGCGGGTGTAGCTCAGTTGATAGAGCGCTTCCTTGCCAAGGAAGAGGCCAGGAGTTTGAGTCTCCTCACCCGCACCAAATATTTGAATTATGAGCCGAAAGGCTCTTTTTCTTTGCCTCAACAATTGTTTTAAAGGGGTCGTTTAGTATATATGACAACTTTTTATCGTTAAGCTCAATGTTTGAAAGTACATATTCCAAAAGTTTCTGTTGTAACGCTTCATCGCTCGTTCTGAACAGCTCAGCGGAGCGTTGAGCCAGGTCTAACAGATAGGAAGCGGTCACTTGGAACGACTTGTTGTCACTTGTTAGCAACTTTAGGCGGTCATTCAATTCTTGCTGCCGAGCTTCAAGCTCGTTTGCAATTTCATCGTGCATATCCTGAGTAATACGCCCATCAAGTAAATCGTGGTAAATCTTTCGCATCTTGCCCTTGATTTTGTCGTACTCGTTTCGGGTTTGCTCAATGTTCTGGGTAAAGTACAGCTGTTGGTTGTCGTGCCTATTCCGTAGTTCAGCAATGACTTGGTCAATCCATTCTTCTGGAACATCTACATAGGTTACATCAGCTGCCACGCCATCCAGTATAAGACTTTCTGCCGTGTTAGCGTTAAGACACTTGTTGTTGGCACAACGCAGGTAAACAGTGTTACGTGCCTTAAAGGGTGACACTGCACGTTTGCACTTGCCGCACTTCACGATTTTCTTGAAGCGGTAGTCTTTGCTATCGTATTTAGTTTTCTCGTGCTTTCGCTCATCTTTGACACGCAGACATTCACGGAACAACGCCTGGCTTATCAGCGGTGGATAGTTATGTTTGTACTCTCTGCCAGAGTGAACCATAACGCCGTAATAGAACTTGTTATTCAGTATTCGCTCAAGGAATGCCTTGTTCGGGGCTTTGCTGTTGGCGATATTGCTCCTAAAGCCCATTGCTCCAAGCTCCTTGGCAATAACAGCATACGGCTTGCCCATCGCACGTAACTCGAACGCTTTTACTATGTAGTGTGCTTTGTTTTCATCAACTTCAATATCTTTAATCGGCTTTTGAGGCGTACCGCCTTTTAGCACATTCTTATAGCCAATCGGTGCTCTATGTACCCAAATGCCATCATTAAGCATCTGATCAAAGCGACGCTTTACGTTGTCCCGACTTGCATCCGAATAGTATTTTGCCAGAAGCATACCAATGCCAAGCCTAAACAAATCAGTGGCTGGCGAGTTTTGCGAAATGAACAAGTTGTCTGATGGGAAATGTATTTCAATACTGCCTTTTTCAACCAGGCTGCTCATTATTCGTACTTCTTTTTGTGATGCGTCACGAGTAAAGCGGTCAATTTTATCAAAGACGATTATGGCAGGCACTTTGAGTGATTGAACCTTTTCTTCAATCAGTGTTGCGAACTTTTGCCTGTCGTCTTTATAGGCACTTTCGTCAAACTCTTGATAGTCCCATTTAGAGCCTATTGTTCTTGCGTAGTTTTCAAGCCGTTGTTTCTGAGCGGGCAGTGCTTTACGCTGCTCTATATCTGAAACTCTTGCAATCAGTATTATCTTCTTTTCCATAATATTACTCCTTATTAACTTACCATTAGTTACTATTATTTTCAATATGTTTTAGGTATGCGCTCATCTTCGTAGGTGTAAACGTTTCCAAAGTGTCCGTCACTCGGTGGAAGTGTGAAAAACGATGTGCCTTGGGTGCTTTTGCTAACTTCTTGATGCGATACCAGGTTGTGTCGGTGTACGCAGCCTCAATAAGGTTTCGCAGATTTCGCACGCCCTCTTGTCCGTTTATTAGCAACACTGCTGTTGCAGCAAGTGCCGCTTGCGGTGTAGCGTCTGGATTTTCAATCAAGTAGTTTTGAAACAGTTTATAGGGACGTTTCTCGTCAAGCGAGAGCATATCAACTGATGCGGTTAGTTTTGCCCAATGTTCAAGCAACAACCCTTGGCACAGCTTTTTCTTGTACAGACCCTCAAAGGTTCTGTTTTCAACATCTGGATAGGCACGTTCAACGGCTTTTTTGCCAACGAGCCTGACCTCGTAACGCAGCACTTCAATTGGTGCGACCTCACGAAGCGGTTCAAGCAAACTCATCTGTATGCCGTTATCTTTTTCAAAGGCACGCTTTTCGCTTATCTTAGCTCGACGCAGGTCAGCTAATTTGTCGTAAAAAGCAATGTCCAGTGAGTTGCAGTGAATGTGTATGACGTGACCGTCACGAAAGTTAGTTCGCTGCAAATCATAGGTGCGGCTTATGTCCAGTTTGCCGATTGTGTTTAGTATGGTTTGGCACGAGGTGTAATCCATAAACACAACGTTCTTGCAAGGATGCCACGCATTTACCTCAGCCTCTTTGAGCTGATGAGGGAAAAACTTATGACCAGTCAGCTCAAAGAGACACTTCTGTAAGGCAGCAATAATTGGCTCAAAATCTGCTTCCGTAACTTCATCAAAGTTCTGCTTGAACAGCAGTTTCGGTGCAGAAAACTCAATAGCCAATTGGTACACAACGCCCCTAGTTTTGTTTGGTCTGCGGTGCAGCGTCAAACGAGGCATATACTTGCCCATCTTGGCATAGGTTGGCGAGGGGTTTAAGTATGTTCTGTGGTTACCCCAAGTTCCTGCAAGCTGCTCAACAGACAGCGGTGTAAATGCTCCTTTACGCAAAATCATCGGGTCACTGATTGTTAGCAGTAGTTTTACTGTGTCTACCATAATTGTCATCACTTCTTTCAAAAAGCTCGTTGCACTTGGTAACGATAGCTTGTTCAATAGCACTTCCAGCCTCTTTGCTGAGCGGATGGTAATAGTTCAGCTCACGTCTACCAATACGCTTTGTGGGGTAGGTTATGCGGTAACCTGAGCCATCCAAACGGCGATGTACGCCCATTGAGCCAAGATACAGCTGACCATTGATTACACAGCTGGCAAAAGCCACTAACCCGTCAACGGCTTTGACAGAGACAATGTTAACTTCTGTTACTTCCATCGCTTTCGCTCCTCTAGTTTCTTCTCTTGTTTGTTTGCCCAGAGCCATAGGCTCATCAGCCAATCAATACACTTCCGCAGGTTCACTTGGAGTAGTTTGTAAAGCAGCCTCATTTCTTACTCCTATGCTTGGCACACTCTTGTTGGCAAATTTCGTTTTTACACGGGCTTTCCAGTAGCAAGTTGAGTTGCGTGATTACGTCCCGTAGGTCGCAATGTTGCATCTGTCCAAAACTTGCCCTGATTGATTTGACCCATCCTTCTGGGCTTACTTTGCCTGGCAATGTGTTCATAGCCTCAGCGATGATGTTTTCCAGCTGCGTTTCTTCCGTGTTCCAGATGTAAAATCTTACGGCAAATAGCTGACAGTGGTCGCACCAATTATTAAACTGGTCTATTGTTCTTATTTTCTGTTCCTCGTCCATTTTCCTTGCTCCTTATTTCATTACGTACTTTTTGTGCAAGGTCCATTTGAATGAGTACATCAAACCAACCTGTTAGGTTGTGAAGTGCTTCAGCACTTAGTCCAGCAGGCACGCCTTTAATTGCGGCACTATTCTGTGCTTTTGCTGGCTGTTGTTTCGTAGCCTTTCTTTGTTGATGGGTATTCTGCTTGTCTTGCACAATATCCATTACAAAGAGTGGTCAATATAAACAGTTTAAATCTGTGGATAAGTAAGGTTTTTACAGATTGAGATAATCTGGATTTATAAAAAACTTGAAGCCGTCGTTATCAATAAATTTGGGCATTTTACCGCCTGAGGCAATCATTACCTGCTGGTTAAAATGGTGTGCGTAGCCTTTTATTTTGTTCTTCCATTCATCTTCATCCTTAGCATTTGCTAAGTGAGTACCGTATACCTCTCGTACTAAATCTTCAATATGCCATTTTTCTACAATGTTTTCAGGCGAGCTTAATAAGAAACGAGCTAGTCGGGTGTAATTGGAGCTGATTGTAACGGTAACTTTTAGTGTGCCGAGCAGTATCTGTATAGATGAACCTGTACGCTGGAAGTTAACCTGTGACGGTGCTACAAGGAACTTACCCTGCTGTACATCTTTGGCGACAAGTTGTTCTTTAAGGTCACGCACATCTTGTCGTAGGTCGTTAAAGGCGAGTAGAAAACTAGCATTGTCGGTAAAGGTGATATTACCAACAGTATTTGTCTGTGTAGCCATTGCATTCGCAGTTAAGTTATCGTCATTCGTGGTTACGTCATCTAATGCAAAATCTACCGTCTCAAACCGACTAAACTCAATGCTTGTCGTAAGTGAGCCAATATCAAACAGTAGTTCACGTACTACTCGCTCGTGCTTGGTATGAATATCTGCAAATAAAGTTCGTGCTATCAGTGGAGCTTGAAATGCCTCTTGAATACTTTTGATTGTGGCTATGATGTTTTCTGTCGGGAGTGTGACCAATGACTTTTGTACTGCCGCAAGTGCAGTAAATTGATTTTGCGTAAATAGCGTACTTTTATAAATTGCCTCTAGTGCAGGAGCAATAGCTGTTTGAATACCGAATGCCTTGTTTAGTGCAGGCTGCATAGCGAGCGTGGTCTTTTGCATATCTGCCACGATTTTTAGCATTGGCGATGTGTCTATTGCTTGAAGGGTCTGAAAGGATGGCGATATTTTGTAAATACTCTGTATAGACTGGGTTATCGCAGTAAAGTCGTACTTGCTGGCTAACATTTCAGTCATCATTTTTAGATGTTGCCGAGCTTCTTCTAGCTGCTTTCGTTGGCTTGGAGTTAGAGTAGCACGGTCCTCAGCACTCAGTTCCTTGTATTCGGCTAGTGTGATACCTGTGCGTTTTCTATTCTTAAAATCGGCAGCTTTAGAAACCGTAAGAGTTACGGTTTTAGGTTCAGCTTTTTTGGGTTTATTGCTGTCTTTCATCACATCTCTCATCACAACCTGTTAAGTGGTGTATAGTTATAGTATGCCACAAAAGAGTAATAAAGAGCCGAAGTTACTCACGCTCAAACAGGCGTGCGAGATACTGAATTGTCATCCAAACACACTGCGTGCGTGGGACGAAAAAGGTTACTTAGTTGCGGTGCGATTTGGGACAAGACGTGATAGACGCTACCGCAGAGAAGATGTGATGAAGTTATTGGAAAAGAAAGGTAATTAAATGAAAATCCAGATAAAAGATTTAAAAGAAAAAGTCACTGCATATCTACTAGCTAGTGGCTTTGATGAGCAAAACGCCAGTACCCTTACAGAGCTGGTTATTGAACAAGAGTTAGTGGGCAATCAGTTTAGTGCGGTTGGCGAATTGCCTGGAAAACACGCTCGCATAATTGAGAATGCAGGCAACGCTAAGGAAGAAGTTACCGTCACAAAACCTGCTATGAAACTTATTAAGGGTAACGGACGCCTAGCACCACTTATTACAGCAGACCATTTAGACGACGTTGTAACCAATGCGAAAAAGCAAGGCATCTATGCTTTGGGGATTTATGACAGCACCTACAATGACTTTTTTGACGTTTTTTGCCGACGGGTTGCTGCACAAGACTGCATTGCAATCATAGTTGAAAACGGTGGTCCGCAAGGGGTAACACCATTCGGTGGCAAAACTGATGTTACAGGTACTAACCCGATTGCTTATGGCATACCAACAAATAAATATCCAATAGTGTTTGATGCGGCAACTGCAATGCACGCCTATGGTCGGATTAAACAATCCAAAGAGAGTGGCGAGAAATTACCCGATAATGCCTACGTTGATAAGCAAGGCAACGTTACAACTGACCCAGAAGTTGCATATGCTGTGTTACCGTTTGGCGGATTTAAGGGATTTGGTATCAACCTTTTAGTAGGTGTATTGAGTGGTAGTTTGGTAAGAGGCAAAAGTGGCTTAGACCAACCGTTAGATAGTCAACGCTATATTGGAACACTTATCATCGTTATTGACCCAGCAGCTTTTGGTGAGATTGCTGATTTTAAAGTATCTACCACTAAACTAGCCGAGGACATTTTAGCTGTTGAACCGATTGACCCAAGTCAGCCAGTTCGTGTTCCTGGTTATCGTGGTGCAAAACGTCGTGAGGAGTTTTTGGCTTCTGGCACGATTGAAATTGAGGATGATGGTTGGAATAGATTTAAAGCTGCTTTAGATAAAGTTGGTAGTCAAAAATGATAGACCCACAAGAAAAGGAGACACCACAAACTATGGAAGCAAAATCTTATACTTTAATGACAGCCGATGTTTACGATGCTATATATTCAAAAAAGAACTATGAAGCAGAGGCACAAGCACTTAAAGGGCTAGTCGACAGATATAAGAAGACTGACGGCAATGAGTTACTTGACGTTGCTTGCGGAACAGGGCTGCACCTGCCTTATCTTGCTGCCGACTACCAGGTAACAGGAGTGGACCTGTCAGAACAACAACTTGAAGCCGCTAAGAAACGACTGCCTGACCTGACTTTCGTTCAAGGCGATATGCGTAATTTTGATTTGCACCATAAATTTGACGTGGTTACTTGTCTATTCAGTTCAATTGGTTATGTCCATCCTCTGGATGATTTAAAGGAAGCAGTCAAGAATATGGCTGACCACGTAAAGCCAGGTGGAGTTATGTTTATTGAACCTTGGCTACAACCAGGTGTTTTTGACCCTAACAGACCCCCTCATACAGAAGTGGGCGAGCTGCCAGAAAAGCATCTAAAAGTAACCAGAACAGCTCACAACAGTATTGATGGAAACATTTCAATTCTAGATATGCACCACGTTGTTGAAACCCCAAGTGGCACGCAGGAATTTAACGAAGAACATAGACTTGCTCTGTATACGCCAGAGGAGTTTCAGCAGGCGTTTGCAGAGGCTGGACTTGAACTTCATCACGACGAGCAAGGATTATCAGGACGGGGTCTCTATATAGGCACAAAACCTAAGGAGCAAGAATGAAAACAATCCTCATAACAGGTTCAAGTAGAGGTATTGGCAAGGCTATTGCCACGCTTGCTCATCAAAAAGGTTACAAAGTTATTGTTCACGGCAAGTCCGATAGCGACGAGCTAAAGCAGGTACATAAGGAGCTAGATGGCTCGCTCAAAGCTGTATTTGATATTTCTAACAAGGATGAAACAGCCAAAGCTATAGCTGGTCTTTTAGGAGAAGTTGGCACAATTGATGCCCTCGTAAACAATGCTGGCGTTGCTCGGAACTTTATTAAGGACGTATCCGAGGTTGATGATGACAAGGCTATTGAGGAGTACAAAGTAAATGTTCTAGGTACATTGCACTGTATTCAAGCCGTTTTGCCTAAGATGCTAGAACAAAAGAGTGGTAGCGTGGTCAATATTAGCTCAATCAAAGCCTACCCGAACCTTGCAACAATGAGTACGCTTACTTACGCACCTTCAAAGGCTGGCGTCATATCTGTCACTAAAGCACTAGCAAAGTCATATCCGACTGTTCGCTTCAATACTGTTGCTCCTGGCTACGTGGAAACTGACCAAGTGGATGACTGGAATGAAGAAACATTTAAGCGTATCAGCGACGGCACTATAGTGGGTAGAATTGCCAAACCAGAAGAAATAGCACCACTTGTTATGTTCTTGGCTTCTGATGAAGCTAGTTACATCACTGGTGCAGATTATCTTGCTGACGGTGGCTATTCAATAAAGGGTAAATAATGAAAATACAAATAGTAAATGACCAAGACCAGCTTATCGGTGTAAAAGAGCGTATAGAGGTTGATTATAAAACAGACACTTACCGTGTTTCTGCTTTATGGCTGACTAACACGAAGGGTCAAACTCTGCTTGCTAAGCGTGCGTCTGTAAAAGATAAAGACCCTAACAAATGGGGACCTGCCGTAGCTGGTACGATAGACGAGGGTGAAACGTATGATGACAACATCTACAAGGAAGCTATGGAAGAAATTGGGCTTAATGGCGAACCATTTTCTAAAGGACCAAAAATCCGAATTACACACCCAAGAAATTACTTTTGTCAGTGGTATTTTGTAACTCTTGACCGTGATACAGACAGCTTTGTAATGCAAGCTGATGAGGTAGATGCTTTGGAGTGGATTGATATTGAGCAAATGAAGCAGGAGCTAAAAACTGACCCAGATAAATACGTACCTGCTATGAACCAGATAATAGATGAACTTGGAATATGAGCGAGCAAAAACCAACAGATAGACTTAACTACACTGGTGACCTTGAGCCTGTCATTGATAGGCTCTGTGAGGCTTATGACGTAGGCACACCTGCTAGTTCAAGTGTTGTTGAGGTTGGATACGAGGATTGCAATGTTATTTTGGAAACCGACCAAAACAAGTATCTTGCAAAGATGTTTGCCAAAACACGTACAGCCGAGGATATAGCACGTTATACGACTACAATGCAGAAAGTGGTAGAAGCAGGAATAAATCATCCTGAACTGCTAACTACTATCTCAGGCGAAGTTACGTACACAGATAGCGGAATTACGCTTGTATTGATGCGTTTTGTTGAGGGTAAGACATTCTTTGAGGTTGACCGAGCACCTGATACTGATGAGCGAAAAGCGGTTTTAGAACAAGCAGCATTGGTAAACGGAGTTGATTATAAACCGACATATCTCTTTGATAGCTGGGCAATCCCTAATATCAGAGCAATGTTTGATAAAGTCAGGCAGTTTGTTGAGCCTGATGATTTGAAGCTAGTTGAACAAGCGATGGCTCGTTATGAGGCAATTCCTGTTGACGACCTACCGCATTGCTTTGTACACGGTGATTTTACAAAAACCAATGTACTCAAAGCCAACGACGGCAAAATCTATATCTTGGACTTTTCCGTAGCTAACTGGTATCCACGCATTCAGGAGCTATCGATCATAGCCGCAAATCTACTACACGATAGTGGCGACAGTAGCTCGTTAGAAGCTGGGTGCAATCAAGTAGCTGACGAATATAGCCAGTTCAATCAACTGACAGATGCAGAACGGCAACATTTACCAGCATACGCATTGGCAGGTATTGCAATGGAGTTTATGGGTGCTCATCAGGAAAAGCATATCAATGGCAATGACACAGACGAAACTGGCTACTGGCTAAATCTCGGACGAGAGGGGCTTAGAAAGGCATTGCTATGAACATTGACCAAGTAGTGTCTCAGCTCAAGAAAGAAGATGTTCAGAAAATGCCAGTCTTAATAGCGATTGAGGGATTTGGTGGTTCAGGTAAGACAACGCTTGCCGAGCAGCTAAAAGATGTTTTGCAGGATGCTTATATCATTAACATTGATGACTTTATTATCAAATCTAAACTGACTGAACCATCTTGGGACAAAGGAGCGTTTGACCGTGAAAGGCTAGAGCAACAGGTTCTAATACCAGCGACAACTGGCAAGGATATTGCCTACCAAAAACTCATCTGGGTGACCGATACTTTGAGCGAGCCAGTAGCCGTGCCTAGAGTAACCTATCTTATAGTTGAGGGCATTTCATCTTTCCATCCAAACATAGCTAAATATTATGACTATAAAATCTGGGTTGATACGCCTATTGAACTTGCGAAACAGCGTGGACACGCACGAGATGGTAGTAACGAAAATGCCCAGCACTGGGATTTGTGGGCTGAAAATGACCTAAAATACCAGCAGAAATATCATCCAGAGCAAACTGCTGATTTTACGATTGAAAATAAAGAAACCGTTTGAGGAGTACGTAAATGAGTGACAAAATATTCGTATTAGCAATAACTGGACCGACGGGTTCAGGCAAGAGCACGGTAGCTGCAAGATTAGCAAAGCAAATTAGCTACTGCGTAAACATTGATGCTGACCATATCAAACATATGATAGTAAGCGGCTTTTATAAAGATGATAAAAATCCTGGCGGTTGGAGTTTTAGCGAGTGGGGTTTGGTCGGAGACAGCATCGGGCTACTTGCACAGAACTTCGTCAAGGCTGGCTATAAAGTAATTATAAATGGCTACATTGATGAGCCAGGTTGGACCAATATCCAAAAACAAATAACTCTCACCCACAAAGTACTGTTGTTGCCACATTTGGAAACTGTTGCCCTAAGAGATGCTGGACGAAACGAAGATGTGCGAATGGGCGACAAAGCGGTAAACGAGCATCACACGCATTTTTCTAGTGACATCTTTTTTGAGGATTTTACAAAGCTGGATACGACTGACCACACAGAAGATGAGACCGTCAGTAAGGTCCTGGAAATTGTGAACCTATCAGCAAAGGAGCAACTATGAAGCTAGTTTTATGTTCGGAAGGTTTCCATACGTCAAACACAGTAGAGGCGTGCGTGAAGCTGGTCGGCAAGCCCCAAGACCAAATATCGGTAGGCATTATCAACGAAGCCTTTGCGGTTGAAGAAGGCGACAAACGTTGGGTTTTGGATAACTTAAATTCTGTAGCAAGTAATTTTAGTGCTGATATAGACATAGTTGACCTGTTAGCACTTTCAATAGAGGAAGTTGAAGAACGGCTGGCGAGCAAAGATGTGATTTTCGTTGTTGGTGGCGACACGGATTACCTTATGAGCGTGTACCAGAAGACTGGTTTTGATAAGCTATTGCCTAAATTGCTAGAAACCAAAGTGTACGTTGGCAGTAGTGCAGGTTCAATGGTAGTTGGTCGGCGTATTTCTACTGCAGCTTATAGGCTCATATACGGCGAAGACAGCAAATGGAACATAGAAGAATACGTAGGTATTGTTGACTTGTCGGTAATGCCACACCTTGACTCGCCACATTTCCCGAACCGAAAAGAGAGCCTGATTGAAGCCGTGGGCAGCTTCGAGGGTAAGGTCTATGGTCTGCGTGATGATAGTGCTGTAGTGATTGATGGTAGTGATGTTCATACGATTGGTAGTGAGCCAATCATCATAGATAAGGGTCATTTAATCAGTGAATGATTACACTTGGAAGCCAAAAGGTCTGCCTATTAAGGTTCAAGGTGTTGCGATTGACCCGTATCTTGCGTTCAAACACTTCGTAATGCCCGCTCTTGATGACCCAAACTGGATTGAAGATAGTAGCAAAGTGACCGACACAGATATGAGCAAGCGAGAGTGGATTGGGCTCATTGTTCACGCAATTGCATTGATGGACTTAACTGGTGATGATTTACGTGTCGCTAAGATGCTGGATAATGACGACGGCGGTTTGGTTCGTGGCGAAAGTGAAGCTGTCTACGTAGAGCAGACGCTCGCAACACATAGGAACAAAAAGCACGATACTTTACTTGAGACTGTGGCTGAACGGGTTGAAGACAAGTCATCAAACGGCGAAAGTTACGCTGCCAATATGCACTTAATTGTATTCTGCAATATGGACGGCGACTTGAAGGAAGCTGAGCTAGCAAAAATAGTATCAGAGGGTAGATTTAATATCGTTAATATCTTTGGTTTTAATAGCAAAGATAGGCACTACCTGTCGCTGATATTTGATAGGGATAAAGCTGACGCACCAATTCACAGATGTGCTATCAGTGAAGCTAAACTGGTTGAACAAGCTAAACGGACAGTATCAATAAAGCAACCTAGTTAGGCTGCAAAAAAACGCTTGGTAATTCTACCCCCAAAAATTCGGCATTTATACTGCGAAGTACCTATAACAGAGGTAAAGGGTTACTACCCCCCTATCCTTGCAGTAAAAAACAACTCGTTTGAAACATCCCAATTATGCATCAAGCAGATTGCCTGATAATTGGAATATCTCTGCCAGATGTTTTAGTTTATAATCGTTGGTAGCACTAATAGCAGATGTTTGAAATGCGTCAACTATGCTGCACCATACGACTAAAATCAGACGCTTCGGCGTCTTTTTTGTTTGCCGCTAATCTGATGAGAGGGCTTATTTCGGGGGTGTAAACATTTTTATTATCATCCATGTAAAATCCAGCTGGAAAAAGGATCTGTTTACACTTTTTGGCGTCCTCAGGTGTAAGCGTAAAGAAACTCTCTTGCATGTTGATAGCGAAGTTGAATGCGAAGTCTAGGAAGCGTTGTTTGTCCGTATCTGATTTTTCGTTCAGTGCAGTTAGTTGCTTTTCGTACTCTGCTATATCGCTCTTCTTCTTATCAATGTTAGCTAGTATTTCTTGCTTGATGGCTATATTGGTGGGATCAATAGCGGCCATTGCATTATTGTTTATTTCTTGACGGAGAGTATTTATTTCTTGGCTTATACGAGTAATATCCTGCTTTGACTGTGCATCTTTTCTTTTCCAGACTTTATCGAGAGCTTCTGATAAGTTTCTGATACCCTCTTCGGTAATGGGGTTGTCAGCGAATAGTTGAGCAACTTTTGAGTGCAGTTCATCACGATTGAGGTAAAGTCCGCAAGAGCGACAACGGTACTTCTTATATATTAGACTGGGGTTTTTCCCGTTGCTATGTTTGTATCCAACAAATTTACCCTTATTTTTAAGTTCTAGGCATGTGTCATGAATAGTGATTGTGTTGAGCGGATATTCAGGGTTACCGTTTTTGCGTGGACCGATTTGATTTTTCTTTTTATTGTCAAATATCCTTACTAGCTCTATATGCTGCTCTATAGTGATTAAGGGCTTGTGAGATCCTCTCTCATTGCGGACTTTTACCTGTCTGTTCATCTCGACTATGCCAGCATAGAATGGATCGGTTGCAATCTTACGGAATTTATCCATTTTTAATGGTGCACGATCCAATGTGTAATCGCTTTTGTTTAATTCAATTAGCCCTTCTGTTGGTTCTACTATATGCTCATACATCCTCACTAGTACATCACGCAGTGCGAGACCTCTTACGGGGTGTACTTCAGGT
>ENA-ORBV01002812-ORBV01002812.1-microbial-mat-metagenome-genome-assembly--contig:-NODE-2812-length-36112-cov-33.136423_pt1 | contig 36112 bp, 25 predicted proteins | sample MGYA00237777_ERZ505514 | MGnify/ENA primary metagenome ERZ505514 (study PRJEB26160, sample SAMN06269048) | microbial mat metagenome | isolation source: Oligotrophic lake microbial mat | place... | reverse complement strand
GATGGGCGGTACAGGGCTCGAACCTGTGACCCCCAGCGTGTCATGCTGGTGCGCTAGCCAACTGCGCCAACCGCCCGGATGTATAAGAGTACTATTCTATCCGCGGGCGCGGCGGGGTTCAAGTTTTGGATCATACGTTGATCTGGTCGAGCAGAACTTCGCTGAACACCGTATTCCGCCGATTGCCGAAAATTTCTACTTCGCTTTTGGCGGTGTCATTTAGCGGGAGTGCTGAGAGTTGCGTGGCGCCGAATGTGGTGCGACTCGCCGGCGGCGCGGCGAGGACGTTGCCGAACTTGCTGGCAAGCAACGTAAAATCGTCGAGGTTTACCGCGCGGTCGTAATTGAAATCGCCTTGGCTGAACGAACTGCCCGGCCGGCCGAAGTTGGCGGCTAAGGCGGTGAAATCGTCTAGGTTGACGGCCCGGTCGCGGTTGGCATCGCCGGCGAGGACGAAGAACGTAAAAGTTCGCGGGGCAGCGTTTGGGTTGCCCGCGGCATCGCGCACCGTACCGGCTCTGTGCGCGCCAACGTAATTGCCGTCGGGCAGCGTTTGCGTCGAAACGCCGTATCCCGCGCGGCGCGTGGCGGCGTCGTAATACGCGGTTCCCATGTTATATGTGGTTTCGGTTTCGATATTGAAAATTTCCGAATCCGTGCGATCCACATCAAACGTTTCCTGGTCGAATGAAACACTCATTCCGACCGGCGCGATTTCATATTGGAATGCCGGCGCGCTGGCCACCGGACCGGCATTATCGATGATCGCGCCCGTGCGCGTCGACAGCGTGTAGTTGCCGCCGCTGGGTGTGTCTTGCCGCTCGCCGACGGGCAGGTAGGCGTAGACGAAGTACGTTCCCGGATCGAGGTTGACATTGATCGCGTTGACAACCCCCTGATTGCGGCCGACGCCCGCGAGCCGGGTCATCGAATCGTCATCCTCCACGCGGAGTACCTGCAAGCCCATATCGGATCGATTGAGCAAGGCGTCGAAGCGCGTTCGCGATGTGAGCGTAAAGCCGTAAACGTCCACCCGATTGTTTAAGCTGTCATCGGCGGGATCGAAGCCCAGATAGCCGTTGCGAACGACGAAGTTCGGCGAGACGTTCAGCGGGCCGGGCTGCGTCAAGCCTTGAACCGATCCGAAGTTGGAATAGGCCAGCCGGTAATTACCGTTAGAGAAAAATTCACCGAAGAAGAACGAGCGAACGCGCATGTAATAGGTCGCGCCGTCCGACACGGTGTGGTTCAACTGCTGATTCATGAACCCTTCGGCGACGATCTCGCCGGCATCGACGATGCTGTTATTGTTGGCGTCGCGGATGATCTCAAGCTTGTGGTTGTTTGCGAAATCGACTGTTCGCAAAATCGCCTGCATCGGACCGTTGGCGGGAGAAATGCGGAACGTATCGAAACGATCGACCGCGCCATCAAGATGCTCATAAATCGAACCCGCGGCGACGGCGGTAAAATCCTGTGCGCCGGCCAACGCGCCGGTGAGATTGCCGCCGGTGGCATAGTCGGCGATCGCCTGCAGGGTGTAATTCGAGCTCTGGTTGCTTCCCTGGCCCATCACGCGAACCAAGTACTGTTGACCTGCGAAGACGGGCATTTCCTGAATTGTTTCGCTGTTCCCGCCGCCGACCGATGCGGAGGAGCGCAGAATTTCAACGCCGTCGAACACACCGTTGCCGTTGGTATCGGCGCCGGTGTCGAGGCGGACGTCGCCGTTGCCGTTGTTGGATAGATACAGCGATGCCAAACCGCTGAATTTTGCGGTGAAGCGATAGTAGTCGGTATTGTCGACGAAGGCGGCATCGATGGAATCGTAAATGACTTTGCCGCCGACCAGCGGTTGGGGGTCGAACGGCGCTGTGCTGCCGGCCGACAACGATGTTGGCCCGGTGTCAGCGGTGATTCGCAGATTGTAGTTGCCGTTGCCGCCGCTGCTCAAGCGAGCGACGCGCACATAGTATGTTTTTCCGCCGGCGGCATTGTTGAAGCTAAAAGATTGTTGGGTAGTGCTGGGATTCGAGGCAAAAACGATCTCGCCAACTTCGACAAGGCCGTCGCCGTCGACGTCATCGTACATGGCGAGGCTGCAGGAAACTGTCTGCCCGTTGAGCAGCGCAGAAACCTGCCGCGTGTGAGCCGGAGCGCGCACTTTAAAGAAGTCGAAGTTATCCGACGCAGTGAGACTATCGGCAATGACCGCCGTTCCGCCAAAAAATCCGTTGGCAATGAAGTCGGGATTGCCGAATGTTCCGAGCAGCGTCGCGGTGCTGAGCGTGTCGTTGGTGGCGGTCGATGCCAGGCCGGCGCGAACATTGATTCGGTATTGTCCGATGCTGCCGTAAGTCCCCGAGCTACTCACACGAATGTAATAGGTGCCGGCATTGAGATTGTTGAATTGAATACGCTCGCCAACCTGCTCCCCGCCGCTGTTGTTGAAACTCTCACCGATGATGATGTTGGATGAATCCGCCAGTGTCAGTCTCGGGTCGAGCATTCGGCCGACTTCAGCGGCGAGCACTTCCAGATCGAGCGATCCGCCGCTGTGCGAAATGCGGTAGGCGTCGACATCGGAGGTGCGCTCGATCACGCCCGCTGCCGCGCCGGCGATTACGCCGTTAACGTTTGTTAGCGGCAACACGACTGACGCGGCAGTGCTGCTTCCGGCGTCGTCAACGCGGTAGGTAAAACCGTTGTCGCCGTCGATGCGGGCGAGGTCGTCTTGCGCGCCTTCGTCTATGACGGTGTCGTCGTCGCGGCTGGTTGAGGTTGTGCCGTCGACGGATGTGCTGGCCCACCGACCAAGCCCATTTGCGGCGCCCGAGCCCATGATGAAACCGGCGGTATATTCGTCGTCTTGAATCGGCTGCCGCGATTGGTGATACAAATCCAATGTGTGACCGGCTTCGTGGGCGACGGCTTCCATCACATAAAACGGGTCCGCCTGATTGGACCAGACGAATGCGATGTTGGCGGCGTTGGCGTCGGTGAAGCCTTCTTCGCCCCACCCGCCGATGCTCGCCACCCCGCCGCCGCTGCCGTACCACGCGCCATCTCCGCCGATGATAACTTTCGCGCCGTTGATCGAGCTGGGTTTGATTGTGGTGACGTCAATATCAAACGGCGAGAACTTCTCCGCGACGCCCTTCCAGATCTTCAGGATGTTGGCCAGTTCGGTGTTCGACCAACTGATGGAGCTGCCGTCAATATCGTATGCGGGCGTTTCAGTGACGTTCTTACCGCCGAATGCCCACCAGCCGTTCCAGTTTTCAATGCCGGCATGGCCATTGAAATCCATATAAAGTTTTCGACCCGCGCCCGGCCGGCTGCTGTAGGCGGGAACGATGAGTTGATCGACGGCTTCCGGCCCGCTGGCAGTCCCGGCGGCGGCGGCGGTCGTGGCGGGTGCATCGTCGCCATGCATCGACGGCGTTGTGCTAAAGCCGGCGTGATCTCCAGACATGCAAAACAACCGCCGCGCCTCTAACGCCGCGACTTCGATAACAGCCCGCGAAGAAATCGATTTCATGTCCAACCCTCGCAATGTGAACAGCAATTTTACGGCAAAAGTGCCGCAGGACGCGTCGACCGATCGACGCCGTTAATTAAAGTAGGCCGGCCGGGGCGGGGACCAAGCGCGGTTTAGGAAAGAATTTTCGGAATATTCCGCTGGCGGTCGGCCCCGGGTGGATCACCGTGGGTCAAATCACCCCACCGGCGGTTCTTTGGCGTTGAGCCAGGTCATCATTTTACGCAACTTCCGGCCCGTGACTTCTACCGGGTGCGTGCGGTCGGCCTCGTAAAGCCGTTTGAAATTCGGCAGGCCGGCTTCGTATTCGGCCCGCCATTCTTTGGCGAACTGACCGGTCTGAATCTCTGTGAGGATTTTCTTCATTTCAGCCTTGATCGCCGGCGTAACAATGCGCGGGCCGCGGCTTAAGTCGCCGTATTCGGCGGTGTTGCTGATGCTGTATCGCATGTAGTCCAGGCCGCCTTGATAGATGAGATCGACGATCAGCTTTACTTCATGCACGCATTCAAAGTAGGCCATTTCCGGCGGGTAGCCGGCTTCGATGAGTGTTTCGAAGCCTGCTTTGATCAACGCACTTAGCCCGCCGCACAAAACGACCTGCTCGCCGAACAAATCGGTTTCGCATTCGTCTTTGAAGGATGTTTCGATGATGCCGCTGCGTGCCCCGCCCACGCCTCTCGCCCAGGCCAGGCCGATGTTACGCGCGTTGCCGGTGGCATCCTGATGGATAGCCAGCAGGCACGGCACGCCGCCGCCTTTTTCGAATTCGCTTCGAACCAGGTGACCAGGGCCTTTGGGCGCGATCATCAGCACATCGACATCTTTCGGGGCGACAACCGTCTTGAAGTGAAAGTTGAACCCGTGCGTGCAACCCAGCGCCTGGCCGGCGCGAAGGTTGGGCTTGATGCTCTTCTCGTAGACGCCGGGCTGAACTTCATCAGGAAGCGTGATGATGAGCAGGTCGCCTTGCTTCACCGCGGCTTCGACGCTCATTGGGTCGAAGCCTTTTTCGATCGCAAGTCGGCCGTTGGACGAGTCTTTGCGGTTGGCGACAATCACCTTCAGCCCGCTTTCGCGCATGTTCTGGGCGTGGGCGTGACCCTGCGAGCCGAAGCCAATCACAGCCACCGTCTTGCCCTTCAGGCCGTCGAGGGGGGCGTCTTTTTCGTAGAGCATGTTCAGTGCCATGGTCGATTTATCCTTCAAAAACACATGAATCGTGGAGACTAGGGCCAACGCGGTTTGCTGTCAAAGCGAAATGATTCTGTTATTTTGCACCGTCTGTTTCGGAGGTTGAATTGGATAACGCGCACGTACTCGATAACACACTTGGCTTGATTGATCGCGCTAACGCCGTGCTCATCGGCAACTACGCCCGACTCCCCATTGCCATGGCGCGCGGCGAGGGTTCGCGGCTGTGGGATTCAACCGGAAAGCAATACATCGACCTGTTCGCAGGCTTCGGCGGGGCGGTGTTGGGGCACGCACACCCGGCTTTGGTCAACGCCGTGACGGAGCAGGCGAAACAACTGTGGCACGTGGGCAACACCTTTCACACCGGGCCGCAGGTGGAACTGGCCGAACGGCTCAACCGCTGCGCTTTCCCGGGCAAGGCGTTCTTTTGCCACAGCGGGTTGGAAAGCAACGAGGCGGCGATCAAACTGGCCCGGCTGCGCGGGGCGCAGCACAGCCCGAAACGATGGAAGGTCGTCTCATTCAACAAGAGCTTTCATGGCCGATCGCTGGCCATGATCGCGGCAACGGGCAATCCCGCGGTCAAGGCGGGGTTTGAACCCGCCGTGCCGGGCTTCACCCAGATTGACTTGGGCGATCTAGAAGGGTTGTCCGCCGTCGCCGACAACGAGACGGCGGCGATTCTCGTCGAGCCGATTCAGGGTGAAGGCGGCATTCATCCGATCCCAACCGATTTTGCGATTGAGCTGCGCAAGCTGTGCAACGCCCGGAACATCACGCTGATTTTCGACGAAGTGTGGACCGGCTGCGGGCGGACCGGAAAATGGTTTGGACATCAGCATTTTTACCAGCAGCCGATAGCGGAACGTAGAGAGCCGATAGCCGAGAGCGGAGAGCCGAGAGCCAGTACAAAGGCGCAGATCGCTTCCTCCAGTGGCTCTCCGCTATCGGCTATCGGCTCTCCCATCACCCCCGACATCATGACCTTGGGCAAAGCAATCGGCGGCGGGTTGCCGGTCGGCGTGATGTTCGCCCGGCCGGAGTTAGCCGCTCTGCTCGTGCCCGGCAAACACGGTTGCACGCTCGGCGGAAACGCGGTGTGTATGGCCGCAGCCACGGCGGTGTTGCAGACCATTGAGAAGGAGAATCTTGTGCATCACGCAGCCGAACTCGGCAGTCATGCCATGGCGCGGTTGCGCAGCGAAACCAAATCATCCGGCAAAGTGGCCGAGGTGCGCGGACGCGGGCTTTTCATCGGGGTGGAATTGGCGGCGGCGCCGACGAAACTGGTGGAGCGCGCCCTCGACCGCGGGCTGGTCACCAACGTCACGGCGGGCAAAGTCATCCGCATCGCGCCGGCGGTCAACATCGACACTTCGACGCTTGACGCCGGGCTTGACCTGCTTATCAAGACGATCAACGAATGAAACGCATGCTGCGTCAAATTCTCATGTTCAGTGCGGGATTGTTGGCGCTGAGCGGATGCGCGGTACAACCCGGGGACGCCGCTGGTTCCGCGAAACCGCAAGCGCCTGCGGGCGCCAGATTGCAGTCGCCATTTAATATTTTTTCGATACCCAAAGCGCGCGAAGCGGCGGCGGAATCGCTAAAACCGGCGCAGCGCACGGTCAAACCTGCCTTCGACGGCGATGCCCCAAAAGACCCGCAGCCCGCGCTCGATATCGCCTTCAAAGTTGAGGTGTATCAGCTTACCCTGCCGCGCGGCGCGGTCAGTCAGAACGTCGAGTTCTGGAATCGGCTCAACGAACAGGTGATCGACCCGGCCACTTACGACGTGTTGCAGCGCAACGGCCTCCGCGTGGGCGAAGCGCCGTTTTCTGATTGGGCGTACTTCAAGGGCCTCATCGACCAGCACCCCGGCAAAGCGGCGCAGGCGGTGTCGGTCGCGCGCGATCAGAAGAACATGCAGTTGGAGATGAAGACAGATGTTCCGAGGCAGGACATCTTTCACTTCAACGCGCGGAACACACTCACCGGGCGAACGTATGAGAAGTGCGATAACCTGGTCAGCATCAGCTTCGAGCCCACCCCCCGGCGGCCGGGGTCCATGCGGCTCACGCTCGCGCCGGTGGTTCGCTCGGAACGAAAACGACTGGAGTTCAGCGTATTAAATGACGAGCGCGCAGAAGTTCAATACATCCATCCCGAAATGATCTACGACTGCAACCTTCGGCTGGACGTGCCGATGGAAAGCTTTATCGTCGTGGCTCCGTCGCCCGAGGCCGTCTGGCCGGTCAGCGTGGGGCACGCGTTTCTGCTGAGTGAAGGCAAATCGGAACTGCTCGAACAGGTGCTCATCATCGTTCCCCGGCCGTTCCGCACGGTGGAAGTGCGCAAATAAATAAAGCAGGCGATCGAGTGAAGTCGACCGCCTGCATCCTGCTTCATTATTTCCGGCAACCGTTCATCCCCCCGCGGCGGCCGAGGCGGTTTGCTCGGTGAACTGCTGGTTGAGTTTCTTAAACTCGGCGTTGCCCTGATCGGTGTTGAAGATTCGCTGTTCCAGTCGGCCGGTGGAATCGGTAATGAGCACATAATCGGCGTTGCTCTTCATGTCTTTGCGAAGGTCGACCACGCTCCAGCCGGTGGCAAACTCCACCGCTTTGTCGGTCTTGCCGATCGCGTCGCCGGGGGCGACGGTGAATGACTGCTTGTGCAGCTTTCCGCTTTGGAATTTAAAGATTTCAAACCTCACAGTGCGCGCACTATCGGAATTAAAACCGGCGGCGAGGAAGAAACTGGTGAGCGAGGGGATCGTCACCGGTGAAGTCCATTCCGTTCCGGCGAAAACGATCGCGAACTGGTTGGCAAGTTCCGCCTTTTCAACAACATTGATGGTGCGCCACACAGGGTTCTTCATTTTGTAGCGCACCATGTAGCGGTAGGTTCGGCCGGGCAGCACGGTGGCATCGTGAAGCCATCCGGTGATGTCTTTGATGGCGGGATCGCGCGGATCAAACTCTCCGGCGGGAATGGGGAATTCGGCGCTTAGATTAATCTGACCGACCTGAGCTTGGGGGTTCATGCCTTCGCTCGGGAAGCCTTCGCTGTTGCCGGGAAACATGCCGCCTCGCCCGGGGACCGGGAAAGCCCCTTCGCGGGCCTGGAATGGCTTGTCAGAATCGCCGCCCGCGCCGGGCCCGCGTCCGCCACCCCGACCTTCCCCACCCCGCCCGCCGCCGCCTTCACCGCCCGGTTCGCCCGGCCCGCCACGCGGTGCGCGACCCGGGTTGCCCTGTTGCCGCCGGCGTTCGGCTTCTTCGGCCTTTATTTTTCGACGCAGCTCCAGCACTAGCTTTTTCTGCTCTATAGTCAGCTTGCCGATGTCTGATTTTGGATCGACATACACATTCGGATCAAAGTTTTCCGGCTGTGGGTTGGATTCTTTTTCCTCCATGCCCGGCACGCCCCAGCGATCGCCCTGGTCAGAGAAGTAAAACGCCGGTTGAACGACTTCAAGCTGATTGCCACGCGCCCAGTCGGCAAATGCCATCTGGTCGGATGGATTGGCACCGGCGGGCATGGGGGTGATCTTGGCGATTTTGAGCGGCGGAACCACGGTCTGGTTGCCCCAGGTGCCGTCGGGCAGCAACTCTTCGCGGACGATCTCGGTCTGAAGTATCAGCGCCTTGGAAAACAACTGCGGCACCTTGGCATCGGCGTAGGCTTTGGCCAGGTCCACTTTACTCAGGGTGTAGCGCACCGTGACCCAGTCGAGATCGACCTTGGTGACAGGCCCGAGAGCGGCGTTGGTCTGATCTACCTGGCCGGCGGGATCGGGCAGCAGCACGGTCGATCGGCCGACGCGGGTGCGGATATCGTTTAGCGCGGGCGCGACAGGCAACTGCGCCATCTTCGGGCCTTGCGGATTCTGCGGGTTAATCGGCGGATCGCCGGGTTTCCCGCGGCCGGGCACTTCCAGCTTTCCGAATGGCGGAACAAACGCCAACGGCGGGACGCTGGCCTTGGCGGGCACAACGTTGATGGCGGCCATGAACTTTTTCACCGGGTCATCCACCGGCGGAACGGTGACCCTGCGAACCTCTTTCATCGCGCGGTCGAGCGCGTCGGCTTTTTCTTTGACGATCTCATCTACCCTTCCAGGAACCACAGTCGCCCCGCCCACCTCCACAACAACCGGCGGCGTGATGACGTATGTCCAGACCACATAAAGCAGCCATGTGACTCCGAGACCCAGAACCAGCCACTGCACATGCTGTTCGAGAAAACCAGCTATCTTTTGCATAGTTCACCTGCCTGCTACTTCTTAAGATGTTCGTTCTGCGATATCCCAGTCAGCCAACACACAATATAGCAAATCCGTCGTCACCCCGGCGGCGGGGCGGGTGGCACGCCGCCGGCGGGTTCGATCGGGATGCCGAGGCTTGTTTTGATGCGTTCGGGCATGTATTGCGTCGTCCACTTGCGCATCATCAACACTTCAAACGTTGCATCGACGCGCACGCAAGGGTTGCCGCCGTAGAAAAAACCGGCGTTGCCGGCAACCACGGGGTCGAGCGGCGCGACCTGCTTCACTTGAATCACACCCAGTAATCGCCCGCGGCTCAGGGTGTTGAGCACTTCGGGAAGTTTTGCAGCCTCGACGACAAGCGACGCTTCCATGTGCAGCACGTCGAACAACCCGTTGGAAACACGGCCAGTCGGCGTGGTGTCGTAGTTGGGCGCGATGGGGGCGCCCGGGTCGGCCGACGGCGGCGCGGCGCCGGCGCTGGGGTCGGCGCCGGGGGTCGCCATCGTGCCGACGAATGCAATCGGCACCTGCACGCGCAACAAATGTTTAATCGGCGATTCACCGACATTCTTCGCCGACGAATTCACATCGGCAATCGCTTTGTACAAATCTTCCTGCGCCCAAAGCTGCATCTGCGCCCAGAAGATGACGGTTGGATCAGGAGCCGAGTTGGCGTTAAGCAGTTGCGGCTGCACATCCATTGTCGCCTGATCGATGTAAACCGAGCACTTGTTGGCTGCATCGCGGACGATGCGATCCTGCAACCCTGCCAGCTCGCCGGCAACAGCCGCATCAACGGCCGCTTGATTCACAACCTGCGTGCCTTGCACGATTGCTGTGCTCGCGGTGATCTGATCACGAATCACCTGACCTTGACGCTGAATATCTTCATTGGTCGGGGCGAAGCCGGCATTCATCAACCGAACCGGCAGCGACTGTGCCCGACCCGCGACGGACGTATCGACCGCCTTTTTATATTCGAGCAGAAACGCATTCGCTTGAACGAACTGCGGATTAGGGAGCGCGCCCGGTTCAAGCGGCTGCTTCTCATTCAGTTTGGCGGCGGCATCGAGCAGGTTGCCGGATTTTTTCACGAACTCGTCGCTCACGGCTTTCACGCGTTCGATTGCCTGGGGAGTGGGAAAGCCTTCCAGCGACACGGTCTCGCTCGATGTGGGATCGAGATTCGGCAACGTCCGCTGCTTGGTGAGCAATTCGTTAATGGCCGAGTAGGCGCCCTTGCGCGCTTCGGCCTGCGTTCGCAGGTCGTCTCTGAAGCCGCCCAGCGGAATAAAGTTGGCGACGACTGCGCCAATGGCCACCGCCAGGCAGATGACGATGGCCAGGTTTTTTTTAATCAGTTCGAGGAGATTCTTCATGATGATTTTCCTGTTGCGTGCGCTTCTATCCAAGACGACGGCCTCGAACGCTATTGCCCGGCCGACGCCTGCGGCTGACCGGCCGGCGGGGCGAGTGGAGGCGGGTCGAGTTGCACGACGAACAGCACGTTGATGACCCAGTCGTTGCGCACGTCTTCGCCGGTGACGCGATCGAGGTAGGGGGTGCCTTCATCGGGCGCGCCGGGTTGGCCGCCGCCGCCGCCGGGGTTGAATCCGCCACCGGGGAACATCCCCCCGCCTTCGGAGCCGCGTGGAAAGCGCCCGCCGCCTTCATCAAACCCCCCGCCGCCGGATGCAAACCCGCCACCGGAATTGAACGCCCCCGCGCCGGCATTGAAATTGCCCAGGCTCGACCCGCGAATAGCCAGGTCATGATCGGTCTTGATTTTGTTGAGCCGCGCCGAGTCGTCCTTGATGTATTGCGCGGTAATGATCTTGGCTTTCGGAATGGAGTACGGCACCTTGGGCATCGCTTCGGTGGGCACGAGCGCGAGCAGGTTTCTTTTGAATGTCTCATCGATCAACCGCGGGCCGCCTTTGTTGGGGGTGATGACGCGCGCTAACACCAGAAACCCTTTGGGCGCATTGGGATCGGCCACCGGCGCGCCGGCATCGGGAGCCGGCATGCCTTCTGAGCCCATCCCCGGACGGAATCCGCCTTCGCCGCTGCCGGCAAATCCCCCTTGGGGCGCGGTTGGCGCCGAGATGGCGGTCACGGTCATGCCCAGCAGGTTGGCAAAGCTATCGAGGTCGCCTTGCAGCACGCCTTGCAGGCTGGGCATGTAGATCGACCGAATTTCGTCGATGGCGATCTCGCGCCGTTCGCCGCGGGCAATTTTCTTGGCCGCGTCGGGCGTTGCGCCCGGCAGTTCCGCCGGCGGGGCGGGCAGCGCCTTGATGATGTCGGCCATCAGGTTTCCCCAGAGCAGGCGGTGCGATTCCATCGAGCGGACGTTAAGAATCCGCTGCTTCTCCGGTCCGCCTTGATCCTGAACGGCCTGCCATTCGCCGCTGAGACGATCGGCGTCGCCTTTCACACGATCGATCTCGGTTCGAAGCGATTCGTTATTTTTGAACTCCAGATCGCGGAAGTACCAGCTTGCGGCCGACAAACCGGTCCCCACCACAAACAAAGCTGCGGCGGCGGCGAACCACTTGGTCTTTTCCTTCCACATTTTCTCGCGCCGGATGGCCTGCGGAAGCAGCGAAGAATCAACTTTTGCATCGCCCATCGCCTGAATGGCCAGCCCGTACGACGTGACGAGTGACAGGATGTTATCGCTGAAGTTAGGCGCGATTTTGGAATCTTGCGCGGGCGCGGCGCCGACGGTATCGAGCCGTTCAATGTCAAGTTGAAGATTCTGCTGCAGGTACTTCTGCAAACCGGGCAGCTTGAACGTTCCGCCGATGGCAAGACACTTCTTGATGCGCGAATCACGATGGACGGATGAGTAGAACCCGACTGATCGCTGAATTTCGGCAACCAAGTCGGCGAAGACGGGTCGCATGGCTTGGAAAATCTGCCGCGCGTATTTGCTGGTGGCGGCGTTGCGTTTGAGGTCTTCGGCTTTCTGGAAGTTGAGCTTGAAAGCCTTGGTGAGCGTCTCAGTGAAGTTATTCCCGCCGATGGGGATCGAGCGCATCCAGATGCTGTTTTCATCGGCGATAATCAGGTCGGTATTTTCCGCGCCCAGATCGATGAGCATCGACGTGCCGCGCAGCTTTCGTTCGTAGAACATCGCGTTGTAGACGGCCAGCGGGCTGAGCTGGACGACCTGCACATTCATATCAAAGTCGGTGAAGTATTTGATGTGCGAGGCGAGCAGTTCCTTGCGCATCGCAAAAATGCCGACTTCCACATCCGGGGTTTCGGGGTTGCGGAAGAGCTGGTAAGCCCATTCGACGTCATCCAGCGGGAATGGAATCTGCTGGATGGCTTCGAACTTCACAATTTCGGGAATTTTCTTTTCTTCAACCGGCGGGAGCTTGATGAACCGCGCAAAGCTCTGCTGCCCGCTCACGCCGACCGCGACGGCGCTTCCTTTTAGTGAGTGCCGCTGCATGAAGTTGCCCAAGGCCGATTGGATAAGCGAATCGCGGTTATCACCGGAGTTGGAGAGGACGGTTTCGTGCTCGACGATCTCGAAATCATCGACACGCAGCGCGTCGCCGTCGCGAACGAGTTTGACCGCTTTGAGGGCGCGGTTACCGATATCAATTCCCCAGGCGGAACGAGCGCTTGCCATGGTTTTGCTCCGAGTAAGTCAATGTTGTCGAATCAGGCTGCAATTAGCTGGTCGCCGACGGCTGAGATCATGCTGGATTTGCCCAGCATCGTTAGTTCTAACCGTTTGATTTTGCGGCATCAACAATCCAATCCCGCTAGGACACTACCAATTTATCCGCCCACTTGCCGCCGGGCCGATAATGGGGCACTCTGGGCGGGCATAAGTGGTTTGACGCCGACGGATGTTTAAAGTTCTTGCATGAAGACGTTTTCGATCCAGGTTCTCGGTTGCAAGGTCAACCAATATGAGAGCGAGCAGATCGCCGCCCTGCTCCGCCACCGGGGACTCGTTCCCGCGCCAGATGGGGCAGCGGCGGACCTGCGCATCGTCCACACCTGCAGCGTGACGTGCGAAGCGGGCAAGAAAAGCGCGCAAATGGTCCGCCGGGCGACGCGCCTTCCAGTGCTTCAAGCACCCGCTCGCGGCTTCGCGGTATTAAACAATTTGCAAACGGCTGCACGAACGATCGTCACCGGCTGCTGGGCGACCAGCGACCCCGCCGCTGCTGCGGCAATTCCCGGGGTCGATGCGGTAATTGGAAACATGCAAGACCTCGGCGGCCGACTCGCCGAACTGCTCGACCAGTGGACCACAGGCGAAGCGACGCGCGGCGAAACCACTTCCGCACCTTATGATACGTCGGTCACACAACAAGGTTCACTCGGCGGTGCGATTTCTCTTCCCCTGCTCGAACAGCGTCAATCCACCAATCAGCGGGCATTCTTGAAAATCCAGGACGGGTGCGACGCATTCTGCACCTATTGCATTATCCCCCAACTTCGCCCGAAGCTTTGGAGCAAGCCGATCGATGAGTGTGTCAGAGAAGCGCAAGCCTTGGTTAACATCGGTCACGTGGAATTGGTGCTGACCGGAATCTTCCTGGGCGCATACGGACACGAAACAGCATTGCGTCGACGACAAAATGCTTCACAAGCCGAGGGCTTCAGCCCCGGATCCCTCGGCGCGTTGATCGAGTCATTATGTCAAAACGTACAAGGCCTAAGACGACTGCGCCTAAGCTCCCTCGAACCCGGAGACCTCACCAACGATCTGATTGCAATTTTGCGATCCCACCAAGAGTGCGTCCCCCACTTCCACCTCCCGCTGCAAAGTGGTTCCGACGCCATTCTGCGCAAAATGAACCGCCAATATCGCCGCGATGATTTCCTGAGGATGATCGATCGGGTCAACCAGGCATTCGACCGCCCCGCCATCACGACCGACATCATCGTGGGCTTCCCCGGCGAGACCGAGCAGGAGTTCGAACAGACGCTGCAAGTCGTCGAGCACGCGCGCTTCATTCACACGCACGCGTTCAGCTATTCACCCAGACCCCGGACCGCCGCCGCGCGGTGGACCCGCGATTTCATCGCGCCACCGGTTGCAAATCGACGGAGCAAAATGCTCGCCGACGTAGCACAGGTGCACAGCCTCGATTTCCGGCGGCGGTTTGTGGGCGAGACGGTGGAAGTGCTGGTCGAACGCCCGCGCGCCGAGGCAACGGTTCGACATGGACGATGCGAACGATACTTCGACGTGCAGTTTCCCGGGGCGCCGCATATTGAAACCGGGGCGGCGGTTCAGGTGCGGGTGGAAACTGTCACCGCGGATCGTACTGTCGGTACCGTGGTTTGCTGATGGTTGGGTCAGACATTCTTCCTGAATTGTTGACCGCTGGCGGCCGAAACCCGACTCTTCGATTCCTGATCACCGCAGTGGCAAGGGTCGGTACCGCCGCGACATTGTGCAAACCGACCGCGATGCGAGGAGGAGGATTCGCACCGCGGTCGGGTTTGTCAGGGTGCGGCCTTGCAGCCGCTGGTTGCACACTTGATTTTAAATCAATCGACGGCGTGATCGACGCAGCATTGCCGTCGCCGTTGCACCGATGAGCGCCAATCCCGTGGGTTCAGGCACTGCCGATCGTGGCAAGTCGGCCGACAGCCCGAAGTTTGCCGCCAGCGCGGTGAAATCGTCGAGGTTGATGGCCGAGTCGTAATTAAAGTTGCCCTGGCCCCATCTTCCCGCGCCACCGAAAGCTGCGGCGAGTGCGGTGAAATCATCTAAGTTGACGGTGCCATCGAGATTGGCATCGCCGTAACGGGTAAAGCGAATCAGCACGGCGGTGCCATCAACGCTTTGGCCGGCGAACGTTCCGCCGGCGACACCGAGTGCGATCGATGCCTCGGCGTATCCCAGCCCGAACGAAGCCGATGCGCCTGCAACGGAACTGCTGATGCCCACGCCGTTCCAGGCACCTCCCGCATAGCCCGAAGTGAGCTGCGCCGCGATATCAGCCAGCGGCGACGATGCCGAGTAATCGATGATGGCGGCATTGTCGGCCAGATCCAACGACGAGCTTAACGAGCCATTGCCCACTGTCAGCGCCGTCGTTCGAAGCACCTTCCCCCCGCCCGCAGCCACAGCCACTTTGGCCGCGGGCGCGATGCTCACGGTGCCGACATTCACATTGCCCCCGAGTGCAATCTGACCACCATTGAACAGCAACCCGCCCGCGGCGCCGGAGATCGGGCCGTTGAATGCCACCGAGCCCGCGCCGCTGGTGCGCAGCGTTACAGCGCCGTTGAGGCTGACTGCTGCACCGAAGGTCAACGAAGTCGTCGGCACGTTCGAAAACCGTCCCCCGCCCGGCAGGCCGGGATTTGCGTCCGGGCCGAAGCCGGCGCTGGTATCGACGCGCAAGTTCTTGCTGACCGTGACCGGCACGCCAATGCTGTGGTTGCCGGCGATGGTGTAAATTTCCGCTTCAGCAGCCGTGGTGTTGATCGTCAGCGAGCCGGTTCCCGTGATGGCGTAATTCACGATCGGCGGAAGCTGTGCGGCGCTGGTGATCCCCGCGTTGGCTCCGATCGAGCCGAAATTGGTGACGGCGGCATCAAAGATGATCGACCCGACGGTCACCGCCGAGTTCAACGTCACGTTGCCGTTCCCGGCGCCTGCAAAAATCGCCGGCGCGCCCACCGCGTTGGGCACGCCGTTGTTCCAAGCACTCGACCAGTTGCCGTCGCCGGTGGCGTTCCAGGTGGATCGCGTGGCCTTGTCTTCGTTCAATACACGGAAATTATCATAATAATATTCGGTGTTGACGGCGGGCGAGTTGGTGTTCATGTGGAAAATCACGTAATCCGTGACGCCGCTCCAGTTGCCCAAACCCACAGCCGTCGTCTGCCCGCCGAAGTCCCAACTATATGTTTGGGTCGTCAGCACGGTTTGGTTTACCGGGCCTGACGCAAACTGATAATTGTTGCCGGCGCCCGCAACATTGTAACTATCGAGGAAGCCAACCGAGTAGTTAAGCGCTGCAAACCCCACGGCGTAATCCGGCCCGGCTGCGGGGGTGGAGACATCCATGAGAATTCGAGTGCTGGTCGTCAGCGCCTGCCAGCGCGGATCGTTGATATCATTGAAGAGCACCTGCGAGCCCCAGGAAAACCCGCCGTTTGCGTCGGTGATTTTCATGCTGTAGGAGCCGTCGGTGGCGCCCACAGTCGATTGTGCATGGTCAACCAGACTCGAGTCAAAACTGTCGCCCCACACGTACGCCGACACCTCATCAAATCGACCGGGGCCGGCGGTCGGGTTGGGGATGTGCTCGGCGCGAATATCGGCCGGGTTTTCGAATGAAAAGATCTGGGCCGCGCGAGCGCTCGACGTGACTGCAAAAACCGTAGCCGCCGCAGCAACGGTCAGCTTGAACAAATTCTCCTGCTTCATGGTAACTCCTCCGAATGAAAAATGTCGCGCACCAGCGAGGGCGCGTGGGTAACAAGTTGAAACTCCGCCAAATTCTTGCGCCCGATGCTCCGCACACCGAACGTCGTCGTGGTTTGTTGGGTTGCCGCAAGCAGATTCGTCGCCGGCACGTTTGGCGACGTCGCCCCAGCCGATGCGCTCGCTCGAAGCTGCGGGAGCGATTCTCCGAACTGGCTTGCCAGGATCGTGAAATCGTCCAGCGACACACTGCCGTCGTAGTTAAAATCGCCGCCGGAATAGGGGCGGGGCTGGCCGAAGCCCGCGGCCAGCGTCGTAAAATCGTCGAGGTCGACCGCGGCATCGGCGTTGGCGTCGCCCAGCAGAAAGGCGAAGTTGAACGTCGCGCCAAGCACCGACAAATTTCCGGCGGCGTCGGCAAATGTGCCGGCGGCCAGGGTTGCAGTGTAGCGGCCGTCGGGGATGACCGACGGCGCGAACGTAAATAGGGCGGTGCTGGTCGCCGCATCAAAAGTGGGTGCGGTCACCAGCACCGACGCGCCGGGGTTGGTATCGTTCACCAAGACTAAATCGCCCGCTGCCAAAGAGCCGCCGACATTCTCCGTAAACGAAATGCGTAGACCGTGCGCGGCTGTCAACGCATCAAACGCCGATGCCGTCACGGACGGGGCAACCGCTTCATTGCTGGTGACGACCAGTTGCGGGCGGTTCGTACCTTCGTCGGTCTGGAACGACGCCGAACCGGAAACCAGTCGCAATGCAATGGATACCATTCCATCGCGCAACGCTTCACTCTTGACGAACTCCGTCAGCGCCGCCGAATTGATTTCAAGATACGCCCCACCCGTTGTCGGCAGGAGATAGCCACTGGTGCTGCCGGTCGGATGCAGCGGGTACGAAGCGTAGATCGGCGTGCTATTGCTGCCGGTTCCGGTGGTTTCCTGCCATCCATCACCGAGCGATGCGAACGCGCGCACGCGGAGGTTGGCCGTTGTATTGGTGGTAAAAACGCGCAGCGTGGCGTTGGTGATGTTTCCCGTGACCGTGCTAATGGGAAATCTGAGGTAGAAAGTGCCGGTGGCGTCGGGATTGTTTTCCGGTGTGTAAAACGCCGCCGTCACAGTAACCGCCGCCGCCGAACCGCTTGTGGCGGGGCTGAGCAGGCGATCACGGTCGGCATTGATCGTGAACACGTTGCCGATCGCCGTCGCGGGGGGTTCGATTTCTTTGGCGGTGAAGTCGGTTGAAGCAAGACCCGCCGCCGAAAGTTGGAACTTCGCCGTATCGGCCGTGGTGTTGGCGTCGCCGGCGGCGGTAAGGACGACCGTCTGATATTGCGACCAGTTGCCCGGCGAAAACGTCAGACTCGTGTTGAGCAGATTTAACCCCGTATCGCCCGAAACGCGCGCGAGGCTCACCGCAATATTGTTCGCCGGCTGCTTGGACAGTCTGACCTGCACGGCATTGCTGCCACTTTCAGCCACGCCCACCAATGTCCTGTCAATGACAATAAAAGTATCCGGCGGCAGCGCAACCGGCAGGGGTGAAAAGCCGGCGCTCGTCGGGTTGGGCAGGCCGGCGACAGGGAAGAACGTGGCGCGGGTTGCACTGGCTTTCATGCCCAGCACAGGATCGTTGATTAGCAAATCGCCCCAGCGGCTCAAATCGGTGTTCGAGTTGTAATTGAACACCGACGCGCCCGATGTCATGTTCAGCGTATTCGGGCTGCTTTGGTTCCACGACCAACCCAGCCAGCCGATGTCGAGTTGATCGGCAATCTCCAGCACCCGGCGCGTGCGATAGGCGCCGTACGGCGAACTGGTGGCACCGAAATCCTTAAAGTCTTCCCAGGCAAATTCGCCGATGGCAATAGTGAGCGGCTGAGGGCGATTCTTCCACGCGGCAAGCCGCGTGGCGATATTCCACGGGCCGTAGCCGGCCGACGGATTGCTGCTCAACTCGTAGGGACGGCTTTCGTCGCGCCAACTTCCATAAAGGTGAATCGAGAAAATGATGTTGCGCTGCGGATCGGCGGCCAACACATCGTCGGCATGGTGCTCGATGGTATATAGGTCTTGCCCATAGCCACCGGAATCAATCATGATCGTGGCATTAATGTTGTCGGCGGTGGTGGCCAGGTTGCCGTCGGGGCCGGCGCGCAGGCGTTGAACCTGCGTGATGTAGTTATCGCGCCAAACGGTGTTGCTTCCATTGGCATTCGCCGGTGGACCCCATTCGTTGGCGATATTAAGAATGACGTATTGTTCATACTGCTTCAGCCACGAAACATTCTCCAGCCAATGGGTGACGATTTCATTCAGTGCCACCGGGTTGGATTGCGAGGCGCTATCGGCAATAGAAGCGTGGTCTTCGATGATCGGCACAAGCCCGTTGGCCAGATAGCGCTCGATGGTTTCTTTCCGCTCGGCGACGGTGTCGGCGGCATCGGTGTAGGGGTTGCCAGTGTCGCTAATAATGTCGCGATAAGTTACCAGCCGCGCCGCGTTCGCGCCGGTTTTGGCGATCTGATCGATCGTGTTGTAGTTGGCGGCGTAACTGCCCCACGCGTGAACGACGTTGGGGCCTTTCATCACGAAAGCATTGCCGTTTGAATCATAGAGATTGCCATCGAGCGTAAAAAAGCCCGTGCCGGTGTTGTAAGCCGGGCGCGCCACGCTGAGCAACGTGCGCGGCTCAAGGGCTTCGATACTGTTACGACATTGTTTTACGTTTTTGTGCATCGACGCAATCACTCGTTCGGTTCCACCGTTTAGATCAGCCGCCACCCGCCGAAGCGCGGGAGGCGATTATTCTCACTGCCACATCACGCCGAAACTCCGGTGAACGCAGGGTTAGCACGCCATCGACCGGAGCTACTTTCACCGTCGACACCACTTCGCCACGCCGCGTATCCCACCACTCCACCCGATGTTCACCACCATGCTTCGTCGGAACGTGCAATTCCAATGACCCCATTGAATCGGCGGCGCGGCCGGCAAGCGATTGGTCGGTTTTCCAATTCGAGTTGAGGTCGTGCAGCCAGATGATCGTTTCGCCGCTGGTAGAATCCTGAATGGCCAGGGCCTCGGCGTTGGCGAACCGTTTGGAACGGCCGCCGGCGATCGTCAGGCCACTTAGCGAAACCCAATCGGTGCCGAGGTTCTTCAGTTCGATCGTATGTTTGCCCGCGGGAAGGTCGAGCGTGCGGCGTTTGTTGATCTTTGCCTGATAGACATTCTTCATGCCCTCCAGCGGCTTGGTTTCTTCCTGATCGGCGCTGCCCGGAAGCGCGCTGAAAAACCAGTCGGCGGCGGGTGTGCCATCAACCAGCACGCGCAGGATGCCCGAATCAGAAACCATCGCCACATCAATCAGCAACTTCCCCGCCGCCGCAAGCTCGACTTCGAAGACCGTGGGTGTACGCAGCGACGCCTGCTCGTGCCCGTAAATATACGTTGGAAATTCGTTGCTCGTGCGGCCGTTGGGCAGCACGCGGATCGGCAGGCCGTGGCTCTTGCCCCAGCCGCCCACCAGGCTGATTTGCAGATCGGATAGTTCCTTTGCGTCGGCGGTCGGATCGATCACCGGGGGCAGATCGATCGGCGCAAAATTTCGTTTCGTCCAGGAAATTTCGGCGGCAAACTTTGCTGCTCCCTGATAGACATTCCAGAGATTGTGTTTTTCGATGTAATTATCCCACCACCAGTTTGAAGCCCCGCCCACACCGCCGCTGGCCAGCGAGGCCCAGATGCCGTTGTGAAGATTAGTGCCAATGCCGGTCGGGTCGCCTTTGTCGTCGCTGCCATCCCAACCTATGCCCAGTTCGGCCATCAGGCTGGGCTTGGCGAACTTCGCGTGTTCGCGATGAAATAGCGCCAGCGCCGGCGAACAGTCGTTCACGCCCCATCCGCCGTAATAGTGATGTTGCGTGAGATCGATCGATTCGGCGCGCCACACTTCATCGTGCTCCCCGCGGCCGAAGCTTGTCGTAATGAGATGCGCATAAGGGTCGGCGTCGCGGAGGGTTTGCGCCATTTCCAGCGTCCATTCCGCGGGGATATCGACGTTCGTGAAAGATTGCTCGTTCCAGAATTCCCAAAATGCGAGGCTGGTATACGCCGAGTAACGCCCGACCATGTAGCGCATCCGGCGCTTGAAAAGTTCACGCATATCAGAGCGGGTGATGAAATCGCTGGGCTGCGTACACGGCCCGCCGTTTTTGGCGTTGTACGGCTGATTCGGCCACTGCGCCGTGCCCCACATGTCGCGGTCGAGTAGATCGCGGTGGTTCATGAACGTGGCCATCAAATGGATGCCGTGCTTTTCGGCCAGTTCAAACATCTGATCGTAATACGTGCAGGCGTCGAGGTCGTATCGTCCGAGTCCGGCGGCGACGGTCTCCATCGGTCGGTGCGGGTGGGCAAGCCACACCCGCGCGAAATTGCCACCGCCGGCATGGAGCTTGGCGAACATGACATCGTACGCCCCCAGCCCGCCGTCGCCCGACCAGGCAATATTCGGGCCAAGCAGAAAATATGCTTTCCCGGAATCGAACCGTAGATAAGGCGAGCCCGGCGCACGCCGAATAAAGCCGTCGCGCTTTGATGCGATGACTTCAATTGCGGTGGCTTGCGACTGGCGCGATCCTGACCGATCGCGCACCACGGCGGTCATCGTCCACGCCCCGGCGAGTGCGGGCGCGAAACGAAGCTTGAAAAAGGCCGGCCGGCTGCTGGACCCGTTTTTTTCGGCGCTTGCGTCGCCGGTGAAGTCGTTCGTCCAGAAAGCCGGCAGCTTGATTTGCCGGCCGGATGCCGTGTGTTTGAACACGCCGTCCACCGCAACCTCGGTCGGGTCGAACGGGTTGTTGTAGACTTCGCCGCCGAGGTCCACGCGCCATTCGCCTCGCGCGTAAACCTCAAGCAGTTTTTCAGAATTTAGGCGGTGCAGTGTGACCGGCGCATCGTCGGCCAAAGCGTTTGCTCCGGACAACGATGACAGCAATGCCAGGGCCATTGTCAACGAGAATGTAGGGCGGCGACTCATGGGGATTCGGAAAATAAAATCAGTAAGAAGCAAATCGGCCTAGACCTCTGAGTTTTCCCTGGTGAAGTTCACCAATTCATCCATGTGCGCAAAACATAGCCCGGTCACGGTGTCGGCGCAGCCGTAATAAATGGCGATTCGCCCGGTGGGTGCATCGGTGACGGCGGCGCAGGGAAACGCGACGTTGGGAACATCGCCCACCAGCTCGTAGTTTTCACGCGGGTTAAGAAGATACGGATGCGTGCGGGCGATGACTTTCCATGGCTCATCGATATCGAGCAACGCCGCGCCGAAGCTGTAAACAAATCCATTGCAGCTCGTCAGCACGCCGTGATAAATCATCAGCCAGCCTTCGCTGGTTTCGATCGGAATCGGCCCCGTGCCGATCTTCGTGCTTTGCCAGCCGCCCTTGGTGCCCATCACATAGCGGTGGCAACCCCAATGCGTCATATCCGGAGAGGCCGAAAGGTAGATGTCGCCGAACGGGGTGTGTCCGTTATCGCTGGGCCGGCTCAGCATGACATATTTCCCACCGATTTTGCGGGGGAAGAGCACGCCGTTGCGGTTGAACGGCAGCAGCGAGTTTTCCATTTTGTGGAAGGCGTGAAAATCCTTCGTCCACGCCATGCCGATCGTCGGCCCGTGGTAGCCGTTGCACCAGGTGACATAAAACCGGTCTTCGATCCACACCACGCGCGGGTCGTAGCCGTATTCCCACCGAACCACTTCCGGGTCATCGGTGGTGTTGGTGAAACGGATGCGCTCGGGGTTGATCTCCCAATTCAAGCCGTCATCACTGAAGCCGGCGTGAATCTGCATGTCTCGGGCGGTGTTGTCGCAACGAAACACGCCGGCGAATTTGCCTTTGTACGGGACGACGGCGCTGTTGAAAATGCTGTTGGCCGTGGGAAACAGATCGCGCGGAATCACCGGGTTATTGGAGTATCGCCAAACCACGTGCGGGTACCCGGCGGGCTTATCTTGCCACGGCATGTGGGGGCAGGCGTCGCCGATGATTTGCACGGCGCCGCGGGCGTGCCGGATCGAGCCGTTATTCGCCGAGGCGAGATCGATCATCAGTGCATCGTGCTGTTTCGGGGGATTGGCTGTTGCTCGAGTCATGTCAGAAACGACCTTTCAATCACTTGCTGAAAGCGGAAAACGATCACCGATTGCGTGTCACGAACGCCCGCAGCGCCTGATCACCCGTCAACGACTCGGCGTGACCGTCGAGAAACAGGTAGTTCGCACGAACGGTGCCGGGTTTGCCCTGGACAATCCGAAAATCAGGCGCTTTGCTGATGATGCCCGCATTGACATTCAAACCGCCGTGGCGATTGGGGGCGCCGCTGTCGAAATAGATTTGCACGGGCACCAAAGTGTTGACCGGCGGCGTCCAGAAGCGGTACCCGGACGGGAAGCCATTCTGCTGCAACAGGATAAACCAGTTGTTACTGTCGCCATTGATGATGGTCCGGGCCGACTGCGGCACTTTTGCAATCTTTACCGCGCCCACGGCGTTGCTGACGGCCGGCGAGCCGGTGTTGTTGCCCAAGCCGGTCATCCAATAACTTGTATCACCATAGGGGGTGGAAGTCGCCTGCTCGCTTCCGACGGCGGGCTTGCCCGATCCGAGAAACAATGTGAGGTTCTGCCCGTATCCGGTCAAATAGTCGTTGCTCGGCGTATCGGGAATGCCCAATTGATCCACCTGCCAGGAAGGGCAGGCGCGAATCAGTTTCGAGTAATCGGTTATACGATTCCCCTGGGCGTCGTAGTCAATTTTCTTGCCCAAAAATACCGAGAGCGACTCGTACCAAAGCGGCGTGGGCATGTTGACTGCATCGGTCGGTCTTCGTGACCAAGAAGGAAACTTGGCGTACGGCAGAAACCCATTGTTGGCATTCGCGTACATCGTATACGCGATGCCGATCTGCCGGAGGTTGCTCAAACAGGCGCTGATCTGCGCCTGCCGCCGGGCTTTGCCCAGCGCCGGCAGGAGGATGGCAATCAACACTCCAATAATACCAATTACAACCAGCAGCTCGACGAGCGTGAATCCGCAGCCGGGCAGGATGCCAAAGCGGCGGCGCGATGGGGGCGTTGCAATGATTGCCGGGCGATGCTCATTCATGGTGTTCCTCCGTGCCGGAGTGGGTCACTCCGCTACGTGAAATTTGTTCCGTGCGCTTGGCCGCACCGATCATCGATGGGTATCAGCCGACTCAGGACCGCGGAACGCCGTTGAGCGTTACGCGGCCGAAAATAATTACAAAAAACTTATGCACGGCGCCGGCGCAGAAGGCCCAGAGCGCCCACACCGATCAACGCCAGGCCGGTAGGCTCGGGGATCACCTCAAGCCGGAAGTTGTCATAGTACACGGTGGCTTCGCCGGGCTGCGGGTTGCCCGGGCCGCCATCGACCGCACCGTTGCCGGCGCCGAAGTTGCCGTTCATCGCCCAACCGATTTGGTAGAAATCATTCAACACCGCATCGGCGGCGGGAATGCGGTCGCCGAAGCCACTAAACTGGTTGAAGCCGACGTCGATCGGCACGATAAAGTCGCCGTTGCTGGCGATGCTTGCCCCGTCGAGCAGGCCGAGGTTATCGATCTGGCGGAAGCCGTTGCGGTTGTTCAACCAGATGGACAGGTTTAAGAAAGTCGCCGTATCGGGGATATCGGCGCCGCGGTAGACGATATCAAACCGCACTCGGGCCAGGTTTTCCGGCACATTGGCCAGCGCCTGCCACGACTGGAAGAGCGGGCTGCCCGGGTCATCGCCCACTTCGAGCTTGGTGTTCCAACTGAAACCCTCGCCGTCCTGTGTGACCGAAAGGCTGCTCAACCCGTCGCTGGCGGCCAGGTTTGAGGTGCCGACGACGATGGGCCGGCCGCTGAATCCGCTGGAGGTCCAGCCGTCGAGGCCGGATTCCCACGACTGTGAATAGACCACCTGCGCTGAAGCCGCAGCGGGCATGAGCGCCGCCGCCAATGCGAACATCGCCGCGGTTTGCAGCGATTTGATGTGACGAACCATTTCCATTCCTCCTCCGGCAAGGTGGCCGGAAAGTGCCTTGTTTCGCGGGGTTTTAGAATTGAGCGCCTGCCTGCGTCCACGCGAAAACGCGACAAGCGGAAGTAGACTAAGAGAAGTGATGAACCGAGCCTGACCAAGCCAGTGTAATAGCAAAGATGGGGCGAGCGTCCGTGGCGATGTTTCACGCCGCGAAGCAAAATGACGTTTTGGTTTGCACCAAAGCACGCTGTTACCTCCAAGATTCCGCCAGATCGACCCGCCCTAATATATATTAGGTCGGGTGCGAAACGCTCGCCGTCCGAGCATGGCCCGGGCGGCACACTGAATATCTACCCATCGTTTCGAGAAATTCCGTTCAGAACCGGTGTGTTGCGAGCAGTCCCGTTTCCAGACACTGTATTCCGGGACGCGTTCAGCGGCGCGGTCGACCCTCGCACGACTAATTCGACCGGCAACTTCAAATTTTGAGGTTCACGACGAACGACCTCTTTCGTTCGCGCCAGCACCAGTTCCGCCGCCTTGCAGCCCATGTCGTACGCCGGCTGCCGGACGGTGGTGAGCGGCGGGAAAAGCTCGGCCGCAAAGTCGTCGTCGGAGTAACCGACGAGCGATAAGTCCTGTGGGATCCGTATTTTTTGTTCCGCCGCCGCGTGGTACACCTGTTTGGCGTACAGATCGCTGGCAGCGAAGATTGCTGTGGGACGATCGGGCATGGCCAGCAGTTCGCGGGCTTGCTTGATGGCCAGCGTGGTGTCGTCGCCGTGATCGGCTTCGACGGTGAAGCACGTTGCGCCGGGGCACTCGGCGATGGCACCTTCAAATGCAGACCGACGACGCACGGCCCATGTCGCCGCCGCAGCGCCAGCCAGATGGCCGACATTGCGATGCCCGAGTGCCAGCAGGTGCGCCGCCACCGCCCGCCCACCCCGCGCGTCTTCGCTGAACACCGAATCGGCGCGAAACTCTGCAGGCAACTCGTGATCGATGGTGACCACCGGCAGATTGCGGGAAGAAAACTCGTGTATGTGAGCCATGAACATTGACGCAAACGCCGGCCAGAGAATCACCCCGTCCACCCGGCGATCGATCAGGCGATGAATTTGCTCAAGCTCGTCCCCGCTTGGCGAATTACGCTGGCGTGGCCCGGGTCCGCGGTGGGCGGCCCATAAGTTGATTGAGACGTGATCGGCGTTGGTCAGCACGTCGTGAATGCCGTAGAGCACTTCCGACCAGAAAAAGTCGTATGGCGGCGCCATGACACCGATCATGCGAGTTTTGCCGGTTTGAATGCCTTGAACCAGCAAATTCGGGCGGTATCGGAGACGCTTGGCCGCTTCGAGCACCTGCTTACGGGTCTGATCCGACCCGACATCGCGCCCGGCAAGTACCAGCGACACCGTGGCTTGCGAAACGCCCGCTTCCACCGCAATCACTTTTTGAGAGATTTGCCGCCGGATTTCATGCATTGCGAACGCTAATATATATTAGATGAGCGTGGTGTCAATGGAAATCTTTTGCCAATCCCGGGTTTACGTCGATGCAAGCGTCAATCGCAGGAATCGGGTCGCTTATGCTCGCCGCTCGTTTTTCGATGCAAACCGCCCTAATTCACGCGCACATTTACCGTTGCGATCCGATCGATGCGAAACGGCAATTCAATGAGCAATGTGCCAGCCGGCGTGCGAACGAACGACTCCACGAGCCGGCCCTCCACCGTCACCAGCACATTCCCGGCCGGCAGACCGGCAACTTCCACCACCGGGCGCAGCAACGGCGTCGAACGCGGCGCGAGGATTACATCAATCCGCGGCGTGGTGGCGATGACCTGATACGCGCCGACGCGCTCGTTGTACCCATCGTTATTCACGTCGCCCGGCGAGCGACGGTCGACCCGGCCCATTGCCTCAGGAACACTCACCTGAGCCGGCGACGTGTGCTGATCGCCCCCTTCGCTGCGCGCCTGCGGCGACAGCGCGCGAAAATCACCATCCCAATAACTTCGGCCGTCGCGGTAGATCGTCAGTTCCTTCACGTCGCCGTTTGAGCTGAACCTGGCGCGCAGCGGCGAGGTTTCATCGACGATGAACCCGCCGGGCTTGGCCAGCACCGTATCGAGCGCTGCGCGAAACTTCCCCGGCGCCTGCACCGTCACCCCAAACCCGCGGCGGTGGATCGACCACGGTTCGTCGCGCTCGCTCTGGCCGATGTAGAAATAATCGTTGTCGGTCAGCAGCACGTCATCAAGCCACAAGGTCGATCGGCCGTCGAACTCGTACTGCAATCGAACGGGCGATGCGCCAGCGGGAAGTTTTGAAATATCGAGCCATACCGAGTTCCATTCGCCCGGCCGAAGCGCGGCGGTTTGCGAAACGGTGGAACCGTCGGCCAGTTCCAACTTCGCGGTGATGGCGCATTGTTTTTCGGCGAAGATCGAACTGCCCAGCAGCGTCCAGTTTGCGGGGAACGGGCGGCCGACGAGCAGCGACGAAATTTTCACCGACGCCCCGCGCGTTCCGCCGGCCACACGCAGCGAGGCGCGCCCGGTAATCGCCTTGCTTCCGTCGAGCGACACCTTTCCCCCGTCGGCGGTTACAAATGCGTCGTCGCTGGCAAGCTCAAAATTCAGCAGGACGCTGTATCGTTGACCTTTCAGCGTGGGATCGACCTTGGCAACCTGCAGTGCCGGAAGCTGCGACATCGATTCGAAACTGGCCCGCGGGCCGTCGGGCGCGCGATCGCGCGCGCATCCGGTGAAGACCCGTAGCGCGATCAATCCTATTGCCAACGTAATCGTAAGTTGCTGCATGCGACGTGCCCAGCTGCGAATCGAATGGCAGTGTAAGCGCGCGTCGCGGGGATTCAATTGGTTGCGATGGTCCGAGAAACTTGCGGCACTTACTTTCGAGGCTGAAGATCGACCGAAAGCTCGACTGGTTGCGAATCGCGCAAAATCTGCACCGCGGTGGGGCCGCGCAGCGAGGTCATGGCGGCGGCGAAACTGGGCGGGTCGCCGACTTCGTTGCCGGCCAGTGACAGAATCAGGTCGCCGGCGCGCAGGCCGGCGCGTTCGGCGGCGGAGCCGGGGAGCACGGTCATCACCATCACCGCCGGTCGTGTGCCCAGTGCCGGCGTTTCGCGGCGCACGGGGTCGGCAGGAAGCACTTCTCGCAAGAACACGCCCAGCACCGGGCGCGAAATAGACCCAGACGCGATCAGTTGATCAACCACCGGCCGGCACCGCGCCGCGTCCAGAAACTGGCCTTGTCGCAGAAAGCCCGCCACCCCGCCTTCGACGGAGATGACGATTCCGCTGTCCTGCTGCGAACCGGTCCAGACGACCAGCCGACCTGTTTCGCCGCTGATGTTCAGGAACATCGCCAACGCGCCATCCGCCGGGCGACGGCCGGTGAGCGGCATCGGTTCGCTCTTCGGAGCGTGCTCAAGCTTGAGTATGGTGAGTGAGGTTTGGCGATCGGAGCCGACGAATTGGGCGCCGCAAACCGTTCCGTCGCCGCACGCAACGGTCAGGGGCTGATCGCCGACGGCTTCGCGTTCGATGTAATACGGCAGCAGCACGTGCCCCGCCGAATCAACCACCACGCCGATCGACCGTGGGCTGACATCCATCACGGCGCGGTCCTCGCCGTTTTCGGTCACCAGGTCGAAGGTCCCATCGCCGCGCGGCACCAAGCGAAACGATCGCGCGGCGGCGGGTTGGGTCGAGGGTTGTGTCGAAGGCTTAATGGTCGCGCCGATGTATTTCTGCCCGGCCGACTTCTCGACATCGTCGCGCAACTTCTGACTCATCGATTCATCGAGTGTGAGATCCCACCGCTTCATGGTGAAATCCTGTCCCATCAGATTAAGCGCCCACTTCGGCGGCGGCAGGTAGACGCGCACCAATCCGGCGCGGGTCTGGCCGTAGAGCGCTTCGGTCTCTTTGCTGAGTTGCTGAAGCAGCGGCGTCGGCGCTTCGGCAACCGTGCGGCCGCAGAGCGACAAACCGAAGAGACTGATCAGTGCAACCTGTCGAACCGTTCGCGCCATTAGAAGTCGTCTCCCACCAAACGCACGCCGTTGGTCTGAACCTGGCGGTGCTTCTGCTGCCATTTGCCCAGATCTTTGGCAAACTCACGCGCTTCCTGCAGCGTGCCGAAGCGCTGCGTGGCGACCACCTTGCCGGACTGATCGGTCAGAGAAACTTCGTATGCCGGCTGACCGAGATTGGACACCTGCACAACCCCCGTGCCCCCGCCGGCGCCGGCGGTGCCGAGCACCAGCGGCGGTCCCGGCTGCGTCAGGTCGATCGCGCCGGGTTGAGGCTTGTTCGACGTAACCAATGCCGGCCCCGAAGCGACCGAATTGCCGCGAATGCCGTAGCCGACGACTAACCCCAACGCCAACACCGCCGCCATGCGCGAAAGCCCGCCTGCCCACCGGCCGACGCGGTCGAACGCGCCAATCGGCGCCGCGACAGACTGCTGTTGATGCAGCGCGCCGCGCACGTACCACTGCAACTGCTGCGATTCGACCTCGCTCGGCTCGAGCGACGCGAACGCCTCGGCGCGCAGCGAACGAAATTCGCGCATCTTTACCAATTCAGCCGATACATTGGCATCGGCCTTCAGGCGCGCTTCCAACCCGATCGCCTCGGCGTCGGTCAGATCGCGATCGAGGTAACGATCGAGCAGTTCCATCTCTTGGTCGGACAGATTCATTGTTTTCCTCGTCACTCCCTCGCCCGGTACCCCGGGAGAGGGAAAAATCACATTCCTCGCGCCGCGCCGAGTTTGTTCTTTTCCACATACTCACGAAGCATCTTTTCAATCTGCCGCCGGGCGCGGAAAATCCAGGTCTTCACCTGTGGCACCGACGCATTCAAACTCGTGGCGATGTCGGCGTAGGACAGATTTTCGTACTCGCACAACACCAGCGCCGCGCGGAAATGGTCGGGCAGTTTGCCGATCGCTTCCCTCACCCGCGAAACTGTTTCGTTTTCGATCATGTTCGACAACGGCGTTTCCACCTTGTCTGGATGTTCGTCCCCAACCATGGCCATTCGGGCATGTCGGAGAAGTCGCAGCGACTCATTGACCACCGCTCGTTTAAGCAGCCCGCCGGGCTCGCGCCAGTCGTAACGGGCGCGATGTTGCCACAGGTTGGTCACCGCCTGCTGCACGACGTCTTCGGGCGACGCCCGTGTGCCAACGATGGCCCGCGCAATAGCCAGCAGCCGGCGCGAATGGTTCGCGACGGCGCGTTCGAACAACTCGAGCGTCGGATCCGTCCCGCCTGCCATCGTGCCTTCTTCTTTCATAACGCGCCGCGTAGGGGGTAGTTACACCCTCAAGCCGAGTTAAGCCGACCCGCGTTCCGGGCACTGACTCAGCCCATCGACCGGTAAAATCGAGAATTCGGGATGAACAGTCAAACCTTTCGCCCCAATAGGATTAATACTACTATCACGGTGGGGCAGCCAAAAGTGTCTGCCCCACCGAAATCTATTTGCGTTCGATCGGAGAGTAACATGCTTCAATGGTTCACAGGAACAGTGAGTGTACTCACCGCCGCCGTTGCGTTGGCCGCCTCGCCGGCCGAGCAGCGCGCGCAAGCCTTAATCGATCGGGGGATCGATTACCTCAAAACCCAGCAAAAGCCAGACGGCGGCTGGCAAAATGAGAAAGACCCACCGGCGATCACCGCCATTGCGCTGCGCGCCATCGTGCTCGATGAGAAGTACGACGCCAAGACCGATTTTGTTGCGCGCGGTTATCAGAAACTCCTGACGTTTCAGGTGGAGAACGGCGGCATCTACAAAGACCTGCTGGCGAACTACAACACGTCGATCGCCGTGAGCGCGCTCGCCGCCGCCGATGATCCGGCTTTTAAGGCGGAGATGGATAAAGCCGTTGCGTACCTGAAGGGTTTGCAGTGGACACCCGAGACGCGCCCTGAGTACGTCAGCAAGCCCGACGAAAGGGCGCAGGAAGACAACACCGGCAAGCAGGTCGTCGCCGACGACACCGACCCATTCTTCGGCGGATGGGGCTACGGCGGACGATCGCGCGGCAAGGGTCGCCCGGATCTCTCCAATGTCTCGCTCGCCCTCGACGCGCTTAAAGATGCCGGCGTGAAGCCCACCGATCCTGCGTTCCAAAACGCCATCAAGTTTGTCAGCCGACTGCAGAACAACAGCGAAACCAACCCCGCTGCCTGGGCCGGCAACGACGGAGGATTTGTTTACAGCCCCGCCGACAATCGCGCCGGCGAATCGATGGCGGGCGAGTACGTTGATGCGAACGGCCGGCGCTTGCTGCGAAGCTACGGCTCGATGACCTACGCGGGCTTGAAGAGTTTCATCTATGCCGGCCTGACGCGCGACGACCCGCGCGTGCGCAGCGCCTTCGACTGGATCACCCAAAACTGGACGCTTGATGAAAACCCCGGGATGAAACTCAACAAGCCCGAAATGGCGCAGCAGGGTTTGTACTACTACTATCACACGTTGGCGCGTGCGCTCAACGCTTACGACGCCCCAACCATCATCGCCGCCGACGGCACGTCGCACGATTGGCGGCTGGAGCTTCTGGCCAAACTTGAATCCCTGCAAAAGCCCGACGGCAGTTGGGCCGGCGACAAGCGGTGGATGGAAGACAATCCGGTGCTGGTTACTTCCTATTGCGTGATGGCGCTGCATGAAGTGCGCGAGGATTTAAAGCAGCACCCATGAGTTACTCCCTCTCCCGGCGTACCGGGCGAGGGAGAATCATCGCAGCGCATCTTCCAGTGTCGTGGCCGCATCGGTTTTTTCGTCGCGGTACTTCACAATCACCGGCGTGTAGAGCGAAACGCCCCATTTCTTGCCGTGCGCGGATTCACTCGGCCGCGAACCCGGAACGACCACCGCGCCCGCGGGCACTTCGAGCGGGTTGCCTTCGCTGCGGCGATAGATCTCGCCGCGCACCAGATCATAAATCGACATCGAACCCGACAAGATCACCCCGCTGGCCAGCACCGCGCGTCGGCGGATGATCGTCCCTTCATAAACGCCGCATCCGCCGCCGACGAATGCGTCGTCTTCGATGATCACCGGCAGCGCCCCCGCCGGCTCAAGTACGCCCCCCACCTGCACCGCCGCCGACAGGTGAACGCGCTGGCCGACCTGTGCACACGAGCCTACGAGTACATGACTATCCACCATCGTACCGGCGCTCACGTAAGCTCCAACGTTGATATAGCTCGGCGGCATGATCACCACGCCCGGTGCAACGTAGGCCCCGTCGCGCACGCTCGATCCGCCGGGCACGATGCGTACATTCCGCGCCAGATCGAACCTCTGCAGCGGCCAGGTGTGCCGATCAAAAAACGGCAATGATTCGGAGGACATATCAACCAGCCGGCCCATCTTGAAGCCCAGTAGAATCCCGCGCTTGACCCACGCATTCACCTGCCACGAACCATCGTCGCGTGGCTCGGCGGCGCGGATTTCGCCTCTGTTGAGCGCGGTCTTGAATTCATCCAGAAGCGCGTAATCCGCGGGCGTGAATTCGGAGGTGTTCGCGGCGATCAGGGATTCGATGGATGATTGAAGTGACATATATCTTGACTTGTCATCCCGAAGGGTACTCCCGAGGGACCTATACCCGGCCTCATGCATTTGTTCGCGAAACGTGACGGCGAGCTACGCACAACGATATGTAGGTCCCTCACGGGTACGTTCGGGATGACATATCATCATCGTTTACTTCACCAACCCCAACTCGGCCAACACACTCTTCAACTTCTCCCGCGTCGCCGGCGTTGGGGGGACCAGCGGCAGGCGCAGGTGTTCCTGCATGATGCCGAGCATCGCCATCGCCGCTTTCACCGGGCCGGGCGAGCTTTCGATAAAGTTCACTTCCATCAGCGGCAGCAGCTTGAAGTGCAGCCGGCGGGCCGATTCCCATTCGCCTTTTAAACACAGATTGCACAGCTCGCTCATGTATTTCGGGGCCTCGTTGGAAGCGACCGACACGACGCCGTCAGCGCCCAGCGCCATCAGCGGAAGCGTCATCGCATCATCACCGCTGAACACTGCAAAGCCTTCGGGCCTGTTGCGCAGAATGTTGCCGATCTGGCCCATGTCGCCGCTGGCTTCTTTGATGGCGACAATGTTCTTCACTTCGCGTGCCAGTTGCAGCGTGGTCGCGCAGAGCATATTGCACGCCGTGCGGCCGGGTACGTTGTAGAGAATGATCGGCAAAGTCGGCGCCGCGGCGGCGACGGCCTTGAAATGCTCGATCACCCCGGCCTGCGTCGGCTTATTGTAATACGGCACGACGACCAGCGCGCCGTCGCACCCAAGCTGGGCGGCATCGCGCGTGTATTGCACCGCCGAATGCGTGCTATTACTGCCGGTGCCCGCGATCACCTTCGCGCGGCCCTTCGCCTGCTCAAGCACGATCTTGATAATGCGTTGGTCTTCGGCTTCGCTGGTCGTAGCGCTTTCGCCGGTGGTGCCGCAGGGAATCAACAACCTCACCCCGCCGTCGATCTGGTAATCGACCAGTTTTCGCAGCGAAGGCTCATCGATCGAACCATCGGCCAGAAACGGCGTAACCAACGCGGTGGCGCATCCTCGTAGCCATTCAACCTTCATTGCCATTGGTGTTACCTCTGCGTAATCGTGAGTTGAGTGGTCATGCAAACGAGGGTAACGATTGACGTTTGACGATTGAGAATTGAGAATTCAATTCGTTGCACTGCCACGATTCATCGCTCTGCTTAATCGTCAATCGTCAATCGTCAATCGTTACAATGCATAACGTTCAACCATTCAGAATCCCATCCATCACCTGATCAAACTCATACACGCCGGATTTTCCGACGATCCACTGCGCCGCGACGATCGCGCCATCGGCAAACCCTTCGCGGCTGCGGGCGGTGTGGGTGAGCAGCACCTGATCGACGGTGCTATCAAACCCCACCCGGTGCGTGCCGGGAATGTGTCCGGCACGCGTCGACGCGACCGAAACATCTGCCTTCGCGGCGGCGTCAACGATTTGCTTCAGCTTCAACGCCGTGCCCGATGGCGCATCCTTTTTACGCGAATGGTGCTGCTCTTCAATAAACGACTCATACGTCCCGGCGGCGGCGAACATCTCGGCGGCAAGCTTTGTCAGTCGGTAAAAAATGTTCACGCCCACGGAGAAGTTCGCGCCGAACACCATCCCGCCGCCGGCCTTTTGCACGATCGATTTGGCTTCGTCGAGGCGCATGCTCCAGCCGGTCGTTCCAATGACGATCGGCTTCCGCGCCGCCATGCACACACCGATATTATCCAACACCGCCTCGGCTGACGAAAAATCAATCACCACATCGGCGGCGGCAAGTTTGTTGATCAATTCTGCTTTGGCCGGGCGATCATCCACCGTCACGGTGAGCGTCACCTCATGCCCCGCCGCCGCCGCGCGGGCGGCGATGAGTTTGCCCATTGCGCCGTAACCCATCAATGCCACTTTCATCGAAGTCGCGCTCCTGTCAGCCAAGCCGAACATCGTAGAGAGATTCGTTCGATCCGCCAAATGGTCTGCGTCCCCGTCCCTGAGTACATGGAAGGGGAGATGATGCGTGGTATCATGACGGGAATTGGGTAATCACCGCAATGCTCCATCGATTGATCGTCATCATCGTTTGGCTGATGTGTGCGCAGCTCACTATCGCACAACCCACCATTTTTCGCCCCGCCGACGCTCCACCGCCGCGTGAGGGGTGGCGACTGCTTAATGGAGCGTGGATTCGCCCGACCGGCGGATTCCGCTTCGCACAAATCATCCATGCGAGGATTGACGACCGCCGTCTGGTCGTTGGCATTTCTCCCGACGCCACGTGGAAGCCCAAGCTTATCAACGCGCGTCGAATCATCGCCGAGGCCGAGCCCGATCGCGCGCTTTGGTGGATGATGTTCACGCAAACCTCGCAACTCGTGCCGGCGGACCGGCGCGGAACGGCGCTCGTCCTGCTGCCGGCCGTTGACCTCATTGGCGATAAGGACGGCCCGCTGCGCCTCGCGGGCGTCACGATCGCGCCAGGTGGAACGATCATCCGCGGCGCGGGGCGGGCCGATGGGCGATTCGTTCAGGTGGAATATCACGCCGACCGCGACGGCCGATCGCCGCGCCTCACGGTCGTCACGCAGGCCGGCCGTGGACTCGATTTTTCCGGCGACGATCTGGTCGACCTGCTGCACAAAAATCCGCTGGTGGTCCGCCGATTCCTCGCGCCACTGCTGAACGAGATGACCGGCGAAGCGTTGCTCAGGCCGCGCCCGGCCGACGTCTATCGCGTTTTCCCGGAGATCGAACCAACCGCGGAAGAGGTCGCGGCGTTTGCGACAATCCTCAAAGACCTCAACGCCGCCGACGCCGACGTGCGTGACTCGGCATCAAAGAACCTTGAGCAGTTGCGCCCCGCCACCGTCCTCGCCGCCGTGCGCAGCGACTGGAGCCGCCTTTCGCCCGAACAAACGACGCGGCTTGCTCTGTTCGTCGAGAACAACAGCCTCGGCGAAACCGATGCCGCCCGCGCGCAATCCGATATCGAGTTTCTCCGCGCGCTCGAATCGTTCCCCGACCGCCGGGTGCGCGATTTGGCCCACGACTCGATGGCGACCTTCGCAGATTAAATTAGCCGCGGATGAACGCAGATGACCGCAGATGGAATGAGAGACGTTTGAGGTTAAAACCCGCTACCTGTCTTTTCTAATCTGCGTTAATCTGCGTCAATCTGCGGATAACCTCTTTTCTCATCCGCGTTGATCCGCGTTAATCGGCGGCAATAGAATCATCATGAGCAGACCGAAAATCATCAGCCCCGACACCCAACGCGGCAGCGCCAAAGAACGCACGCCGCCCGGCCAGACGCTTACCGCCAAATGGCCGGTGCTGCATTACGGCAATGTGCCCAAGGTCGACCCGGCGCGGGCCGACTGGAAACTGAAAATCTTCGGCCAGTGCGACGCCGAGTACGAACTCAGTTACGCCGACATCCGTGCCCTGCCCGCTGTCGATGTGTTTTGCGATATGCATTGTGTTACGCACTGGAGTCGCCTCGATAACACGTTCACCGGCGTGGCGACCAAACTCCTCATCGAACGCGCCCGCCCGAAGCCCAACGCCCGGTTCGTCATGTGTCACAGCGAAGCCGGCTTCACGGTCAACGTGCCGCTGGAAGAGTTCATTAAGGACGATTGCATCCTCGCCTACCAGTGGGAAGGCAAAGATTTAGAACCCGACCACGGCTGGCCGCTGCGCGGGTTGGTTCCACAGTTGTACTTATGGAAAAGCGCCAAATGGCTCCGCGGCATCGAACTGCGCGGGACCGATGCCCCAGGATTCTGGGAACAGAACGGCTATCACATGCACGGCGATCCGTGGGAGGAAGAGCGGTTCGGGTGGTAAGCGGGAATGATACCCAGACTTTCGACCGCGAATGGACGCTAAAGCACAAATGCCCCGTCCGATTCGGGTCAGGGCCTGTTCAAAAGCGGGCGAAGGGGGTCGAACCCTCGACATTCACGTTGGCAACGTGACGCTCTACCACTGAGCTACGCCCGCGA
>ENA-ORBV01002810-ORBV01002810.1-microbial-mat-metagenome-genome-assembly--contig:-NODE-2810-length-36144-cov-9.699753_pt1 | contig 36144 bp, 19 predicted proteins | sample MGYA00237777_ERZ505514 | MGnify/ENA primary metagenome ERZ505514 (study PRJEB26160, sample SAMN06269048) | microbial mat metagenome | isolation source: Oligotrophic lake microbial mat | place... | reverse complement strand
TTGAAAGTGCAAGTCGAAGTATTTCCACTTGCATCAGTTGCAGTTAATGTCACCACTGTTGTTCCAACGCCTGAAACAGCAGTTCCAGAGGAAGGTGATTGTGTTACGACAACAGCTGAACAGTTATCGCTTGTAGTCGCGAGTGAAGTATAATTTCCAAGTGTTCCAGCACATGCTGCATTCAAAACAATTGTTTGTGCAGCAGGACAAGTGATAGTCGGAACAGTAGTATCAATTCTATTTACGTTGAAAGTGCAAGTCGAAGTATTTCCACTTGCATCAGTTGCAGTTAATGTCACCACTGTTGTTCCAACGCCTGAAACTGCAGTTCCAGAGGAAGGTGATTGTGTTACGACAACAGCTGAACAGTTATCGCTGGTTGTCGCGAGTGCAGTATAATTTCCAAGTGCTCCTGCACATGATGAATTCAACAGAATTGTTTGTGCAACAGGACAAGTTATGGTTGGGTTGGTATTGTCAACACGATTTACACTGAAAGTGCAAGTCGTTGCATTTCCACTTGCGTCAGTTGCGGTGAGAGTAACCGTTGTTGTTCCAACTCCGCTTACAGCAGTTCCCGCAGCGGGTGATTGCGTTACTGTCACTGCAGAACAGTTGTCGGCAGTTGTTGCAAGTGCAGTGTAGTTTCCTAAAACTCCAGCACATGATGCGTTGAGCACAATGGTTTGTGCAGCTGGGCATGCAATCACTGGTGGTTCATTATCCACAACCACTAACGTTTGTAAGCATGTTGCTGTATTGCCACTATTGTCAGTAACAGTCCAGGTAATTGTATTCGGACCCGCATTGTATGAAGCTGAAGGATGATTGTTCGTCACAGAAGCAACTCCGCAGTTGTCAGAAGTTACCGGAGTTCCGAGTAAAGCATTGCTTAATGTTCCGATACAACTATTTCCATTAGTAGGGATGGTAATGTTCGGAGGGCATGTGATGGTGGGAGGCGTGGTGTCAACTCGGTTCACACTGAACGTACAGTTCGAAGTATTTCCACTTGCATCGGTTGCAGTGAGAGTTACAGTCGTTGTTCCAACTCCGCTCACAGCGGTTCCGGCAGCAGGTGATTGTGTAACTGTGAGAGCAGAACAATTGTCGGCAGTTGTTGCAAGCGAAGTGTAGTTTCCTAAAACTCCTGCGCATGAAGCGTTCAACACAATAGTCTGTGCAGCCGGGCAAGTGATGGTCGGGTTCGTATTGTCCAAACGGTTCACGCTAAATGTGCAGGACGAAGTATTTCCACTTGCGTCAGTTGCGGTTATAGTAACCGTTGTTGTTCCAACACCTGAAACCGAAGATCCCGAAATTGGAGATTGCGTCACCGTAACTGCTGAGCAATTGTCGCTAGTGGTGGCTAAGGAAACATAGTTGCCCAGTGTCGCTGTGCATGAAGAATTGAGCACAAGTGTTTGTGCACCCGGACATGTGATGGTCGGGTTCGTTACATCAACTGCATTCACATTGAAAAAGCAGGTGTCGGTATTGTTGCTGGCGTCTGTCGCCACCACAATAACTGGTGTTATACCCACGCCAGTTATCAACGTTCCGGCAGGCGGTGTTTGAGAATAAGTAATGTATCCGTTGCTGTTCACTTCAATCGAAGCCATAAGCAATCGTGCAGTTGAAGCCACTGTAGTGAAGCTCGGCTGTTGGTTGCCCGAAGCGGTCAATTCTTTATAAGCCACTGCATGAACATGCGAACCGGTCACATTGATTTCACTCAACATGGTATAGGTAGCAGGTGCATTTACGTTAGAAGTAGAGGTGCCAGAGTTGCAAACCGCAATCATAAAATCGCCCTGATTGGCGGGAAGCGCGGAAGGCACTGTAACAGAAGTAACGTTAGGTGAAGCTGTAGCAGTTTGCACATCTTCAATTGGCGTAGTCTGGCTGATGTTCTGCAACATGAATACATCTGCACAAATTCCATGTATGCTGTAGTTAGTTGGTGAAGTACCGGTTAATGTCCATGGAATATTGAACGTATTTCCAACTACAGTGGCGATATCCGCTTCTTTCAAATAATACACTGCCGCTCGGCTTCCGTTTTGTCCGGCAGGAAAAAGCGAAACGTTGGCAACCTGTGTCATCACTTTGTTGCCATACATCACAGTTCCGAAATTGTTCAAGCCATAGGTCGGAGCCGCTCCTTCATTTTCAAATGTGATGGTGAGAGCAATCAAACGGTTGACACCCGCAGCCGGGGTGTAAGTAAATGTGTAAGGAGTCGTGCCGCCATCATTGTTTCCACCAAGATTGCCGCTGTTTGCCGAAGCGTATGACGCACCGGGATTGTTCAATAGCGAGCAGTTGTCTCCGATAGTTGCAAGCCCTGTGTAGTCACCAATGGTGGCTTGGCACGAAGCATTGAGATTTAATGTCTGGTCAGGAGGACATGTAGCGAATGTTGGTGTGCTGTTGTCAATCACATTCACGTTAAAAGTGCAGGTGGAAAAGTTTCCCGCTGCGTCCGTTGCAGTAAGTATAACTGGAACTACACCGGCACCGGTTACTGCGTAACCCGCGGCTGGTGATTGTGTTACCACAATTGAACCTGAAGCCGTGCAGTTATCACTCACTATAGCCAGGGTAGTATAGTTACCCATCGCGCCTGAACAGGTCGCATCTAATATTAAACTTTGTGTTGCCGGACATGTGATAGTTGGTGCATCATCATCGTTTACTGTCACAGTAATGGAACAGGTTCCAAAAGTTCCGCATGAAGTAGAAATAGTAAAAACCACCGTAGTGGTTCCGAGCGGATAAGTTCCACTTGCGTTGGTTGTTCCATTAAAATTATTCGTAACGGAATACCCCGTGCATGTTCCCGTCACTGTGGGATTTGGAATTGTGACCGGTGCTGAACACAATCCACCACTAGTTGTAGTGGTAATGTTGCTTCCGCTACAACTCATTGCCGGAACATCAACTACAACAGCCGCAGAAGTTTCCGAACACAAACCACCATTGCTGACAGTGACGGTCACCTGCGCATTATCAGCAAGCGAAGAGTTTGTGTATGTAGAAGAATTTGTTCCAACAGGACTTCCATTCAAATACCATTGGTAGGCAAGTGTTCCTGAAATTCCTGATGAACCCGCAGCGAATGTTCCGCAGAATGGATTGATAATGAAAATATCGTTGAGTGAACTGTTCGTTTCGTTCATTGCGCAGTCCACAAAAAATGGAACACTGGCAGGAATTACAAGTGAAGAATAAAGCAAGGTTGCGTTTCTGTAATACCTTACTACGTTGTTCTCTATTGCAATTCTCAACACATCGTTTGCGGCATAAGCACCAAAGTCACCCATGTTGGTGCCATTCTCATACATGCGAAGCAGTCCGTTGCTTCTTAAGCGGATGGCATAGTCAATTCCGCCAGAACCATTGCCTGCATCAACCGCGCTGATACCAAAATATCTTTCCGTGTTGGTTTCAACCACTGTCATAGTTACCCAACCGTTGTTGCTCACATCATTCAATGAAAATGCGTTGCTGTTGCCAAGACCGGCAGCACCGGTTTTGAGCAAATCATTCCCCGTTGCAGTGATGGCTGCGAGGGTTTGCCAGAATGCCTGCTCAGTTGCGGTGACACATGAGTTGGGATCATTTACTGCACTTGCCCACGCATAAGCGGTGGACTGGCTCACTGTTACTGTGTGCGAGCAGGTACTCACATTGCCGGCAACATCCGTCACAGTCCAAACAACAGTTGTTGTTCCTTCCGGATAGTTTCCAGTTGCGTTACCAGTCCCATTAAAACTATTTACCAAAGTGTAAGTGCTGCAATCAGTAACTGAGGGCACAGGAACTGTTACTGCTGCATAACACAAACCCACACCCGGTATCGCATTAATGTTCGAAGGACAAATAATGATGGCGGTGGTGAAGTCATTTTTTGTTAGTTGGAATGTGCAGGATGCAGAGTTGCCTGAATCATCCGTGGCCGTCATCGTTATCGTTGTTGATGCAGCTCCTGTTACAACTGTTCCGGCAACAGGCGATTGTGTGATGGTGAGAGAAACATCACAGATATCGGTGGCAGTCACCAAAGCGATGTAATTCGGAATTGTAACCTGGCACAATGAGTTCATCGTGAGAGTTTGGTTTCCCGGACAAGTGATAGTCGGAGCATTCTGGTCGTTCACTGTTACGGTAAATGAACAATCATCATACATGCAATTCAAGCCTCCGGCAGAATAAGAACCGGGATAGCCGCGATAAGTAACTGTATAAATGCCCACCGGCCATGAACTGCCAAAAGCTGGCCCACCATCAATTCTTGAAAGTGAGATGCTGCAATTTGAAGTTCCGGTTGGCAAGGAAGAGTTCACTATAGCACTACACGTTCCTGAGGGTGCCGTCACTGTGATGTTTGAAGGACATACCAGGTTTACCCAGGGGTCATCAATGGAATATGTAGAAGTGGCGCTGAATGGTTCACTACATACCGTCCAGATATAAGTAATAACAACAGATTCTGAACCTTCCACATTGCAATCTGCAACGGGCTGTATCCAGAAGTTCTTAGTCGTTTCACCAGGTGCGAAAGTGAAAGAAGTACTGAATGGGTTACCCATCAAATCGGTAAGTGTGTAATCAGTGTTAAATGTGGCTGTGCCACCAAGGGTAAACGTAACCGGAAGCGAAACACCAATGTCCCCGCTTCTTGTTACCGTAAAAAGACTTGAAGCACATCCTTCAACGGCCTGACCGAATGTGGCGTCCGCATCAATGACCACTGATTGACCTAGCGATGAAAAGTCTTTCAGGAAAACCCATGAATCCCATACACTGTCCCCTGCATCAGCAAGAATAATTTTTGCGTGATAGGTCTGACATGGTTGTACCACGCCAAAAGCAGTAAGACCAATGGTTAATCCATCTGCCTGCAAGTAAACTCCACCTGTGTTGTTGTAGTAGTATGGGGAGTGATTGGGCACACAGGTGCCCACATCGTTCACATTGTCAATTGAAACATAAGTGCCATCAGGAAGTTGGGCAAAGTTTTCAGCACCGCCAGAAAATGGACCCGCTATGCCAGGACCGCTAACAAAAAAGGCGAAAGCATCATTGTAACCGCTACACACCCATTCAGGATATTCTTCTGATGCAAAAACGAATTCGATCTGGAGTGTGTCCAGTTTCGGAATGAAATCAAATTCCACAAAAATTACGTCCCTGGTAGCGCTTGCTTCCAGCAGAATAAGATCGGGATCGGAATATGTGCCGGCACTTGCATCCGTGTAGTTACCACCGCCAGTATTGTTTGGGCCAATTGCATCGGAACCATATCCGGTGGAGAAAACCACCCCGTTTGTTAATGGTAGTTCAGCACTGGGCGTGTTGGTGAATAAGCCCAGTTGTCGGGTGTGTGCAGTCCCGTAAACAGTGAAACTCGCATCAATAATGTTGATGCCGCTTCCTTCCAGCTGCGCAATCATAGCAGCGTTGGTGGCAAAATCATCCACCACCAATTGCGCCACTGAGAAATGTGGAACGGAAAGACTCAGGATTAACCCTGTGGTGGCATGTGCGAAAAACTTGTTTTTCGAAGAAAAGACAAAAGATGGATTCATTTCCCGGACTGTTTTGATAAGCTCTATTTTCATAATCATTTATTGGCCAATGGTGGCTGGCACATGCTTCTTCCGTTGATGCGGAACAATCGCCAAAGCCGCTATGGCATTGCGTTATGGTTCAAAATATCACTTAAAGCCAGGTCAGGTTTGACCGCTGTTTCGCGATGGTTAGTCGCAGTCCAGCGAGGCCTTCTACTTATGCTTTGGGCAAAAGGTTTTCGTTGGTGTGAAAATTCTTCTTCGATAGGTGCATCGAAAAAATTGAGATTTAGAAAGGCATGATCTCGAAACCGCAGTGAATTCATTGAAGAATACGAACTGGCATTTTTGAAATGAGCTTGGACCATCTTGCATATTGGAGAATGAGTTACCAGCAGTGAGGTTCAACTATTTTCGCGCCCCCAAAAACTGGGTGTCAATGGCACAGCTTTACAGAGAATTCAAAGGCCTCAACCTTCCCTTAATCGCGGAGGAAGTGATGGCTTTTTGGGAAAAAGAAAAAATCTTCGAGCGCTCCGTTTCTGAGCGCGATGAAAAAAATTCGTTTGTTTTTTATGAAGGCCCACCAAGCGCCAATGGCTTGCCCGGTATCCATCATGTTATGGCGCGCGCCATTAAAGACATTTTATGCCGATACCAAACCCTAAAAGGAAAACAGGTGAAACGCAAAGCAGGCTGGGACACGCACGGCCTGCCTATCGAGCTTGCAGTCGAAAAAACACTGGGCATTACCAAAGAAGATATCGGCAAAAAAATTTCGGTAGAAGACTACAACAAAGCCTGCCGCACAGAGGTGATGAAGTACACGGATAAGTGGGAGGAGGTGACGCGCATAATGGGCTATTGGGTGGACATGAGTGAGCCCTACATTACATACGACAACAAGTACATTGAAAGTGTTTGGTGGCTGCTACAACAACTCTATAACAAAGGACTATTATATAAAGGTTACAGCATTCAGCCTTATTCTCCGGCTGCGGGGACTGGATTGAGTTCGCATGAGTTGAACCAGCCGGGTTGTTATCGAGAAGTGAGAGATACGAGTGCAGTGGCGATGTTTCGGTTTCTCAAAGACCATTCGGACAATGAGAAATTATTTGAAGAACTTGTGGAGGATCTGGGTTCAATACTGAGTCAAGCGGTTGGAGGTGAGATTTATTTCTTGGCCTGGACAACTACTCCATGGACACTACCTTCCAACACGGCCTTAGCTGTGGGAGGTAAAATTGACTACTTGTTTGTTCAAACAATAAGTCAGTATTCTCATCAGCGAGTCAATGTAATTCTCGCAAAAGATTTGCTCAACAAGTATTTTCCGGAAAAGAATGCTGAACTAAAATTCGAAGACTATAAGGCGGGAGACAAAAATATTCCCTTCATTGTTTTTGGCGAATGCAAGGGATGGGAACTCCAAGGCCTGCGCTACGAACAACTTCTTCCCTTCGTGCAACCAACAGACGGTGACGCTTTCAAAGTTGTACTTGGTGATTTTGTAACTACAGAAGACGGCACCGGTATCGTCCACATCGCGCCATCCTTTGGTGCTGATGACTTTCGGGTGGCGAAACAAAATGGAATTGGCTCGCTCACTCTAGTGGATAGAAGAGGAAGGTTTCTGCCTGAGGTGAAGGATGATGTGTTCCTTTATGGTGAGGAGTTCGTTAAAGAAGCATACCTGGGTGACGAAGAGAAAAAGTTTGAGTTCGAAAAGCAAAAAGGAATCTTAGAATCAACAGGGAAAATCAAGGAGCTGAAAGAATATCTCAGCGTTGATGAAAGAATTGTCTTGAAACTGCAGAACGAAAACAAGCTATTCAAAAAGGAGAAGTACGAACACAGCTACCCGCATTGCTGGCGCACGGATAAACCGATTCTCTACTATCCGCTTGATTCATGGTTCATCAAGATTCCGGAAGTGCGCGACCGTATGGTGGAACTCAACAACACCATCAACTGGAAACCGGAAGCAACAGGAACTGGCCGTTTTGGCAACTGGCTAGAAAATGCCAATGACTGGAACCTATCGCGTTCAAGATTTTGGGGAATTCCACTGCCATTGTGGACTACAGCCCCACCGCCCCTCAAAGGGGGAGAGGCCAACCCACAGGGCCACGACATTCCTTCGAATGATAATTCTGCTTCACAAAATGAAGAAGTGGAAATAGTGTGCATCGGAAGCGCAGATCAGTTGAAGAAAGAGATAGACAAATCAGTGGCCGCAGGATTCATGTCGAAGAATCCATTAGTTGATTTCACACCCAATGATTTTTCAACAGAGAACTACAACACTTTTGACTTGCACAAACCTTATGCGGATGACATCATTCTTGTTTCACCATCTGGCAAGAAAATGTTCCGTGAAAGTGATTTGATAGACGTTTGGTTTGATAGCGGAGCCATGCCGTATGCACAATTGCACTATCCATTCGAAAACAAATCATTGATTGACGAGCGCAAGGCATTTCCCGCAGATTATATAGCCGAAGGCGTTGACCAGACACGCGGCTGGTTTTATACCCTTCACGCCATAGCCACTATGTGTTTCGATTCGGTAGCCTATAAAAACGTAATTTCAAACGGCCTTGTCCTCGACAAAAACGGCAACAAAATGTCTAAGCGACTGGGCAATACCGTTGATCCATTTGCCACCATAGGGAAGTACGGCCCTGATGCTACGCGATGGTATATGATTACCAATGCCCAACCGTGGGACAACCTCAAGTTCGATGTAGATGGCATTGCCGAAGTGCAGCGCAAATTCTTTGGTACACTCTATAATACATATACTTTTTTTGCCATCTATGCAAACATTGATGGCTTCAGGATAGATGAGCATAGCATCACTCCCGTTCCTTATAGGAGCGAGCTGGATAAATGGATTATCTCCAAACTTCATAGCCTTATCAAACTAGTCACAGTAGAATTGGACGACTACAATCCGACCCCTGCTGCCCGCGCCATAGAAGCCTTTGTTGATGAACACCTGAGCAATTGGTACGTTCGCCTCTCTCGCAGAAGATTCTGGCAAGGCGAAATGACAGCAGATAAGCTTGCTGCTTACCACACACTTTACGAATGCCTCCATGTGGTAGCTCAACTGTCCTCTCCATTCGCACCTTTCTTTAGTGATTGGCTGTATAAAAACTTAACGGATTGTGTTCGCGACAGCGCGAAGAAATCGGGAAGCCCGCTGAAACACGACAGCATTCACCTTTCCTTCTTCACTAAAACAGAAGAGAATCTTATTGACCTCGAACTCGAGGAGCGTATGGGCTTCGCGCAAGAAATTTCTTCCATGATTTTGAGCATCAGGAAAAAAGAAAACATACGGGTGAGGCAGCCGCTGCAATCCATTCGTATTCCTATCCTGAACGAAAAAGACAGAGAACGTATCCAGTTGGTTAGCGATTTGATTTTGGCTGAAACCAACGTGAAGCAACTTGAACTGGTGACTGAAGAGGAAGCTCATATCGTAAAAAATCTCAAACTCAATTTCAAGACCCTTGGTGCAAAGTGTGGCAAGAACATGAAAGCGGTTCAGGCTTTTGCATTGGTCAACGGTGACTCGATAATAAGGAGTATAGAAAGGGATGGTCGTTTCGAGATTCCTTTTGATGGCGGTGTGATAGAACTGCTGCGCGAGGATGTGGATATTATTCCTGTTGACATTCCCGGCTGGAAGGTGGTGAACGATGGTGCCTTAACTGTAGCCTTGGACATTACCATTTCCCATGAACTGAAACAGGAGGGCATAGCCCGCGAATTTGTTAACCGAATCCAGAATATGCGCAAAGAGAGCGGACTGGAAGTGACAGACCGCATCAGTGTGAAAATTCTCACACACCAGTCTTTTGCCAAAGCAGTAGAGTTGAATTCCGAATATATTCGCGCCCAAATTTTAGCAGGGGAGATGGTCCTGGTGGAAACGCTCGAAGGCGGTATCACTGTTGAAATTGACGAGGGAATCACAACAGATATTTTCATTCAAAAATTACATTGACAAATGGCAAAAAAGAAAGCACCGGTGAAACCAGCCCATGCCAAAAGCAAGGCAGGCGCAAAGGCATCCAAAACATCAAAACCAGCTGCAAAGACAGACAAAGCCCCAAAGAAGAAGACCGCTTTGACCGTCAAAAAAGCAACAAAGCCTGCCAAGCCTGTTAAGAAAGCTGTAGCGAAGCCAGCTAAAAAGGCATCAAAACCGGTTAAAAAAGCAACCACTCCCGCCAAAGTGGTTAAGAAACAAGTTCCCGCTAAAAGCTTAGGAAAGGCGAAAGCAACAAAAAAAATTACCAAGCCAATACCAAAAAAGGTAGCAAAGCCGGTTGCTAAAAAAGCTGTAAAAGCTGTGGCTGCTAAGCCGGCAAAAACGGTGAAGGCACAAAAGCCTGCTAAACCGGCAAAGGTGGGAAAGCCTGCTAAAGAGGCCAAGCCTGCTAAAGAGGCCAAGCCTGCTCCTCCTGCCAAACCCGTTCATGAGGTGCAACTTTATACCGCAAGTGGCAGAAAAAAACGCCCTAAACGCACCAAGGACTGGAAGAGTGAAATGAAGAAGAATGCTCCCCCGGCACCACCAGAACCCGATGAAAATGACCAGCCCGCATTCCCTCAGTTCAGGTTCGACATTCATGCAGAACATACCGTGGCCACACCCTCCAACCCCATTATAAACTCTAAGGTGACTAAGGCATTGCAGGAAAAGCAATCGGTAGACGGCAAGCGTTACGCAGACAAAGACCTCAAGGAATTTGAAGTGCTGATAAACGAGAAACTAAAGCAAGCCAAAGTGGACCTTGACGAATTGCGCTCTTCCCTCTCGCACGGTGGCGACAACTCAACCGATGACACTGCACCCACTTTTAAGATGATGGAAGATGGCAGCGAAACCATGAGCCGCGAGGAAGTAGCACAACTGGCAGCAAGGCAGGAAAAATTTATTACTGCACTGGATAACTCATTGCTGCGCATCAAAAACAAGACTTACGGCATCTGCCGAGTAACAGGCAAACTCATTCCCAAAGAGCGCCTGCGCCTAGTACCACATGCCACGCTGAGCATCGAAGCGAAGAATATGCAATAGGCAATATGCAATAGGCAACTGGCAACAGGCAATTGGCAAGCGCAACATACGTGGCCAATTGGCAATTGCTAATTGCTGGCTGCTGATTGCTGATTGCCAATTGCCAATTTTCAATTGAGAATCCCCCTCCTCACCATCTTCCTAGTGCTCGTCTTCGACCAGTGGCTGAAGCTATGGGTTAAGATGAATTTCCATTACGGGGAACAAATGGACATTATACCCGGATGGTTCGAATTGCAGTTTGTGGAAAACCCCGGTATGGCTTTCGGCTGGGTGCTGCCCGGTGCAGCGGGGAAACTTACCCTTAGCATTTTCCGCATTGTGGTGGTGATGGCCATTGGCTACTATCTGTGGACTTTGGTAAAGAAAAAGGCACACATCGGTTATCGTTTGTGCGTAGCACTCATTATAGCCGGAGCGTTGGGAAACATAATTGATAGCGCAGTCTATGGGTTGATGTTCGACAATGGTGCTCCTTATGATAACAGCGCAGGTTACATGGGCGTGGCCACAAGGGAAGGCCCCGGTTATGCCCCTTTCTTAATGGGCAACGTGGTGGATATGTTCCACATAACAAAAGAAATACAATGGGGCAATAGGATGCGCGAAATTTTCCCGCCCGTCTTCAATGTGGCCGATAGCAGCATAACACTTGGGATAATTCTTATCCTGATTTTCCAGCGGAGGTTTCACCCAAAGAAGAAAGAAGAAGTGGTGGAGGAAATGCCATCGGGTGAAGCCGGCAGGTTCTGAGGCGGGTGAAACGGTTTGAGTTTAGCCGCTCCCCCGGAGCAAATCCGAACCAGCATATTCTCTCAACTTATGCGCTGTGTTGAAAAACATCCAACAACAAGCAGCGAAAATGAAAGTATGGAAGCAATTGTTCTCACTAGGTTCAAGTTGTTCCATCTGACTTCGAACAGGGTGCGTTGTGCAGCCATCGTCTCATTCGTTGCATGGGTAATATTGAACTTGTCCAGCACATTGTTCAACGGAACATTCCCAAAAACGGTAACTCCAAAAACTCCGGCCAAGTAGATGATGGCGGCTGCCAGCATCAGCCAAAACCGGGTGTCAGCAACCTGAGCATAGTTTACGAATGTGTTGAAGGGATGTAACAACATGGCACCGAAAAAAACACCATAGAAGATGGGGTTCTGTATGGCCCTGTTGATGGATTGCATTGCGGTGATGTACTCAACATCTCCGAGTTTTCTCAGTCCTAAACTAACTGAACAAGTGAACGCAAAAAAACAATCCCGCCATCAGTCCAGTAAAAATAACCGTTGATATCACCAGTATGTTTTGCATTTTCATTGTTAGTATCAAAGAAATGATGTTGGGCGCTTAGTCATTAGCAGTCGCAGTTTTTTAGCACAGCGTTAGTTGAACAGAGTAAACATTGCGCACAACTGAGAAGGGTCATAACAGGATTTCAGATGCAATGGCAACTTGAGGTTGCAATATTCTGATCTTGTTGTTTTAATCTTCATCATTCAATTTTGCTGTGATGATCGCAATCATCTTTTTCAGCCCTTCCCCAAAGTGGTCGGCACTGTCAATCACCAAATCGCATTCATCAAGAAAAGGCAGCAGGTATTTTTCCTCTGCGGGCAGCACATGGTGTTGCCATTGATAACGCACTTTGTGTTCGGGATAGCCGCGTTCGGTGGCATCGCGTTTTAGCCTGCGCTGCAATCGCTCTTCAACCGGTGCATCCAGAAATGCTTTGTATTGAAGCTGGTTCCTTATTTCTTCAAAATGAAAAATGAATAAACCTTCTATGACGATAATAGGTGCCGGACATACAGTAATGCGTTGTGGTTCCCATAGCGGATTGTTGAAATTGTACTCGCGTTTTTCGATGGCCTCACCATGCAGGAGCTTTTGCATGTCATTGAAAAAACATTCGCGGTCAATAGAAGTGGGAAGATCAAAATTATGGACACCATTTTCATCCGTCTGCTGCTGTTGCAATGGCTTGTAATAATTGTCCTGCCCCACCACAGCCACCTGTTCCGGTGCGAAGTGGGCAAGCAGCGAGCGGAGAAAAGTTGTTTTCCCAGAACCGCTTCCGCCAGCAATGCCGATGGTGAAGGATGATTTCATGCGAGGCGAATATCTCACGCTATGGTTCAAACGCTCAAACGACTTTACAAGAAATCATTTTGCGCTTCGTTTCTTTATTTCTTCAATCAACGCATTCTGGTCTGCTGCATTTTCAATCAGCACAAACGCTCCATTGCCTATCTCTGTGTATTGGGCAAGATTTCTCCCCGCAAAAGCGGCACTTTTAATCCCAACTATGGACGTGCGAATTCCCTTCTTCGCATTTTTCGCGACAAGTTTCTTAATCTTCTCGCTGTCCTCCACCCCAAAGATTCCATCGGTAATCACAATGACCTGGTTATTGCCTCCGGCAATCAAATGTTTTTTCACTTCACCGTATGCACTTTTAAACCCGCTATACCCAGATGTAGTACCTCCTGCTTCCAACTTTTCCACCATGGCCTTTATTTCAGATTTCATATCGCCCGTGGTTGAAGGCAACAGCAGTGTGGCGCTCGATGAGTAACTCACCAACCCCATACGATCAATGGAACGGAGGGCCGAAGTCAGTTGAAACAGGCTGTTCTTCATCAACTCCATTTTTTCTCCCGTGGCCATACTCTGCGATACATCCACCACGAACACCATGTTGTTCGCGCTAAAAAATTCAACCGGAAGAATTTCCGGTTCCACCATTTCAATATCATCCGGCAATCCACCAATAACGATAGTAATGGAATCAACTGGTTCTAGTTCGACCATCTGTTCCGCTACCGGAGCCACAGGTTCTGTTGGAATAATGATGGGTATTTCGATAACTGCCGGCTCCACCACTTCAGGTGGATTTGGTGGCAATGGGAGTGGTGCCAGAACAATGGGAGTATCAGGTTTGGGTTCTGATTTCCTTTCGATTTCAAAACGGAAGAAACTGTAATTCCTGTTTACATAAGATTCTACTTTATGTGTAGTGTATCCTGGTTTCGATGCGATGAGTTTGTAGTAGCCAATGGGAATGTATTGCGTGACCCGACCATCGGTCATGGTCTTCAGTTTTTTCTGGACAACTCCCTGCTCCGAAATTTCAATCAGTGCATCCTTAATCACCTCACCGGTTTGTTTGTCCACCACTTCGGCAAGAAACATATTGGTGGGACAACACTCCGCCCTTCGCGAATTGAAATCGGGACAGGAAGTATCGCTGGCAGGCGACACATATTCTACCCGTGCATCCACAGGAATTTTCAGCGGAGTGTTCATGCTGGAAAACCACAATTCCACCTTCTCGCTGTATTCACCTTTTCTTTTCGGTTTGAATTTGATTCGGATAACAATGCTCGAATCGGGCAAAATTGTTTTTGATGTTTGTCTCACTTCAAACTCATCAGAAAAAGTGTGACGTAGAAATTGCACACTTGCGTTGCCGGAATTTTCCACAATGATGTCGGCCACACGATCTGTTTGAGGGCCAACCGTTCCGAAGCTGATGTAGTCAGGATGAATTTTGACCTGATGGCCAGAGGATTGAGATAGAGAAGAGAGACCCGGGAGCAGAAGAGTTGTGAAAATGAAAGTTGCATGAATTGTCCTAGCTAAGAATCGCGCACAGCATCCACGCCAATATTCAATGAGTATCAGGCAAGGGAATATGCTCTCAGACTTTATGCTTTTCATTGTTGATAGTAAATGGCAAATTTCGTCAGAGGATTTACATCCTTTTAATCTTTGTTGTATGGAAGCTTGCATGCTCATAAATTATTTCGCATCCTCATAAGTTTTCCAGCGGATTACTTCATAGTTCTTCATGACTCTGAAAGATGTTATGCCAAAACCACGAAGTCACCATCCCGAGAGCTATCCCAACAACAATTCATAAACGTGCCATTGAATAAAACGAAAAGCCCTGTTCCAAAAAAGAGGAACAGGGCTTTTCAATTTTTATTACTTCAAAAGTTGCTTATGGGCAAATCAGGCCAAAGAAGCTATTGAAGATCAGGAAGTCGGTAATGTTAACATTGCCATCGTTGTTAATGTCAGCAGGGCCACATTCTCCGGCACATCCAAAGTAAGCGGTAAGTACAAGCAGATCTGTAAGATTTACAATACCATCATCATTAAGGTCTCCGGCACATGGATTTTCTTCCACGGGTCCAACATTGGTTACATGGATTGTTTGCATTGCTGTGGTAATGTTCAGGCACTGGTCAATAGCCACCCATTCGCGAATGATGTCATAAGGACAAGTTGTTCCAGTTTGTGTTTGTGTAAATGAAATGTCCACTTCGGGATCGCAGTTGTCGGTTGCAAACACATCATTGCTAACTGGTGGAATTGGATCTCCACATGCCACAGTGATGTCCGCTGGAATATTTACAAGTGCAGGAGCAACTTCATCAATTATATGGATAATCTGCATGGCCGATGCACTATTGCCACATTCATCATAGGCAGTACATGAGCGGTAGAGTGTTCCAAGGCAACCACCGCTGAATTCTATCTGGTCAGAAACTTCAATATCCACCACTAGGTCGCAATTGTCAGTAGCGGACAACATGCAGCCTTCCACAAGTTCGCAGGACACATAAATCTCCAGTTCGTACTCATCAATAACAGGTGCAGTAGTATCCACAACAGTAATAATTCTGGTTACTGAAACACTATTGTCACAATCGTCCGTTGCAGTCCAGGTGTAAGTCCAGATGTAAGGACAATCACCTTCTACCTCGGTAGTCAGCACAACAGTGAGGTTATCATCACAATTATCAGAGAAGATCGGTGCATCCGTTGGGAATGGTTGATCACATTCGATGGTGATGTCAGCAGGTTCGTACACTATCACCGGAGGTGTATTGTCCACGATGTTGATGTTGCGAACCACAGTTGTTTCGTTTCCGCAATCATCCGTTGCTGTGTAGGTCTGGTGAATCCAAGTGTAACAATCATCAAAACCGATGGAACTTGCCGCTGTGAGTTCGAGGTGGTCATCACAGTTGTCAGTCCAAATTGGAACGTAAGCCGGGATGTCTTCATCACACTCCACTTCAATGTCAACTGGAGCATTCACAATCGCAGGTGCGGTGTAATCCACAATGGTTATGGTTTGTGTTGCTGTTGATGTGTTGCCACAATTATCAACTGCAGTCCATGTGCGGATGAAGAGGTAACCGCAAGCAAGATCAATAGTTGTCGCTTCAAGTGAAATCATCACATCAGCATCGCAGTTATCAATTGCATAAGGGAATGAAGGAAGTATCTCTTCATCACATTCAATAGTCGCATCGGCAGGCACACCGTAAATCACAGGTGCAGTAGTGTCCTCGAAGTGGAAGGTGAGAATGCGGTACGATGTGTTGCCGCAATTATCAACAGCAGCCCAGATGTAAAGTGAGGTCCACTCGTTTTCACATTCACCCGGAATGGTTTCAATATGGAAATTGATTTCCACTGCATCATCGCAATTGTCAGTTGCCGTTGGCGCAACTACGCTTGGTGCAATGTTGCATTCAAGAGTCACCTCGAAATCTTCACCGGTAAGAACAGGAGCGGTGTAATCAGTAACGGTAATCACTTGCGAACCTGTTCCTGTGTTGAAGCAAGGATCGTGTGCGCTCCAGGTGCGTACAATCAGGTAAGTGCAATCATCAACTGGAACAATTTCTTCCACCAATGTTGCCAGGAATGGAATTGCAGAACAATCATCGGTAGCGTATACCAGCGGAGCGGCAGGAATATCCGTGCACTCAACAGTTACATCATCAGGCACACCCACAAGTGTTGGAGCAATGTAGTCAACAATATAAATAAAGGTGCTCGCTGTGGATTGGTTTCCGCAGTCATCAGTTGCCACGAATACGCACTCAATCAAACCAACAGTTGGGCAAACAAGGTCAGCCGGGCCGGTTACAATGAGGTTCGTTTCATCAATGTCAACATCTTCGTCACAGTTGTCGGTTGCTCCAAGCGGCAACAAGTTGTTGGCCTGGAAAAACGCAACCGCTGCTGCAACAAACGCTGCTTCCTCTTGAGGAGTCAACAGTCCATTGAGGTAAGCATTGATTTGGTCAATGGTAACCGTTTCGCAAGTTGTTGTTACAAACAGTGGGTCTGGCATGATGAGCACCGGAGGTGTATTGTCCACGATGTTGATGTTGCGAACCACAGTTGTTTCGTTTCCGCAATCATCGGTTGCTGTGTAGGTCTGGTGAATCCAAGTGTAACAATCATCAAAACCGATGGAACTTGCCGCTGTGAGTTCGAGGTGGTCATCACAGTTGTCAGTCCAAATTGGAACGTAAGCCGGGATGTCTTCATCACACTCCACTTCAATGTCAACTGGAGCATTCACAATCGCAGGTGCGGTGTAATCCACAATGGTTATGGTTTGTGTTGCTGTTGATGTGTTGCCACAATTATCAACTGCAGTCCATGTGCGGATGAAGAGGTAACCGCAAGCAAGATCAATAGTGGTAGCATCGAGTGATACCTCTACATCATTGTCGCAGTTATCAATTGCATAAGGGAAGGAAGGAAGAATCTCTTCATCACACTCTATCGTTACATCGGCAGGCACACCGTAAATAACCGGATCAGTGTAATCAATAACATGAATCACCTGGGGTACGGAAATGCTGTTGCCACAATTATCCGTTGCTGTCCAAACGATTTCAATATCATAGCTACAATCACTAACATTGTTGAATCCGCTGATAATGGTGATAGCAAGATCATCATCGCAATTGTCACCAAAAATTGGAGTGTATTGAGGTTGTTCCTCATCGCACTCTATGGTGATTTCAGCCGGAATGCCTTGAATAACATAAGGAGCAGTGTAATCAGTAACTGTAATAATCTGCGACTCGCTGTTGTAGTTCCAGCAATTGTCTTCGGTTACCCATGTGCGGATAATCCGGTAAGAGCAGTCATCAATGGGAACAATATTTTCTTCCATTGCCAGGAATGGTGTTGGCCAGCAATTGTCAATGGCATAAACATCAGCCGGTGCAGGAATATCGGTGCACTCAACAGTAACATCATCAGGCACTCCATAAAGAACAGGTGCAGTAGTGTCAACAACAGTTACAATTTGTTGCGCAGAAGATGTGTTGTCGCACTCATCGGTTGCAACCCATGTGCGGATAATGGTATAGCCGCATGGAGGGCCACCAACCATCACCGGTTCGCCAGGAATTATTTCTTCGGAGTAATCGAGGTCAACATCTTCGTCACAGTTATCAGTTGCAAACACTGATGTCGGAACTCCAGGAACGTTATCACATTCAACGGTTACATCGGCTGGCACTCCATGGATTACAGGAGGCGTGAGGTCAACAACTGAAATAGTGTACCAGTCGGTCACTGAATTTCCGCAACCGTCAGAAGCAGTGTAGTAATAAGTAATGGTGTAATTGCAGCCGCTTCCTTCAACAATAGTGTCAACATTTACCTCTACATCATCATCACAAGTATCCGTTGCAGTTACGACAGCCGGTTCGAAATCAGCATCGCAAAGACCAGTCATGTCGTCAGGTACTCCATGAAGTACAGGCTCTGTCGTGTCTTGTATAAAGATGTATTGGTTGAATGTGCCCGTGTTGTAACATCCATCTATGGTGCTGAACTGCCGGATGAATGCATCCACATTCGGGCATTGCACAGCACATCCGCCTTCAAGTGTCACGGAAATATTGCTTATTGTAACTGAGGAAGCACCGAGAGCATCATCAGTAGCCCAGGTTGCAAATGCAAATTCTGTCAATGCCTCAACAGTAACACAATCGCTACCACTTTGTGCTCCAAAACCTCCTGTAGTAAGTTGTACAAGGTCGCCACCGTTGTAGTATCCGAATGGATCGAATGCGGCACCGTCAACATCGTTGGTGGTATAGTACCAGTCGAAGCAAATTTCAACATTGGCTGCAGTGACAACCGATGCAGTATAAACTCCAAATGTGCCATCTACAAGCTCGCCAGCCGATTCTGAATAATTTGATCCGCCAAGCAGAATTGTGGTAGGCGCACTGGTCAGATCAACTGATCCATTTCCACCTGCTGAACTATATGCAAACCAGTCAGAAATAAAACCATTAGAGCATTCAATATCGGTATAGGAAATTTCCATTGCCTGACTGCAATTGTCAGTAACCGTTGGTTCCAGGTATGGAATATCTTCACCGCACTCAACGATGATTTCTGAAACACCAGCAAACCCCGGTGGAGTATCATCGTGTACTAAAATTATTTGCGAATCACTTACGCTGTTTCCGCAATCATCTGTAGCTGTCCACGTGCGGGTAATCTGGAAATGACATCCGCTGAATTCAAGTGTCGAAGTTGTGAATGCTATGGTAACATCCGTATCGCAGTTGTCTGTCGCATAAATATCGGCAGGTACTTCAGGAACCTCAGCACATTCACCAAAGTAATCATCCGGAATATTATGAAGAACAGGGTTAGTATAATCAACCACAGTAACTGTCTGAGAAGCTGAACTTGTGTTATTACAATTATCAATGGCTGTCCATGTGCGGATAAAAAGGTAACCGCAATCTTGAGGAATTGTAACTGCATTCAAGCTGATGAGCACATCATTATCACAATTGTCAGTTGCCCAAACCAGGGCATCCATGATATCCTCATCACACTCTATCGTTACTTCGGCAGGCACACCATAGATCACAGGTGCTGTTTCATCATTCACATAAATAATCTGATCTACATAAGAAACATTGCAACCATCATTGGCGTGCCACATGCGAATGATCTGGTAGTTACATTCATCAACAACAACCGTTTCTTCACAATACCATGCTTCGAGCACTTCACCACAATCGTCAGTCCATGTGATGTTTGGAATTGCCGGAAGATCATCGCTGCATTCGATGTAAATGTTTTCAGGATCTTCAGAGGCTACCGGCCCGAAGTTGTCGCCAACATTAAAGAGTTGTGTAAAGTTGCTGCTGTTATTGCAATCGTCTGTCGCTGTCCACACGCGAATTACGGTGCAGTAGCAAGCCTGATCAGGTTCTGAACAAACGATGAAACCACCGTTTGCACCACCGTCAAAGTTTTCATTTACACCTGTAAGTGCATCCACCAATGATGAAGGTGTGTAAGCATTGCTGCAACCACCCAGTACGTTATTGGCAATGGCAACAACCTGCGAAATAGTCATACCTGCAAATGTTCCGCTGCCGAATACACCACCACCCAGATAATCATTGGATGGAGCAAAGTCGGGATCATAAGAATCAAAAGTCAACGAAAGTGTCAATGCTACCAGATGGTTTGCCAGATTGTTGTGGAAACCATTTCCCGGATTCACATATTCTTGTGTAAGAGCAGCAGGAGTTCCGCCAGCAGGAAGAAATGCTTCTACAGCTGCTGCTGATGTGAGTGTGAGTGTGTGTATTCCGCAACCAACTGTGAGTCCGCCCGGGAATGCTGCTGCAAAATTTGCATCCCGGTAAACTCCTGGATTGTTGCCATTGGCAGGGGCTCCCCAACCACCAGGGGTGTAGGTCTTGAAATCGCAATCGCTCGCATTGTTCACGCAATTATTTACATCGGTATATGTCAGTGAAACACTGTTATCACAATTGTCAGTTACAACCGGCTGGATGTATGAAACACTTTCATTACAACCTAAATCGTAAACACCTGGCTGGTCTGCGAACACCGGATCTTCCGTATCACTCACCCAAATGGTTTGTGAATCAGAAGCAGAGTTTCCGCAATTATCAACTGCCGTCCACGTGCCTATGATTGAGTAACTGCAACCTGAACCAATGATTTGCTGGCTGTACGAAACTTCGATGTATTCATCGCAATCATTTGAGCCGTAAACATTGTTTGGTGGTGATGGAATTTCATCACACTGTACCGAAACATCGGCAGGCACATTGTGGAAAATGATGGGCGAGCAGGTAGTGCCAGTCACCTGCACAGTGTCAGATGCTGTGCAGTTGTCGCAATCAGTTACCACTACTAAATATGTACCAGCAGCATTCACATTTATGGATGAACCATTGCTTGCACCCACTATGCCCGGACCCGTCCATTGGTGATCCACATCGCCACCGGACGAACCTGGAGTAGTGTATTCCACATAGTCCACACGGAAGGCGCAATAGCCATTGTCAGATATTTTAATGTAGCGTGCAGCCGCGCCCAGTGTGTAACAGAATTCCTGGTAATTGGTTTGCGAAAACGTGACTGACGAAGTAAGATTGACAAACCCGCTTGCAGAACTTGTTGATGCCTGAATTTTTGCGTCAGAATATCCTGTGCTTGAATTGCTGCAATGTTCCAGCTTCATGTTCACACAAATAGCAGTACCCGCAGGAACTTCCACACCTAAATCAAGTGTGATGTAGGATGTGCCCTGGCCACTTTGCGTCCAGAGTTTGGTTCCTGCATTGTCGCCACAAATAGTAGAAGCCGTTGAATTTTCGAGCCATCCGCCTTGGTTGGCAAGAGGATGATTACAATCTGTAACAGGAGGTGTTTCGCAAACTTCTGCACCGGTTACTGTACTATTGAGTTGAGTCTGTGCGCCTGGCAGGCAGGAAATATCCTGGTTGAGACCGGCATCCACATCCAGTGTGCAATCACCACAATCGTATGAACCATTGATGTCGCCATTGCCGCTGGTAGTGCCGGTATAGCTGAACCAAGTTGAAATACCACTGGCATTGTTATTCAATGAGTTTGCACCATTGCCTAGTTGCAAGCCAAAAATATCCATCTGGTTTTCCAGGAAAAGTGTTGTGCCTAAGAGTGAACCTGCACCTACCAATGTATGTGAGTGATTTGAGTCGAAGTCGTAGAATGTCCACGCTGTTTCATCACCCAGTTCCGGAGTGTGTGCCTGGTTGCCCTGTGCAATCCACTGTGCATAGGTTGACTTATTGTTGAACCAAAGCGATACAACAAACTTTTGATTGGAGTCAGCAATTCTTTCTATAGTGCCGGAGAGGTGAGCAATACCTCCGCTGTACTTCGTTAGTTTAAGTGGGTCAATTGGTGAAGATTTGAAATCAGTGCCATAACCAGGAATCCAGAAAATTCTTCCACCAGCAGATTGGTAACCATCAATAAGGCAAATTTCCAGTGGAGTGCAATCGCCTTCCACGTTTACGTTCACGTTATCTATGTAGTAAAATTCGCCTGCCGCGGAGTTCTTCGCTTTCACTATTACCTGAAGCGTACTTCCGATAAGTCCGCAAAGGCTCAAACTGCTTGATCCAAAATCATTTGTGATGATACCATTGGGCAATGCCACCTCTGCTCCGCCATCCAGTTTGTAGTACACCTTTATATAGTCTTCATCTTCCAAAGATCCCGTTTCCGAAATATCGAGTGAAATACATGCCGCACCTTGTCCTGCAATATCTATGACTGAGCTTGTCCAAACGCCTTCAGAATCTGTGTCGTTGGCTGTAAATGCTCCGCTCTGTACTGAAAAAATATGCGAGCCACTGTAAGTACTTGTAAAGGTTGAAGAGAAAGTGGTGCCATTCGATTGGTTGTACTGCTCATCATACGTTGAATAGAAGCAGCATGGACCGGTAACGGTTACAGTCACTTCATTGCTCTCGCCTGTATAGTCAGTACAGGGATTTCTACGGGCACAACGGATGAAAACTGTGGTTTCGGAAACCGGTCCGGAATCATAAGCGAGTCCGTTTGCACCAGCGATAACAACCCAGTTCCAGCCTGTACTTTCATTTTTGTACATCCAGATTATTTCAAGTGCACCGCTGCCACCACTTGGGTCACAAAGGTTTTCGAACGGTTCCGGGTTGTAAGCACCACATCCGCTTTGGTCATTGCCAATCAATCCTCCAAAAGTCAAATTGTCGCAATCTTCAATGATACTGAACGTGAGCGCGAGTTCATCGCACAAAAGCCCACCCAAGTTGTCCTGGCTATAAAGTTTCGCGTTCAGCGTATAGGTTCCCACTCCGAGATTGAGGACAACATTGTCCGTAGGTGAGCGAAAAGGAACGGAGTTTTCTGTGTTATTGGCTACATAACTGCCCGTCCAGGTGAACTTCACACTTTCTGCATTACTGCCTGAAAGCAATGCTTCAACATTCCAGTTGGATGGGAGTGAACCGAGTGAATATGTTCCACCATTCATCAATGATGAAAACATAAGGCCGTTGTCGAGGTTGTGGATCACCAGGTTTTCAATAGTGCCATTGCACGTGCTACAGACATTCACGTCAACGAAAACATCATTGGATTCACCAACGTAATCGCTGCATCCGGCACGCCTTGAACAACGCCTGAAATAGGTGTCTTCAGTCACCGGGCCGGGATTGTATGTTAAACTGGTGGCCCCCGAGATGGTGGTGAGGTTCCAGTTGGTACTGGCATTCCAATACACCCAGATAATTTCCAGGGCTCCACTTCCACCTGTGGGGTCGGCTATACTTGTGATAGTAGCCGGATCAAAAGGCGTGCAGCCAGTTTGATCTACTCCAATGGATCCTGCATTAGTCACATTGTTACAGGTTACACAACCATCGTTCACTGAAACTGGCTCAGTGGCAAGAGCTGTAAAACAAGAAATGATAACGAAAACTGAAGTAGCGAATCCACGAAGGATTGCATTGGAAAATGTAGAAATTTTCATGTGGTAAGTAAAATAAAATTTAAGAAGTGCCCAATTCGGTTAGTCGGGCTTTTCGGTAATTCGGTCGGGCAAATGTAAAGGTATGTCTTTGGTGAAACCAAATTTATTATCCAAAGTCATTACTATTTGTTCTTGCAAAAGTTGAAGGACTACTCCATACACTAAGTGGTTAATGCCTTAGAGATCAGGCTTCACCACGTTAGTTAATGGGCCGAATAGATATGGTTGGATGCCTTTCAATTCGTGGTTGAAAAGCCATTTTTTACGCCAGAGGCCTCCGCTGTATCCTATAAGTGATCCATGCTTGCCCATTACCCGATGACAAGGGATGATGATGGGAATGGGATTTTTCCCGTTAGCAGAGGCCGCTGCTCTTATCACGTTTACATCACCAAGTTTGTTCGCAATATCTGCGTAGCTGTTGGTTTTTCCGAATGGAATTTTCACCAGTTCGTCCCAGACGGTTAACTGAAAATGCGTGCCACGCGGCTGAAGAGGAACTGTGAATTTTTCGAGTGAATCAACGAAATAATTATGCAATTGCAATTTCGCTTCGTTCAGCAATGGAGTTTGATGTTCTTCTTCTTTCACTTCATTCACAAAATCAATTCGTGTGATGGCAATTGCATTGGTCTCGATGCGCAACAGGCCAATGGGAGAAGGAACGTGGGCGACAAATAGCTTGTGAAGTTGATTGGTCATTTTTGATTCAACGTGTTCAAATTCGGCATATCCGTTCGTTCAAAAATGAAAATTTCATAAGGATTTCCGAAAACGGTGAAGGGGATTTCCGGAACAAAATGCGCAAGTGTTTTGAAGTAAGGTGTTTCGGTGAACGATGTGAGTTTAGTTTTTCCTTCTTTGGGGCAGAAGTGGCCGTCCCAAAACACAATTTCGCCCGGCACGACATCCACCTGGGGTGTGGCGGGATGCGGAAACCATTGTTGTGCTTCTTTATTTCCGAAGCCATCAAGGTCCAGTTCGACCGGCACGAGTGGATCAATGAACCAGATTTTTTTTCCTGAAATATTTTGCCTGATGAACTGGCAACTGCGATACACAAGTTCATGATCCCGCGCTCTTTTTAGCGGAAGATCGAACATGAAAAACGGAATAGCGAAAAGGTAAATGCAGGCGGCTGCAATAAGAATTGGCTTCAACATTCCAATGCGGGGAATGATGGCCAAGACCTCCGTTAAACCGCGGTTGGCCACCAGCGCAAACAGCGGCATCACCGAAATGATCACCCGAACTTCGCCAGCGGAAGCCATGCGGCCTTGCCACCAGGCTATGGAATGAAACGCGAGAAAAATGAGTGCAGGTATCAACGCAAGAAAAAGTTCGCGATTCAGGTCCAATTTTTTCCTCTTCATCTTGCCCCAATAAAAAACATGCACCGCCATGCCGAGGCACAACACAATAGCAAAAGGAATTCCCCAGATGATCTTGTTTGAGGTTACGAAATGCCAAAGTTCTCCGCTACCGTAAGTGCTTTCCCATGCATAAGGATTGGCGGTGAAAACCCAGAAAAAATTGTGGTAGTGAAAAAACCATCCGAGCAGGCTATAAAAGATGGTTCCCGCTGCGAGAAGCAAAAATCCCTTCCATTGTTTCTTGTATAAAAACCATAAACTGAAAAGGGGAAGAAGGATGAACCCCTCCGTGCGCACAAAGGGAAGAAATGAAAAGAGGAGGGCCGACCACAGGTATTTTTCTTTCAGCAATAAATAAACGCAAACGATGGTGACGAGCGAGAACAATGTCTCCGTCATGGTGCTGTTGAGGTGGATGAAATAAATGGGAGAACTGAGCAGAAAGAAAATGGATGGAAGTGCAAACGAATGTTTCAGCTCTTTACTGGTTTTGAAAGTGAACCAACACGCAGTAAGCCCGATGAGGAGTGTGAAAAATTTTGCCGCGGTGTAGCCCAATTGTGATGGGATTGCATAAAGCGAGGTGAACACCGGTTTGCCCCAGTGGCTCACGAGCATTTCGGGATACCGGAGTGCCCATCGCGCAATGTAGTAGTGAGCGTAGGTATCACCCAGTTGGAAGCTACCTCTGGAGAAATAAATAACAGGTGCGATGATGGCGGCAATGACTATCAGCACTAAAAACGCCCAACGGTTTTGCGACCAGTTTTTCAATCCCTAAAAATTTTTGAACGCAAGGAAAGACATTCTGCGGTATTGGGTTGCCAGACTAAGTGGCGAAAACCTGCTAATCGTCCTTCCCCTAGGAGGTTCCTCCCGACAGAAATTCTTACTTTATCTCGCCTAAAGAGAAGGAGTAACGCTCCATTATTTCGTTGCACAAAAGTTTTTTGCAAGCCTGGTCCACAATAGTTTCTGCGGACTTCTGGTCGGTGGCATCTACTTGCAGATTGATGTGTTTGCCAATGCGCACTCCCGTTATTTCCGGCAGGCCCAGGCTGGTCATGGAATGTGTAACGGCTTTGCCCTGCGGGTCGAGCAGTGCATCGAGGGGCATCACGATTATGCTGGCTTTAAATTTCATGTTGGGGGTTGATAATGTGGTTGAAGATTACGGATATTACAAGGTACAAAAGTAAAAGGAGCGGAAGGGCAAGGGAGATGATGCCCGCTCCGATGGCACACAAAGCGAGCACTGCTGCACCCAGTAATAGAAAGGTGTATCGCTGCTGATTTGCGGCCCAGCCTCCGCTCTGAAATTTGAGTGCAAATAATTTCAAGCCGGAGTTGAGCAAGAGGGGCAACACAACAAGGAAAATCAAAAATGATGCTTGCGAAACGGGCACTGACCACACTCCGGCCATCAAATCATAATTGTGTTGTTCCCGCAAAATGAGGGGCCACGAAATCCAGAACAGGGCATGGGCGGGAGTGGGCAGCCCTATGAAATCATTTTTTTGGCGCACATCATTATTAAAACGTGCAAGACGCAGGGCGCTGAGCAACGCAATGATTATCGCCACATATTTAATGTAGGGCGATGCGAAAAGCCCCGCTTCCACGCTGCCCATCATATCAAACACTATTAAAGATGGCACCACCGCGAACGACACCAAATCGGCCAGTGAGTCGAGGTCTTTGCCTATGGCACTGGTCACTTTAAGAGCGCGGGCTGCCAGGCCATCCAGCAAATCGAACAGCGCTGCTATAATAATAAGGAGTGATGCGTAGTAAAGCGGCTTCCCTTCCATCATCCAAAAAAGGGAAAGCGTGCCGCAGGCCAGGTTGCAAAGGGTGAGGATGTTGGGGATGTGGGGTTTCATAAATTCCTAGGCTGAATAATGGTCCTCATTCCCTCGAATTTTAAAAAATGCAAGTATAAGTGAGTGCCGATGACGGATGCGGCTCCGCGCCATTGGTGCGATCCCATCCCTCCACTTCCAAAAGGGAAGGACAGCAGTATGCAAAGTCCCAAAGGAACGATCCTTTGGTAGAGGAACAAATGACTGCTCGATACCACCAAGTCCCGGAGGGACTTTGCATATTTCATCGCTTACTTTTCTACCAAAAGCCCGTCCCTTCGGGACTTGGTGCATGCGAGTCGTTGTTGCTTCTCTACCAAAAGGTCGTCCCTCCTGGACTTTTATATCATTTGAAAGGGAAAATTGCAATTGCGCGCATGATAAACTTCAGTCGTTCGCTTTCCTGTCGTTGCAATAGTTCCACACCAGTGCAGCAAGTGTGGCACCGGCAAACGGCCCCACCAAATAAATCCAAAGATTGGAAAGTGAAGGTCCACCATTGGCCATATCGCAAAAACAACGACTAATGCCCACTGCCGGATTGTAAGCTCCACCGGATATGCTGCCGATAGTGGAAGCAAGAGCGAAAATGGTAAAGCCTATAGCAAGCCCGTAGAACGAATTGCCGTGGTGGGCTTTCACTGTGGCCACATTCAACACCACGAAAGCGAGAATAAAAGTCCCTATCAATTCAGCAAACACCGCCCTGCTCGCTTCCGCTTCGGGTATCATCTGACAACAGGTATCGCTTCCTGTAATGGCACAACTGAGGAAGGCCCCGGCAAGGCCTCCGCTAATCTGGGCGATCCAGTACTGAAACATTTCAGGACCAGAAATTTTTCCACGGATAAAAATGGCAAGCGACACCGCAGGGTTGTAATGCGCACCGCTGATATGCCCACCGGCATACCCCATTACCATCAAGGCACAACCAATGGAAAGAGGAGCGAACACACTGCCGGAGGCCACCGCAGTGCCAATGGTGAAAACAAGAACAAGGGTTCCGATTAATTCATAAATAAGTTTTTTCATTTGGATTTGGTATTAGGTTCAACTTTTTTGAAGGGTCAAACGTATTCGCAACCGGCTATCAAAACCCGGTTAAGGATAACCTACTGTCGGAATGTTTTGCACCGCGATCTTAACAGAATGGTAAGTAGTTGTGCCGGTACCTTTGCCATCACAATTTGAACATCCTACTTTTGTGTTCAGCGTTTTGAAAAAGATTCTTGTCATATCCGCTTCACTTATCTACCTGTTGCTTACTTCAGGAATAAGTATCCACCTGCATTATTGCTGCGGCAAGTTGGCCGAGGTAGGTGTCATCTCTCTGAATAAAAAGTGTTGTAGCCATGAAGATGACAAGTCCTGCTGCCTACAAAAAAATTGCTGCAAGTTTGAAGAAGTCAAGATTAAACTTGACGATGTTCACCGAATTCCGAAAGTTGTTGAGCTTAGTCCGGTGATTGCTGAAATAGGCTTTCAATCAACCGTTTCGATAGCGCCTGTTTTAGCGGATGATCATTTCAACAGTGTCTATGATCACGATCCGCCACCAATTCAATTTTACAAAATGAATTGCTCATTGGTGCTCTACGGCTGAGTTCGTATTGGCTTGCTGCGTGGAATCTTTTCTTCGCACTTATTGTTTTCTAATCCAACAATTTTTTACAAACTATGTTTCGGTATTGAATCGGAACGAAAATTTATTCAAGATGAAAAATCAAATTGCCCTCATGTTCGTTATTCTCTTCTCCACTCTTTCTTTTAATGCAGCCCTGGGCGCTGATAAAAAAGAAAAGCCTGTAACTGTGAAATTCCATGTATCGGGTGTTTGCGGTATGTGCGAAAGCACCATAGAAAAAGCGATGGATGTCCGCGGTGTAATTCATGCCGATTATAACCTGGAGGCTCATCAGCTGGAAGTTACTTACAAGCCCTCTAAAATCACTGAAGATGAAATTCACAAACTGCTGAATGAAGTGGGCTACGATACGGAAAAATCTATCTGCACCGATGAGCAATACGCGCGTACTCACCATTGCTGCAAGTACCGCGAGCTGTCTGATCACTAAACCTGTCATGATGAAATACATAGTGTTATTTATTTCACTTGCACTGGTGAGTGCGAGCCGTGCCCAGTTGATTCGCGGACGAGTTAACGGCAGCACCGGCAACGGACAGGTAGAAGCATTGCCCGGTGCTTATGTGGTTTGGCTCAACACCCGCAGCGGAACGGTGGCCGATGCCAACGGAGAGTTTGAACTGGGGATTCCGCCTGATGCTAAAATGCTTGTGGTATCCTACAGTGGTTACGACTCAGATACTATCCGCTATTCCAATCAAACTTTTCTCGAAGTGTTGCTCGAGCCTGCATCGCTGGGTGCCGTTAAGGTAACGGGGAAGTTGGACGCAACACAGATGAACACGCGCGATCCGCAGCTATTTCAAACCATCACAGAAAAGGAATTGTGTAAGGCCGCGTGTTGCAATTTGTCAGAAAGTTTTGAAACCAATGCCTCTATTGATGCTTCGTTTACCGATGCCATAACCGGAACCCGGCAGATAAGAATGCTCGGCCTTGATGGGCGCTACACCCAAATTATGTTCGACAATGTGCCTGCTGTTCGCGGGCTCGCCTCCACTTATGGATTGACTTATGTGCCGGGGCCGTGGATCCATTCTATCCAGATTGCAAAAGGTGTGGGCTCTGTCTTGAATGGTTATGAAAGCATTACAGGACAAATAAATGTGTCGCACAAAAATCCGGGCAATGGCGAAAGGCTTCATGTCAATGCCTACTCCAGTACTGGAGGAAGGCTGGAGCTAAATCTTTTGTGGAAACCGGAAATGAATCCCCGGCAGCAGCAAAGAAAAATCCAATTCAGCCCCATTTTCCTGGCCCATGGTGCCATGTCTCAATTGCGTTCGGATATGAATGACGATGGTTTTCTGGACAACCCTCTTTTCTCCAATGTGATTCTCCGTAACGAATGGCATCTGGCCACTGATGGCGGTTTGGGCGGTCAGTACACCGCCTCTTATATGCACTTAAACAACGTGAGCGGAAAACTGCAATATGATCCGCAGGATGAAATACGCTCACAGTTGTGGGGAGTGAATGTGACTACCGACCGCTACGAAATTTCTGCCAAGACAGGCTATGTTTTTCCGGATAAGGATTTCCAGAGTTTCGGGACGCAACTCAATGCATCATGGCATGAGCAGAATGGAAATTTCGGATTTCGCCAATACAGCGGGCAACAACTGAGCGCTAGAGCCAACCTCTTGTTTGCATCTCGGTTCAGTGAAAACCATAAGTTCACTTCTGCTTTATCGTGGCAATACGATGATTATCACGAGTCATTGGATACCATGGAACAATCCACATCATCTGTTGATTTCACTACTTACAATTTCGACAGGAAAGAATTGGTACCGGGCGCAGCGTTCGAGTATTCATGGCTTGCAGGGGAATCATTTATCCTCGTGGCGGGAATGAGGGCCGACTATCACAATGTATATGACTTGTTGCTCACTCCGCGCCTTCATGCACGATACAGCTTCACTGAAAATTCATCCTTAAAACTGGCTGCGGGAAAAGGCTATCGCACACCCAGCATTTTAATGGATAATGTTGGAATGCTTGCCAGCAACAGGGACATTGAGATACAGTATTTCAACCCGGAGTTCCCGTTTGGTTTGAAGATGGAAGAAGCATGGAATTTCGGAATCATCTTCTCACAGAAATTTGAGATGAACCATCGCGAGGCCACACTTTCCCTTGATGCATACCGCACCCAATTCGTAAACCAACTGGTGATGGATATTGAAGAAGCACGGGTCGTTCGTTTTTACAATCTCGATGGACAGAGTTTCAGCAACAGTGTGCAGGCCGAATTGCAATGGTCACCCTTCAAACGGTTTGACTGGAGGCTGGCCTACCGCTGGCTGGATGTGCAGACACAATACGTTTCCGGGCTGCTGGAAAAACCGTTGCTGAATAAGCACCGTGCGTTTACCAATATCGCTTTCGAAACTAGAGAGAAGGACAATGGTGCACAATGGAGATGGGATGCCACGCTTCAGTGGATTTCGCAAAAACGCATTCCACCCGCGGGCGAACATGCAGCTCATACTATTCTGCTGAAATCTGAATCTTATGTTCAACTGAATGCCCAGATCACTTATGTGTTTCGCACCAATCTTGAATTGTATGTCGGTGGCGAAAACCTTACAAACTTCATGCAGCACGATGCCATCATTTCATCCGAAGATCCTTCCAGCGAAGATTTTGATGCATCACTTATTTGGGGTCCTGTTTTCGGACGTATGGGGTATGTAGGATTTCGGTGGAAGATGATGTAGGGCGGTAATTGGTAGTCGGTAAAATGAATGTCGGGAATGTTGCCCAACACACGTAATGTGTGCGACCGGCCCATTTTCATAAGTATTTTCGGGAATGTGTGTCCGCGAGTGAAATTCCACAGCAACCAAGAGGCTTATGGTAGTAGCATGCAACAAGGAAATTTCCGAATCTTCGGGACGGTAAACCAACTAGCAATCAGGATCAATTATGCCTGCCAATAGAGCGCAGGTGCACCACATGCGAGCGAACAGCCAGCAGCACGGTGCGATGTTCGTTGTACGTGATGCCAAACTTCATGCAGGTCTCGCGCACAATTGTGGCTAGAGCGGGATAATGAATATGCGAAATGCGTGGGAACAGGTGATGCTCCACCTGGTGATTTAATCCACCCGTAAACCAGTGTACAAATTTGTTGTGAGTAGCAAAGTTGCTGGAAGTCTGTATCTGGTGCACGGCCCATTCGGTTTCAAGTTTCTGGTGCTGACCTGCGGGATCGTGGAAATGTGTTTCTTCCACAATGTGTGCAAGCTGAAACACCACTGCTATCATAGTTCCACACACACAGGTAAGAATAATGTAGCCTATGATGGTGGACATCACACCCACCACCATCATGGGGAGGGCAATGAATACAAACAGGTAAACCGCTTTGGTGGCCCAGAAGCTTACATGATCCCAAAAGCCATATTTCCTGATTTTGGTAACTCCTATTTTTCCTGAGAAGTATTTCTTGTAGTCGAAGTAGAACACCCAAAAGAGGTAGTTCAGTGCATAAAAAATAAATCCGTAGATGTGCTGGAAGCGATGCATCCAATATCGTTTCTGGTGCAGGTTGAGTCGCATTACCGGGAGTATGTCAATGTCATCATCCATTCCCTGAATGTTGGTGAAACTGTGGTGCACCATGTTGTGTTTTGTTTTCCACAGGTGCACATCGCCACCCATGAGGTTGAGCGAATAGCTCATCATATTGTTCACCCAGTTGTATTTGGAAAAACTGCCGTGAGCACTGTCGTGCATCACATTAAAACCGACTGCGGCCAGCGTGAGGCCCAGCAATGCACAAAGAAGAATGCTCAACAAAACACCGGGAGTGAAGAACACAAGCCAGGTGTAAAAGCCTGCCAGTGCAGTAAGCAGTATTCCTGATTTGAGGTAAATTTTCCAGTTGCCCCAGCGGTTTTTGCCGGTCTGATTGAAGTAAGCGTCAACGCGCGTCTTGAGTTCATCAAAGAGCGGATGCTCTTTGGTATTGAATGTTACAAAAGCCATACTTGCTATAGGATGTTTTAAGTGTGTAGGGAAGTAAAATGTTTATTCCCAATTTTGAAAGCGCTAAAGTAAGTTATGGTTGCAGGTACGCTCAGCAAATACTATCAACACCCGGTTTGTGGCAGCCGAAGGAGGATAGTGCAGCATCAAGAGCGGTATACGCAAATTGGAAATGCACGAGACTGTGATCATGAATTCCACCAATGCCTTTCGCGCCAGTTTCGTTGTTCTGTTTCGGACAAAAATGTCCAGGCCACCAGTCGGCTTTGCTTTTGGCCCTGTGCCATGCTGATGGTTCTCACGTCAAGCGCTTTTACTTTTTTCAAGGTTTTGTAAACGGGGCTTAGTGTGGTTTCTTTCGAGATGAGCGAGGTGTACCAATAACACCGGTTGGGCAATTGGGCACTCTGCACTATCATTTTTTTTACAAAAGCATCTTCGCCCCCGGGAAAAATAATTTCACCCTGTTGACCAGCGAAATTCAGCGTGGGTTCAGTTCCTGATTTCACTTTCAGATTGCTCCACTTTCGCTCTGCCGCCTGGTGAACTTTTTCAAGCGATGAATGAAAGGGAGGATTGCATATCACCAAATCAAATTCATCATCCGGCTTTATCATTCCTGCCAGAATATTAGAGGCGGTTTTTTGAACTCGCAATACAACAGAACCTTGCAGCGCAACATTCTTGTCAATGATTTTCTGTGCAGACTTTAATGCCTTGCTATCGCTATCGGCTCCCACAAAACTCCATTGATAGGATTTGTGTCCAATGATGGGATAAACACAACTTGCGCCCACACCTATGTCCAACACATTCATGGAATCACCCACTGGTATCACGCCTTTATTATTGGAAGCAAGCAAGTCCGCAGCATGATGGATGTAGTCCGCTCGGCCGGGAACGGGTGGCACGAGATAATCTTGTGGAATGTCCCAATACTGAAGGTCATAAAAATGTTTGAGCAGGGCACCGTTCAGTGCTTTCACCGCTTCAGGTATGGCAAAGTCAATGGTGACAGTCTGGAATTTGTTGGTGAATACGAAGGGGACAAGTTCTGGAGAGGTTTTCACAAGCGCTTCGAAGTCGTAGCCAAAGCGGTGCAGATTCCTTGGATGGAGTCCTTCTTTTTCTTTGGCGGCTGAATCGGGTTTTGGAGCGGTCATCATCAAGTTTTTGTGGTTGCAACATTAGTGTCACCATCAACACACACCTTCTATGGCGTACTTCATCTTATTCAATTCTACTGCATCACCGGCTTTCGCGCCCAGCAATTTTGTTCCAAGAGGAGATTGCGGAGAGAGCACCACTATGCATGTGCCTTCCACTTCTATTTTGCCAAGGGGAATGCTAAGGAAGAATAATCCGTTCTCTATTTTTATCAAACTGCCTTGTGAAATCCGGGGGCTGATGAGTTCAAGATTGATTTTATCGAGTACACTTTTTTGTTGAAGTGCTTCGCTCTTCATGTTACTTATTCGCGCGTATTCTATCTGCATGTGGGCGCGTGATGTTTCATGTTTATCTCCAGCCGAACTCTTTGAGTCATTCGTTGTGTCTTGTTGCAAATCATTGAGCGCCTTTTGCAGGTCGGCAATTTTTTCATTTAAAAGTTGCAGGCATGCCTTGTGGATTTTTGTTTTCAAATGAATCATTTAGGCTCGCTTTATAATAACATGAAAAAGAGTTGGGCTTTTTCGCCCCTTCGGGGTTAGCGCTGCACGACAATTCGTTTATGATTCATCTGTTCATTTTGATCACGAACCACCACCTGATACACTCCTCCGCTCCAGTTTACCGCGTTAATTTGAATGAGTTTAGAATTCGCAGAGGCATGTGAAAACACCAACTCACCCACCGCATTGTAAACTTCAATTGAAAGAATGCGGTGGGATGATTTCAAAGTGAAAACATCGGATGCGGGGTTTGGAAAAAGTTCGAGTGATACATTTTCAGATTCATCAACCGAGAGAACAGAAAAAGTCTCTGTCCACTCACAACCGGTGCTGTTGGTAATGGTCAACGAATAATCTCCTCCACCATAATTTGGAATTGAATCAGTGGTGCTCACTACATCTCCTGCATAAATCCATTCGTAGGCGCTGTAGATGTCGTCCACCCAAATCCATTCATCACCTACGGTGATTGTAGGTTGTACAATTTCATCAGTGATGATGATGGCTACTTCATAAAATTGTGAAACGCTTCCGCATTCATTGGTCAGTGTAACGGTGCATGAGAATTCACCTTCCCAATCATCCACATTCGGAATTTCCAAAAATGATCCTGTTTCGGATAGTAGTTGTCCTTCAAATTCCCATGCATAAGTGGCGCCTTCTATTTCAGGAATGAATGCGATGATGGTACTTTCTCCTTCGCACACTGATAATTCCTGGAACTCTGTTTCTTCAGGTAACTGCGGCAAACCAACTACTTCAACAGTGTACATCAGGATATTGTATAGCGTAAACGTTCCGCAATCGCTCGGTGAACTAACAGTGAGAAAGTATTCGCCTGCTTCGGGTGCAAACTGCGTGAACGATTGTTCTGTTGAAATTACATTGCCATTGAAATACCATGCGTAACTCTCGGCCTCTTCGGTCCCGGTGCCGGCAAGAAAAAACGGATTGCCTTCACACACGGTATAAAAAACATTCGATTCGACAGGATATATGTCAGGGAATTCATAGAGGTTGATGAAGTACAAGCTATAAGTGCTTTGCAGCACACCGCAATCAGCAACCGCAGTTACTTCACACAGATATTCACCAACGGTTCCGTTGTGAACCAGCACATCAAATGTTTGTTGAGTGCTTACCACTTCACCATTCAAAGTCCATTCGTAACTCATTTCCGCACCGGGCAGTACTATGGTGCAGGTTAGCGTTGTGGTTTCGTCTTCGCAGAAAAGAAGTTCTTGTGCAACAATGTCTGTAGGGAGTTGTGGCCCATCAAAAACAGAGAGCACCATCACGTCCGATTCCACCACCGTGCCGCAGGCCCAGTTCACACTCATCACCACATCGAACCAATAAGGTCCGGGCGATGGTGGAGTGAATTCGAACGACACTTCGTTGCTTATGGGTTCATCGTTCACGTACCATTGAATTTCAAGTACACCGGGAAAAATGGTGGAGGCGTTTGCGTTGATTTCAATCGTTGCGCCCGTGCATGCCTCCATCGTTTCCACCAAATCCCAGGTGATGGGATAAGGATCAACAGCATAAACTGTGTACATCAAAAAAGTTTCAGTAGCGGTTCCGCAACTGTTTGTTGCCGATACTGTGCAATAGAATTCCCCGTAATAGTTTTCTCCAGGTGTGATGGTGAGTACTTGATTCGTTCCAATCACTTCATCATTGTGCGACCACTCGTAGCTGTCAATTTCGATGGATGAATTGAATACCAATTGTAACGGGTCGCCACAACCAGCCAGCACCATGTTTTGTTCGGTGGGAATAATTTCCACATCGGTTCCTTCCACCAATGTGTACATAAGAAATGGTTCAGTGCTGTACACGCAATCGTTTCCATAGTAGGGCCAGCAGTAATAATCTCCATAGTAGAAATCATCAATCAAACTCACTGTAAGCGTTGATGCAAAACCAAGCAAGGCTTCTCCCAAATACCATTCGTAAAAATCTGCCGGAGTATCAGTGAGGAATTCAAGCGTAACGGTTTCTCCAAAACAGACCGGAAGCACTTGATATGAATTTGTCGGAGGAAAAACTTCGGCTAGCGGAATCACTTCGATGTCGTAGAAATACTCTGCAACTTCATTCGCACATCCACCAATGCCTGATATGGTGAGTGCAAGTTCTCCATCCATTTCATTCGTGACATAATCAATGATGAGATTTGCTGATGTGGACAACACCATATCATTCACACTCCATTCAAAATTTATTT
>ENA-ORBV01002806-ORBV01002806.1-microbial-mat-metagenome-genome-assembly--contig:-NODE-2806-length-36180-cov-8.313547_pt1 | contig 36180 bp, 30 predicted proteins | sample MGYA00237777_ERZ505514 | MGnify/ENA primary metagenome ERZ505514 (study PRJEB26160, sample SAMN06269048) | microbial mat metagenome | isolation source: Oligotrophic lake microbial mat | place... | reverse complement strand
CCCCAGACCCCTGTGACTATGGTGGGCGATCTGTCCGCTGCCACCGATGCCGAGGTCGCCAGCGCTTTCTGTGCCGGCGACGAGACCGCGATCGCGGCCGCATACGCTCGATGGTCGCGCAACGTCCACGCGGCTGCGATGCGGTCACTGGGCAACGCCCATGACGCCGACGACATCACTCAGCACGTCTTCATCGCCGCATGGCGGGCGCGGGCGCAGTTCGACCCGGCCCGCGGCTCCCTGCCGGGCTGGCTCACCGGGATCTGCCGCAACGCGATCGCCGACCTGTGGGCCGAGCGGGCCCGCGCCGCCCGCCGCCAGGCGGCGGTGCAGGCGGAGCATCGCGGCGACAGCCATCCGTCGGCCGAGCAGCACACGACCGACCGCCTCATCGTGCTCGATGCGCTGGCCGACGAGGGCCAGCCAGCCAAGCGCATCATGGAGCTGGCCTTCTTTCATGACATGACGCACCACCAGGTGGCCGAGACCCTCGGGCTGCCGCTGGGGACCGTGAAGAGTCACATCCGCCGAACGCTGGTCAGGATGCGGACCAGGCTGGAGGGATCCGATGCATACTGATCCCGACGTCCTGGCCCTGCATGCGCTCGGCGAGCACGAGCTGAACGCCGCGGATCGGCAGCACCTGGCCGCGTGCGGCCGATGCCGCGCCGAAGCCTCGTCGCTGCGACAGGTCGTGGGCCTGGCTCGCGGAGCGGGCGAAGCTGACACGCACGCGACCGCCGGGCGCGAGGCGTCCACCGGACCGTCGCCGCACGTCTGGTCCGGCATCGCCGCCGAGCTCAAGCTGTCTCCCGCGCTGCGTGAAGCTCCCCCCCAGCGGACCGGTCCGGCGCTCGGCTCGTCGCCCCCGGGTCGCGGTGAGCGAGCCACCGGGCCGGCTGCGCGCCGCACGCGGACCCGCCGCGTGCCATCGCTGGCAATGGCAGCTGCGCTCGCGATGGTGATCGCCGCCGTCGCGACGTCGATCGTCGTTCTGCGCCCGCAGGAGGACGCGCAGATCCAGCTGGCAGCACGACTGGAGCCGCTGCTCCCGGCCGCCGGCGGGGGCGATGCGGAGATCGTCGGGACCGGGACGCCGGACGCGAGCCTGCGCCTGACGGTGCAGGACCTACCGGATACCGGGGGCTACCACGAGGTGTGGCTGATCGACCTGGAGACCGGCCAGATGGTGTCCCTGGGTGTGGTTCCCGGCGACGGTCCGGCCAGCTTCGCCGTGCCGCCCGGCCTGGACCTGTCCCGCTACGACGTCGTCGACATCTCCGACGAGCCGCTCAACGGCGACCCCACACACTCCGGCGTCAGCCTGCTCCGGGGGACGCTCGCCTGAGGCACCCCTCACCGCACCGCTCGGCCCGGACCTTCCTATTGTGGAGGCGTGACAGCGATCGCGTCCGGCACCGCCGCAGCACCGTCGACGGCACCGCCCCCCGGCCCACCGTGGCTGTGGCGCGCCGCGGTGCTCAATCTCGTCGTCCAGGTCGGCATCGTCGTCACGGGTGGCATCGTCCGCCTCACCGGGTCGGGACTGGGCTGCCCGACGTGGCCGGAGTGCGCGCCGGGATCACTGGTGCCGACCCCGGAGCAGACCGAGGGGGTCGCCAAGCTCATCGAGTTCGGCAACCGGCTGCTCACGTTCGTCGTCGGGCTGGCTGCGCTGGCCGTGCTCGTACTCGCGTGGCGCTACCGGCGGCGACTGCTGCCACTGGCCGCCTTGCCCCTGATCGGCACCCTCGGTCAGGCGGCGCTGGGCGGCTACACGGTGCTGACCGCGCTGCACCCGGCCACGGTTGCGGCCCACTTCCTGTTGTCCATGGTGCTCATCGCGGCCTCCACGCTGCTGCTGCAACGGATCGCCGAACCGGACGGGCGGGTCACCGCTCGGGTGGCGGGTCCGCTGCGTGCGCTGGCCTGGTCCCTGGCGGTAGTCGGCGCGCTGACCCTCGTGCTCGGCACCGTCGTGACAGGAAGTGGACCGCACTCCGGGGATGCCGACGAACCGGTCCGCTTCGCGGTCGACCCGCGCACCGCCTCGATGCTGCACGCCGATGCCGTGCTGCTGTTCTGCGGGCTGCTGGTCGGCTACCTGGTGGCCGTTCGGCTGATGGGGCTGCGGGGGCGGCCATGGGTGGCAGGGCTGGCGCTGCTCGGGGTGACCCTCGCGCAGGGCGCGATCGGGTACGCGCAATACTTCACCGGACTTCCTCGTGTCCTCGTGGTACTGCACATGCTGGGTGCGAGCCTGTTCGTCGTGTCCCTCACCGCCGTCGTCCTGGCGACCCGCACCCGAGAAGGGCACCATGACCGCCATTGACAGCAACACCGTCGACGTGGCGGCCGGCGGTCCGGCGCTGCGTCCCCCGCCCGCGGTCCGGCGCCGTCGCCGCCGCAAGATCGTGCTGGCGTACCTCGCGCTGACCAAACCGAGGATCATCGAACTGCTGCTGGTGACGACCCTGCCGACGATGCTGCTGGCTGCCGGTGGGCTGCCGCCGCTGGAGGTGATGGCCGCCACGCTGGTGGGCGGCGCGCTGGCGGCCGGCAGCGCCAACACCCTCAACCAGTACTTCGACCGTGACATCGACGCGGTGATGACCCGCACCCACCACCGCCCGATCCCCAGCGGCGTGATCAGCCCCCGAGCGGCGCTGATCTTCGGGGCGATCCTCGCCGCGGCGTCCGTCGCGGTGCTGTGGTCGATGACCACCGGGTTGGCCACTGCGCTCGCGGTGGCGGCGATCGTCATGTACGTGGTCGGCTACACCTTGATCCTCAAGCGCCGCACCCCCCAGAACATCGTGTGGGGCGGGGCAGCCGGGTGCATGCCCGTCCTGATCGCCTGGGCCGCCGTCACGGGCAGCCTGACCTGGGCACCCATTGTGCTCTTCGGGATCGTCTTCTTCTGGACGCCGCCGCACTACTGGCCACTGTCGTTGCGCTACCGCGAGGACTACGCCGCGGCGGGGGTGCCCATGCTGCCGGTCGTCGCGTCACCGCGGCAGGTGGCGGGACAGGTGCTGGCACATACCGGCGCGCTGCTGGTGTGCAGCCTCGTCCTGATCCCGGTGGCCGGCATGGGATGGCTGTACGGCGTTGCCGCCGTCGCCGCCGGTGCCGTGTTCTGGCTGACAGCTGCCGGCTTCGCTCGTCGGCTGGTGCGCGGCGAACCGCCCCATGCCATGCGGCTGTTCCACGTCTCCATCAGTTACCTGACCGTAATATTTCTGGCAGTCGGCGCGGACGCCCTGCTCTGACGGTCTCGCGGGGGCGGGCCTGCGGCGTGCCGGAAAGTCCCGACCCTCCGCAAGCGTCGGCGACCCGGCACGATGCGCGAACCGTCACCCTCGGCGACTAGGCTCGCAGCGGCAGCATCGCCGCCCGATCTCCGTCTCGTTTCCTTAGGAGTGCCGCGTGACCTCCACCACCACGGCGACCAGTCCCGCAGCAATCGGCACCGCCGCGCCGGCCGAGCTCGAGTGGACAGATCTGGACCGGCGGGCGGTCGACATCGCTCGAGCGCTCGCCATGGACAGCGTCCAATCGGCCGGCAACGGCCATCCCGGCACCGCGATGAGCCTGGCCCCGGTCGCTCATCTGCTCTATCAGCAGGTGCTGCGCCACAACCCCGCAGATCCCTCATGGCCCGGCCGCGACCGCTTCGTGCTCAGTGCCGGGCACGCCAGCATCCTGCTGTACGTGCAGCTGTATCTCAACGGCTACGGCCTGGAGCTCGACGACCTCAAGCACCTGCGCAAGTGGGGATCCAAGACGCCGGGTCACCCCGAGCACGGCCACACCGCGGGCGTGGAGACGACCACCGGCCCGCTCGGGCAGGGTCTGTCGATGGCCGTGGGCATGGCTGCCGCCGCCCGGCGGGAACGTGGCCTGTTCGACCCCGACGCGTCCGAGGGGCAGTCCCCCTTCGACCACGCGGTCTACGTCATCGCTTCCGACGGGGACATGGAGGAGGGTGTGACCTCCGAGGCCAGCTCGTGGGCCGGGCACCAGGAACTGGGCAACCTGGTCGTCATCTACGACCAGAATCAGATCTCCATCGAGGACGACACCGACATCGCGCTCAGCGAGGACACCGCCGCCCGCTACGAGGCCTACGGGTGGCACGTACAGACGGTGGACTGGCGACTCGGCAACCGGGGTGGCAACGTCACCGACTACCGGGAGGACGTGGCGGCGCTACACGCTGCCCTGCAGGCAGCCCGTGACCGCACCGATCGCCCCTGCCTCGTGGTGCTTCGGACCATCATCGGATGGCCGGCTCCCAACCTGCGCAACACCGGCAAGGCCCACGGCTCGGCCCTGGGCGCCGACGAGGTACGCAAGACCAAGGAGGTGCTGGGCCTCGACCCGGACGCCAGTTTCGACGTCGGTGACGATGTGCTCGGCCACACCCGCGCGAGCGGCGAGCGCGGCGCTCGGCTGCAGCGCGATTGGACCGAACGCTTCGAGGCGTGGCGCTCGGCCGACCCCGAGCGCGCCGCCCTGCATGACCGCCTCTCGCGCCGCGAGCTCCCCGCCGGTTGGACCGATGCGCTGCCGGTCTTCGCCCCGGGCAAGGCCGTCGCCACCCGTGCCGCCTCCGGCGAGGTGCTCAACGCCCTCGCGCCGGTGCTGCCCGAGCTGTGGGGCGGCTCAGCCGACCTCGCGGGCAGCAACAACACGACGATGAAGGGTGAGCCCAGCTTCGTGCCCGCCCGGCGTGCGACCGGGATGTTCCCCGGCGGACCGTACGGCCGGACGCTGCACTTCGGCATCCGTGAGCACGCGATGGGCTCGATCCTCAACGGCATCGCGGTGCACGGCGGCACACGGCCCTACGGCGGCACGTTCCTCGTCTTCAGCGACTACATGCGTGGCGCCGTGCGGCTGTCGGCGATCATGGGCCTGCCGGTGACCTACGTCTGGACCCACGACTCGATCGGCCTCGGCGAGGACGGCCCCACCCACCAGCCGATCGAGCACCTCGCCTCGCTGCGGGCGATGCCGGGCCTGGCGGTGGTGCGCCCGGCCGACGCCAACGAGACCGTGGTGGCCTGGCGTTGCGTGCTGGAGCGCGGGGCGCCCGCTGGGCTGGCGCTGAGCCGGCAGAACCTGCCGGTCATCGACCGGTCCTCCGGCGGCACCGGCCCGGCCGACGGCGTCGCGCGCGGCGCCTACGTCCTGCTCGACGCCGAGGACCTGTCGCCCGGCGAGGAGCCCGACGTCATCCTCATCGCCACCGGCTCGGAGGTGCAGACCGCCGTCGCCGCCCGCGGCATCCTCGCTGCCGAGGGGATCCAGGCCCGCGTGGTGTCCATGCCGTGCTGGGAGTGGTTCGAGGCCGAGGACCAGGCTTACCGCGACAGCGTCCTGCCGCCGTCGGTGCGTGCCCGGGTCAGTGTCGAGGCGGGTGCGACATTCGGCTGGCACCGCTGGGTCGGCGACGCCGGCCGGTGCGTCGGCATCGACCACTTCGGTGCCAGCGCCGACTACCAGGACCTGTTCCGCGAGTTCGCGATGACCGACGACGCCGTGGCTGCAGCTGCCAGGCAGTCCATCCAGGCCGCGCGAAGCTGACACGGCGCGGCGTTGGACCAGAGGAAGCGGACCACGCTCGAGGCACGGCCACTGACGACCAATCGACCAATGGAGGACTCGTGACATCCCAGACCGACCCCGGCCCCGTATCCCCGCCCATGGCCGAGCTCGCCCGCTACGGGGTGAGCGTCTGGCTCGACGACCTCTCCCGGGACCTGGTGCGCTCCGGCGACCTCGACCGGCTCATCGAGCGCGGTGTCGTCGGCCTGACGAGCAACCCGACGATCTTCGCCAACGCGCTGGCGAAAGGCAACGCCTACGATGACCAGCTGGCCGAGCTGGCGGCGGCGGGCGCCGATGTGGAGACCGCTGTCGTCGACGTCACGACGACCGATGTCCGCGAGGCGTGTGACGTCTTCAACGCCGCCGGCACCGGCACGGGAGCCACGGCCGACCCACGTGACGGTCGGGTCAGCCTGGAGGTCGACCCACGGCTCGCGCACGATACCGAGGCGACCGTCGCCCTCGCCGCGGAGCTGTGGCGGCGGGTCGACCGGCCCAACCTCATGATCAAGATTCCCGCCACTCTCGCCGGCCTGCCCGCCATCAGCCGCGTGCTGGGCGAGGGCATCAGCGTCAACGTCACGCTGATCTTCGGCCTGGAGCGGTACCGCGCCGTGGTCAACGCCTGGCTGGAGGGTCTGGAACTGGCCGCCCGCAACGGTCACGACATCTCCCGGATCTACAGCGTGGCCTCGTTCTTCGTCAGCCGCGTCGACACTCTCGTCGACGCCCGGCTGGACGCCATCGGCACGGGGGAGGCACGGGCGCTGCGAGGGCTGGCCGCCGTGGCGAATGCCCGCCTGGCTTACGAGGTCTACGAAGAGACGCTCGCCAGCGTCCGCTGGCAGGACCTGGCCGGGGCGGGGGCACTGCCGCAGCGGCCGCTGTGGGCGTCCACCGGCGTCAAGGACCCGGCGTACCCGGACACCAAGTACGTCGTCGACCTGGTGGCGCCCGACGTCGTCAACACGATGCCCTCCTCGACGCTGTCCGCGGTCATAGACCATGCGGACCTCGCCGGCGACACCGTGCGCGACACCTACGTGGGCGCCAAGGAGGTTCTCGACCGGGTCGCCGAGCTGGGGATCGGCTACAACGAGGTCATCGAGACCCTGGAGCGCGAGGGCGTGGCGAAGTTCCAGGCCAGCTGGGAGGAGTTGTTGGCCACTGTCGAGGGCGAGCTCGAGTCGGCTCGCGCCCGGGTGACCCAGGCATGAGCGCTGTGAGACCGACGACCACCGGGGTGAGCGAGACAGTCTCGTCGCTGGTCACCACTGGTATCGCGGGGCGGATCGCCAAGCAGGACGCGGCCGTCTGGGGACCGGACGCACAGTTCGAGGCCGCCATCCGGCTCGGCTGGACGGCCCTGCACGAGACCTCGCGGCCGCTGCTGTCGACGATCCTGGCCTTGCGGGACGAACTGCTGGGCGAGGGCATCGACCGGGTCGCGCTGTGCGGCATGGGCGGCTCGTCACTCGCTCCGGAAGTCATCTGTGCCGCTGCCGGCGTGCCGCTGGTCGTGCTGGACTCCACGGACCCGTCGCAGGTACGCAGCGCCATGGTGGACCTCGAACGCACCGTGGTCGTGGTCTCGAGCAAGTCCGGATCGACACTGGAGACCGACAGCCAGCGTCGCAGCTTCGTCGAGGCGTTCACCGCGGCTGGCGTCGATGCGGCGCGCCGCATCGTCGTCGTCACCGACCCCGGCTCGGCGCTGGAGCAGACCGCGCGCGAGCACGGCTACCGGGCCGTGTTCGCAGCCGACCCGAGCGTCGGTGGCCGGTACAGCGCGCTGACGGCATTCGGCCTGGTGCCGTCAGGGCTGGCCGGTGCCGACATCACGGCACTGTTGGACCAGGCCGCAGCCGCGGCACCCGACCTGTCGCGCGACGAGGCCGACAACCCGGCGCTGCTGCTCGGGGCCGCCATGGCCGCGACCCCGGCGGCCGACAGCTTGGCCGCGCGCGGCACGCTCGTCATCGTCGCCCAGGACGGCCTGCCCGGATTCGGGGACTGGGCAGAACAACTCATCGCCGAGTCCACGGGCAAGCTCGGCCGCGGCGTGCTGCCGGTCGCGGCCGGCCCCGATGCCCCGGAACTCACCACCGGCGCTCCGGACGTGCTGGTCGCGCGAGTGACCGCCGGCTCGCAGCAGGCCGGATCCTCTGCCGGCGTCAGCGTGACGGGCCCCGACCAGCATGAGCGGGCCCTCGAGGTCACGGTGACGGGACCGTTGGGTGCGCAGTTCCTGCTGTGGGAGTACGCCACGGCGGTCGCCGGGCACATCCTGGGCATCAACCCGTTCGACCAGCCGGACGTGGAGAGCGCGAAGGTCGCCGCCCGCGGCCTGCTCGACGCGACCCCGGAGCCGGTCGCGCCCGCCTTCGCCGCCGACGGGGTCGCGGTGACCGGCTCGACAGGGCTACTGGAGGGCGTCGAGCCGACCCTGCAGGCAGCGTTGGCCGCCACCCTGGGCAGGCTCTCGCCGTCCGGGTACGTGGCCGTCATGGCCTACCTGGACCGGCTGGCCAACGCGCCGCTGGCAGGAGTGCGGGACCGGCTGGCGGCGCGCACCGGGCGCCCGGTCACCTTCGGCTGGGGACCGCGCTTCCTGCACTCCACCGGCCAGTTCCACAAGGGCGGGCCGGCGGTCGGTGTCTTCATCCAGGTCGTCGCCGGACCGGGATTCGTCGAGGATCTCCACATCCCGGACCGGCCGTTCAGCTACGGCAGGCTCATCGCGGCGCAGGCCGCCGGTGATGCCACGGTGCTGGCGTCGCACGACGTGCCGGTACTGACCTTCACCGTGTCGTCCGATGCTGGCCTGCGGGCCGTGAAGTCGGCGCTGGACGGCGCACGATGACCACGACCGACGCCATCAGGGCGCAGCGGCTGAGCGCTCCGGTCAACCCGCTACGTGACCCGCGCGACCGCCGGCTGTCCCGGATCGCCGGACCCGGCAGCCTCGTCATCTTCGGGGTGACCGGCGACCTGGCGCGCAAGAAGCTGATGCCCGCCGTCTACGACCTCATGCACCGCGGCCTGCTGCCACCCGGCTTCGCCCTGGTCGGGTTCGCTCGACGCGACTGGGACGACCAGAACTTCAACACGGTGGTGCACGACGCGGTGGTGAAGCACGCCCGCACCCCGTTCGACGAGGCCGTCTGGGCCCAGCTGTCGGCGGGGGTGCGCTTCGTGCAGGGCAGTTTCGACGACGACGACGCGTACGACCGGCTGGGCCGCACCATCACGGAGCTGGACGCCGAGCGCGGCACCAGGGGCAACCACGCGTTCTACTTGTCCATCCCGCCGGGGTCGTTCCCCGTGGTGTGCAAGCAACTGGCGCGATCGGGGCTCTCCGAGCAACGCGAGGACACCTGGCGCCGGGTCGTCATCGAGAAGCCGTTCGGTCACGACCTGGCCAGCGCCCGCGAGCTGAACGAGGTCGTGGAATCGGTGTTCCCGCCCGACTCGGTGTTCCGGATCGACCACTACCTCGGCAAGGAGACCGTGCAGAACCTGCTGGCGCTGCGGTTCGCCAACCAGATGTTCGAGCCGATCTGGACCAGCAACTACGTCGACCATGTGCAGATCACCATGGCGGAGGACATCGGCATCGGCGGCCGCGCCGGGTACTACGACGGCATCGGCGCGGCACGCGACGTCATCCAGAACCACCTGCTCCAGCTCTTCGCCTTGACCGCGATGGAGGAGCCGGTGTCCTTCGACGCGCAGGACCTCCGTAACGAGAAGGAGAAGATCCTCTCCGCGGTCCGGCTGCCCACGGACCTTGCCACCTCGACGGCCCGAGGGCAGTACGCGGCGGGCTGGCAGGGCGGCAGCCACGTCAAGGGTTTCCTGGGCGAGGACGGCATCGCGCCCGACTCCGGCACCGAGACCTTCGCGGCCATCAAGCTGGAGGTCGACACCCGGCGCTGGGCCGGTGTGCCGTTCTACCTCCGAGCGGGCAAGCGGCTGGGCCGCCGGGTCACCGAGATCGCCGTCGTCTTCAAGCGCGCCCCCCACCTGCCGTTCGAGAAGACCGCCGGGGGTGAGCTGGGCCAGAACGCCATCGTCATCCGGGTGCAGCCCGACGAGGGCGTGACCCTGCGGTTCGGGTCCAAGGTGCCGGGCACCGCGATGGAGGTCCGCGACGTCACGATGGACTTCGGCTACGGCCACTCCTTCACCGAGTCCAGCCCCGAGGCCTACGAGCGGCTCATCCTCGACGTCCTGCTCGGTGACCCGCCGCTGTTCCCGCGGCACGCCGAGGTCGAGCTGTCCTGGAAGATCCTCGACCCGATCACGGCGTTCTGGGCGACACAGGGTCAGCCCCAGCAGTACCCCTCAGGAACCTGGGGACCTCCGTGCGCTGACGAGATGATGGCGCGAGACGGACGGACGTGGCGACTGCCGTGACCCGAGCATGATCATCGACCTGCCGGCGACGACGACGAGCGCCATCAACCGCAGCCTGGTCGAGCTGCGATCCTCCGGCGGTGCGGTGGCGCTGGGCCGGGTGCTGACCCTCATCGTGGTGACCGACGCCGGCCATGCCGAGGCCGCCATCGCGGCGGCGATCGAGGCCAGCCGCGAACATCCCTGCCGCGTGCTGGTCATCGTGACCGGCGACCCCGGCGCACCCACCGCACTGCACGCGCAGATCCGGGTCGGGGGTGACTCCGGCGCCGGCGAGATCGTCGTGCTGCGGATCTACGGCGAGCTCACCGCGGATGGCGCCTCCGTCGTCGTCCCGCTGCTGCTACCCGACGCGCCGATCGTCACCTGGTGGCCGGTCAGTGCACCTGATGTGCCGTCAAAGGACCCGGTCGGGCGCCTGGCGCAGCGCCGCATCACCGACGCGGCCACCGATCCGGACCCGATCGGGGCGCTGGATCGCCGCAGCGCCGGCTATGCCGCGGGCGATACCGACTTCGCCTGGACCCGGATCACGCAGTGGCGGGCGCTGCTCGCCGCCGCGGTTGACCTGCCGCCGTTCGAGCCCGTGACGTCGGTGGTCGTCAGCGGCGCGGACAACAGCCCGAGCACGATGCTCATGGCCAGCTGGCTGAACTGGCGGCTGCAGTGCGCCGTCGAGCGGCGCACAGTCGGCAGCAGCGGCATGCGGTCGGTGGTGCTGGAGCGAGCCAACGGCCCGATCAGCCTCGACCGCCCCGACGGCAGGACCGCGACGCTGCGGCAGGAAGGCGAACCGGACCACTTCATCTCGCTGCCCCGCCGGTCGGTGGCGACCTGCCTGGCCGAGGAACTGCGACGGCTCGACCCCGACGAGGTCTACGGTGAGGTCATCGCCCGGCACAGCACCATCGCGGTCTAGATGGGTGCCACACCCCCCGCGGTGGTCGTGCACCCCGACCGGGACTCACTCGCCGCCGCCGTGGCACGCAAGCTGGCCGGCGCCATCGGTGAGTCCGTGTCGCGCCGGGGCCGCGCCGACATCGTCCTGACCGGCGGCGGGGTGGGGACCGCCGTCCTCGGTGCGCTGCGCACTGCCGGGGCGGCCCTCGACTGGTCCCGGGTACACGTGTGGTGGGGCGACGAGCGGTTCCTACCGGCCGGTGACGCCGACCGCAACGAAACCCAGGCTCGGGCGGCGCTGCTTGATCATGTCGCCGTCGATCCGGCCAACGTGCACGCCATGCCGGCGGTGGACCATATCGACAGCCCCGAGGCGGCAGCCGCCGAGTACGCGGCGCTGCTGTCCCAGCGCGGCCTGGGTGCCGGCCCGGCGCAGTTCGACCTGCCCCGGTTCGATGTGTTGCTGCTCGGGGTGGGCGACGACGGCCACGTCGCCTCGCTGTTCCCGGGGCACCCGGGCGCGAGTGTCGATGACTCGGCGGTCATCGGCGTCCACGGCTCGCCCAAACCGCCGCCGCTGCGGGTGAGCCTGACGATGCCCGCCATCACCTCCGCCGACCAGGTCTGGCTGCTGGTGGCCGGCGCCGAGAAGGCACCGATGGTGGCCGCAGTCCTGACCGGCGCCAGGCCACGGGCGCCCGCCGCGAGAGCCACAGGACGCGCCGGCACCGTCTGGTTCCTCGACGAGGCGGCCGCCATCGGCCTGGCAGACACCTGAAATCCTATGGAAGCCTGGGATGACCGGGTACCTCATGCACCCGATGCGCAGCCACATCTGTCAATCGCTGCGCCGCCATGGTGAAGTCCTTGTCGTCATGCAAGATCACGAGCTGTCGCGCTGCAGCCGTAGCGCAGATCAGGAGATCCACAGCGGATAGAGCCCGATGGGCGCCATAGCGGCACAGCCGGTACTGGGCCGAGTCGATCCATCGCCAGGCATCCTTGGAGACCGAGACGTTGGGGTACAACGACCGGAACATCTCGCTCATGGTCTCGAACTCGTCAAGATCACGTGCCGACCTGAGGAACTCGGCTCGTTGCGGGGGGCAAGACCCGACCGCGCCCTCGGTGATGATGCCCCGCCACGCGTCGCGCAGTCCGGGCTCACGAAGCAGTCGCCAGAGCCCTGAGGAATCGACGAGATAGCGAATCAAACGGCTGGGTTCTTGTCGGCGTCCCGCATCCGCTGCCAGCCCTCGTGGTCCCAGTTCTCAGCGAGCGCCGCGAAACGATCGAGATCGGCGATCCGGCGATGTCGAGCGGCGTACTCCTGCAATGCCAGGTTCACGGTGTCCCGCTTGGTCCGGGACCCGGACAGTCGCATCGCCTCGGCCAGGGCAGCATCATCGATGTCGATCTGCGTGACACTCATGAAGACCTCCCAGGTGATGTACATGGCAGGCCAACATTACCAACAAGCCGCTGGACTCGTCTCAGACGATGATGCGGCGAGAGCGGAGCTTCTGCAGTGCCTCTTCCAGGATGGCGGCGCCGTCGGCGTCGCTGCGCCGCTCCTTCACATAGGCAAGGTGCGTCTTGTAAGGCTCGACCTTCGGCGGTGCCGGCGGGTTGTGCTGGTCCAGACCGGCCGGCAGCCCGCACCGGGGACAGTCCCACGTCTGCGGCGGCTCACTGCCGGTGTCCTCCGCGAACGAGGGGCGCACCGTGTGACCGTTGGCGCACCAGTAGGTCACCGAGTAGCGGGGAGCGGAATCACCCCGCTCCGCCTCACCCATCGGCCCGGCGCCGACACGGCTACCTCGGATCGCGTTGCCACCAGCCATGACGTTGTCCTCTCGGAACTCTGTGGATCAGGAGCCTGTCGGATCAGAAGAAGCGCTGGAGCAGATTGAGCAACACGATCACCACGAACCACACCAGACCGAGCGAGACCGTCAACCGGTCGAGGTTACGTTCGGCGACGCTGGAGCCGCCGAGGTTGGAGGTGACCCCACCACCGAACATATCCGACACACCACCACCGCGACCGCGGTGGAGAAGAATCATCAGGATCAACAGCAGGCTGGTCAGTGCCAGCAGGACCTGCAGGACGATCGTCAGGACCGTTTCCACTTCGATCGCACTCCGGTTCGTTCAGGTGGGCGGTTGCGTTGACAGTGCAGCCTACGTGACGGCTGGGGTCACCCGGGATGTTCGCGGTAACGCGCGATGGCGGCGAAGTCCTCGGCGACCAGGCTGGCGCCGCCGACCAGGGCGCCGTCGATGTCGGTCATCGCCATGATTGCCGCGACGTTGCCGGGCTTCACGGATCCCCCGTACAGCACCCGGAGGGCACGCCCAGCCTCCGCGCCGTGCGTCTGCACCGCCCACGCCCGGATATGGGCGGCGACCTCCTGGGCGTGCTCGGGCGAGCAGGTGCGCCCGGTGCCGATCGCCCACACGGGCTCGTAGGCGATCACCGTTGCCGCGACCTGCGTCGCCGACAAGCCGTCGAGGGAACCCGCGATCTGTTCCAGGGTGGTCTCGACATGCGCTGCGGCGTCACGATCCTCCAGCAGCTCACCGACACAGACGATCGGGGTGATCGCGTTGCGATGGGCGGCGGCGGCCTTACCGGCGACGAGGGCATCCGTCTCGGCGTGGTACTGCCGCCGTTCGCTGTGACCGACGGTGACATAACTGCAGCCCATGGCCGCCAGCATGGGTCCGGTCACCTCACCGGTATAGGCGCCCGAAGCGTGCACCGAGATGTCCTGGGCGCCGTAGCGCAGGTCCAGCTTGTCCGCGGCGACCAGGGTCTGCACCGAGCGCAGCGCGGTGAACGGGGGCAGCACCGCGACCTCGACCGCTGCGTAGTCGTGGTTGGCATCGCGCAGCAGCCACGACAGCTTCTGCGCGAGGTGCGTGGCCTGCAGATGGTCTGCGTTGGCCTTCCAGTTGCCCGCCATCAGCGGCGTCCGCCGTGCTGCCGACACCGCTCAGTCCTCCAGCGCCGCGAGGCCCGGCAGTGTCTTGCCCTCGAGGTACTCCAGGCTGGCACCGCCGCCGGTCGAGACGTGGCCGAAGTCGGAGTCGGCGAAGCCCAGGGCGCGGACCGCGGCGGCGGTGTCGCCGCCTCCCACCACCGTCAGGGCGTCCGTGCCGCGGTCGGCCAGGGCCTGGGCCACCGCGCGGGTGCCACCGGCGTAGGGCGCCATCTCGGACACGCCCATCGGACCGTTCCAGAAGACCGTGCGGCAGTCGGCCAGCCGGGCCGCGAACTGCGCCGCCGCGGCGGGCCCGATGTCCAGGCCGATCCGATCGGCGGGGATGGCATCGGCCGCTACCACGCTGTGCTCGGCGTCGGCTGTGAACTCGGTCGCAGCGACGATGTCGCTGGGCAGTACCACCTCGACACCGCGCTCCGCCGCCTGGGCGAGGTAGCCGCGCACGATGTCGACCTGGTCGGCCTCCAGCAGGCTCTTGCCGACCTCGTACCCCTGTGCCGCGAGGAATGTGAAGACCATGCCGCCCCCGATGAGCAACCGGTCGGCGGTGGTCAGCAGGTTCTCGATAACGCCCAGCTTGTCGGAGACCTTGGCGCCGCCGAGCACCACCGCGTACGGCCGCGCCACGTCCTCGGTGAGCCGACGCAGCACCTCGACCTCGGCCAAGACCAGCCCGCCGACGGCATGCGGCAGGCGGGCGGCGACCTCGGTGACGCTGGCCTGCTTGCGGTGGACCACCCCGAAGCCGTCGGAGACGTAGGCGTCGGCCAGCGCGGCCAGCTGATCGGCGAAGGCGCCGCGCTCGGCGGCGTCCTTGCTGGCCTCCCCCGGATGGAACCGCAGGTTCTCCAGCAGCAGGACGTCACCCGCAGCGGCGTCGGCGACCGCCTGCTGGGCCGCGGCACCCACCGCCTCGGCGACGAACGTCACCGGCCGCCGGATGAGTTCGGCCAGCCGGCCGACGACCGGGGCCAGCGAGTACTGCGGGTCCGGGGCGCCCTTGGGGCGGCCCAGGTGCGCACACACGATCACGGTGGCGCCGTCTTCGGCCAGTCGGCGGATGGTCGGCGCCGAGGCCCGGATCCGGCCGTCGTCGGTGATGACGGCCTCGCCCGAGGAGCGGTCGAGTGGGACGTTGAGGTCACTGCGCACCAGCACCCGGCGGCCACGAAAGCCACCGAGTGCGGCGGCGAGGTCATCGACGGTCTGCATCACGGCTCGCCGTTGCTCCTTCTCGCCACCCGCGCGGTCACAATGAGGCGCCGACCATGCCGACGATGTCGACCAGGCGGTTGGAGTAACCCCACTCGTTGTCGTACCAGCCGACGACCTTGACCTGGTTCCCGATCGCCTTGGTGAGCTTGGCGTCGAAGATGCACGAGGCGGGGTCACGAACGATGTCGCTGGAGACGATCTCGTCCTCGGTGTAGGACAGGTACTTGCCCAGCGGGCCGGCGGCGGCGTCGCGGTAGGCGGCCTGCACCTCGGCGACGCTGACCTCGCGGCCGAGGGTGACCGTGAGGTCGGTGGCCGACCCGGTGGGAACCGGCACGCGCAGTGCGTAGCCGTCCAGCTTGCCCTTGAGCGACGGCAGCACCAGCCCGATCGCTTTGGCGGCCCCGGTCGAGGTCGGGATGATGTTCAGCGCGGCGGCCCGCGCCCGGCGCAGATCCTTGTGCGGCCCGTCCTGCAGGTTCTGGTCCTGCGTGTAAGCGTGGATGGTCGTCATCAGGCCGTGCTGGATCTCGAAGGCGTCATGCAGCACCTTGGCCAGCGGGGCGATGCAGTTGGTGGTGCAGGAGGCGTTGGAGATGATCGTGTGGGCGGCCGGGTCGTAGTCACCGTCGTTCACGCCCATCACGATCGTGATGTCCTCGTTCTTGGCCGGCGCGGAGATGATGACCTTCTTGGCACCCCCGGTGACATGCGCCCTGGCCTTCTCGGCGGCGGTGAAGATGCCGGTGGACTCTATGACGATGTCGGCGCCCAGCTCGCCCCAGGGCAAGGCGGTCGGGTCCTTCTCGGCCATCGCGCGGAAGGACTTGCCGTCGACGGTGATGTCGGCGTCCGAGCTCGACACCTCACCCGGCAGCCGGCCGAGGATGGAGTCGTACTTCAGCAGGTGCGCCAAGGAGGCGTTGTCCGTGAGGTCGTTGACGCCCACGATCTCGATGTCCGCGCCGGACTCCGCCACGGCCCGGAAGAAGTTGCGGCCGATCCGGCCGAATCCGTTGATACCCACCCGTACGGTCACGAGGTTTCCTCCTGTAGACAGCGGCGCGACGGCCACGAACTGTTCGGGTCGACGCGGGGCCGACCGCCGGGGGTGACCATACCCGCCACCGCGGGCACCCCCACTCGCGGTCAGTGCGAGCGGTGGGGCCCGGCGTCGGCCGTCATGAGCCGCAGCGGACGGATCAGACCTCGAGCATGTCTGCGGTCACGTTGGCCTCGGTGCCGGCCATGCCCAGGTCCTGGGCCCGGCGATCGGCCAGCGCCAGCAGCCGGCGGATCCGGCCGGCGATGGCGTCCTTGGTCATCGGCGGGTCCGCCAGCTGGCCCAGCTCCTCCAGGCTGGCCTGCTTGTGCATCAACCGCAGCAGTCCCGCGCTGCGCAGGTGATCGGGGATGTCCTCGCCGAGGATCTCCAGCGCCCGCTCCACCCTCGCCCCGGCGGCCACCGCGGCCCGGGCCGAGCGTCGCAGGTTGGCGTCGTCGAAGTTGGCGAGCCGGTTGGCGGTGGCCCGCACCTCGCGGCGCATCCGCCGCTCCTCCCACACCAGCACGGCGTCGTGCGCGCCCAGCCGGGTGAGCAGCTGGCTGATGGCGTCGGCATCCCGCACGACCACCCGGTCGACGCCGCGGACCTCTCGGGCCTTGGCCTGGATGCCGAGCCGGCGCGCGGCACCCACCAGTGCCAGGGCCGCCTCCGGACCGGGTGCCGTGACCTCCAGCGAGGAGGACCGGCCGGGTTCGGTCAGCGAGCCGTGGGCCAGGAATGCGCCCCGCCAGGCGGCCTCGGCGTCGCACGTGGCGCCGCTGACGACCTGCGGCGGCATGCCGCGCACCGGACGGCTGCGGGCGTCGAGCAGGCCGGTCTGCCGGGCCAGCGTCTCGCCCTCCTTGGCCACCCGAACCACGTACCTGGTGGCCCGGCGCAGCCCGCTCGGCTGCAGCACGAGAAGTTCCGACGGGTGGCCGTAGACGTCGCTGATCTCGTGCCGCAACCGACGCGCCGCCTGCGCGGTGTCGAACTCGGCCTCGATGACCACCCGGCCGGCGACCAGGTGCAGTGCGTTGGCGAAGCGCAGCATGGCTGCCACCTCCGCCTTGCGGTCGCACGTCTTGGTCGCGGGCAGGCGACTCAACTCGTCCTTGACGGCTGCGGTCAACGCCATGAGATCACCGTGCTCGCACCTGTCCGATTCCTCGTCGATTCACTTCTGGAGATCGTGCCCGCACCCTCAGCGGCGGGCCACCGCATCGGTGACGTCGGCGAGGGCTCCCGAGAACACGTCACCATACGCCGCCGCCAGCCGGAGCGGCTCGTGTCGAGCAGACCCGTCGCCCACCGAGACCTGCCGGAACCAGACCTTCGCCCCGAACGTCGACGCCACGGCGAGCAGCGCGTCCACGTCGGAGACGGCTGAGGGGTCGGCGATCACGGCGTCCAGGCGCATGCCGGGTGCATAGTCGCGCAGCACTTCGAGCAGCGCCTGGGTGGGCAGGCCGGACGTCTCGCCGGTGTCCGGCGCCAGGTTGAGGGTGACGCACCGTCTCGCCCGGGTTTCCGTCAACGCCGCGGCCAGGTCGGGCACCATCACATGCGGCAGCACGGAGGTGAACCAGGAGCCGGGCCCCAGGATGACCCAGTCCGCCGCCTCGACGGCCGCGACCGCCGCCGGGTCTGCCGGCGGATCGTGCGGCACCAGCCGGACAGATCGCACGTCGCCGGGGGTGGTGGCCACCTCGACCTGGCCGACGACCGTCGTGGTCGTCCCCGGCTCGGTGCCGGGCAGCCCCGCCACTTCGGCCATGATGTCCAACGGCACCCCCGCCATCGGCAGCACCCGGCCGCGGCACCCGAGCAGATCGCCGACGACGTCCAGGCCGGTGACCGGGTCGTCGAGCAACTGCCACAGCGCCGCAATGAGCAGGTTGCCGACGGCGTGACCGTGCAGCGGCCCCTCGCTGACGAAACGGTGCTGCAGCACGTCGCGCCACAACCGGCCCCAGCGGGAGTCCTCGCACAGCGCGGCCAGCGCCATCCGCAGGTCGCCGGGCGGCAGCACACCGAACTCCTGCCGCAGCCGGCCCGAGGAACCGCCGTTGTCGGCAACGGTCACCACGGCCGTGACGTCCTCGGTGACCAGCCGCAGCGCCGTCAGCGAGGCCGCAAGCCCGTGACCACCTCCCAGGGCGACGACGCGGGGGCCGTGCAGCGGCCGCGACCCACGCCCGCCGGGTCCGGCGTTCGGGCCTGCGCTGCGAGTCCCACCGCCGCGGTCGGCCGCCATTTACTCTCGCCCCAGGTCACGGTGCGCGGCCGTCGCCCGGACCCCGCCTCCGGTGAGCCGTTGCGCCAGCCGCTCGGCCATCGCCACCGAGCGGTGCTTGCCGCCGGTGCAACCGACCGCGGCCACCGCGAACCGCTTGCCGTCGGCGAGGTAGCCGCGCGTGACCACCTGCAGGTAGCTCGCGTAGGCGTCGAGGAACTCCGTGGCACCGGGTGCGTCGAAGACGTAGGCGGCCACCTCGGGGTCGAGGCCGTTCTTGGGCCGTAGCTGGGGCACCCAGTGCGGGTTGGGCAGGAAGCGCACATCGGCGACATTCTCGGCGTCGAGCGGTATGCCGTTCTTGAAACCGAAACTCATCACAGTCAGCGCGACGCTGCCCGTGGCACCTGCCTCGCCACCGAGCGCCGCACGCACCTTGGCCGCGAGCTGATGAACATTCATCTCGCTGGAGTCGATGAGGATGTCGGCGGCCGCCCGCAGGTCGGCCAGCAGCGCCCGCTCCTGGCCGATGGCATCGACCAGGGTCCCCGGCGGCTGCAGCGGGTGGGGACGGCGGACCGACTCGAAACGGCGCACCAGGGTTGCGTCGTCGGCCTCGAGGTACATCACCGCGGTGTCCAGGCCCTTGGCCCGCACGGCGTCCAGGGTGTCCGTGAGCGCGACGAAGAACGCCCGGCTCCGGACGTCGACGACGGCTGCCAGCCGCGGCAGCGAGTCACCGGAGGACATCGACAGTTCCGCGAGCGGTCCCAACAGCTGGGGCGGCAGGTTGTCCACGACGAACCAGCCCTCGTCCTCCAGGACGTGCGACGCGGTCGACCGACCCGCCCCGGACATGCCGGTGACGATGACCAGTCGCGGTTCCTGGCCCGATGCCGGGTCCAGTGCGGCTGCCGTCATGCGCGGGCACCGTTGGTCATGTCCGGCACCTTTCGTTCCGCTCGTTCCGTCCGGTCGTCGCCTGGAATGGTCCCACCGTCGGGCCCCAGCGCGGCGCTGATGCCGGCGGCCAGTGCCGGACCGATACCGGGGACGCCCGCGATCTCCTGCGGTGTGGCCTCCCGAAGCTGTCGCACGGAGCCGAACCGCGCCAGCAGGGCCGCGCGTCGGGCCGGCCCCAGCCCGGCGATCCCGTCCAGCTCGCTGACCAGGGCCCGCTTGCCCCGCGCCGAACGGTGGTACGTGTTGGCGAAGCGGTGGGCCTCGTCACGGATGCGCTGCAGCAGGTACAACCCCTGGCTGGCGCGGGGCAGCACCACCGGCGCATCCTCGCCGGGCAGCCACACCTCTTCCAGCCGCTTGGCCAGGCCGCACACTGAGATGTCGCCGATGCCCAGCTCGGACAGCGCCGCCACTGCGGCCCTGACCTGCGGCTCGCCGCCGTCGACGACGATCAGTTGGGGTGGGTAGGCGAATCGGCGGGCGTCGGGCGGGGTGGTGCCGTCGGCTGGAGCCACCGGTCCGGCCGCTCGATCGGCGAGGTGGCGACGCAGCCGGCGAGTCAGCACCTCCTGGATCGCCGCGGCGTCGTCGTTGCCGAGGTCACCGCGGACGGCGAAGCGGCGGTACTCCGCCTTGCGCGGCAACCCGTCCTCGAACACGACCATGGAGGCCACCGCGTCCTTGCCCTGCAGGTGGGCCACGTCGAAGCACTCGATGCGCAGCGGCGCCTCCGGTAGGTCGAGGGCCTCGGCCAGCTCGGCCAGCGCCATGCTGCGGGTGGTGAGGTCCCCGGCGCGCTTCGTCTTGTGCATCGCCAGGGACTGGGTGGCGTTGGCGTGGACCGTCTCGGCCAGCGCCTTCTTGTCACCGCGCTGCGGCACCCGGATCTCGACCCTGGCGCCCCGGATGCCGCGCAGCCAGTCGCCGAGTTCGGTGGCCCGGGTCGGCAGCTGCGGCACCAGCACCTCTCGCGGCACGGCCGAGGCTGCGTCCTGCGGGCCCGTTGCGGTGCCGGTCCCAGCCTCGGCTCCCTCGCCGTAGATCTGCAGGAGCAACTGCTCGACGAGTTCGGCGCGGCTGAGGTCCTCGACCTTCTCCACGATCCAGCCCCGCTGCCCCCGGATCCGGCCGCCGCGGACGTGGAACACCTGGACGGCAGCTTCCAGGTCGTCCTCGGCCAACGCGAACACGTCGGCGTCGGTGCCGTCACCCAGTACGACCGCGTTGCGTTCCAGTGACCGGCGCAGCGCACCGAGGTCGTCGCGTAGCCGCGCCGCCCGCTCGAAGTCCTCGACCCCGGCTGCCTGCTTCATCCGGCGCTCGATGTCGCGGACGAAGCGCTGGCTGTCGCCGGCCATGAAGTCACAGAAGTCCAGGGCGATGGTGCGGTGCTCCTCGGCGTCGACCCGCCCGACGCACGGCGCGGAGCACTTGTCGATGTAGCCGAGCAGGCACGGCCGGCCGATCTGCCCAGCGCGCTTGAAGACCCCCGAACTGCAGGTGCGGACTGGGAAGACCCGCAGCAGCTGATCGACCGTCTCGCGGATCGCCCAGGCGTGCGAGTAGGGACCGAAGTAACGGGTCCCCTTACGTTTGTCACCCCTCATGACCTGTACCCGGGGGTACTCCTCCCCCAGCGTCACAGCCAGCCAGGGGTAGGACTTGTCGTCGCGGTAGCGGACGTTGAACCGTGGGTCGTACTGCTTGATCCACGTGTACTCGAGCTGGAGCGCCTCGACCTCGGTGGCCACGACGGTCCACTCCACGCGGGACGCCGTCAGCACCATCTGCTGGGTCCGGGGGTGCAGCTGGGACAGGTCCGCGAAGTAGGACGTCAGGCGCTGCCGCAGGCTCTTGGCCTTGCCGACGTAGACCACCCGGCCCCCGGGGTCGGAGAACCGGTACACCCCGGGCGCCTCCGGGATGTCGGAGGTCCGGGGACGGTACGTCGATGGATCCACCACCCGGGTAACCCTACGGTCGGGACCTGTCACTGCGGCCTCGGCCGTCCGTAGTCGCCACCCCACACCCGGGGGCTGACCCGTTCAGTTGCGCCGCAGCCGAACGGCCATGGCGGCGAGCCGGGTCGCGACCTACCGTGCTGCCATGCCAGTGCCACTTCCCGGTCCAGCCGACGTGCTGCTCGAACCACCTACGGACGCCGAGATCGACCTCGTATGGCGGGGGTTGAACAGCGTCATCGGTGGCGGCGCCGCGGGCCAGACCCCCCTGCAGCAGCTGTTGCTGGCGTCCGTCACCCGGGCCATGATGGGCCGCGAACACCTCGCCCCCGATCCGGAGCCGATCGACGCGGCCGGCTTCGCGGCGGGACTTGCCCGCCGCAACCAGCAGTTCCGGGAGCGGGTCGGACAGGTCATGATGCTGGCGGCGCTGGTCCGGCGGCCACCGTCACCACAGGACATGAGCCGTATCACCGCCTTCCTGGTCGAGTTGTCCCTCGACGGCACCCTGATCGAGATCACCAGCTCCTACGCCGATGGCGGCTTCGACCTGGCGGTCGTGGACTTCGACCGCAACGGGTATCTCGGGGAGCGCCACCTGGACGCCGAGCGCGCGGCGCTCGGCACCTCCCCGTTGGTGGACACGGCGTGGGCGCCGGTGCACGACGACGCTGGCCTCGCCGCTCGCTGGCGAGGCCTCGGTGAGCTGCCGACCGACACGATCGGTCGCCGGGTACACGACTTCTACCGGGCGCGGGGGTTCCGGTTCCCCGGCGAAGTGGACTCCGCGCCACCGCTGCTGGCGCAGCACGACTGGGTTCACGTGCTGGCCGACTACGGAACGTCGCTGGAGAGTGAGCTGGAGGTGTTCGGGTTCATCGCCCGGGCGAACGACGACCTGCGAGCGTTCAGCCTGCTCGCGATGGTGGTCAGCTTGTTCGAAACGGGAATCGCCAGGAGCGGGATGGGACTCTTCCAGGCCAACACCGGCAACCTGTCCAAGCACGGCATGGCCCAGCGGCTGGCCGATGCACTGCGCCGGGGCGCCTTGACGACCGGGTCGCAGGACTTCCTGGGTCTGGATTGGTTCGCCGTCGCCGACCGGCCCGTCGCCGTGATGCGCCGGGAGGTGGGCCTGGTGGCTAAGGACGATGCGGTGGTGCGCCTCGGCAGCGCCGGGCCATGGGCGCCGGGAGGCCTGTCGGCCTATCAACACCGGGCCGGTGCCGCCCTGGCCAAGGCGCAGGGGTGGGACTACGACCTGCTCGGTGCGCCCGAGCCACCCGTTTAGACCTAACGGCTTGGCCGCGCAGCCCGCGCAGCCCGCTCAGCTCGCGCGGCGCACCGGCATCCGACGCGATCCGAGGAGTTCGGCCAGGTACCGCCCGGTGTGGCTGGCCTTGATCCGGGCCACCTGCTCGGGTGTGCCGGTGGCCACGACCGAACCGCCGCCCGACCCGCCCTCCGGCCCGAGGTCGATGACCCAGTCCGCGCACTTGATGACATCGAGGTTGTGCTCGATGACGATGACGGTGTTCCCCTTCTCGACCAGCCCGGACAGGACGTCGAGCAGCCGCTTGATGTCCTCGAAGTGCAGGCCGCTGGTCGGTTCGTCCAGGACGTAGATCGTCCGGCCGGTCGAGCGGCGCTGAAGTTCGGCGGCCAGCTTGACGCGTTGCGCCTCACCACCGGACAGCGTCGTCGCCGGCTGCCCCAGCCGGACGTACCCGAGGCCGACCTCGTTGAGGGTGCGCATGTACCGCGAGATGGCGGGCACCGCGGCGAAGAAGTCGGCGGCCTCCTCGATGGGCATGTCGAGCACCTCGGCGATGGTCTTGCCCTTGAAGTGGACCTCGAGCGTCTCGCGGTTGTACCGCGCGCCGCCGCACACCTCGCACGGCACGTAGACGTCGGGCAGGAAGTTCATCTCGATCTTCAGCGTGCCGTCACCCTGGCAGTTCTCGCAGCGACCACCCTTGACGTTGAACGAGAACCGGCCCGGCTGGTAACCGCGCACCTTGGCCTCGGGCGCCGAGGCGAACAGCTTGCGGACGTGATCGAACACGCCCGTGTAGGTGGCCGGGTTGCTGCGCGGCGTGCGACCGATGGGGCCCTGGTCGACGTGGATCACCTTGTCGAGGTGCTCCAGGCCGGTGACGCGCTTGTGCCGTCCGGGGACCTGCCTCGCCCCGTTGAGCTTGTTCGCCAGCGTCGTGTATAGCACGTCGTTGACCAGCGACGACTTGCCCGATCCCGACACCCCGGTGACGGCGACGAAGCACCCCAGCGGGAAGGTCACGTCGACACCGCGAAGGTTGTGCTCCCGGGCGCCGACGACGGTCAGCGTCCGGTCGGGGTCGACGGGGCGACGCCGGGTGGGCATCGGGATCTCCCGGCGGCCCGACAGGTAGGCGCCGGTCAGCGAGTCGGGGTGGATCAGCAGGTCCGACAGCGGCCCGGAATGCACCACCTGTCCGCCGTGCTCGCCCGCGCCCGGGCCGATGTCGACGACCCAATCGCTGGCCTTGATGGTGTCCTCGTCATGCTCGACGACGATGAGGGTGTTGCCCAGGTCGCGCAGCCGCAACAGGGTGTCGATGAGCCGCCGGTTGTCCCGCTGGTGCAGCCCGATGCTCGGCTCGTCCAGGACGTAGAGCACTCCCACCAGCCCGGATCCGATCTGGGTCGCCAGCCGGATCCGCTGCGCCTCCCCACCGGACAGCGTTGCGGCGGCGCGGTCCAGCGACAGGTAATCGAGGCCGACGTCGAGCAGGAAGCCCAGCCTCAGCTCGATCTCGCGCAGCACCCGCTCGGCGATGGCGCGCTCGCGATCGGACAGTTCGAGCCGGCCGAGGAAGCCTGCCGCGTCGCGGATGGTCATCGCCGAGACGTCGGCGATGTTGTGCCCCGCCACCGTGACCGCCAGCACCTCCGGACGCAGCCGGGCGCCACCGCAGGTGCCGCACGGGATCTCGCGCATGTAGGAGCCGTAGCGCTCTCGGCTCCACTCCGATTCGGTCTCGCCGTAGCGGCGCTGGATGAACGGCAGCACCCCTTCGAAGGTCGCCTGGTAGCCGCGCTGGCGGCCGTAGCGGGTCTTGTAGGACACCCCGATCTGGTGGTCGAGACCGTGCAGCACCGCGTCCTTGGCCCGCTGCGGCAGCGCCCGCCACGGGCTGTCCATGCTGAACTCCAGCGCCTCGGCGAGCGACGACAGCAGCCGCTGGAAGTACTCGACGCTGGTGGTGCCGGACGACCACGGTGCGATCGCGCCGTCGGCCAGGCTGGCGTCCTCGTCCGGGATGACGAGGTCGGGGTCGACCTCCAGCTTGGTACCGAGGCCGCTGCACGCGGGGCAGGCGCCGTACGGGCCGTTGAACGAGAAGGTCCGCGGCTCGATCTCCTCCAGGGCCACCGGGTGACCGTTGGGGCATGACATCCGCTCGGTGAACCGGCGCTCCCGCGGGCCGAGCACCGGGTCGATGGTCTTCGGGGGAACGTCCACGTACTCGGCGATGCACATGCCCTCGGCCAGGCGCAGCGCGGTCTCCACCGAATCCGTCAGGCGGCGCTTGGCGGCGAACCGCCGGTCGGCCTCGGCCTCGGCCTCGGCCTCTGCCGCGGCGCCGTCGCTCGAACCCGCGGGACCGCGGGCCACCAACCGGTCGATGATGACGTCGATGTCGTGCTTGCGCTTCTTGTCCAGCGCCGGGGGCTCGGCCAGCGACACCTGCTCACCGTCGACCCGGGCGCGGGAGAAGCCGGTGGCCTGCAGGTCACGGAACAGCTCGTGGTACTCGCCCTTGCGGCCGCGCACCACGGGCGCCAGCACCTGGAACCGGGTTCCGGCGGGCAGGTCGAGCAGCTGGTCGACGATCTGCTGCGGGCTCTGCCGGACGATCGGCTGACCGCAGACCACGCAGTGCGGCCGCCCGGCGCGGGCGAAGAGCAGCCGCAGGTAATCGTGGATCTCGGTGATCGTGCCGACCGTCGAACGCGGGTTCCGCGACGTCGATTTCTGGTCGATGCTGACCGCCGGTGACAGCCCCTCGATGAAATCGACGTCGGGCTTGTCCATCTGGCCCAGGAACTGCCGGGCGTACGACGACAGCGACTCCACGTAGCGTCGCTGGCCCTCGGCGAAGATCGTGTCGAACGCGAGGGAGGACTTGCCGGACCCCGAGAGGCCCGTGAACACGATGAGGGAGTCACGCGGGAGGTCCAGGTCCACATTGCGCAGGTTGTGTTCCCGGGCTCCCCGGACGACGAGCCGTTCAGCCACGCGGCCACTGTAGGCCGACCCTCGGACACTGCGAGGGGCGTCGCGGCGCGCCGCCGTCAGACCGGCTGTGGCACCCGCCGCAGGGCAGCCGCGATCGCGTCCCGGGTCAGCCACCAACGCAGCAGCATGCTGCCGCACGCCAGGACCCCGACCACTCCGAAGCTGATGACGGCGGCGTCACCGTGGGCCGCGCCGTACACCCCCCACAGGCTCACCTCGACGCCGATGATCGTCCAGGTGCCGGGACTGATCCCGCTGGGCGCAGCAGTACGCCACGCCACCCAGATCGCCGGTGAGACCTGAACCACGAACGCGATGGCCAGCACGAACCCCAGCAGGGTCCAGCCCGCCGCGAGGTCGATCAGGAAGACGAGGGTGAGGAAGGCTCCCCAGGCCGCGCCGAGCCCGGCGGCTCGCTGCCACGGCACCCGGCGGACCAACAGCTGGCCGGCGACGACGCCGTAGGCGATGACCATCGCCGCGGTGGACCAGACGGCCGCGTACAGCTCCTGGCGCAGCACGTAGACGGTCCAACCGGTGTTGCTGACCATGGCGATGACCGGCCAGGCCATGGTCAGGCCGGCCACCTGCCCGGTCCGGTGGATCCGGAGGATCTGCGGCACCAGCGACAGCAACGCCAGGATCGAGGCGAGGAGGACGGCGACCGAGGCGAGCACGTCGCCAGGGTAGGGCGCGGACCGAGCCTTACCCTGCAGGGGATGACTCGACGAGCGACAGGGACCGCCGCGGCGGTCACGCTGCTGTGCCTGACGACGGCGGGCTGCGGCGCACCCACCCCGACCGCCGGGACGACTCGGCCCCCGCCGGCCGTCGCCGCGCCCGCCTCGACGGGTGACGCCGACGGCGCCACGACCGGGCCCGTCACCACCGTGCCCGGCGCCTCCCGCACCTACGAGCCCGCACCGAGCGGGCCGGTCGAACTCGCGGCCGGCGTCGACGTGCCCTGGGGGCTGGCCTTCCTGCCCGACGGCGCCGCGCTGGTCGCCGAGCGCAACAGTGCCCGCATCCTGCGGGTGCCGCCGGACGCGAGCCCACCCGCCGAGGTGGCCGTGGTGCCGGGCGTGGCTGCCGCGGGCGAGGGTGGCCTGCTCGGCCTGGCCGTGTCGCCGGACTACGCGCAGGACAGCTGGGTGTACGCCTACCTCACCGCGGCCGACGACAATCGGATCATCCGGTTCCGGTTGGCGGCGGGGTCGGTAGAACCGACGGACATCGAGGTACTGCTGGCCGGGATTGACAAGGCGGGTATCCACAACGGGGGACGGATCGCGTTCGGGCCGGACGGCCTGCTCTATGCCGGCACCGGCGATGCGGGCGACCCCGACGTTGCGCAGGACCCGCTCGACCTCAACGGCAAGATCCTGCGGATGACGCCTGGCGGTGAGCCCGCACCAGGCAACCCCGATCCGGGCTCCCACGTGTACAGCATCGGCCACCGCAACGTGCAGGGACTTGCCTGGGACTCGCGGGGACGGCTCTGGGCGACGGAGTTCGGCCAGAACACCCTGGACGAGGTCAACCTCATCGAAGCCGGCGGCAACTACGGCTGGCCGCTGGTCGAGGGCGAGGGTGACACCGACGGCGGCCGCCTGACCAACCCGCAGGTGACCTGGCCCACCTCGGAGGCCTCGCCGTCAGGCGCCGCCGTCGTCAGCACGGCAGACGGTGACCGGCTCTACGTCGCCGCGCTGCGCGGGCAGCGGCTCTGGCAGGTGCCGCTGGACGCGGGAGGTGCCGGTGCACCAGGATCACTGCTGCAACAGGCCTATGGCCGACTGCGTACGGTCGCGGTGGCACCTGACGGCGCATTGTGGCTGACCACCAGCAACACCGATGGGTACGGGGAGCGAGCTGACGGTGACGACAGGATTCTCCGCTGGGACGTCCCCCCGACGTGACGGCAGCCTGATCCGATGATCGAACTCGCACCCCCGGACGGACGTGACGGGGTCGTCGAGGTCCGGCACCTCACCAAACGCTTCGGGTCGGTGCTCGCGGTCGACGACCTGTCGTTTCAGGTCATGCCCGGCAGGGTGACCGGCTTCCTCGGACCGAACGGCGCCGGGAAGACCACGACGCTGCGCATGCTGCTGGGCTTGGTCCAGCCGACGTCGGGCAACGCCACCGTGGGCGGGGTGACCTACGACAGGCTCACCCACCCGCTGCAGCGCGTCGGCGCGGCGCTGGAGGCGACCGGCTTCCATTCCGGCCGGACCGCGCGCGATCACCTGCGGGTGATGGCCACCGCGGCAAGCGTCCCGACCAGCCGCGCCGATCAGCTGCTCGGCGAACTCGGCCTCGCCGATGCCGCCCGGCGCCGGGTGGGCGGGTTCTCCCTCGGCATGCGGCAACGCCTGGCTCTGGCTGCCGCGATGCTCGGGGACCCCCCGGTCTTGTTGCTGGACGAACCGGCCAACGGGCTGGACCCCGAGGGAATCGCCTGGTTGCGGGGGTTCCTGCGTCACCTCGCCGGACAGGGCCGCACGATCCTCGTGTCCAGCCACCTGCTCTCGGAGGTGCAGCAGAGCGTCGACGACGTCCTGATCATCGCGCGGGGCAAGCTGATCCGGCAGGCTTCCCTGGCCGAGCTCGAAGGCGGTGCAGCCGTGGTGGTCCGCAGCCCTACTGCGGACCAGCTGGCGGCAGCACTGACACGCGAGGGCTTCACCGTCAACCCGCAGGGCGATGGTGTGTTGCGTGTCGCTGCGGCGGAATCGGGCGTCGTGGGGGCCGTGGCCTTCCGGTCCGGGATCGAAGTGCACGAACTGCGTCGCGACGAGAACGATCTGGAGGCGATCTTCCTGTCCCTCACCGGGGACGCAGCGTCGGCGCCGGCCACCGGCGCGGCTGCCCCGGTATCGGAGGTGACCCGATGACCGCTCTGGTCCGGTCGGAACTGCTCAAGGTGTTCACCACCCGGCTGTGGTGGGGGCTGCTGATCGGCGTCGTCCTGACCTCTGCGGGGTTCGCGGTGCTCATCGCCCTGGTGTCCGGGCTGAGCCAGGGCGACGGCCCCCCCGCGCCCGGGCTGGACGACCCGGCCGTGGTCCGGGGCGTCTATACGGCCGGCCTGGGCACCGCCTACCTGTTCGCGCTCGCCTTCGGGATCATTTCGATGGCCGGTGAGTACCGGCACAAGACGATGACGGCTACCATGCTGGCCGCCCCGCGCCGCACGACCGTCGTCCTGGCCAAGCTGGTTGCCGTGACGGTGGTCGGGCTGGGTTACGGCGTGGCCGCGATCGCCGGCGGGGTGGCGGCGGGCGCCCTCGTCATCGTGATCCGCAACGGTGAGCTGTTCCTGACCTCCGAGGGAGTGCCGTCCGCGCTGCTGCTGTCGGTGGTGGCCATTGCCTTGTGGGCAGTGCTCGGGCTGGGTGTCGGCACCCTCATCCGCAATCAAGTGGCGGCACTGCTGATCGCTGTCGGGGTCGCCTGGATCGCCGAGCCGATAGCCGCGTTCGCCCTCAATGCGGCCGGAGCCGGGCGGGTCGCGCAGTACCTACCCAGCCAGGCGACGTCGGCCATCGTGTCGCCGTCGACGGCCGGGGCAGGCATCGACATCAACCTGCTGCCGTGGTGGGGCGGCGCCCTGGTGCTGCTCGGCTATGCGGTGGTGGCGGGCGCGCTCGGCGCGCTGATCACGTTGCGTCGCGACATCACCTGAGCGTCACCTCGACGTCAGCGAGCGAGCGTCCTGCCCGGCCGGTGGCGGTCATTCGCCGGTGCTGCCGTCGATCGCTTCGCGGATGATGTCGGCGTGCCCGTTGTGGCGGGCGGTCTCCTCGATGAGGTGCAGCAGGATCCACCGCAACGAGACCCGGCGCCGGATCCCGCCGACCGTCAGCTCGTGAGCTGACAGGTCGCCGGGTGACGCGGCCTCGATGACCTCCTCGACGGTCCGCCAGGTCTGCTGGTAGCGCTGCACCAACCAGCGCGGGTCGTCCCGCAGCGCCGAGTGCAGTTCCCAGTCCCGGTCGGCCTCCCAGTCCACGCAGGCCCACGGCTCGGGTAGCGGCTGCGCCAGGAAGTCCTCGAGGATCCAGGACTCCTCGACGAACGCCAGGTGTTTGACGATGCCCGCCAGCGACAGTGCCGAGACGGTGGGTCGGGCCCGCCACTGCGTCACGGTCAGTCCTTCGACCTTGCGTAGCACCGTGGCGCGCTGGTAACGCAGGAACCCCATCAGGGTGTCCATTTCGGAAGCGTTGAGATCAGGGTCGATGCGCTCGGGTACCTCGAACTCGTGACTCATCTCAGACTCCCGCCGCGTTCATCCCGCGTAGTTCCTTCTTGAGGTCGGCGATCTCGTCGCGCAACCGGGCGGCGACTTCGAACTGCAGCTCCGCCGCGGCAGCACGCATCTGCTCGCTCAGCTCCTGGATGAGGTCGGCCAGTTCCGCCGACGGCATGCCCTGCGCCCGCTCGGTGACCCGTCCCCGCGCGGCGATCCCACCGGCGCCGGTCCCCTTGCCGCGTGACTGCCGCCGGCCGGACCCGATCAGCTGCTCGGTGTCGGAGTCCTCACGGGCCAGCAGGTCGGTGATGTCGGCGATCTTCTTGCGCAGCGGCGTCGGGTCCAGCCCGTTGGCCGTGTTGTAGGCCACCTGCTTCTCCCGCCGCCGTGTGGTCTCGTCGATCGCCCGCGCCATCGACGGCGTCATCTTGTCGGCGTACATGTGGACCTCGCCGGACACGTTGCGTGCCGCGCGACCGATGGTCTGGATCAGCGAGGTCGACGACCGCAGGAAACCCTCCTTGTCCGCGTCGAGGATCGCCACCAGCGACACCTCGGGCAGGTCGAGGCCCTCCCGCAGCAGGTTGATGCCGACCAGCACGTCATAGACGCCCTGTCGCAGTTCGCGCAGCAACTCGACGCGGCGCAGCGTGTCCACCTCGGAGTGCAGGTACCGGACCCGCTCGCCCTGATCGAGCAGGTAGTCGGTGAGGTCCTCGGCCATCTTCTTCGTCAGTGTCGTCACGAGGATCCGCTCGTTGCGTTGCGTTCGAGCACGGATCTCGTGCAGCAGGTCGTCGATCTGGCCCTTGGTGGGTTTGACCACTACCTGCGGGTCCACCAGGCCGGTCGGGCGGATGATCTGCTCGACCACGTCCCCGCCGACCAGCCGCAGCTCGTACGGACCGGGTGTGGCCGAGAGGTACACGGTCTGCCCGATCCGGGCGGCGAACTCGTCCCACCGCAGGGGCCGGTTGTCCATCGCCGACGGCAACCGGAAGCCATGGTCGACCAGCGTCCGTTTGCGGGAGGCGTCCCCCTCGTACATCCCGCCGATCTGCGGGACCGAGACGTGTGACTCGTCGATGACCAGCAGGAAGTCGTCGGGGAAGTAATCCATCAAGGTGTTGGGCGGGCTGCCCTGCTCGCGGCCGTCAAGGTGACGGCTGTAGTTCTCGACACCGGCGCACGTGCCGACCTGGCGCAGCATCTCCAGGTCGTAGGTGGTGCGCATCCGCAGCCGCTGCGCCTCGAGGAGTTTGTTCTGGGCCTCCAACTCCCCGAGTCGCACCGCGAGTTCGGCCTCGATCGTCGAGACGGCCCGGGACATCCGCTCCGGGCCTGCGACGTAGTGGGTGGCTGGGAAGATGTGCGTGACCTCCTCCTCGCGCACGACCTCGCCAGAGACCGGGTGCAGGGTGTAGATCCGCTCGATCTCGTCGCCGAACAGCTCGACCCGGATCGCCAGCTCCTCATAGACCGGGATGATCTCGACGGTGTCGCCGCGGACCCGGAATGTGCCGCGGGTGAACGCCAGGTCGTTGCGGACGTACTGCATGGTGACGAACTGGCGCAGCAGGTCGTCGCGATCGACGGCGTCCCCGACCGCGAGGGTGACCATACGGTCGACGTACTCCTGCGGCGTGCCCAGACCGTAGATGCACGACACGGTGGCCACGACAACGACGTCACGGCGGGTGAGCAGCGAGTTGGTGGCCGAGTGCCGTAGCCGCTCAACCTCCTCATTGATCGAGGAGTCCTTCTCGATATAGGTGTCGGTCTGCGGCACGTACGCCTCGGGCTGGTAGTAGTCGTAGTAGGAGACGAAGTACTCGACGGCGTTGTTGGGCAGCAGCTCACGGAACTCGTTGGCAAGCTGCGCCGCGAGGGTCTTGTTCGGCGCCATGACCAGGGTGGGGCGCTGCACCCGCTCGATGAGCCAGGCGGTGGTGGCCGACTTGCCGGTGCCCGTTGCGCCGAGCAGCACCGTGTCCTTCGCGCCGGCGTCGACGCGGCGGGCCAGTTCCTCGATGGCGGCCGGCTGGTCGCCGCTGGGCTGGAAGTCACTGATGACCTCGAACGGGGCCACTCGTCTGGTCAGGGTCGTAGTCGGGCGCACGTGGGTAACCGTATGCCGGACCTCTGACAGTCGAGGACTGCCACTGTGTCCACCGTCGCCGACTACGGGACGAACGGGGTCCTGACACTGGAGAGGAGCAGAGTCGCGGATGCGGCAGGATACGGACATGGCCCTGACGCGCACGACGGTGATGGCAGCTGAAGAAGATCTCGCTGTGATCAGAGCGGCGGCGGCTCGTCGGGGGGTCGCCATGACGGAGTTGATCCGCGACGCCATCCACCTTGCGGCGCTGGCCGAGCGGCGCTGGTACGAGCCCTTCTACAGCGGGCCCTTCACCCGGCTGCCGCCGGTCGCCGCTGACGAGTCGGTGGATGTTATCGGTGATGGGCCGGCGCCGGAGGTCTTGTACTACCAGGACGCGGTCGCTCTGCCGGGCTGATCGGGCGGGGGCCCGGGTTCGGCAGGCATCGACCAGCGCGTGTCGACGGCCCACCGTTCCATCCGGGGGCGGACGGCGACGAACCACGGCTCGCTGCCTGCCGCGTCATCGCGGGTCGATACGTGTCGGTCGGCCAGGACGAGCTGCAGCGCCGTGTATTCAGCACGTGCGGCCGGGTCAGCTCGCATCCAGTCCCGCAACAGCACCGCAGACCGGGCGCCCACCGAACCCACCAGCCTGACGTGGAGGTTGACGAAGCACGCGGGATCACTGCTGCCATGCAGCAGCTTCTCACCACCGTCGGCGTCGAACCATGGCCCGGGCCGCGACGGGAACCCGCAGTCGGCCAGCGCCGCCCCCATTCGATCGGCCTCGGTGAAGGACGCCACGGTGAGCTGGAGGTCGACAACGTCCTTGGCGATCAGGCCTGGGACGGCGGTGAATCCGACGTGTTCGACCTGGTGGGCACCGCCCACTGCCCGGCGCACCCGGCTCGCCAGCCGTTCGCCGGTGGCCGCCCAGTCACCCGACACCAGCCCGAGCTCGGCGGGCCGGCCCGCCGGAGTCCGGCCGCGGATGTTGGCCTCGAACGGCACCAGACGATCGCGCCACAGCGCCTCGACAGCCTTGTCCAGCTCCTCGCGGCCGGACGTGTTGTCCAGCCAGACATCCGCGGCGGCTCTCCGGCGCTCATCGTCGGCCTGCGACCCCACCCGTGACCAGGCGTCGTCGGAGCTCATGCCTCGCTGGATGACCAGCCGCCGCACGCGCTCCGCCTCGTCGGCTCCCACGACGATCACCAGGTGATAGCGGTCGGCCATCTCCAGCTCGACGAGCAACGGGATGTCGTGCACGACGACAGCATTGGACGGCGCCGCGGCGAACCGTTGCGCTGTCAGCCCACGGATCCGGGGGTGGGTGATCGCTTCGAGCCGTGACCGGGCCGCCGGGTCGGCGAACACGATTCGGCCCAGCACCGCGCGCTCGATCGCCCCGTCGGCGCCGAGCACGTCGGAACCGAACGCAGCCGCGACCTCCGCGACGGCCGGTGCGCCGGGAGCAAGCACCTCACGGGCCAGCGCGTCGGAGTCGATGACCTCAGCGCCGAGCCCGGCGAGCAGCCGTGCGGCGGTGGACTTACCGGACGCTATGCCTCCGGTAAGCCCGACCCGCAGCACGTCAGCGTCCGGTGAGCTTCTCTCGCAGTGCCGCAAGGGCCTCGTCGCTGGCCAGCGTGCCGGCGGCCTCGGTCTCCTCGACCGGACCGGAGGAGTAGGACGTCGGAGCCGCAGCGGGAGAGCTGCTCACTTCGGCATCGGCGGTCTGCGCCTTCTCGATCTGCGCCTTGTGCGCCTCCCAGCGCGCCTGCGCCTCGGCGTACTGCCGCTCCCACTCGACCTGCTGCTTCTCATACCCCGGCAGCCACTCGCCGGTCTCCGGGTCGAAGCCCTCTGGGTACTTGTAGTTGCCCGACTCGTCGTACTCCGCAGCCATGCCGTACATGCTCGGGTCGAACGTGTCGCCCACATCGACGACCGCGGAGTCGTTGGCCTGCTTCAGCGACAGCGAGATCCGACGCCGCTCCAGGTCCACGTCGATGACCTTGACGAAGATGTCGTCACCGACCTGCACGACCTGTTCGGGGATCTCGACATGGCGCTCGGCCAGCTCGGAGATGTGGACCAGGCCCTCGATGCCGTCCTCGACCCGGACGAACGCGCCGAACGGCACCAGCTTGGTGACCTTGCCGGGCACGACCTGGCCCAGGCCGTGGGTGCGGGCGAAGTGCTGCCACGGGTCCTCCTGCGTCGCCTTGAGCGACAGCGAGACCCGCTCGCGTTCGAGGTCGACGTCGAGCACCTCGACCGTGACCTCCTGGCCGATCTCAACGACCTCGGCCGGGTCATCGACGTGCTTCCAGGACAGCTCGGAGACGTGCACCAGGCCATCGACGCCGCCGAGGTCGACGAATGCGCCGAACTTGACCAGCGAGGAGACCACACCACTGCGGACCTGGCCGCGCTTGAGCTGGTTGAGGAACGACGAGCGCACCTCGGACTGGGTCTGCTCCAGCCAGGCGCGGCGCGACAGCACGACGTTGTTGCGGTTCTTGTCGAGTTCTATGATCTTGGCTTCGACCTCGCGGCCGACGTAGGGCTGCAGGTCGCGTACCCGCCGCATCTCGACCAGCGACGCCGGCAGGAAACCGCGCAGCCCGATGTCGAGGATCAGGCCACCCTTCACGACCTCGATGACGGTGCCGGTGACAACGCCGTCCTCGTCGCGGATCTTCTCGATCGTGCCCCAGGCGCGCTCGTACTGAGCCCGCTTCTTGGACAGGATCAGCCGGCCTTCCTTGTCCTCCTTCTGCAGGACCAGGGCCTCGATGAACTCGCCCATGGAGACGACCTCACCTGGGTCGACGTCATGCTTGATGCTCAGTTCTCGCGAGGGGATGACGCCCTCGGTCTTGTACCCGATATCAAGGAGCACCTCGTCACGGTCCACCTTGACCACGGTGCCGGACACGATGTCGCCGTCACCGAAGTATTTGATGGTCTCGTCGATTGCCGCGAGGAAGTCTTCTGCTGTCCCGATGTCGTTGACCGCAACTGGCTCGGTTGCGGGATTGGTCGGGGTGAGGGTCATGGACAAGGGGCTCCGGTCGGGTTGTCGGGTGGGATGACACAAGCGGTTTGGCCGCCGGGTTCGGCGACGCCCACCCGACGCGCTCAACCTGGGGCCCGAAGCGCCCCCCGACGTGCATTGAGGAGGTCCAGACGACCGAACTGGCGCACGGGCATGCGCAAGGGAAGGTTACGCCCCTGCTCGGAGGAGGGTCAACGTGAGCAGGTCACGAAGCCGTCACGGTCGCAGAGCGGTCGGCCACCCGGGGCGCGGCATGATCTGAGCGTGAGTATGCCCGAACCGGCCGCCGCGCCCCAGCCGACTCACCAACCGATGCGCGCCGAAGTCGTCGACACGGTGGCCACCACGGTGAACCGCCGCTACTGGGACGACTGGGCGCCCGGGTACCAGGCCGAGCACGGCCGGTTCCTGGCCGGCGTACCCGGCGCCCGGCAGCCGGGGGGCGCCACCTCGGGAGCCCGGCCGGCCGAGCTGTCGGCTGCCTTCATCTGGGGGCCTGAGGGCCTGGATGAGGCCGAGGCGGGGCTGCTCGGTGATGTCGCCGGGCGCGACGTGCTGGAGGTGGGCGCCGGCGCAGCGCAGTGCAGCCGGTGGCTGGCCGAGCAGGGCGCCCGGGTGGTGGCGCTCGATCTCAGCGCCGCCATGCTCGGGTTCGCGCCGGCATCGCTGCCGCGGGTGCAAGCCGACGCTGCTCGCTTGCCGTTCGCGTCGCGGTCCTTCGACATGGCCTGCTCGGCCTACGGGGCATTGCCGTTCACGCCCCACGCGGACTACGTGCTCGCCGACGTGGCGCGGGTGCTGCGGCCGGACGGGCGGTACGTCTTCTCTGTCAGCCATCCGATCCGCTGGGCGATGCCCGACGACCCAGGCCCCGACGGGCTGCGGATCACCATGCCGTACTTCGACCGGCTGCCCTATGTCGAACGAGATGCGGCGGGAGCCGTGAGGTACGCCGAGTTCCACCGCACGCTGGGCGACTGGGTGCGCCTGATCCGCTCGGCAGGCCTGACGCTGGACGACGTCGTGGAGCCGGAGTGGCCGGACGATCTTGAGGCCGAGTGGGGTGGTTGGAGCCCGCTGCGAGGCTGTCTCTTATACACATCTCCGAG
>ENA-ORBV01002804-ORBV01002804.1-microbial-mat-metagenome-genome-assembly--contig:-NODE-2804-length-36189-cov-13.259000_pt1 | contig 36189 bp, 29 predicted proteins | sample MGYA00237777_ERZ505514 | MGnify/ENA primary metagenome ERZ505514 (study PRJEB26160, sample SAMN06269048) | microbial mat metagenome | isolation source: Oligotrophic lake microbial mat | place... | reverse complement strand
GCTTACGCCTTGCGGCTCGGATAAGGCGATTCTGTTTTCAGACAGAACCTAAGAGCAATCACTTCTCGAACGCGTTCGATGAGTTTCATGCCAAGCCCCCTTGCAAGAGTTGTCGAATCCGATCAAAACCCTAGCATAAAAAAAGGCTTCTCAAGCGTGAATTTGCGATATAATGCCATAGTCACGCGAGCTGCGTTAGCTTGCGAGTTTGCAATCTTAAACAGAGTTCGGCGGCGGAGTCAAGGGGTTCGATGAAGCGCCCAGGCAGTTTTTCGGATGCAACTATCGAAGTCCTTGCCAAGCGGGTAGCCTACCTGTGTTCACGGGCCAGTTGTCGCCGACGGACCGTCGGGCCGCACTCCAACGAAGTCAAGGCTACATTGGTTGGTGAAGCTGCTCACATTTGTGCCGCGTCACCCGGTGGGCCTCGATACGATCCGTCCATGAGCGATAACGACCGACGCTCCCAAGATAACGGCATCTGGTTATGCGCGACTTGTGCCACAGAGATCGATAAGGATCCGGCCCGCTTTCCAGTTTCCTTGCTGCGAAAGTGGAAAGAAGACGCGGAATCGGAGGCGTTGAAGTTACTTGAGAACCCCAGCTATCGGAATCACCGAGAGTATAAAGACCAGTTGGCGAGTTTCCTCGTTGAAGCTCAACAGCTGAGAAGCCGTCTGAACGAAGTACCACTGCCGATCCGAGACCACAATGCTTGGGTAGTTCGCGTGAACCAGTACCTTCAGGAACAGTTTGGCATCGGACATGAAGTCAGGTTCAGCGACTTCAGCGGAATGACCTTCTACGGGGATGGGTCGGAGCGATCAAAAATGTCGCGGTCCCTTGATGGACGGTCACGCCGGCTACACGAGTTCATCTCCGGGATGGGAGTTTGAGTCGGTTGGGGTGATTGGCTAGCACGCCGAACCAACCGACCCCCGGAAGATGCAGGGTGTCCGCTCTGTTTCGATGGGTGCTGAGCGGTCCTATTTATCCATACGGCCACGCCTCCGGGGTCACTCATTCGCTGCATCGGGGTGTTTCACGTTCTCGCTGAGCGAGGCATCTTGCATCATGCTTGTTGAGATTCAGCCTTGAAGTCAGAGGGCTGAGGGCGGAGGGTTGCAAGTAGGATGGGCTAGCGTAGGCTGGGCATCGCGAACCACGATTGGCGCAAGAGATAAATCATGGTGGGCGGTGCCCACCCTACGAGTTCTTTGTCGTAACACGATTGAGCGTACCCAGGGCTGAGTTGTTCGGGCCCTTCGGGCCAGAGGAAGTCCATGCGATTGCTCTGCGGCGGAGAATCCAGATAGCCCCGCTTCCTGACGGGCGCGGCTCGTTACAGGTGGGGCCGGGGCCTTCGCATGCGACGACGCGGAACAGACGTGGTACATTGAAAACCGATTTGATTTCGGGCTACGATTGAGATTGTTTTCGCGAACGCTAATACGAGGTTATTCATGGGCTACATCTCTGACCATCTGACCGAAGGCGAGAAGATCGTCTTCCTCACCAAGCGGCACTGGATCACTTCCGTCCCTTGGCCGACGCTTTTTTTTATTGTGGGCGGACTTTGCTTTTGGCTCGCATACAAGGCCGAAGATTGGACGTGGTTCAATTACATCGGATTCTTGTTCGCGCTCATCGGCACCGTGACGCTCACTTACAACGTCATCATCAACGCTTCCACCGAGTTCGGCGTCACCGATAAACGCGTAGTCATCAAGACCGGCCTCATCTGGCGGCGGACGCAGGAAGTCATTCTGTCGAAAGTCGAATCGATTCAGGTCGATCAGTCCATCGGCGGCCGGCTGCTGGGGTATGGCACGATCATCATCACCGGCTCAGGCGGATCGGCTGAGCCTCACCGCAATATCGCCCAGCCGCTGCAATTTCGCAGGGCAGTGCAGGAGCGCGTCGAGGCGGGGGCGAAGGATCACGATTGAGGTACGACCACGACTTCGTTCGCCAAGGCGAACGGCTAAATAGCGCCTTGCCTTCTCGACCTCGCAGGCAGATGCGGATAAACTACAGATGTCCCCTTCACCCATTGCAGAGCCTGCGAAATGCTTCGGAAAATGATGCGAGCCAAGATTCACCGGGCGACGATCACGCAGTGTGATCCCAATTATGTGGGATCGATCACGGTCGATGCCGACTTGCTGCGTGCCAGCGGTATCCGTCCCAATGAAGCGGTGCTGGTGCTCGATATCGATAATGCAGTGCGATTTGAAACGTATGTCATCCGTGGCGAGCCGGGCAGCGGCATCATCGGCGTCAACGGTGCGGCAGCACAACTCGTCGCCCCCGGTCACAAAGTCATCATCGTCTGCTTCGGCTACATGGACAGCAGCGATGTGGATGATCACGTGGCCACCGTTGTTCTTGCTGATGAAGAAAACGCTGTGGGCGAAGTGCTCAAGTACGACAGCGTGATTGATGAGCCGGTGAAGGCGTAGGAAAAACGGGAAAGCGGGAAAGCGAGAAATTCGGATAAGACTTCGGATAAAACTTTTGATGACCGCACGCCACCCGTTTACAGTACACACTCAATAACACGACTTCCCCCTGCCTTGAATTTCCCGCTTTTTCGCTTTCCCGCTTTCCCGTTTTTCCCTTCCCCCCACCGCCCATGCCTACTCCCGTCCGCATCAGCCTGGCCAACAAGTGTCAGTTGCTGTTCGGCGCTGCGATCGTGGTGATCCTTGCTGCGGCGCTGACCATCGGCTTCGCCCGCATGCAGACGCTGGTCAACGAAGGTCAACAGGAGACGGCCCGCAAACTGGCGGACGCTTGGTTCGATGGCCTTCTGGAAATGCCGCGGCCTTTCAATCTGGCGACGCCTGGCAGGCCGGTGACGACGAGTGATGAAACGGAACCCACGCAAACGCCTGCGCCGCCGCCGGTGCCGGTGCTTTATATGTCGCTGATCAGCGCGGATCAGCCGGGCGATGTGGAGCCGACGATTCCGGGGGATCCGGTGCTTACGCGTGCGGTGTCGCTGTTTCGTTCGCGTGATGATCGCCACGATTACTTTGCGCAGTCGTTCGATGATGCCGGTGCGCGGCTGTACGTTTACGCCCGCGCCATTCGCAAGAGCGATCTGATCCGCCTTCGCGAACGAATGGTGCGCGAGCTCACACCTGCCCCGGGCACAGAGACTTCACCGCCGGCGCCGCCTGAAGAAACATCACCCCTGGCGGATCCGTTGCGACAGGTGCTGGTGATCAAATTTCGCACCGATCTGGCGGATCGTCAGCTCACGATCAATCGCATTTACATCCTCACCGCCGGCCTCGTTGCCGGCCTGCTCGCCATCGGCACCTTCTGGTACATCACCACGCGCATCATCCTTTCGCCGGTTCGACTGCTGCGCGATACCGCAGAGCGCATCGCTGATGGCGATACAAACATTCGCAGCGACATCAACACAGGCGATGAGTACGAACAGCTTTCGGATGTGTTCAACACCATGGTCGAAAGGCTCAAGTCCAATGAGGATGAGCTTCGCCGAAATAACAAGAGCCTCGATCTGAAACTGGGCGAGCTGGCCCAGACCAATGTCGCGCTCTATGAGGCGAACAAGATCAAAGGCGAGTTCCTGGCCAATGTGTCGCATGAGCTGCGCACGCCGCTTAACTCCATCATTGGATTTGCAGAGGTACTCGAAGAAACAATTGTCGGCCCCAACTCGACAATCGAAGCAAAACGCAAGCGCTACATTCACAACATCATCACCTCCAGTCGCAGGTTGCTCGACCTCATTAACGATCTGCTCGACATCGCCAAGATCGAAGCCGGCCGCATGGAGGTGCGCGTTGATACGGTGAACATCAGCGACACAGCCGAGGGGCTGATCACCCTCATTCGGCCACAGGCGGAAAAGAGCGGCATCCGCCTTTTAACGAAGGTGCAGCGCGGCCTGCCGCTGATCCAAACCGATGCGGGCAAGGTGCATCAGGTGATCTTCAACTTCCTCTCCAACGCGGTGAAGTTCACACCCGAAGGCGGGAGCGTGACGCTCAGCGTAAACCTGCTCGAAGGCCCTGCGATTAATCTTCGCGCTGGGGAGAAGCGCATTCGTTTCAGCGTGACCGATACCGGGCCAGGCATTGCGCATGAAATGCAGGATCGCATTTTCGATAAGTTCACGCAGCTCGACAATTCAGTCACGCGCCTGCACGGCGGCACCGGCCTGGGGCTGACCATCAGTCGTGATCTGGCGAAGCTGCTCACAGGGCGAATTGAACTAGATAGCGATGTCGGCAAAGGGGCGACATTCAGCTTGATTATTCCATTGGAGCTGACGCAGCACAGTGTGCCGCTGATGCCGGATCTGGGCGAGTCGCCGGTGAAGATTTGAGAGAAATGTTTACCGCACCGTTTGGCTGTACGAACCGCGGCGAGTTGTTTTCGAATAGTAATCATGCACCTGCCCGCCATGCTGATACTGGCGGTCGTAGGTCTGCGTGTAGGTCGATTCGAAGGTCGCGCTGTGGTAGCCACTGAATGTGGTCAGTTGCCAGTCATTTCGGCTGTGGTACCAGCGGTCACCTGAACCTTCGTAGGATCGATCAGGCGAGGCGAGCGTGAGCTGTTGCATCTCTTGCGATTCGAGTGCGAGAATAGGCTTGGGCAGAAAGTAGGGGTTGCGCGACCGGTAATACCCATCGTTGGATGGCTGAGCCGGTGAAAGGCGTGAAGGCGTATCCGAAGACGATGACTGACAACCCGCCAGAGCAAATCCCGCAAGCAGCAGAAACACTAAGCTCGCCAGTCGATGGGGGTAGCAGTTCCTCATACTTGACATTAGTCGCGAACCCTGTGCCAGTGCGGCACAGATGGCAGCCACGACTCAGCGAAGAATGGAAAACAGCCTTTTTCTATGGGAAAACAGCCGTTGCATAACTTCGCCACTTTTCCTGCGACGACCGATGGAAGGTGCCCGATGATGCGAAAACGCAACACGATGAGCGCGGCTGTTGTCTCAAAGGGACGTCAATACGGCCAAGAAGAGCGTCACACCCACGTGCGAATTCCGTTTCTTCGGCCTCAATACAGGCATCATCAACGGATCGGCTCAGCAGTGGCTTTGCCCTCCCGACGTATATGCGTTTGCCCTGGTCTCCAGACAATCTCTCTGGATTTGCCAATGGCCTTGTGGTATCATCTAAAAACCTGCCGAGCGTCGTTTGTTTGCACGTCGCAGTGATTCACACAAGAGTCATCCCTCGTGCAGTCGCCTCGCAGTGGCGAGGGATTAGCGAAACATTCGGCTAAGAGTTCCAACCATCAACGGCAAACCATCGGGGCGGATCGGAGAAGCATCGGATCGAGATATTGTTCATACCATTTTATTGTCGGTTGAGCATTGTTTCCGACACGCAAGCCCGTTGAGATTCACGAACTCCTACAGCCGTATGTACCAATGAAAACGCCGTGATCGAAAGATCACGGCGTTGTTTTTTTCGTTCACTTTCCGCGACTCGTTCACTGCTCACTCGATGCCGGGGAAGCAAGGCTTGAGCTGACCGCCCTTGCCATCGCATGCCTTGCTCAGACGAATGTTGATCTCGATGCCTTCGGGTGAATCGGAGGTGACCCAGTTTTTGCCATCGGTGGAAAGCAATCGGCCTTCGCTGATGCCTTCTTCCATGGCGTACATCGCTTCGGGCATCGGGCCGCCGGATGGGTTGCCAGCCTTGGCTGCCTCGATCGCCGCAGCGCGTTTCTGTTTGTAATCTTCGGTGAAGCCTTCGTAGTAACCGACGAAACGGTCAGCTTCATTGGAGCAACTGCCGCAGGTGAAGACATAAGCCTTAAATGCCTTGTGGCCGTTCTCGCGCAGGATCGGAGGCAGGTCATCGCTCTTGGCGGTGAACTGTTCATTGGACTCGACATCGTAGAAATAGAACTGCATCGTGCCGCGAGGACCACTCGAAGGGCCCTTGTTCTGGAGCCAGAGGTAGGCCAGCGAGAAGATCAGAATCACCACCGCACCGATGGTCACGGCAGCGGAGTTCTGATTGACCCATTCACGACCACGATTGACGTCAAAACCCATGGACAAAACCTTTCAGCAAGTTATTCCCCGCCGGAGATGGATTGCAGTTCCTTAATCTACCATGATCGCTGAGAGTCGGCAAAAGAGATATGCCGCGGACTCAGTGCAATCGCATGGCGGTCGGTCCGAGCCGCAAGGCGTAAGCCTGCGGAGCTTTTAAGCGCCTTCTTGTCCCTGAGCTCCGCAGGCTTACGCCTTGCGGCTCGGACAGATATGCATTTACTCTGTGCAGCAGGATTGACCTGCACTTAGCCGCGCAGGATCGCCGATGAAGCATGGGCTTGTGCTAACATCGTCACACTGCTGCGATGCCCCGCATCGATATTCCTTTGTGTCAGTCTTTGTGTCAGCTTCAGGATCGCCCATGGCCGGCAACTCATTTGGACAACTCTTCCGCATCACCACCGCTGGCGAAAGCCACGGCCAGGGTAACGTCGTCATCATCGATGGCGTCCCGCCGGGGCTGCCGCTGTCGGTCGATGATCTGCTTCCCGATCTGGCGCGAAGGCGGCCGGGGCAATCGAAGATTGTGACGCAGCGCGATGAAGCGGATGCACCGGAGATTCTCTCGGGCGTCTTCGAAGGCGTCACCACCGGCACCTCCATCGCCATTCTCATTCGCAACGAAGATCAGCGCTCCAAAGACTACGGCGACATCAAAGACAAGTACCGCCCCGGCCACGCTGATTACACCTTCGATGCGAAATATGGTCTGCGCGATTACCGAGGCGGCGGCCGCTCTTCGGCGCGCGAGACGAATGTGCGCGTCGCTGCGGGCGCTGTGGCGAAGAAGCTGCTCGCTACAGCACATGGCATCCGCATCGTCGGCTACGTGACGCAGGTGGGCAGCATCAAAGCAAACATCAGCGATCCCGCTGCGGTCACACTCGAACAAGTCGAAGCGAATATCGTGCGCTGTCCTGATGAAGCGATTGCGCAGCAGATGATTGCGCTCATTGAAGAAGTGCGCAAGGATCAGGATTCCATCGGCGGCATCGCGGAAGTGGTGGCGACCAATGTGCCTGCGGGTTGGGGCGAGCCGGTCTTCGACAAACTTAAAGCGGACCTGGGCAAAGCGATGTTCAGTCTGCCCGCGGTGACCGGTGTGGAATACGGCAACGGCTTCGCTGTCGCCACCATGCGCGGCAGCGAAAATAATGATGTGTTTGAAAGCGCGAAAACGGAAAAGCGAAAAAGCGAAAAATCAGAAGAAACAGCGGGCAATCGCATCACCACGCGCACCAATCGCCACGGCGGGATGCTGGGCGGAATCAGCAGCGGGATGCCGATCGTTCTTCGCTGCGCCATCAAACCGACGAGCAGTCTCTCCAAGCCGCAGCCGACGGTGACGACGACGGGGGAGCCGACGACCATTGCGACCAAGGGGCGACATGATCCGTGTCTGCTGCCGCGTTTCATTCCGATGGGCGAAGCGATGATGGCGATCGTGCTGGCGGATCACATGTTGCGTCAACAGGCGATCAGGAAATGAGTTTCGAGTTCAATGTTCTGAGTTCAAAGTTTTCAGATCGTCAACTGGGGCCGCAACTCAGAACTTTGAACTTTGAACGCGCAACTTCTTTTCATTTCGCATCTCCCACTTCCTCACCATTCCCAACACCGCAGGCATGACGAACCAGCAGGCGAGCGTCGTCAGCGCGATGCCTGTGGTGAGCACGAAGCCCAGGCTCGATACGCCGCGATGGCGGGCGAAGATGAGCGTGGCGAAGCCGAGCACAGTGGCGAGATTGGTGATGGTGATGCCCTTGCCGGTGCCTGCCGCCAGACCCAACGGCTGATCATCGGGCGAATGGCGGAAGCGATGAATCATGTGCACACCCGCATCGACACCAATGCCAAACATCAGCGGCAGCACGATGATGTTGGCGGGATTGATTTGAATACCCAGGCACCACATGATGCCAAACGTCGCCGCGAAGCCGATGGTCACCGGGATGAGCGTGAGTAGCGCATCGATGAGCCTGCGAAAATCGAGATAGACCAGCACAAACACCACCAGCAGCGCGAGCAGGCCAGCAAACTGATACGACTCTTTGATGAGCAATCCTGAGCGATAAATCTGCGGCGATGGGCCGGTGATGTTCGGATCGCTTGCTTCCATGTCCTTCACATAGCGCGGCAAAAACAGCGGGCTCAAAATACTTTCAATTCCATCAGGCAAATTCGGATAAACCTCCAGCACCACTTGCCCATCTTTGGCGATGTACGGACTCAGTAAATCCGCAGGCAGATCAGCAGGCGTGAGCGGCGAGACATCGAGCGTAGCGAGGATCATGCGAGCGGACTGGCCACGCCAGGCGAGATATTCCTCTTCGAGTCGAGCTAGCCGGGCCTGTCGCGCTGGGGGTTCCATGGCTGCAAGCGCATCGACGGTTTGCTTGGTCGTGGTCGTGAGCTTGGTGATGGCGATGCGAATCGGCTCAGGCATCTGGCGAGCTGCTGCGAGATTCATTGCAAGTTGCAGCGTCTGCAATGTGGTGTAGAGATCGGGCGAATTTCCAGCGGTTTCGATCACGGTTGAAGATGCGATGAGCTGCGCTCGTACTGCGGTGAGCGCTTCGATCTTGCGCGCTTCCTCTTCGGGAAAAAGAATGCCGATGCCGCCGAAGGTCTTGGCGACGGTCTCATGCTGACGCATGGAATCGGCCATGACTCTGGCGGCTTCGATGTCTTTGCAGACACTGGCACCAAAATAAATCGGGCGGCCGGCCTGCGACAGGCGCGTCTGCCAATCGACGCTTTCGACGCCGCGTGGAAACAGTTTGAGTAGATCGAAATCAAATCGCATCTGCGTGATGGCGCAGCCGGAGGCGAGGGTGATCAGCAGCGCGACAGCGATGATTCGCTTTGGCCTTCGTGCAAACGGAAGTACCCAGTGCTCTTTGAAAAAGTGAAACTCGCGAAGCTCCATCGGCTTGATGTGTCGATGCTCACTGCGAAAAATCCCAAGCATGGCAGGAAAAACGCTGAGCATCGCCAGCAGGCAAAGACCGATGCCAACCGCAGCGATATTGCCCATTTCTGCGACGCCTTTGAAATCGGTCAGCAGCGTGGTGGCGAAGGCGGCTGCGGTGGTGATCGCACCAGTAAAAAGGCCCGGCCCGACGGTTTCGAGGGTGTCGCGCATGGTGCCCATGAACCCGCCGCGCCCTGCGGCACGGGCATGGCGCATCAGCTCAAAGCGAGCGGTGATGTGGATGCCATAGGCGACGCCCAGACTCAGCAGCATGACGGTGAAGACCACGCTGATGACTTGCAGGTGGCCGACAACGAGCGTGACGTAGCCGAAGGTCCACGCGATGCCGATGAGCAGGGAAGCGATGGCCAGGAGCGGTGTGCGCACACTGTAGAACGCCACCATTAGAAGGATCAGAATCAGCACGACGGAGACGATGGAGGCGTAAGTCGAATCGAGCGTGGCGACCTGCGTTTCATCCATCTCGATGACCGGGATGCCGGTGAGCCCCAGCGACATGCCCAGTGCCGCCGCTTCTTCGCGATGCGCATCAATCGCGCTGCGCAGCGAAGTGATCGCGGTGGCGTATTCATTGAGACTGCCTTCATCCTTGCGAGGCGTCACCCGCATGAAGTGGAACCGCTCATCGGGCGTCAGAAGCTGGTAAGGCTCCGTCTGGTTCATCAGCGCTTCGAGCTTTGCCCCTTGCTCATCGTCGCTTGCGATCAGGCGCTGCTGCATTGATTCAATGATGTGATCCAGTTGCTGAATCTGCTCCAGAGCACGCGCGTACTGCTGGATTCCCGCCATCACGTTGCCCGCAGGTGCGCCCGTTTCATTTTCGCGAAGCTGACGGGTGATGCTGCCGATGAAGGCTGCTGCACTGGCGCTTTGCAGCAGCGTCTTGGACTGCGCGATTTCTTCCAGTTGTTTTTCAAAGCGAGGCCAGGGCAACAGGCGAATCGCCTTGGGATGAAAATCACTTTGTGCATGCCGCCATTCCACACGGCCAGCGCTGGGCAACTGCTCGATGGTCTGCGCCAGTTTGGCGAACAAGGCGCGCTGAGCCTGCGCATGATTCGGCGAAGGCCTGACTATGTCTGATTCGTGATTCGCTTCTGACGATGCAAAGTCCGCGATGACGATCAGGTCATCCTTGCCCGGAAAATTCTGCTGCCAGTTGATGAAGGTCTGATTCCAAGGGAGCGAGCGGGAAAGCAGATCGTTGCGGTCAGGTTGAAACTCGAGCTTCACTGCGGTGAAGATGATGCAGATCGCGGCCAAGGCGGTGGCGCAAGCGATCACCATGCGCGGGTTGCGCCCGATGAGGTGGGACCAGCGGCCCAGAAGAAAATGCCGAAATTTGAATTGCATGGGAAGGTCGATGGTAAAGTGGAAGTGGGAAGGCGTAAAGAAGGTGTGAGGATTGGGGTGCGAAATGTACTAGCGATGGAAGAGTTTGATCGTCTCGTCTATCCAGCACGCCAGCCTCACCCCACCGCCCTGCTGCAACCGCATTGCTCGTCGCCGGTAAGTCCTGTTGGAATCAGCCGTATGAGTCGTCAAGTAGAGACCACCGCCACCCTCTTGGCTCGCGATGCGGCCAAGGACTTGCGAACCGATGGCGACCTGGCTCGTCTGGCGGCTGGCGGCAATCAGCAGGCGGCTCAGGTTCTGATTATTCGCTACGAACGGCTGGTGCGCTCGTTCCTCCGCAAGATCACCGGCAAGCCTGACACTGCTGATGACCTGGCGCAGGAAACTTTTGTGCGACTGCTCAAACATGCCGGCAGCTACGACGAAAAATACCCGATGCGCACGTGGCTGCTCACCATTGCCCGCAGGCTCTCAATCAACCACAGCAAGCGAGCCGACCAACAGGTGGGCTCCACCGAATACGAAGGGCATCGCTCAGATAGCGACGGCCCGGCCGCGAAGATTGAGGCGCAAGACATGAAACAGGTCACCCGCAAAATGCTCGATGGTGCGCTGGCGCAGCTTTCACTACCGCAGCGCGAAGTGATGGTGCTCTTTCACGAACAGGATTTATCTATTGAGCAGGTCGCGCAGGTGATGGAGATGCCGGTGGGCACCATCAAGAGCCACCTGCACCGTGCCCGCGCTGCCATGCGAAAAGTATTGGCACCGCAGTTGGAGTTGATTGAATTGTGACACGAAGCTTCGGCAAGGCCGGGGCTATATGAGAACGAACCATGAACAAAGCAAAACTCAACAACCTCTGGGAAGCCAGCCGCGATGGTTCGATCAGCGAATCAGATCGCGCTGCGTTGGAAGCGTACCTGCGCGAGAACGAATCAGCGGCTGCGATGTGGCAGGCTGAATCGCAGTGGCTGGCGCTGATGGCGGATGTGGACGGTGAGCTGACAGATAGTGCGATGGCGGATGAGCCCGATGCTGTTAGCGGCGAGAGCTTCGCGATGAGTACCGTTGAAGCGTGGCAGGCGCAGCAGGAGCGCGAAGCGCTGGGCGTGGTCGCCAAGATTGGGCCATCGCCTGCATCCGGTTCGCTTCGTCGCTACGCCAGCCTTGCCGCGATGATCGTCCTCTTCATCGGCGCAGCAGTTTATGTCTCCATCCTCACTTCGCAATCCGGCACGAACAAAGACGGCGAGATCGTCATCGCCCCGTCCGTTAAGAACAACACGAATGGCAACGCTGCACAGGAGACCGCCCCCGAAGCAATCGGTCTGCTGCTCACCAGTGCTAAAGAAAGTTATGCCGTGGCTGCCGCTCAGCCTGCACGTTGGCGTCAAGGTTTCGCCGACACCGCTGCGATGTTTGATGTGGCGAACCTCGCCGACTTGCTGGACCCGGGTGTTCCCGATCCGGCAACTTATATCCTGCCATCCAATGGTGGCTGATCGATGGATCGCTCGTGCATCGTGACAGTGATAGTGATAGTGACAGTGACAGTGCTTCAGGCTTCTTCAAGCCTCACGCCTCGAAAGGATTCGTATGAGAACTGCGATGTGGAAACTCATCTTCGTCCTGCTGCTGCCGCTGTGCAGCAGTCAGCTCGCAATCGCGCAGCAGGATGCTGCCTCTTTCGTACCTGAATCCGCTGCGGTTTTCATCGAGATTCACGATCTGGCCACGCTGCGCAAAGAGTGGGCGACTGATCCGCTGGCCAAGTATCTGCGCGACAACCTGCCGATGACACCGGAGCCGCAAGGCTGGCTCAATGTTCAGAAAGTGATGGGCATGAACGGCGAGGAAATCGTCGATCGTTTCTTCGGCAAGACCGTCGCCTTCGTCGCCTTCGATCCCACCGATGATGATCCAGGCATGATCATCACCAAGGTCACCGACGCTGATGCTGCTCTCGCCATTGAAAAACTGCAACTGGTGCCCACCAAAGATGTCGCAGGCTATCGCGGCTTCAAATCAGCTGACGACAAAGCCCACATCGTCATCGGCAAAGGCTGGATCATCGTCACCAATCCGCGCTACAGCGATGCTGTTGCAAAAGTGCTCGAAGGCGCCGATGCACCACTCGCAAAAAACGATCTGCACAAAGCCTGGCTCGCCAAGCTGCCCGCAGGCGACCGCACCGCCACCGTCTATATTCGACAGGCGGATGACAACGTGCACGCACTGGGCGTCTATCGCAAAGAGCGCGATCTGACGATTCAGTACCGTGGCAAATCGCCCGAGCTCGCGCAGCTTGCTGCCTATCTTGGCAACGGCGGCGCACTCGATTTTGGCCCCCTGCCCACTTCCACCCTTGCCGCCATCAGTGCCAACATCCTGCCTCCGCCCGGCCCCGGCGCGCAGCAGCTAAATCGCCTCTTCCCCGGCAAATCCTTCACCAAAGACATTCATTCAAAGCTCGCCACTCCCACCGTTTTTTTCCTGGGCGAAGTGGCCGGCGACAAGCTCACGCCCAACCCCGGCCTCGCCATTCCTGTTGCAGGCCTCTCGCTCAAGCTGCGCGATCCTTCCGTCGCAGAGGACCTCACCAAAGCGATCGATGGTCTGATGTTTGTCGCCAACTTTGCCGCTGCAAAATGGGAAGGCCCACTCGTCGAAGTCAAAGCGCAATCACACAGCGACATCACATTCCAGAACGCCAACATCGGCAGCGCCCTGGCCCATCGCGCTCAGCGCGAAGAGCTGCGCCCTCTCACCATCAGCTACGGCCGCGTCGGCGAGTGGTACATCATCTGCACGCAAGATCAGTTCTTTGAGCAGTGCATCGATGCTCATCTGGATTCTGCGCGCAGCCTCACCGCCAGTAGTTCATTTACCAACATGGGACTCAAGAACCACGAAGCCCCGATCTTCACGGCCATGCTCAAGCCCCGCGATCTCTCCGCACACATGGACACCTGGCAGGCACACTGGAAACAGGTTCGTCCCAAGGTGATCGAAGCTTCGCAGGAGATACTCCCCGCCACGCCCGAGGCTCAGCTCGTTCGCGGTGCCCGCATCATCAGCGGCCTACTCTCGCACTATCAGGCGATGAACATTCAGGCCTACCGCGACGGCGACACGATCGCCGTCCAAGCTGATGTTGTGCGAAAGTAAACGATGAGCAGCGTTACCCTCGCTCTTCACGCAAAGCTTTGAGCCGGCCCCTACAATGGGGCCGTGTCAACAGAATCATTCAATCTCGCTATCGAAACCTCCGGCCGCACAGGTTCCTTTGCTCTGGGACTCAGCGATGAACTGATCGAAGTCGTCGATCTTCCTCCGCAACTGGGCGGCGCAGGCAAAGGTGGCTCATCGCTGCTGATGCAACATCTCGATGCCTTGTGCAAGAGGCGATCCATCTCGCCCGCGCAGCTTGCCGAGGTCTATCTCTCCATCGGCCCGGGCTCCTTCACCGGCCTTCGCGTGGGTGTCACGCTTTGCAAAATGTTCGCCCTCACTCTGGGCACGAAAATCGTTGCAATCCCCACGCTCGATGTGGTTGCTTGCAATGGGCCTGCTGATGTTCAGTTTGTCGCCGTCGGTCTGAACCTGAAAAAGGAAACGCTCTACACCGGCATCTATGAGCGCCAAGGCGACACGATGAAACCCATCGCTGAACCAGAGCTTCGCACCATGAGTGATCTGCTCGCCATCGCGCCCAGACCACTGGCGATCATTGGCGACCCTCTCCCCGAGCTGCCCGATGGCAGCAGCGGTGTCACCGTGATGGATAAGAGCTTCGCACAGGCGACGGCGCAGAATCTATGGCGACTGGGACGGATGGCTGCCAAACAGGGGCGATACACTGATCCGCTGGCGCTTGTTCCGCTCTACGTACGGCCGCCTGAAGCGGTCGAGCTATGGGATCGCATCCACGGCAAGGCGTGATCTGATTTCCATTCAAAACAGAACGAACGCATATGACTTTTTCTTATTCCCCTCCCTGCTAGGGAGGGGCAAGGGGAGGGTCGAGCGCTCAGAAAACTGCATAAACGCAGCACTATTGTTCATCGAAAATCCAACCCTCCCCCAACCCTTCCTCGCCTTTGCGAGTCGCCTATGGAGACCTGGAAGGGAGCGGATTACGACCGAAATACGCCGACCCTGATACGTGATCTGATTTCCATTCAAAACGGACCGCCACACGCGTCCCGGCAGACATCGACGTTTTCGACTATCATTCGTGGTTCGCCCCGCGCGGCGGGCACCTCCTTCGTCAGCCTTTTACGCTTGAATTTCCCATGATTCCCAAGGTCGTCATCGTCGGCCGGCCCAACGTCGGCAAGTCCAGTCTGCTCAATCTGCTCGCCGAGCGGATGATTTCCATCGTCGATCCCACCCCGGGCGTCACGCGCGATCGCATCACCACCTTTGCCGACCTCGTCGATCCTGACGGCGGCGAGACGATGGCGATTTCGCTCACCGACACCGGCGGCCACGGCATCCAGGATTCACAGAATCTCACGCTCGATGTCGAACGCCAGATCGCCCTCGGTGTTGCCGATGCTCACCTGATCCTCTTCGTCGTCGATGCTCAGACCGGCATCCTCCCGCTCGATAAAGAAGTCGCCAAGCTCCTGCGCGAAGCAGGCGCGATTCCTCTGGGCAAAAAAATCACCGGCAAGCGGGCGCTGGGCAAACGCGTCATGCTCATCGCCAACAAAGTCGATGGCGAAAAGCTTGAGCCCAATGCGGAAGAGGCGAATCAGCTCGGCTTTGGTCGGCCGATTCCCGTCTCCGCAACCACCAAGCACAACAAGAACAGCTTCGTCCGCACGCTGCGTGAGACGCTCCTTGAAATCATGGAGCTCGCGCAGGAACTGGGACAGGGCGATGTCTGTCTCGAAGATTCACCCGACACCGGCATGCTCATGGCCATCGTCGGCAAACGCAACGCCGGCAAGAGCACGCTCGTCAATGCGCTGGCTGGCGATGAACGCGTCATCGTGAGCGAAGTCGAAGGCACCACGCGCGACTCCATCGATGTGCGCTTTGAGATCGATGGCAAAGTCTTCACCGCCATTGATACAGCTGGTGTGCGCAAGCGCAAGAGTCTCGATGGTGATATTGAGTTTTACAGTTATCACCGGTCGCTGCGCTCGATCCGCCGCGCTGATGTGGTGCTGCTGATGATTGATGCGACGATTCCTGTGAGTCAGGTCGATGAGCAGCTCGCTCACGAAATCGAGAACCACTTCAAGCCTTGCGTGATCGTGGTGAACAAGTGGGATCTGGTCGAAGATGAACACGATCAGGATGAATACATTCAGTACCTCGAAAAGCACCTCAAAGGTTTCGCTTACGCCCCCGTTGCTTTCATCAGCGCCAAGCATTCCGAAGGCGTGCGCGAAGTCGTGGCGATGGCGCTGAATCTCGATCAGCAGGCCTGCCATCGCGTTTCGACAGGCGAGCTCAACCGCGTGGTGGAAAACATCGTCAAAGCCAAGCCGCCCAGCGCCAGGCAAGGCAAACAGCCCAAGGTTTATTACGTCACTCAGCTTGATGTGAATCCGCCGACCATCGGCTTGTTCGTCAATGATGAACAGTTCTTCGACGTCGGCTATCAGCGCTACCTGATGAACCGCTTCCGCGAAGTGCTGCCCTTTAGCGAAGTGCCCATCAAACTGCTGCTGCGCACGCGCGAATCCATTCCGCAGGAAGAACGGTAATTCGCGAAGCCGATCCTTTGGCAAAGTGGCACAGACGCTGCGAACAGAATCGCGAAAACACTCGCCATATCTGAGGCAGTCTTTTCTCTATTGTCTTGGGGTAAGCCCGATTGACGATATGATGGCATTGGCATGACATGTCACTGTTAATGTGTAGTGATGCTCATGTCGGTCTTTCCATCATGCGAATTCCCCTTTTCATTTTGATTTTTTCTTGCGCCGGATTTGTCAGCCGCGCAGATGCTTCCGATGCTGCGGGCGTGGAGTTTTTTGAGAAGAACATTCGCCCCCTACTTTCCGCCTACTGCTATGAATGCCACTCAAGCGAATCGAAGAAGATCAAAGGTGACCTTCGTCTGGATCATCGGCAAGGTTGGCTCAAAGGTGGTGTATCAGGACCTGCGCTGGTGGTGGGGAAACCGGATGTCAGTTTGCTGGTTGCAGCGGTGCGATACGAGGACGCAAGCACGCAGATGCCGCCGAAGAAAAAACTTCCCGCCGCAGCGATTGCTGATCTTGAGAAGTGGGTGGCGATGGGCGCACCAGGCGGCGGCGAGATTCCCGAACACGCTGGCTCCCCGACGCGGCTTGATCTGCATGAAGCAAAAACATTCTGGTCGTTTCAACCTCTGCACCAAGTTACACCGCCGAAGCTGAAGAAGGAGGATGAATCATTAGCCGCGATCGATCGGTTCATTCTCGCACGACTTGAAGAGCATTCGCTCAAGTTCTCGCCCGCTGCTGACAAGCGGACGCTCATTCGCCGGGCTTCGTTCGATCTGACAGGGCTGCCGCCTACCGCTGCTGAAGTTGAAGCGTTCATCAAGGATGACTCACCCCAGGCGTTTGCAACCGTCATCGATCGGCTGCTCGCTTCATCTCAATATGGCGAGCGCTGGGGGCGGCACTGGCTTGATGTCGTGCGCTATGCGGACACCGCAGGCGAGACCGCAGACTATCCCCTGCCGCACGCCTGGCGTTACCGCAATTATGTCATTGATGCGTTCAACCGCGACAAGCCTTACGACCAGTTTCTGCACGAGCAGATCGCTGGCGATCTCATGGCGGCAAAGCTTCCCGAGAATGCGCCGCCAGCGCGCTATGCGGAACTCATCACCGCGACGGGGTACATCGCCATTGCCCGCAGGTTCGGCTTCAACATTGAACAGGATCATCATCTGACACTCGAGGACACAGTGGACACGCTGGGCAAGTCAGTGCTCGGCCTGACCATCGGCTGCGCCCGTTGCCATGATCACAAATACGACCCGATCTCGATGCAGGATTTCTACGCGCTGTTTGGCATTTTCGGTAGCACGCGCTATCCCTATCCCGGCTGCGAGAAGACGCCGCAGCCGCGCGACATGATGCCGCTACTGTCGCCGCAGAACATGGCGCAGTTGATCCAACCCAGACAGGTCGCACTCGCTGATGCGGAAAAGCAATTTCAACTGGCACTGAGTGAGGTCAACAAGAGCAGCAAACTCGTGCACGATCTGGCGGTCAGTGATGGCAAGGTGATTGCCAAAGGTGAACTCGACAACGGCGGCTCGCAGATTTTTGAAGCCGGCCAGATCACCGCTGATTCACTAGCGAAAGTGCCCGTCAAGAAAGGCAGTGCGATACAACTCGCAGTACGGCCTCGAAGCCACTACGGCGCTGACAGCACGCTCATCGAACTGGAAATCAGCGAACTCACCGGCGACAAACGCAAGTGGAATCTAACCGCCGACCTGCTCGACGACCTCCACGCTAGCGGCAAAGGCAACGCCCACCGCGACAGCCACGACAACGACAACGTGTGGTGCATCATCGATCAGCGCAAAGGCGGCGCATTTCTGGATAAGTATGTTGCCGGTGCCAACAACACGCCGGGCCTGAACCTGTGGACGGGAAGCAGCGATGGCTTTCCGGTGGTGGGCGTCAATACCAACGCAAAGGAAATCAAATATGTCACGGTGACGCAGCCTGCGCGAAGTGTTGTTCTTCATCCATCGAACACCGATGGCGGCGGCGTGGCGATCCTCTGGGTCAGTCCGATCGATGGTGAAGTCAGCATCATCGGCAAAGCAGTTGATATCGATGGCACTGGTGGCGATGGTGTCGCATGGACGCTTGAAGCACTGGCATCTCCCAAACTCGGCGATGCGCTGCTGGCCATGCGCGATGCGCCACTGTCGCTCGCTGAGCCTAAACGCAAACGTGATGCACTGGCCGCTGCGGCGCCCAAGGTCGATCAGGCTTACGCGGTGACTGAAGGGATCATCGCGAATGCGAAATTTCTCAAACGCGGTGACCCGGAAAAACCTGGCGATCCTGTACCACGTCGAGAGCTCGAACTTTTCGGTGGCGAGCAGATCGCTGAAAGCAGCGGCAGCGGCAGGCTGCAACTGGCCTACAGTCTGACCCGCGATTCACAGAGCGGCGGGCAATCGGGCGGTCTCAGTGCACAGGCGCTGACCAGCCGGGTGATGGTCAATCGCATCTGGCTTTATCACTTTGGCCAGGGACTGGTGACCACACCCAACGATTTTGGATCGCGCGGCGAGAAGCCTTCGCATCCGCAGCTTCTGGAATTTCTCGCTCACGAGTTCGTCCAAAGCGGCTGGTCCGTCAAAACGATGCACCGCACCATCATGCTGTCGAAAACCTATCAGCAGTCGAGCATGCAGTTGACTGATACCGCTTTGGCTTCTGATCCGAGCAACGCGCTGCTTTCGCATTTCGCAAGGCGAAGATTGGATGCCGAGGAAATTCGCGACAGCATGCTCGCTGTCAGCGGCGATCTGGATCGCACACTCGGCGAAGCTCATCCGTTCCCGCCGGAACAATCGTGGGGATTTACACAGCACAACCCCTTCGCAGCACAATACGAACACACCCGGCGAAGCGTCTATCTCATGGTGCAGCGCAGTCGTCGCCATCCGTTTCTGTCGCTCTTTGACGGTGCTGATGTCAACTCAAGCACGTCGCAGCGACGAGCGACCACGGTGCCCACGCAGTCGCTGTTTTTCATGAATGATCCTTTCGTCCATGGCCGCGCAGCATCCATCGCTTCCAGACTGATCGAGTTGCCTGATGATGCACGACTGTTGCAGGCCTACGCCCTGCTGTACCAGCGCGCACCTAGTGAGCGAGAACGCGAATTGAGCATTCAAATGGTGGCTCAATACCGAAAGGAACTGAAGGCAGGAACTGATATCGAAAAGTCCAAGTCAGCCTGGGCCGCGCTGATTCGAGTGATGCTCAGCAGCAATGAATTCGTTTACGTTGACTAATCACGGAAGCCCAATGAAGCGAATCAGCAGCACAACATCTTCATCCTCAACTTCATCTTCTCGTCGCAGCTTCATGCGATCCTTTGTCGCTGGCTCTGCACTGATGCCTGGTATTCTGTCGCAGCTGCTTGCGGATGATGCCGTGCGAAGCAAGCCAAGCGACATAGCTGGCGTGAGCAACGACCCCCTCGCCGCCAGAGCGCCGCACTTTGCGCCGCGTGCCAAGCGGGTGATCTTTCTCTTCATGTCAGGTGGCGTGTCGCATGTCGATTCTTTCGATCCCAAGCCTCGGCTGTTTTCAGATCATGGCAAGCTTGTCACGCTCGATCACCCCGAAACGCGCGGCCGGCCGGGCTACGACAAGCTCTATCTCAAGCAGCCTCAGTGGAAATTTCAAAAGCACGGCCAGTGCGGCACGCAGGTGAGCACCCTCTTTCCACATATGGCCAGATGTGTGGATGATCTTGCGCTGATTCGCTCGATGCACAGCGATCATTCCAATCACTACAACGCCACGCTAGGCATGCATACGGGTTCGTTCAACTTTGCTCGGCCTTCCATCGGTGCGTGGATGAGCTACGGGTTGGGAAGCATCAATCGCAATCTGCCATCGTTCATGGTCATCGCGCCGAAGATGCCTTATGCGGGCACGCAGGTCTGGGCATCTGATTTTCTGCCGGGAAGCCACCAGGGCACACTCGTCGTCCCCGGCGCTGGCGCGGCAGGTAAAGGCGAAGCCATCGCCAACATCAATCGGCGTGCGGCAAGTCAGAGGTTGCAGGAATTGGAACTGGGCGCACTGCACGCCATGAATCAGCAGCATCTTGCGCAGAGAAATCTCGACGATGAACTGGCGGCGAGGATCCGTACCTTTGAGACCGCCTTCGGCATGCAGACCGCCGTGCCCGAAGCCTTCGATCTCAAGCAGGAAACAGACGAAACGCACGCACTCTACGGCCTGCCTCGCGGTTCCACGCAAGGCTTCGCCTACCAATGCCTCATTGCCAGGCGACTCGCTGAACGAGGCGTGCGGTTCATCGAACTCATCGACACAGGCTCCAGCGGCAACTGGGATTCGCATGGCAACATGATGGACCACGCCGGCCTGGCTAGGAATGTGGATCAGCCCATTGCCGGACTGCTGGCTGACCTCCAACGGCGAGGCATGCTCGATGACACGCTCGTCGTGTGGACGACTGAATTTGGACGCACCCCGTTCAACAACAGCGCTCAGGCTGCGGGGCGAGAGCATCACAACTGGGCTTTTTCATCGTGGCTGGCGGGCGGCGGAACGCGCGGCGGCATCGTGCATGGCGAGACCGATGAGTATGGCATCAAGCCCGTGCTCGATGGTGTTCACGTTAACGATTTCCATGCCACGATATTGCACCTGATGGGCATGGACCACGAAAAGCTCACCTATCGCCATGCCGGCCGCGACTATCGCCTGACCGATGTCGCGGGCCATGTGGTGAAGCCTGTTCTTGCATGATTACAAGTGTGAAACCGCGCCACAGCAAGTTGCTGCGACCGGCATCTTTCACTGCTTCACCTCAACAACTTCCACCACATTCACCTGAATGAACTGGCCATTGAAAGGCTTGGGCGCGGGCTCGATATCAGGCACCACCAGCTTGGCGAAGTTTGAAATCAAGTGGCCGTTCTGTCCGTTGCCATCAAAGGTGATGGTCGCTCCGCCATCGACTTCGATGGTCTTGGTGTAGTCGATGGTGAAGATGCGATGGCCGACTTTGTCCTGACGGTTGAGGAAGTAGTGGGACTGCGGCGAAGAGATGGTGATCTTGTAAATGTTGTAGGTGGTATTGTTGGGCTCGCCGCCGATGTAGAAGTAATCACCATCCATCTTGCCGTCTTTGTACATCATGGGCTCGACGACGCCGCGAATGCGAAGCGTGACTTTGTACCGCTTGCCCTTCTCGCCTTCGAAGGTTTTTGAAGCGGTGAAGTTGTCCGTCTTGTTCGGGTCGCCCTTGACTAGACCTGATGCGCAGTCCGCCCCGTTCTTGGGCTTCTCCGGCATCGGATCCTTGCAGGGAAACTCAAAGCGATAGCCATCGATCGAGGCCCCGGGTTTGGCGGGTTCATCCGCCTTCTTGTCCGCTTTCGCCGCTTGCTTGGCAGGTGCAACCGGTTCAGTGGCGACCTGAGCCTGGGTGATCAGTGAAAGCAGAAGGAGAAGAGCAGCCGCGAGCATACAGACGGTTTTCATGTTGGACCTTTAGTTGGAGAAGCATCGATCATACCATTGCCGTGCGTTGCAGAGAGCATTGAGATTGATCACGATCACCGTAGAATGGACGAGTGCTGAAAATCTTTCCACTCCTTCGCCCGTTCATCCACCACCGGTTCATCCACAAGAGATATCCAATGAAACAAACACTCACATGCACGTCCTCCCTTCTCATCGCGGTTGCGCTTTGCTTTGCCACTGTTCCACGCGCCAGCGGCGAAGTGGGCGTGGGGGCCAAGCCGATTGAAGGCGCTCAGGTCATTTTTGATGGCTCGCGCAAGATGCTCGATGAGAAGTGGACCTACTGGAAAGGGCCGCGATTTTCGTCAGAGCTCCCGATCAAGTGGAAAATTGTTGCGGATCCCGTGGACGAAGGCACCGTGCTTCAAACCGATGATCCTGCGGCTGCTGGCGGCAAGTACGGCACAGCCGACGTCGTCACCAAGCAGGAGTACAAGGACTTTCGATTGCACATTGAATTTCTCATCCCCAAGAAAGGCGGCAACAGCGGCGTCTATCTGCAAAACCGCTACGAGATTCAGATTCTCGACGGCGACAAAACCAAGCATGGCATGGGCGCCGTCATCAACGAAACCGAATCGCCTTACGACAGCTACAACGGCCTGGGCAAGTGGAACAGCTACGACATCACCTTTCGTGCCGCCCGCTTTGCTGAAGGCAAGCGCACCGAAAAAGCCATGGTCACCATGTACTTCAACGGCAAGAAGGTGCACGTCAACCAGACCATCACCAAAGTCTGGGGCGGCGCCAACTCAGGCATCGACGGCGGCAACGACGGTGGCAAAGGCATCACCGATACACCCGGCGGCCTCAAGCTCCAATGCGAAGGGCACGATGTGCGCTATCGCAACATCTGGATCAAAGAACTGAATCTCGACAAAGCGGACACCGACTTCAAGGATTGATGGGCCACCGCGAGCTTCGATCGTAGGGTGTGTCAAGGCTGCGCAGACATACCACGTTGGACACGCGTTTTCTGTGACTTACAATAACTGAAATTTGTTGATCCAACATGGTGCGTCTGCGCCGCCCCGAAAAAAAACCTTGACGCACCCTAAATGCGATTGCCCTTTAGTCACTGGCAGGTCTTCTTACTTCGCCGAAGGCCCGGTTCGCTGCTGCGGAATGCCCGCCTTGGTTTCCTTGAGCCATGCGCGCAGTTTCACAGCCAGTTCGCCGGTTAGAGCGGGCATTTTTTCCGCAAGATTTGTCTTCTCACTCGGATCCTTTTCCAGATCATAAAGCTCTAGCGAGTCATCGTCGTAGTTGAGGATGAGTTTGTACTGGCCCATGCGCATCGCTGAGCCGGGGCGGTTGTCTTTGTGAAAAGCAAAATGCGGATAATGAAAGTAGAGCGCCTCGCGCTGGAGCTTGCCACCGGAGAGCACCGGCTTGAGCGATTCGCCATCGAGCGCTTCACCTTTCGCCAGTTGCACCTTCGCCGCTTCGAGAATGGTGGCTGTCAGATCCATGCTGACGACGGGGGTGTCATTCGTCGCACCTGCTTTGGTGTTGCCGGGCCAACGGATGATCAGCGGAATGCGCAGGCCGCCTTGGTAGAGATATCCCTTGCCGGCGCGCAGCGGACGATTGTCCGTCGCTCCCAGCCAGCCGCCGTTGTCGCTGGTGAAGATGACGAGCGTGTTGTCCGTCAATTCAAGACGATCCAGTTCATCAATCACCCGGCCAACCGCACGATCGGTCGCTTCAATCTGCGCTCCATAAATCGGATTCTTCAGCCCCGGCCCTTCTTTGCCCGTGTAATGCTTCGTCAGATCGGCGGGCGCTTCAAACGGATAGTGCGGGTTGTACGTCCACAGGCAAAGGAACATCGGCTTGCTCTTGTGATCACGCATGAAGGCGATGGTCTCATCGGCGAGGCGATCCGTCAGATACTCGCCGGTCTTGCGCGGCTCGATGGTTGGAATGCGATAAGGATCCCAGAAGGTCGGCGGGCCGCCGAAGCCGCAGCCGCCGATGTTGACATCAAAGCCTTGCGCGGTGGGCCAGAATTCCTTCTTGTCGCCCAGGTGCCACTTGCCGAAGAATCCTGTCGCATAGCCCGCATGCTTGAGCCGTTCTGCGAGCGTAGTCATCTCCAGCGGCAACGTGTTGTCACTGGGCGGCGGCTGAACCTTGCGATCGGCCGGCCAAAACTGTTTGCCATCGGGGCCATGCTGCGTGATGTGCAATCGAGCTGGTGCGAGACCGGTCATGATTGATGCCCTGGTGGGTGAACAGACCGGCGACGCTGCATAAGCATCCGTGAACCGCACCCCCTGTTTCGCCAGCGCATCGAGGTGCGGCGTGCGCAGCACCTGATTGCCCTGACAGTGCAGATCATTCCACCCCAGATCATCGGCCATGATCAGCAGCACATGAGGCGTTGCAGCAAAAGTCGATGGTGCTAAAACACTCAGCAGCAGAAAAGTAGAAAACATAAATCGCATTGGCCTGCATCCTTGAAACTGCTTCGCAATGAGTAACGAACAGATAGGCGATCGTACCGCCCCTGTTCGCCAAGCGATGAAATTCGATCAGCGCACTTGCGAATGCCACGAAGAAGATCACCGCGATAGCGATGCGGGTCAAGATTTGAATTTGTAAGGAGTCACGTTACTGCGACTGCTAAATGCGTGGTGCATACACGATCATTCAGTCACGATCATTTCAGTGCCGGACGCTCTTGAAGAAGTGCAATGCTAACCAAGCATTCCGACAATACCAAAATCAAATGCACCCGGGAGGGCTCGAACCTCCAACCTGCGGCTCCGTAGGCCGCCGCTCTATCCAATTGAGCTACGGGTGCAAAACCCACATTCTTATTCTAACTATCGGTTTTTAAGTCACTTGCATTCTCAATCGAACCTCGCCGAACCCCGCTAGACCTCGTCATGCCACTCATTATTTCCAAGGGAATCAACTACTTCGCCGTCAATATCTACCGTCCTGATGACACTCGGGCCAATATCAGCTTTGGCCCCGTTCCAGATGGTATGGACCAAGTGGCCAAGGTCTGCTCGACCTTCAGTGAGTGGATCAAGCTGTACGATCCGATCCGCATAAGTGTCTGTCCTACAAGTCGACCTGGGAGGCGGTTGACCAGATGATCAACCCGGGCGGCATGTTAACAATCACAGACCTCATTGACAACTACCTCAAATACGCCGAGCGAACTTTCAAGTTCACCCGCAGTGGTGGGATCAACCCCCACTACCGCAGGCTCCTCCTGGTCATCGGACTGATGGAAAAACACCGCCCCAACCCCATTCACAAGTTTGGGCCTGCGATAGCCCAAGAATGGCGGACTCCGAGTCAAGCCGGGATACTCTCCCTGGCCAAAGGAGTTTCTCATGACAGCATCAAGCGTTCAACGGACCGGATCGACCTCATCAGCCTCATCCACCTCGTCAGCCTCGCCGACCTCTCCGTGAATGGTTGCCGGCCGAGCCGTTCGTAGCCGTCGGCTCCCATTGCGGAGATGTGCTGGGAGTGGGCGGTGAACCAGCGATAGACGTATCTCGGCCGAGGGTAGAACTGGATCGGGTCGGCTCGACGAAGGCTGTCCGGCTACGTGATGACGGTGAGTGCGCGGCGGCTGACCGCGCTCAGCAGCGGACAGAACGGCCAGCCGCCGGCGAACTGGATCAGCACGAGGCGGGTCGTGGTCACCACCAGGGCGGCGGTCTTGATCACCTTGCTCCGCCAGGTCTGCGGCTGGGCGACGCGCAGGTCCGCCGGCACTTGCTCATGATCGCGCAGGCCGCTGAGCAGGTTGCACGCGGCGGTGTGCAGCAGCAGGCGGAAGAAGTGACACGAGCAATCTGGCGGTGGGGACGATATTCTTCACTTTTTCATCGCCGCATTCTCGCGCTGCGATCGTGTTGCCTCGGTCACTTGTTTCTTTCTGATTGGAATGCCATGATTCGATCCTTCTCCAAGAGTTCGTGGTCTATTCTGTTTCTAGTCGTCGCGTTGGGAACGGAGTTGTTCGCCCAGCACGCGCCGTACGACGTACTTCCGCCTGCCGATTCGCCGTACTACCGCGTACGTTACGAAGCGGCATCGAAGCAGGGCGAGCTCATCTTTCCCGTCAACTACACCGTCTGGATTCCTAGCGGCGTCAAAACGCTCCGCGGAGTCATCGTCCATCAGCACGGCTGCGGCGAAGGATCATGCAAGTCGGGACTCACAGGAGCCTACGACCTGCACTGGCAGGCTCTGGCGAAGAAGCATGACTGTGCGCTTCTCTCCCCTGTGTACGAGCAACCGGAGAAGGCGGATTGTCAGATGTGGTGCGATCCGCGCAACGGATCTGATGCAGCATTTCGCAAAGGGCTGACTGATCTCGCAGCCAAATCGGGGCATCCAGAATTGGCCACGGTGCCATGGGCATTGTGGGGACATAGTGGTGGCGGGCACTGGGCGGGCGGCATGGCATTGCTGCACCCAGATCGCGTGGTTGCAGCGTGGCTACGATCAGGCGTGCCACCGGTGAAGGCCAATCCGCAGCGTCCGACCAAGGTTTACGATGTTTCTGAGGCGGCGCTAAAGGTTCCGATCATGTGCAACTTGGGCACGAAGGAAGGCGTCAGTGTGAAGGACGGTCGATTTGCTGGCGTCTGGCCGGCGAATGAGGCGTTCTTTCTGGAGGTGCGCAGCAAGGGCGGGCTGGTCGGCGTCGCAGTTGATCCGCTGACAAGCCACGAGTGCGGCAACCAGCGTTACCTGGCCATTCCCTGGCTCGATGCGTGCCTGAGCGCCCGTCTGCCAAAGGTCAATGGCGATGCGCTTATAACGATGTCGGCGGACACAGCATGGCTTGCGCCAATCACCGGAACCGAAGCAGTGCCAGCGGCAGAATTCAAAGAGGATCCAATGAAAGCTATTTGGCTGCCCAACGAGGCCATCGCCAAAGCGTGGATGCAGTATGTGAAGGACACCGCCGTGGCTGATCCGACGCCGCCACCTCCGCCGACCAATGTTCATCTGGTCGGAAACGAACTGAGCTGGGAAGCGGAAGCGGATATGGAAAGCGGACTGGCGGGTTTCATCATCGAGCGTGACGGAAAAGTCCTGGCCAGCGTGCCAGAGACGGGCAAAAATTCATTCGGCCGTCCAATCTTCCAGAACCTGCAGTACAGCGACACCCCAGCGCAGCCGCTCGTGGCGATGCGCTACACCGACACAAAACAGGAACAAGGCAAGCAACATATTTACCGCGTGATTGCGGTGAATACCACAAGCGCAAAGTCGAAGCCCAGCGCGGATGCTACACACTAGCGCATTTCGGACGCGATGTGGTCCTGATGACCTATTCAGCGGACGACGGTAGTGTCGATATGTTTTGTCCAATCGGATTCATCAACGACGAGGAAACCGTAATTGATGGTTGGTTCAGTGCGCTGCCAGCATCTGACCACATGGCTGATTCACACCTACAGGATGCCTTCCATGCGCACGCTCTATTGTCTGCTGATTCTTGCATTCGTCTCATCATCCAGTCTCGATGCTGCGGAACGATCGCCCAACATCATCATTATCTTTGCTGACGATCAGGGGTATCAGGATCTGGGTTGTTATGGTTCGCCCAACATCAAGACGCCCAATATCGATGCGCTCGCCCAAGGCGGGATTCGGTTCACCAGCTTCTACTCCGCTTACAGTGTCTGCTCGGCATCACGAGCATCGCTTATGACCGGCTGCTACCAGCCGCGTATTTCCATGCCGGGCGTGCTCGGACCCAACTCGAAAGTCGGCCTGCATCCCGACGAAGTCACCATCGCCGAACTCTTGAAGTCCAAAGGGTACGCGACGCAGATGGTCGGCAAATGGCACCTGGGGGACAAGCCGCAGACGCTGCCCACCGCTCAAGGGTTCGACCATTACCTGGGCCTTCCCTACTCAAACGACATGGCCCGAAATAAGGACTGGGGGAACGAGGCACCGGACCTCGACAAGATATGGATGATGAAAAAGTGGGACATCTACAACAACAATCTCTACCGCGATGACAAGAGCATCGAGTCGCCCGTGAATCAGGTGACGTTGACCGACCGTTACACCGACACCGCGCTCAGCTTCATTCGCACGAACAAGGAGAAGCCGTTCTTCCTTTACTTCGCCCATGCGATGCCACACGTGCCGCTGTTCGTTTCGGATGAACGATACGATCCCGATCCGCGCAAGGCTTACAAACTCACGATCGAACACATCGACGCATCCGTGGGCCGGATCATGAAGACACTCGATGAACTGGCTCTGACTCAGGACACGCTGATTGTTTACACCTCCGACAACGGCCCATGGCTGAGCAAGAAGCATCATGGCGGCAGCGCCCTGCCGCTCCGCGCAGGCAAGACGACCACGTACGAAGGCGGCATGCGCGTGCCAGGCATCGTGCGCTGGCCGGTGCGGATTCCCAAGGGACAGACCTGCGATGAAGTGGTCGGTACGATTGACCTGTTACCCACAATCGCTGCGATCACCGGTGCTAAATTGCCCGAGCATCCGATCGACGGTCTAGATGTATCTGCGTTATTCGCTGATCCCAAGACTGAATCGCCGCATCGCAGGACGGGGTACTACTATTACAAGAATGGTCGCGTTGAAGCGGTGCGCCAGGGCAAGTGGAAGCTCAGGCCGGGCAACAACCCGGAGCTCTACGATCTGGACGCGGACATCAGCGAATCCAAAAATGTCGCCGACTCCAATCCGCAGGTCGTCACGTCGCTTAGCGAACTGGCACAGAAGTACGACGCAGAATTGAAGAAGAACACCAGGCCCATTTGGCGTGACAAATGAACCCATCAGTTTCCCGTTTCCCGTCCGCGTACCTGCTCCTGCTCTTGGGCAAACGACTGACGCGAACGCCTCACTGGCTGCTCACACCTTCGCGCAGCTGATAGCTCGTTCAAGTGCTTGGCTCAAGCGCATCGACACCATGTGAACCCGTACGAACTGAGGCCACAACCATGATCCCACGGATGTTATTTGCGATACTCGCTCTTTTGCCGTTGACAACACTGCGCGCAGCTGACGCACCCAAGCCCGTCAAGGTATTCATCCTCGCGGGCCAGTCGAACATGCAGGGCCAAGGTGTGGTGTCGATGGATCACGCCGATCACTACAACGGCGGCAAGGGCAACCTCGTCTGGTCGATGGAGCATTCGGCCAGCAAGGACAAGATGAAGCACCTACGGGATGCCGATGGTAAGTGGGCTGAACGCGATGATGTGACCATCTGGTACAAGCAGAACGACAAGGTGCGCCAAGGCAAGCTGACCATCGGTTACACCGGCTACGGCGGTTCGAGCCACATCGGTCCCGAGCTTCAGTTCGGTCACATCGTCGGCGATGCCTTCAAGGAACACGTCCTGCTGATCAAGACCGCATGGGGCGGCAAGAGTCTGCATGTGGACTTTCGGCCACCCAGTGCCGATGGCGACACCGGACCTTACTACACGCAGATGGTCGCCGAGGTGCGCGAGGCACTGGCATCACTGGGAGACCGTCCATACGAATTGGCTGGCTTCGTCTGGATGCAGGGCTGGAACGACATGATCAATAAGGAAGCTACCGCTGAGTACGCCGACAATCTTGTGCATCTGGCGAAGGACATTCGCGCTGAGTTCAAGTCGCCGAAGTTGCCGATGGTCATCGGCGAGTTGGGTAACGGCGGCCCGGCGAAGGCTGGCAGCGGCATGCAACTATTCCGCACCGAGCAGAAGCGTGGTGCTGAGCGAATCGACCGCGCTGTATTTGTCGAGACGCACACCTTCGCACGTGACAAAGACCTTTCGCCAAACCGTGGCCATGGACATCACTGGTTCGGCAACGCCGAGAGCTACTTTCTTGTTGGTGATGCGCTGGGAACGGCGACGGTGAAGCTGCTCAATGAGAGCAAGTGACGAAACAAGATCATTGGATGCGGTGATTGCTGGCGATCTTGGGCGTCGTCTCAAAGATGCCCGCGCCGATGATGATGCCGACGATGATGCAGACGCAGTCGAAGAGCGTGAGGCGCTGCTGCGGGGAGCCCGAGAACGATACAGGCTGGTTCATGGGCAACAGAATAGGTGGGACTGGCACAAAAGAGAGGGCACGGAAAGCTGAGCCATATATTATGTGCAGGATCACACGGAGCCACAATGTCGCGTGAACTAATTATCGCATGGGCCAAGCGCAACTGCCCCGACCTACGGGGCGTCACGCTGCTGCAATGGTGCCTGCCTGCCGCCATCCTGATGGTCGCAGTGTTGAGCCGCGCTGAATCTGCCGAGCCACCTGTCGCAACCGATGAACTGAAGGCCGCAGTCACCCAATCGCTGCCGCCGCTGACCAAGGGCGCGGCCGGTCACCGCGAAAACCGCAGCTGCTTTGCGTGCCACAATCAGGGCGTGCCGATCATGGCAATGGCTGTCGCCCGCGACCGTAGTCTCTCCATCGACGGTGACGAGTTGAAGGACCAGCTTCAGTTCATCGCCGATTTCCTGGGCGCGAATAAGGAAAGCTACCTTGAAGGCAAGGGCCAGGGCGGCCAAGCCGACACCGCCGGCTACGCGCTGGTCGCACTTGAGATGGGTGGATGGAAGCCTGACGACACGACCGCCGCCGTCGCTCACTATCTACTGCGCCGCAATGCCGACTTGGAACACTGGCGTGCCAATTCGCAGCGGCCGCCGTCGGAGGGCAGCCACTTCACGACCACGTATGTCGCGCTGCGGGGACTGACGAAATATCACACCGCCGCTCAGAAGGAACTGTTCGAGAAGCGGCGCGAGCAGGTTCGGCAATGGCTCGTGAAGACGCCCGCCAGAGACCATGAAGACCGAGTCTTCCGCCTGCTCGGTCTGGATCTGGCCAGCGCGGACAAGGACGAGATCACCGCTGCCGCCAAGGCGTTGATCGACAGGCAGCGAGACGACGGCGGCTGGGCCCAGCTCGACGCTGGCGAGCCGAAGTCCGCGACCGAATCCGATGCCTACGCCACGGGTACGGCGCTCGTGGCGCTGCACCAAACGGGCGGACTGGCGACAAACCACGATATCTACCAGCGAGGCCTACGGTATCTACTCAAGACGCAGCGCGACGATGGAACGTGGCATGTTGCCAGCCGCAGCAAACCGTTTCAGAAATACTTCGAGACCGGCTTCCCGCACGGCAAGGACCAGTTCATCTCCTCTGCCGCAACGGGCTGGGCGGCGACGGCGCTTGCACTGGCGATCGAGCGGTCCAAGAATGCCGCGACACGACCGGCCCAGTAGCCCACGCGATATCCCGTCACTTTACGAAAGTGCTTGCGCATGCGGCAGGCCGATAAAGATGAAGACAGTGGAACATTACGAACCGATCCCGCCGCGAGATAATTCCACTGCCGGGATTGGTCACGATGCGCTGGCACTGAGCATGTCCTTGAATGCCTCTCGCGGCTTTCGGTACGAGTCCGTTGTGCCGCGTGCCAGGGATGAGAGCAAGACATCATTGAGCTTGAAGCCGACTTCGTGCGGAGCCATTTCGCCGCCACTGAGCCACGACTTTGCAAAATTGATAAGTTCGTTCATCGAACCTGTCACCGAGCGATCCAAGGCCTTGCCAAAAGAGACGATCCCGCTGGCCGGGATGATGAAGTGGTGGTAGGCGAACGCTTGGCCATCGTCTTCCATGAACTCACGAATGGCACCCAGTGCACGAACGATGAACTTGCTGTCGTAGCTGATGCCTGTGCCGTAGAACACCGTTGAGTAGAGTGACTGAGTATTGCTCACGATGACGTATTGCGTTCGTTCGACATAGAAGAGATGAGCCGTCCAGTCAGCAAACGGATTGTCATCCAGTGGCATGGCTTTGGGGGAGCTTACCTTGATCCTGGCGCTGAGTTTCTGGGAAAGTCGAAGTATCATTCGTGTTTGACTCACGTGGCTATCGGCTTGACTGTATCCAGCGGATATCTCATCGTAAGTGTCGCACATCGAACTATCATCTGCACACGGGTGCGGTGCTGATTGATCTGACGTCAGGGTAGACTACGGCTTGCGAACATTTGTGATCGCCACGAATGATGTTGACACGACGGTTCTGGAGAGGCTTATGTTGCTCGAATCCAAAGATGCTCAACTGTTCTTCCGCCTGCATCGGGCGCTCATGTTTTTCGTGAACCAGCAACTACGCGTCGTTCCCGAACCAATCTCTACAGCCGAAGATTTTTCCGTCCAGCCGACGTCTGTCAGGCTCGCCGTCCGGGATGCGTTACTGGCGAATGTTAATCTGATTGAATCATTCGCATCCGAAAATCCGGCCCATCTGTCCAACGATGAACTCGATATCGTTCGCTCATGGCGGCACTTCATTCGCGGCAAGTTTTACATCTTCCGCGATCTCGCCAAGCACACCGTTTTTCTCACGACAGATCAGCCCCCCATCGCTTATGGCGTATTGGCGCTGACGCAGCCGTTCGAGGAACTCATAGGCCCGCACCTGCCGATCATGCTGGAGACGGTGCTGTTGCCAATGAAAGACAAGATTGTGTACGACGGCATCGTTGTCGCCTACCGCGTATCCTTTGGCGCTGGCATCCGCAGTTCCCTCAATGAGTCCTACAAAGAGGCAAAAGCGCGGCTGGGCATTGTGACCTCGCTGCCAGCGCCAGCCCCAATGGCACGCCCCGCGAAAGTACCATCGCGCAAGACCGTTGCCCCGTCGGCGACCAAAGAGAAGTCGGCCCAAACGCTAACGACGATTATCGAACTGATCGAACGGTTCTGCCGCGAACATTTGAACGAAGAGTATGCAGCGCTGTCCGTCGAACTGGCCCAAAAACTGGCACGGAAACGACCCTCACCGCTCATGTCAGGCAGCCCAAGCACATGGGCCAGCGGAATTGTCCGCACCATCGGCTGGGTGAACTTCCTGCATGACAAAAGCCAGGTGCCTTACATGCGACTGAGTGACATCGACGCGCGCTTGGATGTGAGTGAAAGCGCGGGGGCCGCTAAATCAAGCGCGATCCGGAAACTGCTCAATATCCATCAGCTCGATCCGAACTGGTGCCTTCCCAGCCGAAGGGATGACAACCCGTTGATATGGATGCTGGCGGTCAATGGAATCGTGATGGACATTCGCCATGCCCCCAGGCAAGTGCAGGAAATCGCATTCAACAAAGGTCTGATTCCATACATACCCGCAGATCGCGAATAAGGAGCGTAAACCGTGGCAAAGAAACCCGCGAAAAAGCAGCCGCTCGTCGGCCTATGGCACATCGTTTCCATGTCAGCTTGGGATAACGATTATCTGAACGAAGAAGTGCAGGCGTATTTCCAGTTCGATGATGCGGGGCTGGGTTCGTTCCAATTCGGCTACGTGCAAGGACGAATTGACTACCGCAAAGTGGTCCGCGATGGGAATCCAGCCGTGGAGTTTTCCTGGGAAGGTGGTGACGCCGCCGACGGCACACCGCTCACAGGGCGGGGCTGGGCCACCGTTGAGAACGACGAGCTGAAGGGCATGATTCATATCCATCTCGGCGACGACTCTGAGTTCGTAGCCAAACGTTGCTTGGACGATGACGAATAACAGACATGGCGGATTCTCGCACCATCTTGCACCTGGACATTTCATACGCTTAACTGGAGTCCGCCATTCCTCGACTATCGCAAACATCCGATCTACTTGATATTTGATCAAAGAGGATTGCGTATTCCAAATTTGCGATTTGGAACCTTACTCATTTGATCTCATGAATCGTGCCATACGCTTCACCTCGCATCGTTTCGCCTGCTACGGATTCGAGGTCGTATTTAAGTTTGAACTGCATCACGGGTTTGAGGTCGGGGATGATCAGCCGCAGCGTCTTTCCATCTGCGGAAAGCTTGGCGTCCTTGATGGTGACTGCATCATGCCCTTCCACCCCGGGCTTGTTCACGGAGTAGTCCTTGGAGCCGTAGTTGCCGGTGTATTGATAGTTCCACTGCTCAAGTGAGTAGCCTTCCGGATCCTCGGTCAGTTCGCGGTCCAGCGGTTGATCGAACGTCAGCACGATCGCGCCCTTCTCCGCTTTCCATGCGACCGGCAGCAGCAAGTTTTTGCCCGTGTATCGAATGCGCTGCAAACAGCCATCGTGGACTGCGTTGGTCTGCCAGCCGCGCATGCCCGTGACATAGAGCTGGCCATCGTGCGGGCTGAACCTGCCTCGCATGATGCCCGAGGAGCAGCGGATTTTCAGCGGCAGAAGCAAGCCTTGCGGCTGCGGGCCGGACTCATCGCGAAGCACGAGATGGGCAGTGCTCATGCCGAAGGAGAGGTTGAGGAGTTGCCCTTTGAGCGGGCCCCATTTATCGCTGGTGACCCACACCTGCCCGCCGGTGGAATTGTCGACATAGTGCGGAATGAACATCAGCGGCTGGTCGTAACCCAGCGGCCGATCCTGCGTGACACGAGGCCCGCCGAAGCCGAAGTATTTGCCGCTTTCGCCTGCCTTGATGAGACAGATCATCGAAGCAGGTGTCCACGTGCCTTCCTGCGGCGAAACCGTCACATCGCCTTGCGGCCCGACAGACATCGCGATCGGGTTGCGGAAGCCGGTGGCGAGGGTTTCGTGTTTCATGTCGCTGCCGGTGAAGCGATGCACACCTTTGGGATCGACGTAATAGAGATTGCCTTGCGCATCTGTTTCGAGACAGGCGGTGTAGTCGTGCCCCCCTGAAGTCGCGGTGGGAATCAGAGCGACGCTTTCGTACTCGTGCGCTGCGAAAGTCTTGCCGGATGATTTGAGTTTCACAATGCGGTCGCGACAAAGCACATGGATTTCATTATTGATCACCTTGAGTCCTAGCGGCTGATAAAGCCCGGTGGCAAAGCGACGCCATGTGATTTTGTCGAGTTTGTCATCGATACCTGATACGAGCCACACCTCACCATGCACGGTGCAGACCGCAGCCGTGCCATCATTGAGAAAATCAACACCACTGGTGAAGAAGAGCGAGTTGCTCGGATTCTCGAACGGCACGGTGATCGTATCAACCACATAAGGTCCGCTGTCCGCAGCACGATGGCCCTTCGTCATGACCGGCTTGGTTTCAAGCTGCGGGGCTTCGTACCAGATCACGCTCAGCTTCCCGGCAGCCGGCGAACTGGCGAGCAGCTTTTGATATGCCTCCTCTTTGGCATCGTGTGCTGCGATGGTGATTTTCGCGGTCACCGGAAGCTGGCCGGTGATCTTCATCGTCCACCAGCCTTGGTCCCTGGTGAGTTTGATGTCGCGCGAGCCGGTGAGTTCCTTCACATCAAGATCGCCCTCCGCAATGACGAGGCTCAGTTCGCTGCCTTGCGGGCGCGGGCCGAATTCGAAGGTGCGCACCATCATGCGGGCATCGGGGTTTGATTCAAGCGAGGGTGATTCGTACACCTGCACATCGCCGATGCGGTAGCTGAGAATGATCTGCCCGAGGCGGACGGTCAGGCCCTTGTACTGCACCTTGGCGTTGCCTTGCAGGTTGGTTTTCCAAGATGTGTTCTTCGGCGTGGCGAAATATTTTTTGCCATCCATCTCCGGCCAGCGGATCAGGCCGTATCGGGCGGGATTCATTTTGAGGAACCCGCCCAGCCAGCCGCCGCGTATGACGCAATCGGTGGAATCAAATGCCATCGCGCCTTCATTGAGATCGCCGACACGGATGGCAATGGCGCGCATCACATCGCCGCCTGGCGTTCGCATGGAGCAACCAAAGAACGGCCCAAGGTCGGTCCTGCTCCAGCGATCATCGACCCAGTCCGCCTCCTTCTGCCGCCAGGGCTGTGCATCCATCTCCGCCGCTTGCGGCTTAGCGTCAACCGCCGCCGCAGTCACAGCACGCGGAGCCAGCGCCGATTCAAAATCCCACAGCCCCACCGTCTGCTCCCCCTTCTTCGCCGGTGCACTGGGTATCGCCATGATCTCATGCACACCACTGCGGATGTGCACATCATCCACCGCACCATCGAGTCCGATGCTTCCTTCAACCAGCCGGCCAAACGCAAGCCCATCGCCAAGCGACTTGCCGCCGCGGCGGGTGATGATCTGATCCTTCACCAACTTGCCATCGACAAACAGCCGCACACGCTTGGCCTCATAGATCATCGCGAGATGATGCCATGTGCCATCGCAGATGTTGACATTCGATTTGATCTCGCCTTCCTGCGTGCCAGGCAGGTAGGCACTGATCGCGCCGGTGCCTGCGTAGGTGTAGATTTCCCAGTGCGTCGGCGATGCTTTCGTTTCGCTCGCCACGAGGATGTTGAAGCCGCCTTTGCCCGTGGCGCGCGCCCAGCACTCAACCGTGATCGGCGGCTCGATGTATTTCTGATTCCCATCCAACACCGCCCCGCTCACCAGCGATTTCCCAAACGCCTTGTCCAACGTCGCCGCTCGCGGCGTAGCGTCAATCACCGCCGCATCTCCCGTGCCCTCCTTCATCGTCCCCACATCCCCCACCACCTTCGGCTTCCACTGACTCCCA
>ENA-ORBV01002803-ORBV01002803.1-microbial-mat-metagenome-genome-assembly--contig:-NODE-2803-length-36225-cov-8.727979_pt1 | contig 36225 bp, 36 predicted proteins | sample MGYA00237777_ERZ505514 | MGnify/ENA primary metagenome ERZ505514 (study PRJEB26160, sample SAMN06269048) | microbial mat metagenome | isolation source: Oligotrophic lake microbial mat | place... | reverse complement strand
CCCCGTCGTTGGCAATCTCGGCTGCCTGGGCGTAGCGAAGCGGCATGGCCGGCGAGGCCCAGCCACCGGCGTCCTGCAGCGCGCGGATCGGCGTGCCGCTGCGGCTGGCCAGCGTCGCCCAATAGTGGCGCAGGTCGTGCGGGCTCAGCCCGACAATGCCGACCCGCGCGCCAAGGGTCTTCACGCGCTCGCGCACACCCTGGATGCTTATGCCTCCGGTGAGCGTGCCACCCTGGCGACTGCCGCGCAGGAGCTTGCCTGCCGCCGGGGCGTCGTGGGCGAGGTAGGCCTTTGCGGACGCCAGGCTGTCCATGCTCAGCCGGTGGGTCTGCGTGGTGTCCACCTTGCGCCGGTAGAAGGTCATGGTGCCGCGTTGGAGGTTGATCGCCGTCGCCGGCAGGTCACACACCTCGGAGACGCGCAGGCCGTGATCGAGCAGCAGGCAGAGCAGTAGCGTATCACGCCGCCCCTGGGGTGTCGCGGGCTGGTCGCGCTTGAGCTGGCGCGCCTGCACCCGTGTAATCGTCGTCGGCTGCGCCTTCTTCCGCCCGCGGCGCGTCGTCTCGCGCTGAGCGTCGAGGTTGCGGGCGCGCTTGCCGCTCGGGGCGCGCACCGCGCGCACGAGCTGGAGCTCGTCGGCGGCGACGGCGCCCGCCTGCGCGGCGAGCTCCACATAGCGCTTCACCGTGGCCAGACGGCGGCCCACGGTGGCAACGGCATAGCCTGCGTTGAGCTGCCAGCGCACGAAGCCGGCGACGAGTCCCCAGGTCACTCCGCGCCAGCACGCCGGGTCTTCCTCCCAGGCACACGCAGCGTTGGCCACCTTGGCCGAGGTCAGGTAGGTGGTCCAAGCGGCGAGGTCGGCGCGCTGCGCCCGTCGGCTCTGTGCCGCCAGCTCGCCGCGATAGGCGGCAAAGCTTCCACGTGCTGCCGCAGCTGACGCGGCGGCGCCAGCTACGGCGAGCGGCGCTGCATCACCGTGGACTAGGGACGCCGCAGCAGCATCCATGAAAACCTCTGTCTGGGCGACCTACGGAAACAAGCTAGTGATAACTCTACATTATCACTAGTGGTTTGTCCAGCGGACGAAACTGCGCCTGTGGCGGTCTCCAGACAACCGGTGCATGCGATCCTCGTCCGCTCTCACCGATCCCGTGCGGTCAGTCGATCAATGAGCGCTGCCTGATCCTGGAACTGCTGGCGTACAGCGCTGACACTCGATCAGGGGTCACCATACCAAAACGGGAATAGCGTACTAGTACTCCGTCCGAGCTATTCTGACAGGTTCAACGTTGGGTAGAGCTTCTTGAGCTTGATGCGGGCATCCGCCGTGGTGAAGCGCCAGTCAATGGTTGCCTTGGCGCGATTGCGCCGCTCCGTCCATGCGGCGGTCTCGTGACGAAGGGCGTCCTGGTCGGGAATCCGGCGGTCAAGACACTGGCGGCTGAGGACACTCAGCTCAATCTCGGCCATGTTGAGCCAACTGCCATGTTTGGGCGTGTAATGAAACTCCAAGCGATCCCAAATCCGTTTGGCCTCCTCCGGCGCGAACGCGGCATACAGCGCGGCGGGCGTGTGCGTGTTCAGATTGTCTTGGACCAGCACCACGCGTTCGGCCTCGGGAAAATGCACGTCGACCAAGTCCTGCATGCACTGCGCCCAGTCTTGCGTCGTGCGGCGGTCGGTGACCTTGACGTGGCGCCAGTTTTCCAACGGTGCGAAAAACATAAAGAGATTACTCACGCCATTCCGTTCATAGGTGCTTTCGTGGCAGGCGACGTGTCCGGACATGACGGGCAGCGGGTCAACGACTTCCCGATGCTGCGCCTTATTGCTTTCGTCAAAGCAGACGAGCGGGCGCTTCGGGTCACGCGGGCGCGCGTACACGTCCAGGACATCCTCCATCTGCGCGACGAAGGCCGCATTCGCTTTGGGGGGGATCTTCCATTCCTGCTTCAGCCACGGTTTGAGCTCGTTTTTTTTAGCGTCACGCGCACGGTATCCCGTGCGATGGAGTCCACAAGCTTGAGTTCCACGAGTCGGTCGGCCAAAAGTGCCAGCGTCCAGTGCTCCGCCCCATCCGGCGGTGGGCTACAGGCGATTGCCGCCAGTTGGGCTTCTTGGGCCCCGTCGAGTTTGCGGCGGGGGCGTCCCGTCGGCTTTTTGCGCTCCAGGGCGGTCGTCTGCCCCTGCGTCACCCAGAGGCGGCGCACCCGCTCGACCGTGGAGATGCTCACCTCCAGGGCCGCAGCAATCATCCGATCAGACCATCCCGGGCCGGTGGCAGCGGCGTCAGCCTTCAGGATGATACGGGCGTGGCCTTGGGTGGCGGCGGCGGTCGTACCGGTGCGCACCACTTGGTCGAGCGTGGTACGCTCCTCGGTGGTCAGGTGAATGCGATACTTCTTGTGCACGGGGCTCCTCCTGCGTGGTCGTCACGAACCGCTGCCGCCCAGGATAGCCGATCTGGCCGAACCCTTCAAGTAAGCTCGGACGGAGTACTAGATGATCCGCTGTTCGTGCTGATCGAGGGCGTGGCCGAATATGGCGAGGGTAGGCGCCCAAAGGCCCACGAAGATCCCGAAGCGCTCGGCGTGCGCCGCGTCGTCACCACGCCGCATGCTCCAGACCGCAATACTGAGCACGATCGACGCCAGCGATGCGCTGTAGACCATATTTGACGTGATGTTCAGGTTACGAATCTGCTCGATCATGGGCTGACTCCTTATGCCGGCTGAGACCGGCGGCTGATGTAAATGCCTGCAAACATGTAGCAGCATACCACAGGTATGCACGGTCTACGAATAGGAATTGAACAGCTTCTATGACTCGTTCGCAACGTGTTCTCGTGTTCTATACGAGCTGCATCACAGCTCTGGCGCAGTCGTAGGGCGGGCTAGCGTGGTACGAAGGCCGCTTAGTGCGTCAGCCAGAGGAAAGGCCGCGCGACGAACTCACGCACCCGGTTGAGGAAGCGCGCCGCCGGGCCGCCGTCCACCGCGCGGTGGTCAAACGTGAGGCTAAGCGCCATCATCCGGCGCACCGCAACGGTCTCGGCTTCCTCGTCGATAACAACGGGCCGCGCCTGGATGCGGCCAATGCCGAGGATCGCGCACTCGGGCAGGTTAACGACGGGTGTGAAGGCGTCGATCTGATACATGCCCAGGTTGCTCAGCGAAAAGGTGCCGCCGCGCAGATCGTTAGCGCGTACGGTGCCGGCACGCACCTCCTCAATCAGTCGGGCCGATTCAGCGGCTATCTGCCGCAGCGACTTGCTTCCGACATCCCGCACCACCGGCACCAGTAAGCCACGCTCGGCGTCCACGGCGATGCCAATGTGGGCTTCCGCATGCCGCACAATGCCGGCGTCGGTATACGAGGCGTTGAGTGCGGGGTGTTCGCCGAGCGCGACTGCGACGAGCTTCAGCATCAGGTCATTGTAGGTTGGCACGCGCAGCCCGCTTGCGCTCAGATCGCTGGCGATCTGCTTGCGCAGCCGCACCAGCTCGGTCGCATCAACATCGGTCGTGAGTGTCACAGGGACAACGGTGCGGGCGCTCTCGGCCAGGCGCGCCGCTGTGAGCTTGCGCACGTTGGTGAGCGGGGTCAAGGTTTCTGTGGCAGGCTTCGAGACTGCGCTCGCCGCCTGCACAACATCAGCCCGACCAATGCGTCGTCCGGGCGTCTCCGTCGCCAGCTGGCCGAGGTCAACGCCAAGATCCTCCGCGACGCGCCGGGCGAGCGGGGTCGCGCGCAATCGCACATCAGCAGGCACGGGCGCACGCCGGGTTGCGAACGCGCGCACGTCCCGCTCGATGATCCGGCCTGTTCGCCCGCTGCCAACTAGCTCCGCCCACGCCACTCCCAGCTCGCGCGCCACCCGCCGCGCGCGCGGGCTGACGGAAGCAGCTCGCTTCGTCGGTCGCTCGGCCTCGCTCGGTTGTCGCTGGTCAGTGAAGGCTTCCTGTGCGGGTTGCGCACCATTGGCCGCTGATTGCTGGTCGGTCGGCGGCTGATCGATCTCGAACGGCGCCAGCTCGCCCGGCTGGATGATATAACCCAGCAGCGCGCCGACCTGCAGTGTCGTGCCGGGGGCCGGAGCGTCGGGCGGGATGCGCAGGATGCCTTCGTCGAAGGCTTCGATCTCGTCTGCGGCTTTGTCGCCCTCGATTGCATAAAGCAGGTCGCCGGGCCGCACCTGCTCGCCATCACGCTTGAGCCACTGAAGAAAGACGCCTTGCTCCATTGTCCAGCCAAGGCGCGGCATAACTAGCTCAACTGCCATCGGGGTGCTTTCCACAGCTACAGAACGGGTTGCGAAGCGTTCGGGAAGGGGCCGCCCCTTCCAAGATTACTCGGCGAGCAGCTCGCGGATGGCCCGAGCGATCGCGGGCAGGCCAGGCACGACGGCGGCTTCAAGCGTCGGGCTATATGGCGTGGGCGTGTGGCTCCCGTTGAGCCGCCGCACCGGCGCATCGAGATCGTCGAAGGCCAGCTCCATCACCTGCGCGGCGATCTCGGCGCCGATCCCGCATGGGCCGAAGGTCTCGTCGACAATCAGCAGCCGCCCGGTCTTATGCACCGACGCGAGGATCGTCTGGATGTCGAGTGGCGCGATTGTGCGTGGGTCGATCACCTCGACCGAGATGCCCTCGGAGGCCAGCTGCTCGGCGACCTCCAGCGTCTTGCGCACCATTAACGCCAGCGCCACCACCGTTAGATCCGTGCCCGTGCGCGCGATCGCCGCCTGGCCGAATGGCAGGCAATATTCCTCGTCCGGCACAGGCCCCCTGGTGTTCATCAGCGACTTGTGCTCAAGGAACAGCACGGGGTCATCGCTACGAATGGCAGTTTTGAGCAGCCCCTTTGCATCGAAGGGCGTTGTTGGCACCACCACGCGCAGGCCGGGGATGTTGGCGAAGAGCGAGTAGTAGCTGCCCGAGTGGTGGGTTGCCGCCGAGCCGCCGATGCCGATACAGCCGCGTAAGACGATCGGCATGGTAAGGCGACCACTGCTCATATACTGGATTTTGGCGGTCTGGTTGAACAGCTCGCCGAGGGCGTCCAGAATAAAGTCAACGAACATGAAATCGACGACGGGGCGTGTGCCAGTCATCGCCGCGCCGGTACACAGCCCAACAAAGCCCCGCTCGCTGATCGGCGTATCGCACAGCCGAAGGGGGCCATACTTCTCATACAGGCCCAGGGTTGTGTTGAAGTTGCCACCGCGCACGCCGATCCCCTCGCCGACGACGAAGATGCGCGAGTCGCGGGCCATCTCTTCGTCAAGGCCCTCGCGGGCGGCGGCCGTGTACGTGAGCTCGCGCATCGCGCCTCCTAGCTGAACACATGATCGAGCGCGGTCGCTCCATCAGGATATGGGCTGTTTTTAGCGAACTCATACGCCTCGGCGACCTGGGCCTGAACTTCGGCGTCGATCGCCGCGAGGGCCTGCTCGTCGGCCAGATCCTGGGCGGTCAGCGTGGCATAGAGCTGCCGGATCGGGTCGCGGGCTTTCCAGCTTTCGATCTCCTCGACGCTGCGGTAGCTGCCGTCACGCATGCCTTCGGAGTGCGGACGGGTGCGGTAGGTCTTGCACTCGATCAGCGTCGGGCCGCCGCCGGAGCGTGCGCGGCGCACGGCTGCGCCGGCCACCTCGTAGACCGCCAGCACGTCGTTGCCATCCACAATCACGCCGGGTATGCCATAGCCAACCGCTCGGTCGGCGATGTCGGTGTTGCGGGAGGCGTAGGCGAAGGGCACCTCGGTGGCGTACATGTTGTTCTCGCAGACGAACACCGCTGGGAGATCCCAGATCGCCGCCAGATTCAACCCCTCGTGAAAGGCGCCATTGTTCGAGGCGCCATCGCCGAAGAAGGCCACGCCCACCTGGTCGAGGCCAAGCAGCTTGAAGCTGTAGCCGGCGCCGGCAGCCTGCAAAATACACGGGCCGACGATCCCGCTGGTGCCCATCATGCCAACCTCGGGGGCGAACAGGTGCATGCTGCCGCCACGCCCCTGCGAGCAGCCGGTTGCGCGGCCGAACAGCTCGGCGATCAGCGCGCGCGGCGTTACGCCTTTGGCCAGGGCGTGCCCGTGGCCGCGGTGCGTGCTAAAGACGGCGTCTGCCTGGCGTAGGTGGGCGCACACGCCGACCGCCACTGCCTCCTCGCCGACGTAGGTGTGGCAGGCGCCGTGGATCAGTCCGGCCTGGTGTCCCTTGGCGAGCTGCTCCTCGCAGCGACGGATCACCAGCATCTCGCGGTAGAGCGACAGCATGGCGGTTCGATCTAGCTGCGTTGCGGGTATGTCGATCATCCTTGATTCTTGCTCCTCTTTCGTACACAAGGCGAGCGCTGCGGCTACCCAAGCCCCGGCATGCCATAGTGCGAGCCGCCTGAGTTCTTCGCCAGGTTGCCGCCGTCCATCGGAATGATCGCGCCCGTGATCCAGCCCGCCGAGTCGGAGGCCAGAAAGGCCGCAAGGCCCTTAATGTCGTCCGGATGGCCGAAGCGCCCGCTCGGAATGCCGCGCAGAAACACATTGCGCAGCTCGGGGTCGGCGGCAATGCGCTCCTCCAGGCCGGGGTTCAGCACCTGGGCTGGCAGGATGGCGTTCACGCGCACGCCGCGGCTGCTCCACGCGGTGCTCAGCTCGCGCGTCAGCTGGACAACGGCGGCCATGCCCATGCCATAGGCAACCTGGCCGCGCCCCAGCGAGGTGACGCCGCCGATCGAGCCGATGTTAATGATGCTGCCGCGCCCCGCGCTCAGCATGCGCCGGCCAGCCTGCTGGCAGCAGTAGAAGCGCGTCACCACGAGCCCATGGAGCACATACTGCACCTCAGCCACCGTGGTTTCCTCGGCCGCCGACACGGTGCCGGGGCCGTACACGTTGCCCAGGATGTCGATCTGGCCGTACTCGCGGTCGAGCCGCTCGAACAGCGCGTCGATCTGGGCCAGGTCGGTGATGTCGCAGGTGACTGGGAGCGCCCGCCGGCCCAGCGCCGTAATCTCCGCTGCCGTGCGCTCAACCCCTTCGCTGTTGATATCGGCCAGCACCAGGTCGGCGCCGCACTCGGCCATAGCGAGCGACATGGCGCGGCCCATCCCGGCGGCCGCCCCAGAGATGAGCGCAACGCGGCCACTCAGATCGAAGAGTGAGGGTGTCATCAGTGCCATCTCCAAACGATGCAAACGCTCAAATGCCCCACGTAAAGTTTGAAAGAATCTCCGGCCCGCTCGCTGTTACCAGCACCATCTTCTCGGAGCGCGCGCCGAAGCTGCCGCCAGGCCCCTGATACACGCCCGGCTCGACGGCAAAGACCATGCCGGCCTCGATCGGGGTGTGGTCGTACTGCACCAGCCGGGGCAGCTCGTTGACGGAGGCGCCGATCTGGTGGCCGGCGTAGTGGGCCGACGTTAGGCCGTGGCGCTGAAAGGCCGCCTCCGCCGCTGCCCAGGCATCCGAGGCGCGCGCGCCCGGCTGCAGCGCCGCCATTGCGCTCTCGCAAGCGTCTTGCGAGGCGCGCGCGTAGCGCCGCTGCTCGGCGGTGGGGTCCACCCCGCCAACAATATGGGTGTTGGTGCAGTCCGACCAGTAGCCGTCAATGCGCTGGCTGATATCCATGAGTGCCGCATCGCCCGGCTCGGTGACGCGATCACGTGGCCCGCCTGGGTACTCGACCACACGCGTGCGCGGGCCGGTAACCAGCTCGCCGACGACCGGGATCGTGTGGCCGACAGCGCGGTACATGCGCGCCGTCAGCTCGGCCCAGATCGCGAACTCGTTGCGCCCGGCGTCGCGCACCAGCTCCGCCAGCGCAGCATGGCCGATGTCGCCAATCCTGGCCGCGCGCCGCAGCAGCCCGATCTCGCGCTCGGTCTTGAGCATGCGCGCCTGCTGGAGCGCCGGCCCGGCATCGACCAGCCGAAGCTGTGGAAACTCGGCCGCCAGCAGCGCGCCGATAGCGTGCGGCAGCGTGCGGAACTCGACCCCGAGCGTGGCCGCGCCGCGCCCAAGCCCGGCCTGCCGCAGCGCCTCGCCGACGCGCGCAAGGAACGACGCGCGCGAGTCGTTTGCCACAAAGCTATCGAACGTGTCGAACGCCAGCAGGTTGCCCAGATGCGACTGTTCGGTCGCCGCAGCCGTCGCCCCATCCGGTACGACAAGGCAGCCCGTGCCTGCCGCCCGGCCGCACAGCGCCAGTGGCACGCCGTAGGCGAACTCTGCGCCCGCGCCGAGCGGAACGGGAACCTCGAAGTGGCTGACATAGGTCACATTGGCGAGCGACGACAGGAGCGCGAAATCGCAGCCCGCCCGCGCGAGCGCCTCGTTCGCGCGGGTCAGCTCCTCGTTGGCGTGGCTCTCGCTCATAGCTGCTACCTTTCATTCGCGCGTCGGCTGGAGCGTCTCAGCACAATGATCAGCCGATCTGGTTGGCCGGGCAGCGCGGTCGCTCGCCGCGCAGCACACGCACCACTTCTTCGGCTGCGCGCACGCGTACGTCGCGGGCCGCGTCTTCCGAGTACCAGGCCGCGTGTGGCGTGATCAGGATGCGCGGATCGTGGAGCAGCGGGTGATCGGCGGGCGGCGGCTCGACCGAGAGCACATCAAGGGCAGCGCCGGCGATCTGGCCCGACTGCACCGCGCTCAAGAGCGCCTCCTCGTCGACCAGGCCGCCGCGCGCGGTATTGATCACAAAGGCGGTGGGCTTCATAAGCGCCAGCGCCTGCGCATCAATGAAGCGCATGTTGGCGTCGGTTAGGGGGACGTGCAGCGAAAGATAGTCCGACTCACGCAGCAGGGTCTCGCGGTCAACCGGGCGCGCGCCCGTGGCGGCGATCATTTGATCTTCCAGGAACGGGTCGTGGGCGATGATCTCGAGCCCGAGCGCGCGCGCTTTGGCCGCCACCGCCTGGCCGATGCGGCCAAAGCCGACCACGCCGAGGGTCTGGCCCCGCAGCCGTCGGCGCGGGCCAGCGGCCAGATGCGTCCACAATCCGGCGCGGGTCGACTCGACCTGCCAGGGGATGCTGCGTGCATGAGCCAGCAGCAGGCCGACCGCGTGCGAGGAAACCTCGTCGATCGAGTAGTCCGGCACATAGGCAACCCAGATACCCTGGGCTGTCGCGGCCGGAATGTCGATCGCGTCCAGTCCGGTGCCCGAGCGGCTAATAATGCGGCAACGCTCCAGCGTGGCGATCAGCTTGGCCGAGACGCGATGGATCGTCACCATGAGCGCATCAGCCTCGCGCAGGTGCGCGTGAGCGTCGGGCGCATCGAGGCTTGCGAGGTGAACCAGGTTGGCGTCGACAGCCTGGAGCAGCTCCCGCTCGATCTGCGAGTCGGCGGGGCTCCCATACACAGCGACCACAGTAGGTGACATGCTAGCTTCCTCTTCCAGACTACCCCTTGACGGCTCCGGCTGTGAGGCCGGCGACGATGTAGCGCTGCATAATAAGATAGAAGAACACCGGCAGGATGGAAAAGATCAGCCCAGCGGCCATATACTGCTCCACTGGCGTGAAGGCCGTGGCCTTCAGGGTATTCAGGCCGACCGACGCGGGCAGAAACTCGGCGCTGGAGATCATGATCACGGCGAACAGGAACTCATTCCAGGCCGAGAAGAAGGCCACCGTGGCCACCGCGACAAGCCCCGGCGCCGAGAGCGGCAGCACGATCGCCCAGAGCGCGCTCAGCTCGTTGCAGCCGTCCACTACCGCCGCATCGAGCACCTCCGACGGGATCGTGTCGAACACGCCCTTCAGGATCCAGATACAGATAGGCAGGGCGAAGGCGGCATTAACGAGCGAGAGCGCGGGCAGGCTGTCGAGCATATTCAGCCGGCGGTAGATGATGTACAGCGGGATGATGATCAGGATCTCGGGCAGCATCTGGGTGACCAGCAGAAACAGGCCGAACCAGGAGCGCCCGCGCCAGCGCAGGCGCGAGAGGGCGTAGGCGCCCGGCACCGCCAGCGCCGTACAGAGCAGCATGACCATCGTCGCGATCAGAAACGAGTTCCGCAGCCAGAGCGCGATCGGGTGGTTGGCGAAGAGGTTGGCAAACTCGTCGAAGGCGATCTCCTGCGGGAACAGCGGCGGCGGGAAGAGCATCGAGTACTTGCTCGGCTGCACCGTGCTGACCAGCATCCAGTAGATCGGAAAGACCGTCAGCAGCGAGACCGCGATCACCAAGGCGTAGAGCGCAACCCTGCCAAGCACCTGCCGCGCCCTCGGGCGTCGGTAAATCATCTGCGCGGGCGCAGGTGTGTTCGTCATATCAGGCGGTCTCCTGCGCTCGGCGAGACTGGAGCAAGATGAAGAAGAAGGCGATGACCAGGGAGACGACGAAGCCGGCCACCCCAAACGCCGCAGCGTACGAGTAGTCATAGAAGCGGAAGGCCGTGTTGAAGATCCGCATCACGATCGTCTCGGTGGCCCCCGACGGGCCACCGCCCGTCATCAGGTAGATGATGGTGAACTGCTTGAAGGAGAAGATCGAGGCCAGCACCACCAGCAGCTCAAGGGTGGTGCTGATGCTCGGCAGGGTGATATGCCAGAAGAGCTGAAACCGGTTGGCGCCGTCTACCTTGCCGGCATCGTAGATCTCCTGCGGCACCGCCTGCAAGGCGGACAGGATCACCAGGCTGTAGAACGGGAAGGCCTTCCACGATGCGATCAGCACCATCCAGCCCATGGCCAGCCAGGGCACCTGCAGCCACTGGGGGTTCGTCGTCACGCCGGGGATCCAGCGGACGAGCAGGTTGACCACGCCGAACTGCGGGCTGAGGATCCAGATGAAGATCATCACCACAGGCACCTCGGGGAAGGCCCAGGGCATCATCATCATCGCCCGCGCCACGCCGCGGCCGCGAAACGGCTGGTTGAAGAGCAGGGCCGTGAACAGGCCGGCGCTGATCGCGACGATGATCACCAGGGCGGTGAAGATCAGCGTGGTCTGCATCACCTTCCAGAAGTCCGGGTCGGTGAACATGCGCTGGTAGTTCGCCAGCCCAACCCAGGTCGGCGGCCTGTTGGCCGCCAGCTCGATCTGCTGGAAGCTGCCGACGAAGCCCAGGGCAATCGGGTAGATGATCAGCGCGAGCTCGTAAAGGATGATCGGGATCGCCAGGGCGTAGGGCAGCACGTGAAGGCGCCGACGGGCGCGCGGACGCGACTTCATCGGGTCGGCGCGTTCCACCTCGCCGCTGGGGTCGGCGCGTGAGCTCATCGTTCTCCTCAAGGGAGGGCCAAGGGGGGCTTGCCCCCCCTGAAACCCTCCATTCGCTAGCTGATGCGCGTGGCCAGAGCCTCGGCCTCGGTCTGGGCCTTGGCCATTGCCTCCTCGACCGACTTGCCGGCGTTGAGCACGTCGGCGAAGTTGGTGATCACGATCTGGCCGAACTCCTGGAAGTTGTAGACGAAGTCGCCCACAATGTCGAAGGGGGTCACGTACGAAACGCCATCGAACCCCGGCTTGAGCCACTTCAGCGTGTCCAGGTACTCCTGGCGTGCCGCCGATGGCTGGGCGAAGATCACATCCTCGCTGCCCTCGACCATGCGCCGGTAGTTGTCGGGCTTATACATGTAGGTCACGAACTCTAAAGCCGCGTCCTTGACGGGCGACGCCGCGTTGATCATCATCGGGTGGATGCGCGCGATCGACTTGTTGCTCGCCCAAGGGATGGGCGCGCTCGCGAGCAGCGGGTAGAGGTCCGGGAACCTCGGCTTGTAGCTGCCCACTGCCGCCGAGACCACCAACTGCTGGGCCACGGCGTTTGTGCCGAAGAGGTTGTCGGCCGTGGGGCCGTCGGCGCCCTGCGGCATCGCCGTGTCGTACAGCTCCTTGAACAGCGTCAGGCCCTTGATGATCGGCTCCGAGGTGAGCAGCGGGGTTGTGCCCTGGGCCCACAGACCGTCGTAGGGCATGCAGTAGGCCTGAAGCTTGAACCAGAAGTCCGAGGCCTCGCTCACCAGGTGGTTCGACCAGAAGCCGTACTTCTGGCCATCCCGGTTCGTCAGCGCCTTGCTGACCTGAACCAGCTCCTCCGGCGTCGTGGCTGGGGTGACCCCGGCGTCCGCGTACATCTTGCTGTTATAGATCAGGCCGAAGGCCACCGTCACCATGTCGAGGCCGTAGAGCTTGCCGTCCTTGCGCAGCGCGTCGTGGGCCGAGCTCAGGTCGGTGATGTTGTTGCGGGTGAGCACGTCGTCGAGCGGCGCGAGCAGGTTGGCCCGGATCAGGCGCGGCGCCAGCTCGGGCGTGGCCTGGAGGATGTCGCCGTCGAGCTTGCCGGCCTGGGCCGCCACGATCGTCTTGGTGGTGTAGGCCTCGAAGGGGGTGTTCTCGGCCTTGACCTCGATGTCCGCCTGCGATTCGTTGAACTCCTTGATGAAGGCGTTCCAGGTCTTCCCACGATTGCCCTCCTCGAACCACCACGAGAGGTAGCGCACCGTCTGCTTGGCGCCGGTGGACACGGCGGGCGCCGTGGTGCTGGCCGCCGCCGCTCCACTCGTTGCCGCCGGAGCTTCCCCCCCGCTGTTGGTCGCCGCCGGGGCGCCGCAGGCGGCCAGCACGGTGGTAGCCGCTGCCGCCCCGCCGAAGCGCAGGAAACTACGCCGTGTCAGTCGCGCCGGGTGGTCGTTCTGGTCCGCTGAGTCATTGCGAGGCATGTGGACTCTCCTATTTAGGCAGTGCGAAAAAAAACCGCGAACGGTGTAAGCCCTCTCAAGTGACGGCGACGCCGAGGCTTTCCGACAGGTTGTGCAACAGCTGCCACGCAGCTTCCGACATTGGGATGCCGTTCGCCGCACGCTCACGTCGCGCGATCTGCTCGGGCTCGCCCGGCAGCAACACGCTGCACGTCGCATCTCTGCTCGGCGATCCCTTCAGCGCTGCGCATGCAGCTTCCACCTGCTCCAGGTAGGTCTGGAGCGGCATAAACGCGTCGGGCCGAATTGCCATAACTAACACCCCGTTGCCACCTGCAAAATCGGGCAGAAACGCGGCCGAGGCGCCTGAAAGCAGCCCTGCCAGCAGCTCGACCATCACGCCCAGCCCATAGCCCTTGTGGCCACCCAGCGGCAGTAGCCCGCCGCCCGTGAAGAAGCTATCTGGATCAGTGGTGGCTTGTCCGCTGCGGTCGACGATCCAGCCCTCAGGCGTGGGCAGACCCTTTTCGACCAACACCCTCAGCTTGTTGCCAGCCACCACCGAGGTAGAGCCATCGAACAGCACTGGCGCATGCCCCGCCTGGCGTGGCACTGCAATCGCAATTGGGTTGGTCCCCAGCATGCGCTGCCGGCCGCCAAATGGCACCACGCCACTGCTCGAGTTACATGTCACGATCCCAATCAGCTGTTGCGCCGCGATGCGTTCCACATACTGTCCGACGCGCCCGATATGCTGACATCGCCGCACCACGGCAGCGGCAACCCCGAACTGCTGCGCACGCGCGATGGTCTGATCGGTGGCAAGAAACGCGGCGGGCGGCCCCCAGCCGCTGGCACCATCGACCGCCAGCGTCGCCAGCATGCCCGTCGCAGCCTCCACGCTCGCCCGCGCGGCAGGCTTGAGTCTGCCGGCACGGATCAGCTGTGCATACTCAGGCACCAGGCCAACCCCGTGCGAATCGTGACCGGCCAGATTTGCGCCCACCAGTGTGTCTGCGACCAGTTCGGCCAGATCATCCGGCGTCTCTAGCGCCACCAGTAGCCTGGCGACGTGCGTCTTGAGGAACGTAGCCGTAAATGTGGGCATCGTGTTCGTTATTGCGCCGCGCCGGCGCGCACCTTTGGTAGCACATCCTCAAGCACCATCCCGATCACATCGGGGTCGGGCAGCTCCGGGATGATCGTCATAAAGGCGGAGGCGCCCGCCGCCACAAACGCCTGCATCTGCTCCGTCACCTGCTCGGGCGTGCCAAGCAGCGCGTTCTCGCGGGTCCACGCGCCCGCGCCCTGCCGCAGCGCCTCGGCCTCGGTCCTGGCGACAATCAGCCGCCCCCACCACGTCAGCCGGATGCTTGCTGGGTCACGCCCGATCTGTTCACACGCGGCGTGCAGGGCGCGCACGCGGTCAGCGTAGCGCTCTGGCGTGATCTCGGTCATGTTCCACCAGTCGGCGTAACGCGCGGCAATACTCAGCAGGCGCTTGCCCGAGCCGCCGATCAGGATCGGCGGGGCAGGCTGCGGCTTTGGCTCCAGATACGCGTCCTGCACCCGGTAGTGCGCGCCCTCAAAGCTCACCGGGCCAGTCTGAGTCCACAGCCGGCGCATAATCTCCAGCGTATCTTCCAGCTGCGCGAGGCGCACCGGCGCGGGCGGAAACGGATAATCATACGCGCGGTATTCGTCCTCCTTCCATCCCGCTCCAATGCCCAGGATCAGCCGCCCTTCGCTGAGCACCTGCAGCGTAGCGGCCATCTTTGCCAGCAGGGCCGGGTTGCGGTAGCTGTGAGCCAGCACCATCGTGCCGAGCTTAAAATTTGGCCAGCGCGCAGCCATAAAGCTGAGCGTTGTCCACGCTTCCATGGTCGGCGTGTTGTCCCAGAAGAAGTGGTCGCTGATCCACAGGCTTGTGAAATCGCGCGCGAGCTGCGGGATGCTAATCTCCAACGTCTGCATCCAGTGCTGCATTTTTTCCGTTGAAGGCCGGGATGGCATGCCCAGGCCAAACTCTATAGTCAACGCTATCACCTCTTGTTAGCCACGTGCCGCCAGCGGAAAGCGCGGGGTAACTGTTGGGTTCACGATGTTCTCGGCGCGCGGCCAGCGCCCGCACAGCAGATCTTCGATATTCTCGATCGCCGTTGTTCGCATGTCTTCGGTCGCTTGCACCGACCCGGCCGCGACGTGTGGTGTCAGAATCACGTTCTCCAGGTCGGTGAGCTCGTGGAGCCGCGGCGGGATGCGCTCGGCGAACACATTGATCCGCTCGAAGGTATCGATTCCCGCGCCGCCCAGTCGCCCGTGCCGCAGGGCAGCGATCAGGGCCTGCTCGTCCACCAGCGCGCCGCGTGAGGTGTTGATCAGGCACGCGCCTGGCCGCATTCGGTCGAGGGCTGCTGCATCGATCATGTGATAGGTGGCTGCATTCAGTGGCAGATGCAGCGACACATACTCAGACTCACGCAGGACCGTATCCAGATCGGTCATGGTCACCCCAAGCGCGTCAGCCTCGTCGCTGGAAGCCTGTTTGTTGTTGCGTGTTGCCAGCACGCGCATCCCGAAGCCGCGCGCCCGTCGCGCCATATGCACGGCGCTGCGGCCAAAGCCCACCAGCCCGAGCGTGGACGCACTCACCCGCCGGTTGGTCCCAATGGCCCGTCTCGCCCGCGCGAGATCGCCTTCGGCCATAGCGCGCCCGGCAACCGTCAGCTTGCGCGCCAGGCTTAGTAGCATGGCCATGGCATGGTCGGCCTGCTCCTCCACGCAAAAGTATGGCGTGTTTGCGACCACGATGCCCAGCTCGGTGGCCCGGGCCACGTCGATTTTGTCGGTGCCTGCGCCCATGCGCGCGATCGCCCGGCAGCGCGGCATGGCCTCGATCACGCGGGCGGGCAGCCTGGTGCCGACAAGGGCGACAATATCTGCGCCCGCCACCAGCGGTATCAGCGCATCGGGATCTTCGCTCTCCACCACTGTGACCGGCAACCCGTGGGCGGCAAATGCGTCCAGCTCGGCCGCGCTGGCGAAGAACATCGGCGCGGTTAAGCGCACGATCAAGTATTGCGCGAACATGGCGGGCGTGTGCATTGTGCGTTGCGTGCTCATCCCTTTGTCGATCCTTTGGATGACAACGTACCCAGCTTGTTACCCAGCGCTCAGCAACATACCTTCGCCTACCTGCAGTGCCCGAACTGTGCCACCGCCGCCTAGCCGACGATAGGTCTCCACGAGTAATTGCGGGTCAAGGGTGGCTTGCTCGCCGCCGCTGAACTCCTTCCAGAGTATGTGGTGCATCGGCACCACCGTGCGCGCACCCAGCTGCCAGGCGAGCAAAGCGGCCTCGTGGGCGTTCATGTTGCCACCGACCCCGTTGATCACCAGCAGACACACGTCGATCGGGCGGGTTTTGTCGTATGCCAGCGCGCGCAGCCGCAGGTCGTACTCGGTGTCGCCGCTGTGGTACACGCGCAGGCCGCCGAAGTCGAGCAGCAGCCCGATCGCGTCTTCGGTCTCCCAGCCGGGCACACCGGCCACGTGCCGCGCCGCAACGGCGGTGATCGTAACGTCGCGGAAGCTATGGCTTTCGCCGACGTGCAGGCTGGAGGTGCGCTCGCGCGGCACGCCCCATCCGAGCAGCCGCGACACACACGAGGGCGGTCCCAGGAAGCGCGTCTGGCTGTGGCGCGCGACGATCGGCAGCCCCTCGGGATCGAGATGATCCTCGTGCCAGTGCGTCGCAATCAGCAGATCGGGCCGAGCCTCCTCGGCGGTGATCGGGGCCGGGAAAGCTCGCTCGACACCGAAAATCGTCGCCACGCAGTTTGAAAAGTACGGATCGACATAGATCTGCGTGCCGGCCGCAGTCTTGAAGACAAAGCCGGTGCCGCCAAGCCACCAGGCCATAGTCTGGCCGGGTAGCAGCTCGGTCGCCATCACTGTCTGCGCGAGCGACATACGCTACCCCTTCGAGCCGTCGTAGCGGTGCTGCTCGTCCGACACCTCGATATGCACATCCGGGCGGCGCAGCACCTCCTCGCGCAGGGCGGTGCCCAGGCCAGGCCGCTCCGGCAGCGTCAGCATGCCCTCCGCAATCGGGATGCGCTCGGTCATCACGTCGTTGTACCAGCCCTCGTAGTAGGCGCGCACCGTCTCCATGATCATGGCGTTGGGGATGTGCAGCATCAGGTGGGCGGCCGACCAGAGCGCCACCGGGCCGATGGTGTCGTGGCTGGTGATCGGCAGATAGTAGGTATCGGCCAGCGAGCAGATCTTGCGCGTCTCCGTGATCCCGCCGGTCCAGGCCATGTCCGGCATCACAATATCGGCGACGCGCTGCTCAACCACCTGGCGAAAGCCAAAGCGCGTGAACAGTCGCTCGCTGACACACAGCGGCACGGTTGTTTCGAGCTTGAGCCGTGCGTAGGACTCGAGGTTATCGGGGGGCATGATCTCTTCGAGCCAGAGCACGTCATAAGGCTCCAGCGCGCGGGCGATCTTGATCGACACGGGGAGGTTCCAGCGGGCGTGCCCCTCGATCGCGATCTCCATCTTGTCGCCCACCGCCTTGCGAATATCGGCGACAACTGCAAGGCCCTGCTGGAGGTTGGCGTTGCTCAGGTAATGGCCGACCGGACCGACAGCGCTCGCGCCGGCGCGGCTGCCGACTGGCCCGCCCAGCGAAACGCCGAACTGGTCGAAGGGCCAGATCTTCATCGCCGTGATGCCGCTCCGCAGCAACTCTTCCGCCAGCCGCCCGGCGCGGCCCTCGAACCAGGCGTGAAAATCCTGGTGCGGCCCGTGGCTAACGCACGTGTTGTAGGTGCGAATGCGGTCGCGGCTACGCCCGCCGAGCATATGGTAGATCGGGTGGCCGTCGTACTGGCCGAGCAGATCCCATAGCGCCACGTCCACGGCGCTGATAGCGCGTGTCTCGCTGCCGCCATAGCCGAAGAAGTTGACCGTCGAGAACATGTTGTGCCAGTGCTGCTCGATGTCAAAGGCACTACGGCCTAGCAGCAGCGTGGCGAACACATCGTGGATGACGGCGCTGACCGCGCGCGGGACATAGAATGTCTCGCCCAGGCCGATCAGCCCGCTGTCGGTGTGGATGCGTAGCCACATCGTATTGGGCTGCTCGTCAAACCAGATCGTCTCAAGCCGTGTGATTTTCATCTGAACCTCGTCGTTCAGCTAGCGGGGGCGCACAACAAGGTGCTGCCGTAAACAGTTTGTTGCAAACTGATTACTGTTAACAATGTTGGGATGCCGTGATACTACTTGAGGAAAGGGTACATGTCAAGCCCCAAAGTTCGCCTTGACAGGCGCCCAGTTATGGCCTATAGTCCCCAAGTATATTGTTAACAGTTTGCAATAACCATCCTTATGGCCTTAGAACTACAGGCAGGCGCACCAGGGCTGCCACTGACACCCGCCGTCAAGCGGAGCCTGGCCGACGACGTGGCAGATCGGCTGCGCGATGCCATTCTCCAAGGCAGCTTCAAACCGGGCGAGCCGCTGCGCGAAGAGCAGCTGGCCGTGATGCTCGATGTCAGCCGTGGCCCGGTGCGAGTGGCGCTGGTGCAGCTTGAGCGCGAGGGGCTGGTGCTTGTCCGCCGCCATCGCGGCGCCACGGTTGCGCGGCTTTCGCGCAGCGACCTCGACGAGGTGTACAGCCTGCGGCTGGCCCTGGAGGTGCTCGCCGTGAAGCGCGCCGTGCGCTACGCCACGGAAGAAGACTTCGCTGCGCTGGACGCGGTGATGGTCGCCTTCGACATGGTGCTTACCCGTGACCCCTCCGAGAAGGAGGTCGCCGAGCTCGATGTCCGCTTTCACGACCTGATCTACCGCGCCGCGCGTCACCAGCGCCTGTACGATAGCTGGGCAAACCTGCGCTCGCAGATCTATATCTTTTTGCTCTCGCGCAACGTCGCCAACGCCGACTTCCGCGATGTCACTGTCAATGCCCACGCCGATCTGCTCGCGGCGCTCCGCGCGCGTGATGAGGCCCGTATCACAACGCTGATCGAAGAGCATCTGCGCGGGGCCTACGACCGTGTGCTGGAAGGCTACACGCTGATCGAGCGCGCCGCCGTCGACAACGAGCCTTCGTCCCCCGCATTGATCTGAGCTTTGCGGGCTGCGCCCTCGACCTCAACAAACGTGCGTGGGTGGCGGCGCAGCCATTCCACGCGCTGCGCGGAGAACGCCAGTGGGCAGTGAGCGCTTTTTGATCACCGGTGCCCTGGGGTGCATCGGCTCCTGGGCGGTCAAGCGTTTGATCGAGGCGGATGTGCCGGTGTGGACTTACGACCTGCCGGGGAGCGACCATCGGCTGCGGCTGGTGCTGCGCGATGAGCAGCGGGCGCGGGTCACGCTTATCGCGGGCGACATCACCGATCAGGTCGCCTTCGAGCGAGCGGTAAAGGACAACGGCATCACGCACATTGTCCACCTGGCTGGCCTGCAAGTGCCATTCGTGCGCGCCGATCCAGTGCAGGGCGCGCGGGTCAACGTGGTCGGCACAACGATTGTGTTCGAGACAGTCCGGCGCCACGCCGAGCAGGTGCGCGGCCTGGCCTACGCCAGCTCGCTCGGCGTCTACGGCGCGCCCGAGCTTTACCCGCCCGGCCCGCTGGCGCACGACGCGCCGCTCCACCCGCCCACGCTCTATGGGGTGTTTAAGCAGGCCAACGAGGGCACCGCTCAGATCTACTGGAAAGAGCACGGCGTGCGCAGCGTTGGCCTGCGGCCCTACATTGTCTACGGGCCGGGGCGCGACCAGGGTATGACCTCGACGCCGACCAAGGCGATGCTCGCGGCGGCGGTCGGGCGCGCCTACCACATCTCCTACGGCGGTAAGGCCGTGTTTCAGCACGCCGCCGATGCGGCCGATCTGTTTATCCGCGCCGCCAGGGCAGCCGGCGACGGTGCTCCGATCTACACGATGGGCGGCAGCAATGTGTCGATGGATGCGATCGTCGCCGCGATCACAGCGGCGGCTCCAGACGCGGCCGGCACAATCACCTTCGAGCCGTTGCAGCTCCCAAACCCGGAGGCTGTTGATAGCCGGATGCTCGACGAAGCGCTTGGCGCGACCGCGTGGGTGCCGCTGGCCGAAGGCGTGCGACAAACGATCGAGCACTTCCGCGCCGCTGCCGCGGCAGGGCGCATGGATGTCGAGCGGGCGCTAGGCTAAGGTGCGCTGCGCGGGCCGACAGGTTTATCTGAGGAGCGACAGCCGACTATGCAGCTTGTTACGTTTGCGTACAATGGTGTGCGCCGCCTTGGCGCGCTAACCGCCCACGACGGCCAGGATGCGGTAATCGACCTCAACCGGGCGCTGCCGGAGCTGCCCAGCGATATGCTGGCGTTTCTCGCCGGGGGCGCTGCGAGCCATGCGCTCGCCACGCGGGCGATCGCTGATCCGCCCGCCGCTGCTGTGCTGCCGCGCAGCGCGGTGCAGCTCGTAGCGCCAGTACCGCGCCCTGGGAAAATCATCTGCATCGGGCTGAACTACCGCGATCACGCCGCTGAGTCGAACCAGCCGGTGCCTGAGTATCCGACCGTCTTCGCCAAATACGCGAGCTGCGTGATCGGCCCTGGCGAAGCGATCGTCATCCCGCGTGTGACCAACCAGGTGGACTACGAGGGCGAGCTGGCGGTCGTGATCGGTCGGCGCGCGCGCAATGTTGCCGAGGCGACGGCGCTGGACTATGTCGCGGGCTATGCGCCCTTCAACGACGTGAGCGCGCGCGACTACCAGATGCGTACGAGCCAGTGGACGATCGGGAAAACGTTCGATACGTTCGGTCCGCTTGGCCCAGCTCTGGTTACTGCCGACGAGGTCGGTGACCCGCACACCCTCGACCTGCGCGTGTCGATCGGCGGCGACGTGCTGCAGAGCTCGAACACGCGGCACCTGATCTTCACGATTCCGCAGCTGATCGCCTATCTCAGCGCGGTGATGACCCTCGATCCCGGCGATGTGATCGCCACTGGGACGCCGGCGGGTGTCGGCGCGGCGCGCAACCCCCAGCGCTGGCTGCGCCCTGGGGAAACGGTGTGCGTCGAGATCGAGCGCCTCGGCAGCCTGGAGAACCCAGTGGTGGCGGCGGGCAACTGATCTATTGTGAGCGGATCTTATGCAGACGCTCAACGGCGAAAAGGAGCAGCACATGCTTGTCTTAGTCGCACGTTTCTTCGGGAAGCCTGGGCAGGGGGATGCTATCGAGGCGGCGCTGAGGCAGATGGCAGCACAGATCGCCCTCTCTGAGCCGGGATGCCGGCTCTATCAGGCTAGTCGCTCGCAGGAGCATCCCGATCACTTTCTGCTGTACGAGCACTATGTTGACAACGCCGCACTGCTGACGCACCGTGAGACGCCGCACTTCAAGCAGCTTGTCGAGGGCACGATTGTGCCGTTGTTGGAGAAGCGCGAGCGCGAGTTGTACACGCTGGCAGTCGACTAACGGAAAAGCAGGACGACGGCGACACCACAGATAGTACGTTGACGAGCGGGTGTGTCCGCACAGTTTGGCCGAGTCGTAGAAGGTTGCCAGCCGCAGCCACAACAGCGCCCGTGGATAGCCAGGGGCGCTGCGGCGTGGGCGCGCCTGGCCGAGCGCGATGTCGCCGCCAACGGCTACGAGGGCTTCGCGCCGTAGCCGTGGTATGCTTAAAGAGCCCCGAGTCATCAACCTATAGCCGTGCATTGAAGCAAGGAGAGCACCGTGACCCAGCTGGTTGAGGCGCCCGACTCGGTCGGGATGAGCGCCGCGCGCCTCGAGCGCATCCGACCCGTGATGCAGTCCTACGTCGACACCAAGGGCTACGGCGGGATCAGCACCATGATCTCCCGGCGTGGCAGGGTCGTCTACGCCGACCAGGTGGGCTGGCAGGACCGCGAGGCCGGCACACCCATGGCCGAGAACACGATCTTCCGCATCTACTCGATGACCAAGCCGGTGATCTACACGGCCCTGATGACGCTCTACGAGGAGGGCCGCTTCCAGCTGATCGACCCGGTCGCCAAGTTCATCCCCGCCTTCGGTGCCACCAAGGTCCTCGGCCCCGACGGCAGCCTCTCCGACCAGAACCCCATGCGACCCATGCAGGTGCGCGACCTGATGACTCACTGCAGCGGCCTGAGCTACGACTTCCTCGAGGACTCCGCCGTGGGCGGGATGTACCGCGAGGCCCGCCTGATGAACGATGCCTCGCGTAGCCTCGAGAGCGTCATCGAGGAGCTGGTCCGCATCCCCCTGGCCTTCCAGCCGGGCACAATGTGGCACTATAGCCTCGGCACCGACGTGGCGGCTCACCTGATCCAGGTCCTCTCGGGCAAGCCCCTCGACGAGTTCATGCGCGAGCGGATGTTCGCGCCCTTGGGCATGGAGGACACCGACTTCCGCGTGCCCGAGGCCAAGCGCGCCCGCCTGGCGGCTATGTACGGCCACCCCGACCTGTTTGACCGCGACATGACCTTCAGCGCCCTGTTCGGCCACTTCCTGAGCGGCAACAGCGGGCGGCGCGACGTAGATGAGACCTACCCCGTCGACGCGCCCGGCGGCTTTCTGCGCGGCGGCATCGGCCTCTTCTCCACGGCCGCCGACTACACGCGCTTCGCCACCATGCTGCTCTCCGGCAAGGCCGAGGACGGCGCGCGCATCATCGGCCGCAAGACCCTGGAGCTGATGCACCAGAACCACCTGCCCCAGGCGCTCCTGCCCTACGGCCTGGCCGGCGTCCCCACCCCCGGCTACGGCTTCGGGCTGGGCTCCCGCGTCTGCTCGAACGTGGCCGAGGCGGCGGTCTCCACCTCGGTGGGCGAGTTCGGCTGGGCCGGCGCCGCCAAAACCTACTACTGGGTCGACCCCCAGGAGGAGCTGGTCGGCCTCTTCATGACCCAGCTCATGGTCGGCTTCGACCTGCCGGAAAACGACCTGCGCACCCTCGTCTACCAAGCGATCAAAGACTAGAGCGGGCGACGATGTACAAAAACCTTGGGTAAGCACTTCAGCCCTGTTGAGATTTCACACGTTCACTGCACAGAAGGCCCCTTCTGTGCAGTTGATCGGCCATCCTGGCCCCTTCGCCTGCCAAAAAGACCGTCAACGCTTGATGTCTTCTTCCGCCCCCCCTGTCTGTCCAACGTTATCAAGCGCGAGCACAGGCACAAATATCTGTCGCCGTCGAATCAACCCAAGCGACTTTTTAGAATATCGTTTCCCCTTGCCTTCAATGGCGATCCAACAGCGCCTTCACAAAATAGCAGCGAAGGTGGACGCCCTGTGGGCGCTGCAAGGCGAGACGGCGGCCGAGCTGGAGGCGCTGCTGCCGGCGGTGCTCGCCGGGCGTTTCGAGGCAGCCTGTGAAAGACATCAGTAGTGTATATTTTCATCTGACATATCATCTCAGCTAGCGTATACTGCGACCAGCATCCTCTAGAATCCCATGTATGCATACTACCTCTAGTTCACTCAAAATACCCATCGCCACCCTTAAGCGAAGTGAGCACTGCTGATGAGCACCGATGTCCTTGAAATGACCGCCGCCGAGGCTGGGCTAACCATTCAACGCCAGATCGACATTGCGCTACTTGAACTAGAGAGCCGTGGCGGCGAGGCTGTCATGCGCGACCTCTACTACGCAGTCGAGCGCTATATGGGTGGAGCAGTACTTTCTCAACAGGGCCGTGACACGTTGCGCAGCTTGATTAGCCGCGATGCAGTTGATCGTGGTCTCGTCCATCCATACAACGCAGCTATTGCACAGTGGCGCGTCACCGATACAGGCCGTGCTTATGTACAAACGATCCGCGAGGAGTTATCCAAATCTGGCGTCGCGCCTCTTCCGACAATCAGTGTCGAAACTCCCCCGGAGGGCCTAGACACCAGCTCATTTGATCTGGGCGATTACCCGATCGATAGCCTGCTCATTCGTTCCGACCAGCGCACGGTCTTCGATGTGATTCGGCGTATGGAGAAGGGCCAGTTCATCCTCGACCCTGACTTCCAGCGCGATTTTGTCTGGGACGAGGCCAAACAGAGTAGGCTGATCGAGTCCACCCTGATGCGCATCCCTCTACCTGTCTTCTATCTAGCAGAGAACGAAGAGGGCAAGGTAATTGTGGTCGATGGGCTCCAGCGGCTCTCCACGCTCCAGCGCTTCCTCCGCGACGAGCTGGCGCTGCGTGACCTCGGCAAGGAGAGCGGCGAGCCAAACGAGCGCCGCGAGAGCCATCAACTCAACGGCATGCGCTTCCGCGACCTGCCCCCCAAGCTGCAAAATAGGATCGAGGACACGCAGCTCATCCTGTACCTGATCGACGCCAAAGTGCCCGAGCGCGCTCGTCTCGATATCTTCGACCGGGTAAACAGCGGGGTGCCGCTCAGTCGCCAGCAGATGCGCAACAGCCTCTATGTCGGGCCAGCCACCCGCTGGCTCAAGGAGCGGGCACAGAGCGCTGTTTTCCTAGGGAATCGGAAATGCTTGTCCATCCCAGTTGTTGGTTCTGTGCGTGCTGCACGGCTTCCTGATGCGGTAGGGTTCTCGTGGCTGGAGCCAGAAGCGGGATGATTAAGCTGAGCCGATTCCCTTAGCAGGTTGTCGTCAATGCGAAACTAGATTTGATGAAGCGGTGTACTAAAGAGACAAGGGGTTATCTTATCTACAGAGACGCTTTACATCTATTAATTTGGGCTCTCCAGGATTTCCCGGAGTAAAACATTTGTGCGCCAGGGCGCATGGCTCCCTAATGCGGTAAGGCATTAGCAAGTCTACACGTACTCGTATCAGAACCGTGTAGAATACCGGAAAATCCTGGAGAGCCTTAATTTGCTGTCCAACCAGGCTGTGCAGCTGACTCCGCTGGCGCGGTTAGTGGGCTGGGCGCGATTTACCCGCCACACTGCTATGGCTTACGGACAACCCGGCAACCCGCAACCTTCAGACGTCTGTGGCGACCCGCGACTCCTGCCGCTCCACGGGTCAGCCGTGCGCAGTGTGCCTGGCACCTGCCTCTCCTCGCGGTCCTCCACCCTCCACACGCCTGCCAGCGGCGCAGCTGACCGCTGTCCGATGGACTGGGCGTAGCGGCGCAGGGCCAGCCCACGGAAGAAGATCCAGTACAGCAGCTTCAGGGGCGAGCGGATCGCAGGTGGCGCCGCCGGGTCGGTCAACGGTGTGCTCATGAGCCTCCTCCGCTAATGGCTCGCAAGAGATCGCGAAAGGTCTGGAGGTCGATCAGGCCGCTGACGAGCGCAAGCAGCGCTCCGCCGAGCACCAGAACGCCGAGCAGGATCACGACACCAAGTACCCGATTGCCCGCCTGATCGGCGCTATCGCCAAGCTTGCTGCCTGCGGACCCCAGGCCATCAACCCAGCGCCACCAGCTGCGGCGCACAGGCCGGGGGCTGCTGAGGGCCTGCACCGTATCGAACGCCGCCTGCACGTCGCGCCGCAGGGTCCGGTCGGCGGCCTCGCGCAGGCTGCCGTCTGCCTCGTGGATGGGGCCGGGGCGCTGCCCCTTCCAGCGGTAGAGCCGGTCGCCCGCCACCTGGAGCCGGTACGGGTGGTCGTCGCCAGCGTAGAGCCCAATGCGAACCTCGGCGTCGCTGAAGGGCCGGTCGTGCGGCTGGAGCAGGAGCGCCTCCGCGTCGGCTGCGTGGAGCGGGCCAAGCGTGTAGGTGCCACTTAGGCCGTTGAGGAAGTAGAGCGACAGCTGCTCGATCTCCGGGAGCGGCTGGCGCGTCGCCATCACCAGGGCGAGCTGGCGCTGCGTGTATAGGCTGCGCAGCCAGCCGCAGAAGAGCGGGTCGAACTGCGCCGGGCGCTCGACCAGCTCCTTGAACTCATCGAGCAAGAGCACCACCTGGAGCCCGGCGCTGGCGGCCCAGCCGATCACCCGCTCGGTTGTCTCCGCCGTGGGCGCTTCGCCGCGACTCAGCGCCGCGTCAAGCCGACGCAGGGCGTACTCATCGGCGGCACCGGCGGGCATCGACGGGAGCAGCCCGGCGAGCAGCGCTGCGTAGAACGCGCTCGGGTCGCGCAGGCGGTCCATGCTCAGGTAGATCGGTCGGTAGCGCCCGTAATCCGCCAGCAAGTCGGGGAGCTGCGCCTCCAGAAAGCGCAGCAGGCTGCTCTTGCCGATGCGGGCCTCGCCGACAATCGAGATGCTCTGCATGCTCTGGACGCTGCTCAGGATCGCGTCGATCTCGTAGGCGCGACCGAAAAACCGCTCGGGCGGCGCGACCGTTCCAGGCGTGAAGGGGCTGCCGCGCAGCGGGCGCGGTGGCGGCGGTGGAGGGGCCGGCAAGGTCACAGGCGTCACTACTGTCGGCTGCGCTTCGCCCTCGGAGTCCCACAGCTGGCCGTCGCGCAGGCGCAGCCAGAGCGCTGGCACCCACCACTCGTCCCCGTCGCGGAGCGTGGCACGCGCCAGCGCCACCGCGCGGTCGATCTGCCCGTCGCGGGCCAACTCCTCGAACAGCACCGGCAGGAAGCGGCGCGCGGCGTTTGTGGAGAGCCGCGCCTGCATCGCCAGCACGGCGCCAACGCCGGCCTGGGCGAGGCGCGGCCCAAGGGCGGCCAGGGTGCCCGCGCTGTGGCTCTGCCCGCCGCTCTGGCAGGCGATCAGCACCGCGAGCAGCGGCGGGTGGTCGCTCTGGGCGCTCACCTCGCACAGCTCCTCTGCGGGCACGCGCTCGGTGTTCCCCTGCTCATTCTCAAGCCAGAGCGTCGTTGTTGTGCCGTCGTGGGCGCCGTGGCAGATCAGGCAGAGGAGCGTCGGGCGCTCGCGGCGCAAGGCCGAGCGCAGCGCGGCCAGGGTTGCACGGGGCTCGGCGGCCTGCGCGTGGTCGCCGATGATCGTAGGCTGGATGTCGCCCAGGGCGTGGCGCGTGCGGCCCACCTCGCCCTCCACGTCGATCTCGCTGAGGCCGTACTGGTGTAGGTCGCGGGGGTTGGCGACGACGACGAGGGCGTGCAGCTCGGGGCGGGGGCCGCTGGAGATCGGTCGCGTGTCGGCGCTGTCGAGATAGCGCACAAGGCGCAGCTGCGCGTCGCAGGCGAGCGGCGCGGCGGTGCGCGGGTCGCGCAGCGTCTCCCAGCGCAGGCTCTGGAGCGTGGCGTCGCCCAGGCGCAGGCGCAGGCGCAGCGGGAGGTTGGCGCCGTGGGCGACGCCTCTCGCGGTGCGCCACGCGTCGCGGAGGGGGCCAGGGTCTGGGAACAGCTGCGCGGTGAGCGCCTGGCCGTAGGCCTCGGTGTCGAGCACCAGGAGCGCCGCAGGGTCAATGCTGGCCGGTGCATCCCTGGCGATGAGCGCATCAGCCTGGCTGCCCGGTTGAGAGAGGCGGGCGTCAACGAGGTAGGAGCCGCCGCCTGCGCGAATGAAAAGTTCGAGATCGACGACAGGCATCAGCTATTCCGGTAGGTGCGGGTGCTGCGCCAATCATAGAACAGTTTGCGCGTACTTGTAAAGCGTATGCGGTTGGCAGTTGGTGGTGCAGCCATCGCCCTGACCGCGTTTGCTCCAGCACCGGGGCGGCGTGATATTCCAGCCGCCCCGTGTCTCACGCTGCGCCTCAGTCGGGCCATGAGCTGATCAGCTGCCCCTGGGCGTTGTAGAGCGCACCGGGGTCAGGATCGCTATTGCTCCAGATGCTGCCATCTGGGCCAGGGAAGCGCTTCGTCTCGCCGGGGGCCAGCGGCCCGCCCACGGGATGCTGCTGATTGCCCTTGACGCTGCACATGATCCAGCCGTCGAGGCTGATCGGCTGGTCGCTCAGGTTCTGAAGCGTCACTATCTCGGCACGCTTATCAATCGCTACGATCTTCACCGGGAAGTTGGGGGCCGCCCCTGCATTCGGGTCTGCCTGGCAGTTGTTATAGCTTGGGGGTGGCGGCTGCGGTGCGGGCGGCTGGGTGGACGGCGGCGGCGGCAGCGGCGCGATGGGCTGCGGCTGCCCCTGGCGCGCGTTCAACACCTCGCGGCCAAGCAGCCCGAGCAGCACCGTGTTCGGCCCGAGCTCCGGGTGCAGCTCGAAGCGGCGGCGCTCGAAGTACTGGACGGTGTAGGGCCGGCCTTCCAGCTCGGCGGTGAACTCGCCTGTCACCGGGAACCCGAAGCGCTCCAGGCCGCCGTTCGCCCGCCAGTAGGCCGCGAGCGCGCCACAGATCTGGTGGCCGGTCTCCGGGAACGCGGTGCAGCCAGGGCCGGCAGGCGCTGCGGAGCCTTGCTGCCAGGGCGTGCCGAGCTGCTCCAGCCGCTCGACGCCGAGGCGCCCAGCAGTTACGCGGCCATCGGGCTGGATCTCCAGCCGGTCGCGCTCGAACCATTGCACCTGGAGCGGCATGCCCTCGACGGTTTCGGCGGTCTGGGCGGTGATCGGGAACCCAAAGACGGCGAGGCCGCCGCTGCGCTCCCAGGCGGCGCGGATCGGCCCGCTGATACACTGCCCGGTCTCTGGGAAGCAGCGCTGGTCGGGCTGGGCCATCGTAGGGGTGGCGAGGGGGACGAGGGCGAGGGTGAGCAGGGCAAACAGCAGGCGTCGCATGGTTCGCATCGGCATCCTTTCCGTCGCTGTGCGGTGGCTGGCACTAGTGCGCCGAGCATAGCACGGCAGGATGTGCAGAACCAAGCTACGTAGGTTGATCGGAAATAACAATCGAGTCAGGCGTACGTGGCAATAGGCCGGACATCGGTGTCATCTGTGGAGATCATGCCCAGCACGCTGACACAGCATCTGCCCTGGACTGATGCCGCCAGCATTGACAGAGTGGCGCTCAGGCTGTTAGAGTGGCAGGAGTATTGCTGATCTATCGCGCAGCGGGCGACAAAGGAGCGCACGGCCATGACGCAAACGACGCTTACCCTGGAGCTTTCCGAGGAGCTGGCGCGCGAGGCGGCGGCGGCGGGGCTGCTCACGCCGGAGGCTGTGACAAGGCTGCTGCAAAGCGAGATCGCGCGGCGGAAGCACCGGCAGCTCCGTGAGATGATGGACGCGCTCTCGGTCAGCGATGATCCGCCCCTCGCGAACGACGAGCTGAACGCAGAGATCGCGGCCGCGCGGGCAGAAAGGCGGGCAAGTCGTGCGGGTGGTGCTTGACACCAATACGGCTATCTCGGGGCTCCTTTGGAATGGCCCACCACGCGAGATTATCGACGCCGCTATTGCTGGCGAGATCGAGCTGATCAGCGCCGAACACTTGCTCGCTGAACTGCTAGACGTATTGAGCCGACCCAAGCTCGCACGACGTCTTTTGCTCCATAAGGTCACGCCGCCTGAGCTGCTCGCCGTGTATCGTCAGCTCGTTCGTGTTGTGCTTCCAGCCTCGCTCCCAGCGCCAGTCACGCGTGACCTTGATGACGATGTTGTGCTCGCGTGCGCGCTCGCGGCCAAGGCTGAGGCGATCGTGTCAGGCGACGACGATCTGCTCTCCCTTGGAAGCTACGCGAACATACCGATCCTCCGCGCCGCTGCGTTTCTCATACGCTTGCGCCTCCCGCCGCCGTGATCAGCGCCAATGCCATGTGACACGCGCTGGGATGATGCCGCCAGCATTGACAGCGGGGCGCTCAGGCTGTTAGAGTGGCCTATGTGTATGCTAATCATCGCGCAACGGGCGACAAAGGAGCGCACGGCCATGACGCAAACGACGCTTACCCTGGAGCTTTCCGACGAGCTGGCGCGCGAGGCGGCGGCGGCGGGGCTGCTCACGCCGGAGGCTGTGACAAGGCTGCTGCAAAGCGAGATCGCGCGGCGACGGCGACCCTCCACGCTTAGCCGGGCAAGAGGGCTGCTGTCTAGTCAGGGTGCGCCGCCCTTAGATGAAGAAGTTGCCCGCTGGCTGGAGGAGCGCCGAGCGGAGCGCTACGGCTAATGCGAGCACTCATCGACACGAACATCATCCTTGCAGGCCTAGACGCCATTGTGACGCGTAACCCTGCCGACTTCGCCGGAGCGCCGCTGCCCGTGCTTTCGCCGGCGGAGCTGCTCGCGCGGCTCAGCCTCCCGCCGAAGCCGTGATCAGCGTGGACGCCCTGCACGGCCCGCGCTACGCCCACTGCGCCAGCACCACGCGGAAGCGCCCCTGCATCGCAAACAGCGTGTCGGGATCGGGGCACCCGCTGGCGAGCCACTGCTCCAGGCGCGCCACCGCTGCGGCATGGAGCTCGTCTGGCCGCGCCCAGTCGGAGCTGTAGATGCGGTCGCGGAAGCCCTGCGCCACCATGCGCGCCGATAACGGCAGGCGCTCGTAGGCTGTCAGGTCTAGCTCCTGAACGGACGCCCCCAGCGCCTCCAGCTCGGCGCGCACCGCCGGGTCTTGGGGCCTGATACCCGGCTGGCCCGCCCGCTCCGGGTGGCCGAGCTCCGCCAGGATCGCGCGCCACGCCCGCTGCGCCTGCACCGGCGGGGGCGGCTCGTCTGCCCCAGGCGGCTGGTCGTCTGGCCCGATCTCCCCGGCGAGCAGCAGCTGGCCGCCTGGAGACCGCAGCACACGCTGGGCCTCGCGCACGGTCGCTCGCCAGTCGGCCACGAGGTGCAGTATGTGGACCCCCAGCACCACATCGAAGCGCGCGTCGGCGAACGGCAGCCTGGTGACGTCGCCCTCGACCAGTGGTGGGAGGCTGCCGCGTGGGGGCAGCTTGGCGCGCAGCACATCAAGCATAGGCCGGGAAAGATCGACGCCTGCGTAGCGGTAGCCAGCGGCGAGAAACGGCAGGGCGATCCGGCCGGTGCCGACCCCGATCTCAAGAAAACGGGTCGCGGACGTCGCCTCCGTCTGGGCGACGATGGCGTCGCGGATGCGCTCGGGGCTGCCCGGCGCATAGCCGCGGGTGGCGTCGTAGTAGGTTGCGGCGCGGTCGAAGCGGACACTCTGCATTGGTAGCCTCTCAATCCGCATTGGGCGGATTATCCGAGCAGTTTATCCGCAGATGCCACCGATTTCCGCGCGATGAAGGCCGCATGCAATCAGGCCGCAACGATCTCGATCTGGCGCTCGAAGGCCTTTTTGAACAGGCCAGCGTGGCGGCCGGCCTCCCAGATCTCCACGTCGGCGTTGCCGCTGGCGGTGACAACGACGCGCACAGGATCGCCGATCTCCACGCGCACGGCGCGCACCACCTGGCTCTTGCTGCGCTCCAGGTACTCGGCGAGGCGCAGCAGGGCGCTGAGGCGGGCGACGCGCGGGCCGTCGTCGGCGGCGAGCACCACCTGAAACGGCGCGAGGTCGGCCTGGCCCTTGCGATGGTTGCGCACCAGGGCGCCGAGGATGACGATCTCGCGGTGGCTGAAGCCGAGCAGGGCCGCATTATGGACCAGATACTCGCCGTGCTTGTGGTGATCGTAGTAGCCGACGATCACGCCGATGTCGTGGAGCGTGGCGGCGTAGCCAAGTAGCTCGCGCTCCCACGCGCCGTAGCCGTGCAGCGGCACGAGCTGGTCGTAGAGGCTGCTGGCGATGTCGGCGACGGCCTGGCAGTGCGCCGGCTCGTAGTCGCTAAGACGGGCGAGGTTGAGCACGCTGAAGGCGCGCGGGTCATCGAACAGCGGCGGGTCGGCGTCTGCGAGGAAGTGCGCGTAGAAGAGACCCTCGCGCACGCCCTGGCCGCTCACGCGCAGCTCGGTGAAGCCGCCCTTGTCCAGTAACTCCTCGATGATCACGGCGCCAGCCAGAGTGACGTCGGCGCGATCAGACTTGAGGCCTGGCAGCTGCTCGCGCTCGCGGCGTGGCTTAGTCACAAGCTGCTCGGTGAGGGCGGCGAGGGCCGTGCGTGTGAGCGTATAGCCGTGGACGCGGTCGAGCGGGTACGCGCGCTGCTTCTGATCCATGCGGGCCAGGGTGCGCACGGTGCCGCCCATGCCGGCGAGGGTGAGGCCACCGCTGGACTGGAACCAGGTAAGATCGGCGAAGGCCATGTTGGCGGCGGCGCGCAGGCTGTGCAGCTCGTCCTTGCCGATCGGGTCAGACTTGACAAAGCGCTCGGTGAAGCGCAGCACGCCGGCCTGGACGGAGAAGCGCTCGACGAGGCGGCGATCACGGACGGCTTCAACCTGGGTGGAGCCGCCACCCGTATCGAAGACAAAGCCGTCGCGCAGGTTGAGCGCGTTGGCGGCGCCGAGGTAACCGTAGTACGCCTCGTCCTGGGCGCTGATGATCTGAAGGTCGAGCGTGGTGGCGGCGCGCAGAGCCGACCAGAAATCTGCCTGATTGCTGGCCTCGCGGATGGCGCTGGTGCCCACGGCGACAATCTGCTCGACGCCGGTGCCGTGGCAGAAGTGCTCGAACATACGCAGGGCCTCGACGGCGCGGCGGATGGGCGCAGGGCGCAGGGTACGGGTGGCGCCGACGCCCTCGGCGAGGCGCACGACCTCGCTCACCTCGTCGACGAGGCGAAAGCAGAGGCCGGGCATGTAGGCCATAACGATCAGGCGCGTGGTGTTGGAGCCGAGGTCGATAATGCCAAGCTTATGCATGAGGGGTGCTGAGGGAGAATCATCCGCAGATTACGCAGATTACGCAGATATCCGGCTGCGGAACCGCATCTGCGCAATCTGCGCAATCTGCGGATGAATGATGTGCTAGGGTCGTAGCGTCTCGGCGATAGCGGCGACCACGAGCTCAAGATCGTCGTAGGAGATAACGAGCGGCGGCAGGAGGCGGAGCACGTTGGGGCCGGCGGGGAGGGCGAGCACGCCGCGCTCTAGCAGGGCCTGGAGTGTGGGCTGAACACGGGCTTTCAGCTCGATGCCAACGAGCAAACCGAGGCCGCGCACCTCGCGGACAGCGGGGAGACGCAGCTCGCGCAGGCGCCCCACGAGCCACGCGCCCTTCTCGGCGGCCTGGCGGGGTAGCTGCTCGTCCTGGTAGGCCTGGAGGGCGGCGGTGGCGGCGGCGCAGAGCAGCGGGTTGCCGCCGAAGGTGCTGCCGTGGGCGCCGCCGGGCAGGGGGCCGTGGCGCTCGTGGATGGCGACGGCGCCCATGGGCAGGCCGGCAGCGATGCTCTTGGCGAGGATCAGCAGGTCGGGCTGCACACCGCTGTGCTCGATGGCGAACAGGCGGCCGGTGCGGCCAAAGCCAGTCTGCACCTCGTCGACCAGGAGCAGGGCGCCGCGCTCGTCGCAGATCCGGCGGGCGGCCGCGAGGTAGCCGGGGGGCGCGGGGCGCACGCCGCCCTCGCCCTGGACGGGCTCCAGCAGCAGGGCAGCGGTGGTAGAGCCGACAGCCTCGGCGAGCTCCTCGGGGTCGCCGTAAGGGACGTGGGCAAACTCGGGCACGAGCGGCGCGAAGGGCTCGCGGTACTTCGGCTCCCAGGTGGCGCTGAGGGCGCCCATGGTGCGACCGTGGAAGCCGCGCATGGCGGCCACGACGCGGGGGCGGCCGGTGAGCAGGCGGGCAAATTTGAGGGCGGCCTCGACGGCCTCGGCGCCGGAGTTGCAGAGGAAGATGCGGGCGGGGAAGGGCAGCGCGGCGGTGAGAGCCTGAAGATACGCGGCCCGCTGGTCGTTATGAAAAATCTCGGGGCAGCTGAGCAGCGTGGCAGCCTGGGCCTGCACGGCGGCGACGACGGCGGGGTGGCAGTGGCCGAGGTTGGCGGCGCCCTGGCCGCCGACACAGTCGATGTAGCTGCGGCCGTCGGCGTCGTAGAGGCGGGCGCCCTCGCCGCGCACGATGGCGAGCGGGCGCTTCGGGTAGAGCCCCGAGCTGTGGCGCTGCTCCTCGGCGATGATCTGCGCACTCGACATGAAGTTCCCCTCGGTGATGTGGGCAGAGTATACCATGGCCGACGACCCTCACCCCCAGCCCCTCTCCCTGAACGGGAGAGGGGAGTCCATTCCCTTTTAGGGAGAGGCGAGCGTCTGCATCAGGACGGGATCGGCCCCCCCTCTCCCGTTCAGGGAGAGGGGGTTGGGGGGTGAGGGCCCAAGACTCTACCCGCTGAGATGAAAGGTCGGCGGGGCGGCGCCGCCACCGGCGCTGACGTTGAGCAGCGGCGTGGATGCGATGCGCGTGAGGCAGCCCGCCGCCTCTACGGTTGGGGCGACCCCGAACACGCACGGGTCGCTATCGACGAAGCGCGGCGTGAAGCGCAGCCCCTCTGCCTCGCTCCAGGTTGGGTACAGCTCCTCGGGCACGGGCACGCGCTCCTGCACCACCCAAGGGCTGGCCTGGGCGTGCGCTAGGGCCGCCTGCCACTCCGGCTCGCTCACAGTCCAGCCAAGGATCACACCGCTGCCGCCGTACTCGTCGTTGGGCTTGAGCACAAGGCGCTCGCGGTTGCGCGCGGCGAACGTGAGCAGATCCAGCTGCTCGCCCTGGTAGCTTGTCTCACCCGCGCGCACGATGCGCGTCCAGGGCACGTGGGCGCGCACTGCCGCCCGCTCGGCATCGTCCAGCAAGGGCCAGCCTGGCCCGGCCTCGTCGCTGAGCAGGGCCATGATCAGCTTGGTGTGAACGGGCTTGCTACGAAACGGGTTCACCACGCAGACGCGCCCGTCCGCGTAGGCCTGCACCAGCGGGTGGCTCAGGTCGTAGCGGGCCAGAAACTCGTGCTGGAGCACGCGCCGGTAGACCATGCCCACGGCGGTGCGCCGCCCCGCCTGCTCCACGTAGAGCTCGGCCCCGTCGTAGCGCAGTTCGTCGGGGTCGGCGATGATGGTGGGCGTGCCGGCCGCGCTGAACTGATCGCGCAGAAAGACGAACTCCGGCATCGTCACGGCCTCGCGGAAATCCACGATGGCGAGGGTGGGGACGCCGCGCCCGCCCCATTCCGCCCAGGTGTCCCGGAGAGTCTGGTGCAGGCGGCGCCAGAGCGTGAAGGGCCGCGACGGGTGGGCGCGCGTGAAGGCCTGCATCACCGGTAGGGCCGCGAAGTCCTCCGCAAGCGCATCCTCGTAGGCGATCCCGGCCGGCGACTCGAGGTTCGACTCGACAAACCAGCACCAGGCGCCATCGGGCGCAAGAAAGCCGTCGAGGCGGCCAAAAATCGCGGCGCCAGGGTAGCCGGGGTCGATCTCGAGCAGCGTGCGCTCGCTGGGCGTGAGCGCATAGGGCGCCAGCAGCAGCTCGTCGTGGAGGGCGGCCGCGCCGACGCGCTGGATGGCGCCACCCACCGCCCGCGCGGCGGTTTTGAGCAGCAGATACTGGGCTGGCACAACGAAGCGCGGGCGCAGCACCTCGCAGACCAGACGGTCGCGCGCTTTGCCCACGAGCATACCGCGGGCCCGGATCGCGGCGTCAAGCTGGGTGAACGTCTCGCGGGCCGTATCGGCGTCGAGCAGGGCGTGGTAGTCGGTGATGGCGCTGTGCAGATCCATAAGTAGGGTACAGGGTACAGGGTACAGGGAGCCGAGCTGATTGCTACTATTATACGGGAACCTGCCCGTTTGTCCGGGTCGGCCCTGGCCGGCTCACCGATAGCGCCCGCCCAGCGCTGGGGCGTATACTGCGAGCAGGTTTCAGCGAGCGCAAGGAGCATGTTATGAGCGAGACGATCAACGCGGCCGAGCTGCTCGGCGCGATCTCCAACCAGATGGCCGACGCAGTAGCGCGGGCCGGCGCTGCACTGGTGCAGGTGCGCGGACGCGCCCGTGGCCCCGCCAGCGGCATTGTCTACAGCGATAACACCGTCATCACCGCCGACCACGTGCTGGAGCGCGACGACGACCTGAGCGTGGTGGCGCCCGACGGGCGCGAGCTGCCCGCCCAGCTTGTGGGCCGCGACGCCGCGAGCGACCTGGCCCTGCTGCGCGTGCCCGACCTGGGCGTGGCGGCGGCCAGCTTTGTGGAGGCGCCCGCCCGCGTCGGCCAGATCATCCTGGCGGTCGGGCGGCCCGGCGCCGAGCCCATGGCCTCGCTCGGGATCGTCAGCGCGGTGGGCGGGCCGCTGCGCAGCCGGCGCGGCGCCGTGCTCGAGCAGTTCATCCAGACCGACGCCATCCCCTACCCTGGCTTCTCCGGCGGCGCCCTGATCGACGCCAACGGCGCGGTGGTGGGCGTGCTCACCACCGGCCTCGCGGGCGGCGTGGCCCTGGGCGTGCCTGCGGCGCTGGCCCGCCGCATCGTGGATGCGCTCGCCACCGGCGGCAGCGTGAAGCGCGGCTTCCTCGGCATCAGCAGCCAGCCCGTGGAGATCCCGGCGGCCCAGCGCGCGGGGCTCGCGCAGGAGCGCGGCCTGCTGGTGGTGCGCGTGGAGCCCGGCAGCCCCGCCGAGCAGGGCGGCCTGATGCTTGGCGATGTGCTCACCGCCTTCGACGGCACCACCCTGAGCGACACCGACGAGCTCCAGGCGCTGCTTGGCGGCGAGCGCGTGGGCAAGGCCGTGCCTATGCAGCTGCTGCGCGGCGGTACGATCACCACGCTTGAGGTGACGGTGGGGCAGCGCAGTTGATCTGCAATAGCCGATAGCCGATAGCCGACAGCCGATAGCCGATAGTACTACAGTGGTAGTTGTCTTCGTGCCGCTCTTGGCGGGGGTTTGAGGGCTCAAAACCTACTGTCGAAGTAGAGTTTTCCTTGCTGTTGAACGGGCTTTGAGCGCTCCGGC
>ENA-ORBV01002802-ORBV01002802.1-microbial-mat-metagenome-genome-assembly--contig:-NODE-2802-length-36225-cov-17.210219_pt1 | contig 36225 bp, 47 predicted proteins | sample MGYA00237777_ERZ505514 | MGnify/ENA primary metagenome ERZ505514 (study PRJEB26160, sample SAMN06269048) | microbial mat metagenome | isolation source: Oligotrophic lake microbial mat | place... | reverse complement strand
GTCGCCCTCGCGACAGGCGATCACGGCACCCCCCTACGCGACGCTGCGCAGGACGCCATCGCGGAGTCGACGGACACGGGCGAAATCGTCACGCTGCGCTACTCCGATGAGGCGTACGGTGTGCTGAGAGGCAGCTGCGAGGATTGGCGCGCTACGCCGGCATTTGAGGACCTGCACTATTACGGAGGGAACCTGGAGAGGCCCTGGCACGTCGTGCTCAAGCACGAGTTCCGCGAAATGAGCAGCCTTGAAGGCGAACCGCCGTTTGACCAGGCTCCGCTCTCGCGGGAAGCGAAGCTCGGCGCTGCTCGCGAAACGCTTCAGCTGGCGGCGAGCACGCTGCGCAAGCTGGGCACGACCGGTGGACACTGCCCTGAGCTCGTGAATGCCGCTGCGGAGGTCGAGTCGATTTTCGACTGGCTGTATTTGCCTAAGCAAGGAGGTCAGTATGAGTGAAGAGCTTTTGGGGACGCGCCGGTACACTGTCAGCTACACAGGGGGGGAGTGGGCCCTAATCGTCCGCGCCGCCTCCCTTCAGGGCAAAGACCCCTTTAGTTGGCTCCGGCAAGCTAGCGTCCGCGCGGCCAAGGCTAATCTCACGAAGGCTGGGCGTCACTCAGCGCCACTTACACGGAGGTCAGCATGACGAATTTATCATCAGAGCTTTTGCAGGGCGTAGGGGCTTGTGAGGCCGGGTTGGAATCGCTGCTTCAGGCATCCGTAGACATCAACGAGCGGAAAGCGCTCCCGGTCAAGCTCGTCGACCTAGCGTCAATCTACTGGAGCGCCTGGCATGCGTCAGCCGACACTGACGTTGGTGCTGCGTTTGAAACCACCATTGCGGCCGTCTCTCGCATCAGCGGAGGCAGCTCGGTCAACGTCGCTGTCTGTGTTGACTCGCCGCCCTACAAACGCAACGCGATTGCCAAAACATACAAGGCGCAGCGCGAGGCCTCGCCGCCTATGGCTGTGGAGCAATACCGGCGCACCCAAGAGAGGCTCCGGAAAGATGGCTATCTTGTTTGGAGCTGCAAAGGCTTCGAAGCAGACGACCTCATAGCCACGGCGGCCGCTCAGCTACGCGCCAAGCACGAAGTGCGCGTCTACAGCGCGGACAAAGACTTGTTGCAGCTCGTCGGCTTTAACGTCGTGGTTGTGCGACGCGAGCGAACCGAGGATGGCAGCAGGCTCGTCGATTTCGATGCCGAGGCCGTGAAGGCCAAGATGGGCGTCTACCCGAACATGCTGCGCGATTTGCTCGCAATGGCCGGAGACAAAAGCGACAACGTTCCAGGAATCCCCGGCGTAGGCCCCGCGAAGGCAGCGGCTCTGCTCCTCAAATATGGGACGCTGGCCGAGGTTCTTCGTTGCGCGGATGACATCCCGGGCAAGCTGGGCGAAGCCATCTGCCAAAACGTTGAGCAGGCGTTGCTGAGCCAACAGCTCGTAACGCTCTACGTTGACGCGCCGATTGATGCGCAAGAAGTCTTTGCGACGAGGAAAACCGAACCACTCACCGAGGAGACCTACGAAACCATGCACGAAGAACAAGACGAGCCCAAGTCAGACACGCAGAGCGAAAGACCGAGCGAGCCGCCGCCTGCGCCACACATCGAGGGCGAGCCGGTTGCTCACCTTCCGCGCAAGGCAACGGCAGGGCAAGCCATCGAGCTTGCGCAACCGCCGGCCTGGCACTTGCAGCTAGAGCCTCGCGACTCGGGCGGCGCCTGGAATCTAGCCAAGATGCTGGCCAATTCGCGGCTCTACAGCGCCTACGGCAGCCCGGAAGCTATCATGGCTATCGTGCTGCGCGGGCGAGCGCTTGGGCTGGACGCAACTACAGCTCTCGCCTCGTTCCACGTCATCGAGGGCAAGCCGAGCATGTCCGCTGCGCTGATGATTGGGCTCGTTCATCGGAGCGGCAAAGCGCTCTTTTTTGACTGTATCGACTCCACCTCGGAAAAGGCCGTTTGGGTCACCAAGCGAGTCGGCTCTCAGCATGAGTCGCGCAACACGTTTACGATGGACGACGCCAAGAGGGCTGGGCTCGGCACGAAAGGGAACTGGGCGAAATACCCCGCGGAGATGCTGCGTTGGCGCGCAGCATCGGCTCTAGCTCGGATGGTCTACCCGGACATCGTCGCGGGTCTCTACACGCCAGACGAGCTCACGGATGGTGAAGAGTGAGCAGCGACATCACTTGCCTGATTCCGGCCCTGTGCGAGGCTCACCGTGTCGGCCGCCAGGCTGTGGATAAATGGGGGGACCGCGAACAGGCGAGGGTCGCCATCGGCGAGCTCGCCGAGCTAATTGCCGAACTCGCTCAGGCCGGGCGCGGCAGACACACCGAGGAGGCCCTAACCGAGGAGGTGGCGGACGCTCTCATCGTGTTGATGCAGCTCGTCGACATGCAGGGGCCTGCCAATGTGGCCCACGTCATGCTCGGCAAGCTGGCCCGGCTTCAGGGGCGCATCGATGCGGAGCCGACAATAGCGGCGGAGATTGACGCCCTCGAGGAGCGGCTAATCGCGCGGCACGGCCTCAATTATGGCCAGCTTCGCCATCTGGAGGGCAAGCCCGACAATCAGAGGCAGCTACTGGCTCTCCTCCACGCCTGGGCCGACAATCCGGACGAGGTGGACCGCGTAATCAGCGGCGTTCCGTACGGTGCGCGGGCGTAGCGAAAACCCGTGAATCTGGCTGAATCGCGAGAATCGACCGACCCCCTGAAAATAGGGGCTTGACGCGTACGGCAAAAGGAGTACAACTAAGCCCATGAGCAACGCGACAAACACGGTCCTAATCACTGGCAACACCTTTCCGGTTAAAGACGCGCTCCGCGCACTTGGCGGCCGCTGGAACGCGGGCCGAATCGGGTGGGAAGTGCCTGCAGCACGGGAAGCGGACGCGCGCTGCCTGGTAGCTGGCGCGGGCCCGAAAACAGCGGCGCCTTCGCTGGGCCGCGCTAGCCGCGCAACGGGCCGCGTACGTGCGTGGCGCCCGTGCGGCTACCCAGGCTGCAACAGTAATTATTGCGACGATTGCGATGGCCTAGGCGGTGGCCGTGATAGCTTTTACGGCCGCTAAATTTCACCCTCACCCTCACCAACTCAAGGAGCAACGAACATGATCAACCATCAAATTCAAGCACAGCTAGTCGACATGGTCTTTGGACCCGGCGTGAGCCCGGATGACATTATCGGGTGTGCTGAGAGGGCGCGCATGACGCCTCAGGCGTACATTGGCGAGGCACTCCGAGTGGCAATCGAGCAAGGGGCGCGGAACGAAGAAGCGGGCGCGCTGGTTCTGGAAGACGAAAATGCCCAGCACACCATTTGCGACTTCGCGGGCGTGGTGGACGGGTGAGCAGCCGTTCATTCCCGTTCACGATTCGTGGCCACTCGCTGAGGCGGGCGCGCATTCGGGCGGCAAAGGGACAGGCGAATGACGCTCGTTAAAGATCTTACTGCGGTACTTGTTCAATTCCTCGATCGCCCGATCACGCCACAAACGTACAGGGAGCTCGAAGGCGCGTGCTATCCGGTGCTCCACGCCCACGGTTTGTTCAGTTGGCGCCCCGTCGTCGTAAATCCGGATGAATGTGCGTTTGTCGTCGTCTCTACAACAAGAGGTCCCATCCACTGGGATCTAACGCCGCACCGACACTCAAACATGTTATTCGTGCTCCTCGAATCTCCCGAAGGTTTGTTTTTCGAGGCTCACAACGTGGTGGACGGGTGACTAGCAAATTCACACTTTCGAACGGGAGTCGCGTCGGCAGACTGTCGCTCAAGATTATCAAGGTGGGCGACGTCGAGGTTGATCACGCCTGGCGAGACGGCAACGGCGTCACGGTACTGGTCGTCGACCTGGGGAGCGGGCATTTCCTGAGACTTCAGGAGCTTGAGCAGGAGGAGCTTGCCTCGCTCAGCCAACTCTACAACTGGGACCCGGAGTCGCTTGCCGCGGCAAAACGGAGAGTCGATCTGTGCCCAAGACGTTAACCGAGGTGCGGGCTCAATTCGCCAAGGGCAAACGCAGCGATCTGGATAGCGCGATATGCGTTAGCTGGGCGGCTGCGCTGGACTCGGTGCTTGCCCGCCCGCCGATTGACCTCGTAGGTCGCGGTTGCGGTGATCACTCGTGTCGCGTTGAGCCGGCGCGGGGCATGGCGACTAACGGTGGATGTCGGTGCGATCACCAGGCGCTAAGTCTGGCGCTGAGTGCCTGGCGCGCTGAGGCTACGCGGCTCACTGCGCTTATCGACAGCCTAGATTTACACATTTGAAAGGCGAAGAATGCACATCAGGCAAATAATTCAGAAGCTTGCAGAGCTTGAGACTCCCGAGGAACGCGAGGCAACGGCGCGCGCGATGTTGGAACCCGGGTTTGCGAAGATGGTAGCTGACTGGGCGTTCGTCGACCCGGAGTCCGACACGCCCGAGATCGACCACTCGGAATACGTGACCACTGAGATCAGTCAGGCTCACCGGGACCGCCTAGCCGGGTACTCCGCGGGCGGCTTACCACCAAAGTTCACCGTTCGATGCGCCGGGCCAATGCAGAGATGATGGGGATTCTGGAGGGGCGGCTGCGACAACCCGACCTAGCGGTTACCCCGCTGTGATTCCTGTTGACAATGAGATTGGAGGTGAGTAATGAGGTGAGCCTAAGGTGCCTCCGGTGGAGAGGCGCATCAGGGCAGGCATGGCCTGGCCGGGCGGAGTTTGGCTGGGCATGGCAAGGCAGGGTTTGGCAGGCGGGGTAAACAAACAATCCCCGGTGTCGGCGATAGCTCACGGGCTGGCGCCGGGGGCTGACTAGGAAAGCGCGAATGAAAAAACTGAAGCCGTATCCGTTCCAAACGAAAGCCATCAGCGCCGTGCGCGCGTACTGGAAGCGCGGCGCCAAGAGCGTGTGCCTGGTCTGCCCGACGGGCGGCGGCAAGACGTTCATGGGTGTTGTCCTGGTGGGGAAGTCTAAGACCCTTTGGGTGGCTCACCGCGAAGAGCTCGTGCACCAGGCCGTGAAGGCGCTGTCCGATGAGTACGGGAAGGACGCCGTCGGGTATGTGATGGCCGGAAAGCCATTCAGGCCTGAGGCGAGGATCCAGGTCGGAACGATTCAAACCTTGCTTGCGCGCGGCAAGTTTCCCGAGGCTGAATTGCTGGTGCTCGATGAATGTCATCATTATCTTGCAAAGGAGTGGCGACAGCTTCATCGACTGCTAAGCGGACTCCGTAGAACTCTTGGCTTGACCGCTACCCCTTCTCGTGGGGACGGGAAAGCGCTCGGTGATATTTTTCAGGCGATGGTGCCCGCGGCTCAGCCTCAGGCGTTGATCCCATGGCTGCTTGTCCCGGCCGAGGTGTTCACGCCGGAGCGAAGGCACGGCAGCGATCTGGCCCAGTATCCGGTGGATGCTTGGCTTGAGTACGCAGGCGACCGGCAAGGGTTCGTGTTTTGCGCTAGCGTCCTCCAGAGGGAGGGCGGTGTCGAAGGTGTGGACGCTGCCGCTCTTACGCAGCGTTTCCGCGACAACGGGATCTCGGCCGCACTCATCCATGGCAAAACGCCAAAGGGTGAGCGGCGGCGGGTAATCGACGCATTCAAGGCCGGCGAGGTAAAGGCTCTAGTGAACTGCAACGTGCTAACCGAGGGCTTCAATGTTCCCGAAGCGGGCGTCTGTATGCTCGTGCGCAACTTCAGGCATCCCGGCGCTTTCATTCAGGCGACGGGCCGTGTGTTACGAAAAGCTCGTGGCAAAAAGGCGGCAACGATCATAGATCTCAGCGGCTGCGTGCTGAAGCACGGGTCGCCTACCGATACCCGCAAGTACTCGCTGAAGGGAAAGCCGATTCGCCACGGAGGTGGTGCCGGCCCCGTCCCCGGGCAAACAAAAGAGCAGGCGATTACCGGCGAGCGGCTGATCAAGATCGAAGATCAGTACATCCGGAGGAAGAAGGCGAAGATGGCCGCGTACAGCGCCGCGCGCAACGCGAGCCCGGAGGGGAAGGCGTACAACGCCGCGCGCCACGCGAGCCCGGAGCGGAAGGCGAAGCAGGCTGCGTACTACGCGAGCCCGGAGGGGAAGGCGTACAGCGCCGCGCGCAACGCGAGCCCGGAGGCGAAGGCGAAGCAGGCTGCGTACAGGGCGAGCCCGGAGGGGAAGGCGAAGATGGCTGCGTACAAGGCGAGCCCGGAGGTGAAGGCGAAGCAGGCCGCGTACAGCGCCGCGTACTACGCCGCGTACAAGGCGAAGAAAGCGAGCGATGCCGGATGAATAGGCGACATTTACAGGCCGCCCTTTGTCGCCATTTCCTTCCGGCGCAGCCCGAGGCACGCAGGGAGGCTCAGTCAGCGACTGGACTCGAGATTCTCTGTCGCGAATGGCCGGTATCAGGCCAATGTGACAGGAAGGGCTATCCTGTTTCCGTTTGTTCCCAAACTTATTGGGTTCGAGGCTGTGAGGCCTAAGGCAGACAAAGAAAAACCCCGATAGCCGAAGCCGTCAGGGCTCTCTTTAGCCGGAGCGCTTTGAACACGGAGGCTATATGCAAATTCAAGAAAGCTCTAGTCAAAAAAGCAAACGACCAAGCCCGCTTCACTGGCGAGACGACGAGGATCTCCTCTGGTTTTTCGAGGAAGGCGCCGATCTGATTCAGCGCTCAAGCCTCGGTCATCAGTTGGAGTCGCTCCGAGATAACGTTAGAATTGTTGGCATCCCAAACAGCGATCCGGGCTGGAACGTCGACTTCGGTCGCTTCACGGACTCGGCAAAAGCATCCAGGGTCTGGCGCCGGCTTCAAGCGAGCCGAGAGCACTACGTCTGGGCGCCGCTGGTGCTCAGCCAATACTACGCACCCACGAGCGTCTCTTTCCCGGGCGACCGCCTGCTCTCGCTCTTTCCGCTGACCAGCGCGGCGAGCTTCGGGCTCATTCAGGAGGTCCAAGGCAAGGGTGAGGGCCTGTCATGCCGGTGGCCTCGCCCGAGAGCCATTCCCTCCGGCGCCTCGCCTCGGGCGAATCTGGACAGCCTGCTCAGCCTAGAGAGCCAGTCACGCGCAGCCTATCGACCCATTCGACGCGAAGCCCAGACCATGCTGGACCGGACCACGGAGGCCTGGCGTGCCGCGCGGAATTAAGCTCGACCGTTCGCTGAGCCTGACCGAGGTCGCTGACTTGCTCCAACTGAAGCACTCCAGCCAAGCCAGGCGGCGTGAGCACGTGATGCGACTGTTTCGAAGGCTCGAACGCAACCAAAACAAGCAGTTTCTGCACAGCCACTCACCCAGAGGGAAGCTCTTCGTTCGACTCTCCGCAATCGAGGAGCTCCACCGCTGGCATCCCGGCGGCTCGCAGCAACTGAGGCGCGACCTGGACGACCTTTCGGTCGAGGTACGCCACCTCGGCAAGAAGCAGAATGCCCACGGTGCGCGCCTTCGACAGTTAGAACGCTTCAAGATAGCAACTGCGCAGTATTTGGCTGAGATTGGCTCAGTTATGGCTGACGAGTAAGGCATTCTGACGCAATTCTGACGCGCTTTCGCTCTAGTCCCTATAGGCCCGTGTAACACCACTGCCCCCGGCTGCCAGGCCCCACCAGGTCTGCGCATGTGGGAGTGCATTGCTGCTACCCATCGGGCCCACACAAATCCGTGGCAACTGTCGAGCGCCCCTCGCTGTTAACCACACACCCAATCATTGACGCGCAGGGAAGCAGTCATGACCAAGATGTTTAAACGTGTAGGGAATTGTAGTTCAGCAAAAGGCGCTCATTGTGGGTGCTGATACCAAGCTATCGAAATCGCACACACGCGCGCCAGAAGAGGTCGCAGCTGTCTGGGTTGACGTCGACCAGCTAAAAGTCTGGGCGAGCAACCCTCGCAAAAACGACGTTGCTGCCCAGAAGCTAGCACCCCTGATTAAGCGCTTCGGCTTCGGTTCTCCCATTATTGCCCGCAAGGCTGATGGTGAGATCATCGCAGGCCACACCCGCTTGAAGGCTGCGCAGATCTTGGGGCTGACCCAGGTGCCCGTGCGGTACATGGATCTTGACCCCGCCGAGGCTCACCTGATGGCGCTTGCGGACAATCGCGTCGGCGAGGTCGCCGAGTGGGACGACAAGCTGTTAACCACCGAGCTTGGCGCTTTCAGCTTTGAAGACATTGAGCTGGCCGGCTGGACCCAGAAGGACCTAGACCAGCTCGGCGAAGACTTCGCTAGCGCTACGCCTCCGGATGATTTCAAAGAAGCAGATGAGGACTTGCCCACCAACTGCGCCTGCCCGAAGTGTGGCTACGCCTGGAGCGCTAGCAAGTGAGGTTGGCCGCCCGGGCCGTAGCCAAGCAGCCATACCGCGTTCCTCTGATGTCCGAGATCGTTGCTCTGCCCTGGAACGGGCGCAAGGTCGTCAGCCTGTTCGCGGGCTGCGGAGGAAGCTCTACCGGCTACCGAATGGCAGGGTTCAAAGTCTTGTGGGCTAATGAGTTTATCCCCGCAGCACGGGCCTGCTACTTAGCCAACTGCTCCCCATCTACAATTTTAGACGCGCGCGACGTGCGCGAGGTCACGGCCGACGACATTCTAAACTCGACATCGCTCAAGGTTGGCGAGCTTGACGTTTTGGACGGATCCCCGCCCTGCTCGGCCTTTTCTTCGCTATCAAAGATACGGGAAGACGGCTGGGGCAAGGTCAAGGCCTATTCCGGGACCGAGCAGCGCGTTGACGATCTGTTTTTCGAATTCACACGAATTCTCGAAGGGCTTCAGCCCCGAGCATTTGTAGCCGAGAACGTCGCTGGCTTGATAAAGGGCGCCGCTAAGGGTTACTTCTTTGAGATACTTAAACGCCTCAAAGGCTGCGGCTATCGCGTAACCTGTAAGGTTCTTGAGGCTCAGTGGCTCGGGGTGCCCCAAACGCGGAAGCGCACGATATTCGTCGGGGTCAGGAACGATCTAAACATCGAACCGGTACACCCGAAGCCTAGACCTTATCAGTATACGGTAGGCGAGGCGCTCGCGAGTCTACCGCCGCCGGAGGAGCCATATAAGCTAATCCCCGGCTGGCGGCAGAGGAACCTGACGGGCTTCCATATGTGCCTAATCAACGCGAACGCGCCAAGCGGGACAATTACGACGCTCGCTAAAGACTTCGGCATCAGGCTTGAAGGCAGTCAGCTTTATCGGAAGCCAACGATCCCGGAGGTTAAGCGAATCTGCGGATTCCCTGACGATTTCGTGCTGCTCGGCAGTTACGAAAAACAATTCGAGCGACTTGGCCGAGCCGTGCCGCCGCTTATGATGCGGGCCGTAGCTGAGACCTTGCGCGACGAGGTCTTGCGTTGAAGATCCCGCAGCATTGGACGTTCAAGACCGCGGAGGTCGCTGCCGGGTTTGATGAGCACGTGCGCGAGCAGCTGCCCTGGTATGACCTCGCTACCGAGTTCTGTTCGCACATTGCCGCTCACTACATTCCCGAACGCGGACTGGTCTATGACATTGGGGCGTCAACCGGAAACATTACACGCGCGCTACGGAGCACGCTTGAGGCGCAGAACGCTAGGGCGGTCTCAATTGACCCTAGCTCCGAGATGCTCGCCAACTTTCGCGGCTATGGCGACTTTGAAGTCGCCGACGCGCAGAGATTCGAATACGCGCAATTCGATGTAGCCATCCTGTTTTTGAGCCTAATGTTCATCCCGGTATCGGCACGCGTGCCACTTTTGCAACGCCTTCGGACTCTTGCTAGGCCGGGCGGGGCTATTATAGTTTTCGACAAAACCCTGCCGAGCAGAGGGCAGCTGGGAACCGCGAACGCACGTTTTGGCGCACTCAAGAAAATCCAAGCCGGCGCGACCGCGGAAAAACTTTATCAAAAGGACATGAGCCTAATCGGTGTTCAGCGACCGATAGCCCTGGCCTCGCTGCCGAACGCTCAAGAAATCTTCCGCTTCGGTGACTTCGTTGGGCTTATCGAGGAGATCCCGGAGACTCAATGAACCGCAAAAAGCTAACGCCTGAACTTGAGGCATCTATCCTCGCGACAATGCGGCTAGGCGCCCCTAGGGAGCACGCTTGCGCGGCTGTTGGTATTACATCGGCCACGCTTCGAAGCTGGCTCCACAGCGCATCAGAGGGCGACGAATTCTATACAGCCTTCGCTGACCGCTTTCTCAAGGAGGAGGCCGACTACGCGCGCAAGCTCGTGGCGAGCATCACGAAGGCCGGCACCAACGATTGGAAGGCCCACGCTTGGATTCTTGAGCGACGCTTCAAGAAAGAGTGGGGGGCGACGCAGCAGGTCGAGCACTCGGGGCAGATAGATACGGCCATCACCCACGCAACCCCGGAGCAAGCCGCTAATGCCATCCGTGCAGCCTTTGGACAGCACGCTGCCGTCCAGGTTGATCCCGCACCGAGCGACGATTGAGCGCTACCGGGACGCGCTAAACTCTCAGGGCAAGACGCGTGACTACAGCGCGCTCGTCGCCTGGCTGTCGACCTTCTACGCCTATCAGCTCGAATGGATTCTTGAGCCCGCCCGCAAGGCGGTAGTTAACAAGAGCCGTCAGATCGGCATCAGCCATTCAACCGCCGCGGTAGGGCTCCTCTGGGGAGTCTTTCATGGCGAACACACCACGATCATTTCTAGAGGCCAGCTTGAGTCGAGCGAAGTGCTCGAGATGGCGGCCACGCATCGCAGGGTGCTTGAGGAGCTCGGCTGCTCCCTTGCCGCCAAGGATAGGAGAGACAGTGCACGATCTGTGGACTTCGTTTCTGGCGGGCGCATGTTGGCGCTTCCGAGCTCAGGCGGCCGAGGATTTGCTGGCAACCTGTTCCTTGATGAGTTCGCTTACCACGACCATCCGGATAAGGTCTGGGACGCAACGATGCCCTCCACTTCGCTCGGCAACTTCCGAGCTCGCGTAGCTTCGACGCCCAACGGAGTCGGCAACAAGTTTCACCTTCTGTGCACGGATGCCAAGGCTGGCTCCGGCTGGAAGCACCACGAGATTCCGCTACAACGCGCCCTCGATGATGGGTTCCGCGTCGACATGGTCGAACTTTGGACCAACGCGCTCAATGACCCGCGGTTGTTTAGTCAGCTGTACGAGTGCTCGTTTCTCGATGGCGCTCTGCAATACATCCCGACCGAGCTAGTCACCGATTCGCTCGCGGAAGACCTCGGCACGAGCGGGGCAGGCAACCTGTACGGAGGCCTGGACATCGGCAAAGAAGTCGACCTGAGCGTGCTCTACACGGTGCGACGGGTCGGCAAAGTCTGTTGGACTCACTCGGTTGAGGTGATGAAACGCACAGACTCCGACGAGCTCGAGGCCATGGTCGACCGGGCATTCAAGTCCGGCGTCACCAAGCTTGCGGTTGACGCGACCGGCATGGGCACGTTCCCGGCCGACCGGATGCGCAAGAAGCACGGGCACTATCGGGTCTCCCCCGTTGTGTTCACTTTGCAGAAAAAGGCCGAGCTTGCCACCAGGCTCTACACAGCTTTCGCGGAACGCGGCATCAAGCTAGCGTCCGCAGACCACTGCCTCCAGCAATCAAACCCACCACCCGGCATCGCGCTCGCTATTCGCAACGACGTTTGCTCGATTCAGCGAATCGTCACCAGCTCCAATAACGTCACTTACGACGCGCCACGCACTCGAGAAGGCCACGCAGACCGTGCATGGGCGTTGGCTCTAGCGCTCGAAGCAGCGGCGGGCGAGCAACCACGCGGATTCGTTCCCAGCTAAGTTTTCTCCTCCCCGATGCCCACCATTCAGCAACTCAATAGGCGCCATCCCGGCGTTAACCTAGAGCAGCTGAAGGACCTGCGTGCGCTCTACGCTGGCGGTGAATCGTTCGAGGCTCGGCTCGGCCGCTTTCTGCCGAGTCGCCCGCATGAGCCCGGTAACTTCTACGAGTTGCGGGTCAAGGAATACACCTACCGCAACTACGTGAGCCCTATCGTGGGCTTCTTTACCGCGCTGCTTTTCAGCTCGCGCCCTAACGCTGTCGCTAGCCAAAAGGCGGACAAGGCCGTCAAGAGCGACGGCTCAGCGGTTCCCGCGGGCGACGCGGCCGTCTTCGAGGCCCCGCCATTCTATTCCGAGCTTCGTGAGGACTGCGACCGCACGGGCCGCGACCTCGATGCGTTGTTCAAGAGCACGCTCACCGACGCCATGGTTGCGGGCTACGCCTGGGTGCGCCTGCATCACGCCGGCACCGGCGATGAGCAACCGGCGAACATGGCGCAGCATGAGGCGCTCGGCCTTGACCGCGTTTGGCTCTCCAGCGTCAAGCACGAGCAGCTCCTCGATTGGGACACGGACGAGACAGGCAACCTGGCTTGGGCGCTGGTGTTCAGCTCCCAGCGACACCGCGAGAGCCTCGATTCAAGTCACGACCTAATCACCGAGACATGGGATCACATCCAGGCTGACAGGGTCGACGTCTATCAGATCACGTACCGCTCGGACAGGCGTCCAACGGCCGAAGATAACGTGCCGCTCGTTAGTTCGACGCCACATCGCTTCGGCGCCGTGCCGCTCGTTTGCTTGGAGTTACCGAGCGAGCTCTGGCTGGCATCGCACCTCAAGACGCCGCAGCTGGCGCACTTTCGACTTTCCAACGCGCAACAGTGGGGACTCTTCACGACCTGCTACGCGCAGCCGCTGTACAAGCTGCTCGACATGACTAACCCGCCTCGCATGGGCGCTGGCTACGGTCTGATGTTAGGCGCCGAAGAGTCCGTTGAGTGGTTGTCGCCGCCGACCGCGCCATATGCCGCGCTTGGTGATGCCATCAAAGAGCACAAGGATGAAATCTTCCGGGTCGCACACACGATGGCGCTCGGAGTCGAGAACAACGCCGCCTCCGTAGGGCGCAGCGGAGAGAGCAAGGCCGCCGACGCTGAGGCAACGCGGGTTGTTCTGCTCTCGTTCTCGCGGCTCGTCAAAGAGGCAATCGAGAAGACCTACCAGCTAATCAGCGCCGCACGCGGCGACAAGTTAACATGGTCAATCGAGGGCCTAGACGACTTCGCAGCGGCTGACATCAGCGGCCTGGTCGACACTCTCGAGGTGGTTGAGAAGACGGGCGGTATCCCGTCCGACACGTTCAACACGCAGATGAAAACGCGCCTCGCCGAGAGCCTCTTGCCCGACATGGACGAGGCCACCAAGCAGATTGTGCGCGAAGAGATCAAGGCCGGCATTGCCGAGGCCAAGCTCAAGGAGGCGAAGGCCGAGAAAGAGCAGGCCGACATGATGAAGGCAGCGCTGAACAAGCCCAAGGACGGTCCGGGCGGCTCTGGCGACAAGAAACCCTTTGGTCCCCCTGGCGGCATTAAGCCCCGACCCAACATGCCCTTTTGAGTCCTATGAAAACCGCACGACGCACGAAAACCTATGCCGCCGCCGACGTTGCGAAGGTCAACGGGATCAAGACCTCGATTGCCACGGTGGCCGCGCCTATCACGTATCTGAAGGCGACCGATTTCAACGGGACAGCGATCGGCGCCACCACGGGCGTACTTGATTTGCCACGCACCGTTACTATCTCGCTCTCCAGCAGCGTGGGCGCCTACGTTGCGTCCGCTATCACGCTAACGGGTAAGCGCGGTGGCGCAACCGTAACCGAGACGCTGACGCCTCCCGATGCGAACGGAAACACCATTCTGCGCGGTACCCAAGCCTTCGACATTCTCGACTCCGTCGCGTTCCCGGCTCAGGTCAGCACGGCCGGCGCTTTTCAGATCGGCGTACAGGACATCTGCGCTCCGTTTGCTGACAAGTTTGAGGGCGTGGAAATCGCAGCAGCCGGCACCATCAATGTGCAGTACGGCGAAGGCTCGCAAGCCATAGCGGACGCTGTGCCTGTCGCGGCTGCGCTCGTGGGTACGCCGAAGCGCTTGGGCGCGAGTCGCATCCTGACCAGCACCGCGCTTGCTGTGCCGACAACGGCCGGCGTCACCGTCTATCTAGCTTAACTCAACCCATTCAAAGTTCCGAAACGGCCACCGAAGTCACGGCCCCAACAGTGACTTAGCAGCGACGATGCAACGCTGAACCAATTGCATAGCACCGGCCAACACTGGCCAAAGGTGAACGACAATGCCATCCGAAAACGAGTCTCCGGACACGAACACGCCCAAATACATCACCGCGGAGGAAGTAGCTGCGATGGTGACCGGCGCAATTACCGCGCACAGCAAGAAGCTCCAGAAGGAACTAACGGCATCAATCGAGGGCCTCAAGCTCGATGAGAAGATCGCCAACGCGCTCAAGGCAGCAGTGCCTACCGAAGCGCCCGAAGGCGAGCACAAGCCACGCACTGTTGACCCGCGCCTAGTCGCGCTGGAAGACAAGGCAAAGCAGCTCGAAGCCAGCCTGGCGAAGAGCGAGCAGGCACGCTCGGAGGCCGTGCAGCGTAGTCGCGACGAGTCAGCCCGAAGCGCTCTCAAAGCAGCTCTAAGCGCAGGCGTAGCGCCCGGAGCCACCGACATGGCAGCCAAGCTCCTGTTCGACGCTGAGAAACGCATCGGCTTCGACGAGGACGGCACGCCGTTCTTTCGCACCCGACGATCACCAGGTCACGGCATGCCCGAGGAAGACATGCAGATGCCTTTAGCGGACGGTGTGAAGCATTGGCTGCAATCCGACGACGCGAAGATCTTCGTGCCGGCCCCTGCCCCTGCGCCCGGTGCCAACCGCGGCCAAGCGCCACGACAGCTCACTCGCGGGAGTGACGGGATGCCTCGATACGAGCAGCCCGCGACGACCGACAATGAAAAAGCCCACCGAGCCATCGAGCGCGAAAGTGCTCTGAAAGCTCGATTCAATCTCTAACCCAACGCACCGCCCGCGGTGCCCATAAAGCCCCCCCGCGGGCAGAAAAAGAAGGCCCAACATGGCTGATGCTCCCCAGACCCTATCACTCGTAGTTAACGCCCAAGAGTATCGCAGCGACGTTATTCGGCAGATCAACCGCCGAGTGACTCTGCTTAAACTGCTTAAGATTGTCCCCGGCGCTGGCAAAAACGTTGCCTGGGTTGCCGAGGGCAGCGGCTCAATCGCAGAGAATCACATCGACGGCGCAGTAGCGGCCAACTTCGGCAGCGACTCGCAGAACGATGCGATCCTGTCGTGGGGTCTCTATCGAGCCAACTTCCACATCACCAAGCTCGCCATGGACGCTTCCGCCGGAGCTTCTAGCCCCGAGGGTAATCGCAATCTGTGGGCACGCAACCAGGTTAACGCTTCCGCGACGCTCGCCGATCTCCTGGAGCAGGCGATGTTCACCGGAGCCGGCACCGGCACCACCATTGCTGGGCTTGACGTCGCCATCGGTGACAACAGCAACACCTACGCCACCATCGACAAGACCGCTGACACCTATTGGCAGTCAACTGTGGTCGACCCGGGCGCCCTAACCGCTCCGACGATTGCACAGATTCGAAGTGACATCGGCGCAATCGGCGATGCATCGGGCGAAGCTCCGGATGTTGCCGTTTGCAGCACCGCGGTGTTCAACGCTGTAGCCAACCTGTTCGACGCCAACCGTCGCTACACCATGATGAACACCTCCCGTGGTCAAATCATGTTGGACGCCGGCTTCGAAGGCATCGAGGTTGATGGTTGCATGTTCGTCAAGGCCTACAGGGCCACGGTGAACCGCATCTACTACCTCAACACCGCGAACGTGCACATCGAATACCTGCCCGACAGCTCAATGCCTCCCGAGGTCTACAACCAAGTGGTTGCGGATGACGGTTATGGCTCCGTGCCGTTTGGTTTCAGCTACTCGATGCTTGCGAAGCTCGGCCCGGCCGACCGCGCGCAGGTGCTCTCGACGATGCAGCTTGTGGTCAAGAAGCCCAAGAGCTGCGGCGTCCGCAAGAACGTCCAAGTCTAATCCGAAAGGTTGACTGAGCATGGCTTTCAAAACTCGCAAAACTCCTGACGCGATGATGTTCGCTCTCGTAGCGGCTCACAATCAGCGCATCGCCGAGGGTATCAGCACGTTTTTCCACTTGGATAAAACGTCCACATCTAACTCGGCCGACTACACAGCACCCACCACCGTGGCTCTCACTGTGACGGCGGCGGCGTCAACCGACCTGGCAACATCCGTTGCTCTGGTTAACAACGCCAAGACGGTGCTAAATCTGCACTTCGCAGACACGGTCGCTCATGATTCAGCAGTCTCGGCGCAAGTCGCGACGGCTACCGCTACCGATCTCGCTACGGGTATCACGTTGGCCAACGCTCTCAAGGCGGCGTTCAACACTCACCGCTCAGCGGCGTCGGTGCACTTCACCGATGACGGCGCCAACGCCATCGCCGCTACTGATGCGTCAGATCAGGCATCGCTTAACACGCTGCTCACTGAGATAAAGGCAGACTTTAACCTGCACTTTGCATCGGCTCCCAGCATCGCGTTCATCGATCTCGTTTCCGCATAAACCCTCGAAAGAACCTCATGCCCACACTCTACAACCAAACTAAACGAGCCTTAAGTTTCGAGCTCGGTGCGAAGACGTTCGCTTGTGACGCATGGGGCTCTGTCGATGTCCCCGGCAAGCTGGTGGAGGTCGCTATGGCCTACGGCTTGCCTTTGGGCACGGTACCGGTAGCGCCTGAGACTCGCGCCAAGTATCAGGTGCAGGCCGAGCAAGAGGCGACGCGCGACGAGCAGCTGAGCGCACTCCGTGAACAGATTGCGGATGCGCAAGCCTCCGAGCGAGCGGCCAAGGAAAAGCTCGATGAGACTCACGAGGAACTCAGCAAGATGAACACAAAAGTTCAGGAGTCTCTTGCGAGAAACGCCGAGCTTGAGCGCTTCCTGGAGTCGGCACTCGATGACAAGAAAGCCGCCGAAGACTTGCTTGCCGACACGGCTAAGCAGGCGACGATCGCCGAAGAGCGGGCAATCAAGTCAGAAGCCGTGAATCAGAAGCGCTCTAAATAATCGGCCATGGCACTTACCGCTGCGCAGAAGAAAGACGTGCGCAAGTACCTCGGCGTAGCGTTTGGCTTTTTCGACAAGAACACGCGCCTAGAGTCAATGCTCGACAAGGTCGGCGCAGATGCAACCGACCAAGCAGAGCTGGCTCTGTGGCTCTCCGAGCTGACGCTGATTGATACGGCGTTGGCGACGACAGCGACATCAGGGTCCTATTCCTACGGGCCCCTAAAGAAGGTCGATGAGGTCGAATTTTACGACTCGGCCGGCTCGTCTGGCTCCGAATCACGGGTGAGCGCTATCGCTCGTGGGCGCATGTTGATCAAGCGCATCGCGCGAGCCCTTGGCGTTGACGAGTATCTGCCCAACGGTGACTACTTCGGTGACACTCGGGACCTATCGGTAGCGCTGAGGCTCGGCTGAGCCCTTCTGCCCAGCCGCCATTCCCGGCGGCCCTGAAGCTCTCAAGCAAGCATCACCGCATTGTCTTGGTTGGCGGTCCCCACACGGGCAAAACAACGCTAGCGCGGCAACTAGCAGCCCTGACGGGGCGGCGGTTGATTAGCTCGGACGATATTCAGCATCTGGGCTGGTCCGAGTCGTCACAACACCTCGCGGACATGATGGCGGACGCTGGCCCTTGGATAATCGAGGGCGTCCAGGCGGCGCGCGCCATGCGTAAATGGGTCGCGGTCCGTAACGACGCGCCCGCTGACTTAGTCATCTATCGCCACCAAACTTTTGGACCTCTCAAGCCCGGCCACGTCTCGATGGGCAAGGGCGTGCGGACGGTCATGCAGGAGATCCATCCGGCGCTAATTCGCGCGGGTGTTGAACTCGTCCAGGTTTAACAAATGACCCTCGCATCCGACCTCCTCAGCATCGTCAATCGCGTGCGAGCGATCCCCGGGCAGCTCGGCTTGCGGCCCTACGCGGTCACGGTATCGGTTCGCTCTCTCTCTGGCGCTTACGGCCTCGAAGGCGACGCGGGCACGGTCACCACTTCTATTCTCGAGCACGGTGGGTTCGCACCGAAGCTTCGGTTCCTGAACGATGAGCAATTAACTCTCGGCGGCATGCCGAAGGGCACCATCGAACTGGGGCCTATCACGCCGGCCTTCACGGGCGGCGGCACGCTCCTCGCTGCACTCACGGGCTCAGCGACCGAGACGGGCGAGCTTCTGCACTTCACCGTCACAGGCCCCGAGTTCCCCGCGGGCGCGCTCTATCGGCTCACGAGCGTCAAGAGTGACCAGGCGCTGCACTACACTCTGACACTGTCCCCAATCGCGGCGGACTCGTGACGGTCTCGCAAAACTCAGTCTACAAGCGCATCGGCGCTATCCAGCTGCCCCTAGACGGCGCTTCGGTCACACCGACCGGAGTTATTCCGGACCCGGCGCTAGACGCGCTCCTGGCGCTGTTTAAGGCGGCTATCAATGACGAGCTCGCTCAGGCCTGGGGGCAGGCGGCCGACGGCACACCGATGGCCGGAAAAAACCCGGTACAGGACACGCTGCCGCTAGAGCCAAGCTCCAAGGTTTTCAGCGAACGCAAGCCAGCGTTTCCGCTCCTGTCGCTCCATCGCTCGGGGCCCGCGGAGTACGCCGAACACACGCTTTGGATCGAAAAGCGCACTCAGCAATGGGAGCTCAATTATTTTCTGGACGCGCTCCGCGTCGACCATCTCCACCGGGTCTGGGCCGCGTTGACATTCGTTCCGACGATTGTCTCCTCGGTCATCCGGCATCGCGGACACAAGGCTTATCTCGCGGGCGCTTCGCAGTTTGGGCCCACCACTGGCGTTGGCGCGCTTAGCTCGATTCGTCTTATGCGGCACGAGTCAGGCACCGCCAAGTTTGCCAGCGATGAAGCATCACCGGCCTACGCGGCGTGCACGATGACTATCGAGACGGTGGAGCTCGAACACCACATCGACGGCTCGTTCCCCGACCTAGCAGGCGCTCGCTTCGACTTTGGCGTTGGCGGCACTGACGGCGTTATCCCCTCGCTCATCTACGCGGACACAGACGCGCCGGTTCAATGACAACCACCACTTCCAAGCTCAAAAACAAGCCTAAAAAGCCGGGCCTGGCTGTCATCGATTGTCGAGACCGCGACATGGATAAGGCGTGGGCCAAGTCGCTCAAAATGCAGGCGGAGCTAATCGCAAAAGACGGCATGCGCGCCTACGCGATTGTCATTCTGCACCCCGATGACACTTACTCGACATCGTGCCACACGGGCAGTCGAGCGCTCTCGCTTCTAGGCGCGCTCACCAAGCTTCAGCACCAATTGAGTCAACAGGAAGACTAGTGGACGCGATCAACATCCGCGGGCTTGTCAAGCAGCACAAGCACTTCGTTCAGCGCCTCACTCGGGCTCTTGACCTATCGCTAGAGCGGTCGACCGAGCTCGCCGAGCAGCACGTTCGGAGATACTCGAAGTTCAAGCAGCGGTCAGTTAGAAGCCTCAAAAACACGACCGAAACGCGCGTTGTTCGGACTGCCCGCGGTCGGGTGGTCAGCATCAAGTCGCCCAAGCGTTACGCGAGCTTTGTCGAGTTCGGCACCAGGCCGCACATCATCCGGGCACGCAAGTCCAAGTTTCTGGTCTTCCGCGGCAGGTCGGGCGCTCTCGTCTTCCGGCGCTCCGTCAAGCACCCAGGCACCAGGCCTACACACTTTCTCTGGAACGCGACAAACGCCGCTTACCGCTTCTCGATTCAAGACATGACAGAACGGGCCGGAAGGCTCGCGAAGGAATTCTAATCCCAATGGCAAAACTCAAATTCTACGCACGCGCGGACCTCCTAGAGCTGGTTCCGGACCAGGCGCTTTTCGTCGGCAATCCGCCTCGATACGTTGGGCGCGCATATGTTGTTGTGGACGGCGCCGCCTCGTTCCCCGCATCGAAAGACGCGCACGAGTGCGAAGAGACAAGCGCGGAGGCACACGTGCTGAAGATTCGCTGCCGTCGAGATGCCTCGCTTTGGCCTGCCGACAAGCACACGGCGGACGCTTGCAGCGTTGAGTTCACGCCTGTTGATTTCCAGGACGGCGAATGGATCGCCGCGCCCACCAAACCCGCCCTCACCGTTTCGGCCTCGAAGTCGAAGGAGTAATAACCAGTGGCTCTAATTCCTATCACGGGGCTTCCGAGCTCCAACCGTGTGCCTGGCGGATACGCCGAGATTCTCTTTGCTCAAGGCGCTACTAGCTCGGCGCTTGGCGCGCGTGAGGTCGTCATCGTCATGCCCAAGACGAGCGCGGGCACCGCTGTAGCAGGCTCGCTTTACTCTATTGGTAACGAACAAGATCTGCGCACCTATTGCGGCGTCGGCTCCCCCGGACACCGCGCCGGGCGCATCTTCCTCAAGGCCAACAAAGGCGCAAGGCTCTGGTATCTCGGGATGAGTGCGACGACCGGCGGCACTCCCGGTGCGGCGGCAAGCACGATCACATACGCGGGGACCGCAAGCGCCTCCGGCTCCACCACCGTGACGATATGTGGAGAGGAGATTTCTGTTGGGATTCGCTCAGGCGATACGGCAGCCACCATCGGCGCAAACGTCATCGCGGCCATCAACGCCTCTGAGCATCTTCCGGTAACGGCGTCCGGCGCTGCCGGGGTTGTCATCACGGCTAGGATTAGCGGGCTCAACCAGGGCGATGGTACCGTCCCTGCCATCAGATACCGCGCTGTGATTACAGCCGGCATCACAACGACCGTTGCGGCTGACGGGGTGGCTGTTGGAATTGGCGGCGCCTCCACCGCTGGCGTCGAAGGCACCACGACCGAGGCCACACAGCTCGCAACGGCGCTTGCATCCCTCGATGCTGTGCGCAAGTACTATATCGTTACCAGCACATATTTGGCAGCCGGCCTGACCAGTCTGGTCACGCATCTCAATGCCAAGAGCCTACCAACCCCCGGCTTACGAAGCGTCGGCATCTGCGGCTTCAACGGTGCGCTGGCAGCAACTCAAACGCTCTCGACTTCGCGTAACTACGAGCGACTTGTGCTCGCCTGGCAACGCAACTCGGAACACGATCCGGCAGAGCTTGCGGGCAATCTCGCGGCTGTTATGCAACTTCGCCAGGGCGTCGATTCGTCGTTCAAGTTCGACAGCTACCGACGCGCAGACTGGCTCATCAAGCCGGTGTTTGCCGCGGCTGATTACCTCACTCACAACGACATGAGCGACGCAATCAACTCGGGCATCACGGCCATCGCAAGCGACGGCTCGGGCTCGTACATCGTGATGCTGCTCGATACGCGGAGCAAAAACAGCGCTGGCACCGTGGCGGACTTCCGCGCCACCGAACAGCACCGCATCAGCGTTGCGGACGAGTTTGCGGACCAAGTGTTGGCCAACTTCGCGCTCAACTACGGTGAAGCCAAGCTGGCTTCCGACGTGTTCTTGAGCGATGGCAAGCTGGACCCGGCGCCAGACCTGCCACCGGGCGTCATCACACCCGAGCTGCTCAAGCCATTCCTCCGCAACGAAATCGATACCTTTGTAGCTGCCGGCAAAATGCAAGACGCCGCGGGCATGAAGCTCTCGCTTCGAGCGGTGCGCGATCCGAACAACTCCGGCCGCGTCGAGTTCGCCCTGGACATCCGCGTCATCGACCACCTGCATCAGGGCACGTTCCGGATCGCAGAAGTCTCGCCCGGCTAACGTCCGCGGCTCTCAAGTATTGAATCCAACATCCCCACTTAGGGCGTTTTTTCTATGGCTACTTTGCAAGACTACGCGAAGATCCCGGTATTTTATAACGGGACCAAGCTCATCCAAATCACTTCGGTCAAGATGACCATGAACAGCGGCCAGCAGCGCGTCGACCTGCTCAACGAAGGCTTGGGCGGCTTTACGCCTGGCTCGGGCGACGTCTCGATTGAGCTCGGTTTCGTAATCCCCATCGGTGGTCCCGAAGCCAACTTTCAGCAAGACTGCGACCTTGGCAAATACGTCACGTTCCAGGTCGGAATCGGCCGGCTAAGCTACATTGGGCGCGGCAAGATCCTGAGCGTCGACATGAGTCAGAGCACCAACGCAAGCAGCGAAGGTTCGCTGAGCTGGGTCGGGCAAAAGAAATCAATCGAGTAAGCAACCACAACTGACACGCGAGCTTTGGAGGGCTCCAGCTTGCGCGTCCATTTAGGTAGGTCACCTGCTGAGCATCGCCCTCTCATGATGCTTGGCTCGTGGCCTTTTTTGTTAAATGTCCGGACCACCGAAGAACGTAAGCGCCAGCGCGCTCTGGCTCAAACTCCAAGAGACGCCGCGCCCTAGTGATGTCGTCGACTTTCCTCGAAGCGACGAGATGGGAAACGCGGTTGGCCGCGTGCGCATCCAAGTTCTCAACATGGAGGACCACGACCGCGCCAGAATCTGGGCTGATAAGAAGTTCAAGGACGCGGGCGATTCCCCCGTGATGCGCGAAGTTATGGGCGACCAAGTGGCCAAGGAGCTACTCGCCATGGCCTGCTTCGAGGCCGAGCCCGTCGCGGACATTGAGCCGCCAATCTATCGGCGCATCTTCGCGGACGCCAAGCAACTCGACAGCTTGACCGCTGATGAGCTTGCGGTGCTGTTCAATCACTACATCACGATCCAGCACAAGTACGGCCCGTACGAAAAGACCATTGAGTCAGAAGCCGATCTGAATCTCTGGATAAAGCGTCTTGAGGAGGGCGGCTCCGAGCACCCTTTAGGACAGCTTACCTTGCCTCAGTTGGTGCAGTTAGCCTACATGCTGGCAAGGAGGGCCTATACGCTGTCCCACATCCTGGGATCCCAACTCTCGATCTTGCCAGATTCTTTGGTGTTGAAGTTAGAGACCTACTCTATGGGCACTGGCTTCTATGGCGAGCCGCAAGAGAGCAGCACACAAACTTCTTCGGAAAGCTCTGAAACGCGCGACCTTTACGAAGCGATTGACGCCGACGAGGCAATGCGCCGCGCTCTTGAAATGCGAAAGTAAAACTTTAGACCTTGGCGACACTTGAATGGGACTTCCGCGTTGTAAACGCGAACACGGTTGACCGAGCCCTTGCGGGTATTGAGCGCCGTGTTGCCGTCCACAATCAACGCATTGCTAGGACGCTTGGGCAGTCAGGGAGAGCGCCTGGACGAGGAGCAGGCAGTGCCGGCGGTGCAGCGAATCAAGAGACCGCGTTTGCGAACAAGGTCGCTGTAGACCGTCTTCGCGCTGAGACAAAGGCCAACCTCGCGATCCAGAAGTCGCAACTCAAGCGAGTCGAGACGGTTGAGCGCTCCGAGCTATCGGCAATCAACCGGGCTAAAGCCGCGCGGTTATCCGGTGTGGCTCAGGAGAAGGCGTTCACCAGCAAGGTCGCGATTGAAAAGATGCGCGCCGATGCCAAGGCGCAGCTATCCGGGCAGAAGATGGCGTTCCAGCGGGTCCAGTCCGCCGAGCGCGCAGAGCTGTCAGCGATCCGGCGCATTGAGAGCGCTCGGATCTCGTCCGATGCTAGAGCTGCTAGGGCAGCTGCTCAGGAGATCAAGGTCCGCGCACGTGCGGCCGACCAGGCATGGAAGGCCCGCGAGCGAGCGTCCGTCAAGACCGGGCGGGCCGTCGGATCATCCGTGACAGGGGCCGTCGGCGGCGTTGGGCGCCTCGCTGGCGCTGCTTTGAGCATCGGCGGGGGCTTTGCCCTGGCCGGCGCGCTTAGCGCGCAGCAGAGCGAGCAGGCGCAGGCGAGCAAGCTTGCCAACCAAGCCGACATGCCGGGTCAGAAGGGCCAGATTCTCAAGGAAGCCCAAAACGTCCGGGGCTTCACGGGCTCCGAGGCGCTGAGCGGCATGGAGTCCTTTGTCACCCTGACTGGCGACCTTCAGACCGCGCGAACGCTCATCGGCGAACTCGGTGACCTCTCGCTTGCCACCGGCACGGACCTTGGCGACATGGGTGCCGTTGCTGGCGAAGTTTTCAACGCGCTAAAGACATCGGTAACAGATCCGGTCGAGCGCATGAAGCAGATGAAAGACGTGATGCGCACGTTGGCTCAGCAGGGCACGATGGGTGCGGTTGAGATCCGAGACCTCGCATCACAGTTCGGCAAGCTTGGCGCCGCCACCCAGATGTTTGAGGGTAAGAGTTCCGACAAGCTCAAGCTGGTCGGCGCCTTCGCTCAGGTCGCAAAGGAATCCGGCGGCTCTGCAAGCGCGGAAGATGCGGCAACCTCCGTTGCTCGTTTCGGCTCCGACGTTGTCACGAACCGCAAGAAGTTTGCAGCCATCGGCGTCGATGTCACGAGCAAGACCGACAAGACCAAGCTACGCGACCCGATGGAGATCATCGCGGACGTTCTGGATAAAACCGGCGGCGACGTGACCAAGACTAGCGGGCTCCTCGGCATGGAGTCGCGCAAGGTCCTGCAAGGCTTTACCGGCACCTACGGCGAAGCCGAGAAGCGTGAGAAGGGTTCCGGCAAGGCAGCCGTGCTGGCCAAGGCCGCTGCGTTCTCAGGCGCCACGCTCACTCAGGGGGACATCAACGAACGCGTTGGCTCCCGCATGGAAGATAGCGACATGCAGTTCAAGGAGGCGATGAAGCAATTCAACGCCGCCATGGGAACGCAGATGTTGCCGGCCATCACGAAGCTGATCCCGAAGTTCGTGGAATTGATCGGCCCGATGACGAAGATAGCCGAAGCAGCTGCGCACTTTGCAGCCTTCCTTATCGACAACCCGCTCAAAGGATTCGGCGCCATTTTGGCTGCCAAAGCAGCGGCTGATTTCGTGGCGGCTGGTCTTCCCGCGGCCATCGGTGGGCAGATGAATGCCATCGTTTCCGGTTTCAGCTCAAGCATGGGCGCAGGCGCATCGGCGGTGGGCAAGTTCGCCGGAGCCGCTGGGCTTGCGGGCCTCGCGCTCTACGCGGCTTATGATCAGTTCTCCAAGCTCACGGCCGAGAACAAGAACCTAGGCATTGACGACGCAGCCAAGGTCTTTGGCGACGGTAAAGGCGACTGGGGCCTTTCGGCAATGTTCACGTCACTCGACGCCAAGAACAACGCGGAAGCCGTCGCGAATCGCAAGGCCGAGGACGGCAAGGCAGCCGCAGAGAAAGCGGCAGCCGACACAGCCGCAGCTTTAGCATCGCGCGACATGGCCAAGGCCTCGACCGAGGCGGCCGTGGAGCTAAGGAAGCTCAAGGGCGGTGCGCTACCCAACCGCGGCGATCAGCCCACCAATCCAGTCAAGTAAACGAGTGCCGACAGAAGCGGCAGATGCGGGCGGATACCTGCACCGCCTCGCCACAGTCCGGGCAATGTCTAGCAACTTCGATTTGCCGCGTTGGCTTGACGGGCTGCGCCGCCCTCCGCTTTGCGGCCACTCTACCCCAGACGAGAAACCCAACGAGCAACGCCAGAAACGCGAGCATCGCCAAGCCCTCGTTACGCTGATACCAGTCGCTCAGACTTCGACTCTCAGACGTGTCAGCCGTGCAAGCCCTGAAACCCAGGAAGGCAAGCGCAAACGTTCCGAGCGCACTCAAGCAGCCGCACCCGTGCTGCACCTTGACCGTCTGAGTCTCCACCATTCCCCAAAAGCTTGGCGTTATTGGCCGAGAAGTCAACAGCCCCTAGCAAATGACCGACGTTTTCAAGCATCTAGACCCACTCAAGTGGCGAGGCCTCGTGCTGCCGCTCACGGCGCGCTCGGTTTCGTTCGCCCATGAGGACGCGCGGCATAAGTTTCAATACAAGGATGGCGAGTTCATCGACTCGACCGGCGCCAAGAACTGGACGTTTAGCTACACCATACCGTTTCGCGAGGACATCGCGACCGGGCCATATCTGAATCTGTTCACCGAGACGATGCCAAAGTTTATCGAGGCATGTCGCAACCGCTCACGCGGACCGCTTTGGGATCCTGTTCTTGGTTACTTCGATGCCAAGTGTGTAAGCTTCAGCGCAACGTCAGACGTCAACAGGCGCGACGGCGACGACATTCAAGTTGAGTTCGTTCACGCTCCAGAGATTGACGTGCTGGCGCTTGACGAGTTCTCGGTTAGCTCACTCAAGGGCCTAGAGACCGACGTGCGGGCCCTCGATGAAGAGGTTGAAAAGATAGACTGGGAGCAAGAGGCGCCACCCGAGCCGCTGGTCAATCCCATCGCAGCCATCAGTGGCCTTGGTCGCCAGGTGGAGCAGCAGGGTAACAAGCTGTCGGCAACGCTCGATGATACCGCTGCGCGCTGCGAGGACCTGGAGCAGACCATCGACCGCCTAGAGAACCCGCAAACGTGGGAGCTTCGGCGGTCATCTAGGCGCACGCGCGACTCAGCCTATCAGCTCAAAGAGCGCCTCAAAGACCCTCAGCGCAAGGTGGTCACGGTAACGCTCCGCTACGCGCAAACGGTCTCCGAGGTCGCCAACAACTTCAGCATGACCGTGGTCGAGCTCATGCAACTCAACCCGCTTTTTGCCCGCACACCGGGCGTCAAGGCGAACACCCCGGTCAACATTTACGAGAGCAACACCGGTGGCTCAGCCTGACGAGACAGACCCGCAGCTCCTGGTGAAACTGGAGACAAGCGGACGGGCTCTCACCAACATCACCGAATATTCTCTCCAGTCGTCGTTCCTGACCTCAACCGATGGGTTTGAGTTCACAACCTACGCGGAGGATCGCACCAAACTTCAAGACCTCGAGCTTGAGCCGGTCGAGCTTCTGCTCAACGGTAACAGTCAAGTGATCGGGCGAATCGACCAATCCGAGATTGGTGGCAACGGGTCCGCGGTCACGTTCCGAGGTCGCGACTTCGTTTCAGATCTGGTTGAGTGCAACGTTGATCCAACCCTGAAAATCACTCAGGGGATGTCGCTCTTTGAGGCCATTACGCTAGCGGCGTCGCCAGTCGGCATCGATTCGATCATCAGCGACGACGACATAGCGATGCGGGAAATCCGCTGCGGCGTGAAGGGCAAGAAGAGCAGCGGGGACAGCGGCATTAAGGCGCTGACGGTTGAGGACCTAAAGCCCAAGTCCGGCGAGGGTATCTACGAGTTTTGCAATCGGCTCTGCGCTCGCTTCGGCGTGACCATTCAGCCAGGCAACAACCGCACAACGCTAGTGCTCGCCGCACCTAGCTACTCACAGACACCGCTCTACGAGCTCCAGCGCACGGACGACCCAGACAAGAGCGTTGCCAACAATATCTTGGATGCGCGGGTCACGCGGGATTACTCAAGCTTCCCGACCTACACGTTAATGAACGCCAAAACTGGCGAAAGCGGCCAGGCAAAAAAGGACGTAGTCAAACACTTTGACATGTCGATTCTGGCCTCCGAGTTCAACAACGAAATGGGCCGCATCCTAGGCGCACACTCGGTGCCAGGCCGCCGCAAGCCAGAGCCGGGCATTGGCCCGCTACCGCCGTCTCAACTCTATCGGCTGCTGTACCTCCGAGACGAGGAAAGCCGAACGCAGGAGCAGCTAGAGCGAGCAGCAAGGCGCGCCATCAGCTCCAGGCTCAAGGACACGCTGCGCTACTCCGCCACGCTCCTAGGCCACCAGGACCCGCACAGCGGGGCGCTCTGGGCGATTGACACCATGGTCCGAGTCTCCGATTCGATCCTCGGCGTCAACGAAGACCTCTGGATCGAATCTAGAACCTTCAAATATTCCGCAGGCCAAGGCGCCACGACTGAGATCGAATGCTGGCGCCCCAACTCCTTTGTGATCTGAACCCCCTATGCTGATCGACGTCGCACAGCTCGGAGCCTCCAAGCTCAACCCCAAAACAAACGCCGTTGTGGCTCAGGCGGGTATTCCGACCGGGCCCGACGAGCACGAGGCGTTCGGTGAGCTTGACGTAATGGCTTGCCTCGGCGTGTTGGCAAAGCCTGCGCCCAAGAATGACAACGGGCATGTTGAGGCGGTAGTGGCGCGCGGCGTAGGCAACTCCAATGGCGTCATCATTGGGGCTCGCGACAATCGGAGCAGCAAGGTAGCGGGCGAGCTGAAGGACGGCGAAACCGCTCTCTTCGCAACCGGCGAAGACTTCGATGCTCGAGTGCTCTGCAAGGACCAGCAGGTCGCAATTGTGGTCGGCGACGACATGGTTTTCAGCATGGACCGCAAGGAAAAGAAGATCTCGCTTGCCGCGTTCGGCTGCATCTTTGAGATCAGCGAGTCGGGCGGAATCAACATCTCGTCCGGTGGCGCCGGACTCATCATCAGCGGCTCGGGCGTGAACCTTTACGGCGGCTCGGTGGTAGTGGGCGGCATGGTTGGCACGCCGGCAACCGCGGTTATCATGGGCGTGACTGGCATCTCCGGCGTTCCCGCTCCAAACGTATTCATCGGTGTCGGTTGAGCCGCTGCGCGTTCAATCTGCCGAGCTTCCAGCTCCCGATACCAGCGCTGCCTTCGCTGCCGACGTTTCCCAGCTTCAGCATCGGCATTCCGGGGCTGACACTGAACCTCTCGCTGCCGAGCTTTCAGCTCCCCATCCCGGCGCTTCCCTCACTCCCGACACTGCCGAGCTTTGCCATCGGCATACCAGGGATTCAGCTCAATTTCGCCGCCATGCTTCCCTCGTTTCAGCTCCCCATCCCGGCATTGCCGCAGCTGCCCAACTTCCCGAACTTTGGCATCGCTTGCCCCCTGGATTGATATGGGACTCGGCGTCAAATCAGTAGGCCTGTTCCCGTTTGGCTACGGCACCCCGGTCACAGGCGCGGCTCCAGCCGATGGCCCTTCGGGCGTGCGTTACCTAAACTTTCAGACGCGAGACTACGAAGTCGACGCAACCACGCGACAGCTCAAGCAGATGCCGAGCCTACGACAGCGCGTGCTGATTCGCCTGATGACACTGGTGGGTTCAAGCACCGTGCAGCCGACCTTCGGAATCAGCCTCCCTGATCGAATGGGCGACGGCTTCGAGCGAATTGTTAACACCGCAGTGCGCTCGGCCTTTCGACAGGAAACCACGATTGAGAAAATCATGCGTATTGACCAAATCTCGACCGTGAAGCTCAGCAGCGGGCGTGCTCAGATCACCTTGATATTCACCGACCTAAAAAGCGGGAATGTGGATCGGGTGATCGCGTGAGCTCCAAGCTGACCGTTGTCAAAAACGCTGCCGAGCTGCGTGATCAGTTCCTGCGCGACATTCGCCTAGCGGCAATCGATGCGGGCGTAACGGCTCCTCCTGTCACACCCGGCACGGACTGGTTCATGTTGGCGACAGCGGTCGCGAACGTGGGTCTAATCGCTCAGGCGAACATCGCCATCTCTGACTCTGAGATCTCAATCTTCACTGCCTCAACCGAGCGCCTAGCACAGCTCCGTAGTGAGTACGGCCTGCCAGAGGTACAGAAGTCTGGCGCCTCAGGGCGCGTGACCATCAGCGTTTCAGGCGCGGCAACGATACCATCAGGCACTCAGTTGCTTCTGCCCAACGGTTTCCGAATTCAGGTTGTCGGCACCTACGTCAGCCCGACCGACGGACAAGAAATTGACGTGACCGCGGTGGACCTCGGCAGCGCATCCAACACAGTCGCGGGCACGCCTGTTCGGTTCATCAGCGCGCCGTTCAACATCCTCGAGGTCGCTACGGTCTCAATCGGCGCCCCGCTGACTGGCGGCATCGACACCGAGACCGAGGACAGGCTTCGTAAGCGCATCCTCAACGTGACGCAGAACCGCCCAGCCGGCGGCAATTGGGCACACGTCCGCGAGGTCGCGCTTAACTCCAGCGGGGCTGTGCAGGATTGCTTTATCTATCCGGGACTCGGCGGCCCGGGCTCATCGCAGGCCGTGCCGGTCAAGATGTATGACAGGCCAAATCTAAACTTCTCGCGCGCTATGAATGCCGCGCAACTAAACACGGTCCGCGGCGCCATCCAGTCACAGTTTGGGCTCGACACCGAGCACGTGATTCGGGCAGCCGCAGACGAGCGCGTTGACGTAGCGCTCTCGATGTCTCTCCCGGCCTCCGCGCTGGCGGGCGGCACCGGCCTAGGCTGGCTTGACCCGACGCCTTGGCCCACGCCTACGGGCGCAGACCTCGGGCGCTGCCAGGTGTCGGTCTACACGGGCGTGACGCTCACCACGAGCGCAGCGACCACGACGACTCCGGCGGCGCTGCAAACCAAAATTGCCTGGTGGTCGCCGAATGACATGCGCTTTTACCAAGGCCTCGTCATCTCCTACACGGGCGGCACCGGCGCATGGGAGCTGATTCTCGACAAGCCTCTCGCGGACTCTACGGGAGCTGCGCCGGCGGTCGGTGACTACATATGCCCAGCGGCCAAGTCGCTCTCACTCTACGGCGACGCGTGGCTTGACCTGCTTGAGAATCTAGGCCCGGGCGAGAACACGGCGGACATCAATCGCCTCCCGCGCTCGCTCCGCAAGCCACTTGTCACCGACGCTGCACCAAGCTCCGTCAACGCAGCTGCGCTCTCACGCTTCACCGACAAGTTCAGTGAGATCAATTCGACCGCGGTCAGCTACTCAAGCCAGACCGTGCCGACAACCCCCGTCATCGTCTCAGCTAGTCCCAACGTTTTAAGCCCGCGCAAGTTCGCAGTTTACCCGGCATAACCCATGATTGCATTCTTCGAACGACTCAAGGCCATCGGTTGGGCATACGGCGAAAAGCTAACGTCCACGCAGCAGAGCGCCATCGATAGTCGTCAGCAAAAGCTGATGTCAGATCAAGTCGATGACTGGTTGCAGAACTGGACGACGGTGGCGCTAGCGCACGATGTCCATCATCCCACGCGGCTGGCGTCTGGTCTCACAATTGCTGGAGTTAACGCTGCATCAAATACCGTCATCTTCATGGCAGACGTGCAACGGGTCTCCACGAACAGGGTCGTGGCGCCAGCGTCCGGCAACTGGCAATATCAGGACTGTTGCGGGTACGGCACAAATGCGATGTTCGCGGGGTCGAACACCACGGACTACACAAAAGCCGTTTGGTCCGTCGACAAAGCCAACATGCTCAACATGACCGAGAGAACCATCACAGGGGCAGTTGTCGGCGACTTCGCGGGAGCTGGGTGCTATTGCGTTGTCGACCCGACCGACGGCTATTTTTACATCTTCTCCGGCGTAGCCGCTCGCAAGGTTTGGAGTTCTCCGACCGCAGCGACATGGACCGCTCGCGCCGCGGCCACGGGCGTCAACACGCTCAGTTCCGCAGGCGGCGGCACCGGTCGCCCGGTTGTGGCCAACAACGGCCACCTAATCACGTTCGGCGACAACGGCGCAGCCATCGGCCAGTTCAGTTATTCGAGCGACTACGGGGCGACATGGACCACTACCACGATTGCCAGCTCGGAGCCGATTGTCGGAATGAATTGGAGTCCTACGCGCGGGCTATGGGTCGTGGTTGGCAAGTTCGGGAGGGTTTGGACGAGCGCCACTCCAGGCGGCGCGTTCACTTTGCAAAACACGGCATTCAGCACTGTTGCTCCCGCCAACAGAATAACGACTGTCGTCGTCGCGGATGGCGTTATCGCTGCCGTTTATGACAATCTAGACGGCGGCGCCAACCGGCCCGGCTGCCTCTTGCTCTACAGCATTGATCTCGGGGCAACCTGGAAAGCCGTCGCCATCGATGAAGCCGAGAATGCAGGCCTTTGGTTTCTCGGCTTTGATAATCAGGCGCTATGGCTGCGCCGCGGCACGACAAACTACCGGACCAGAGCCATCGGTAACCCGATGACCGTGGCGAACGGAACCATCGGCACATGACGACACCTCTCGGCCTTCCTGCGTGGGCCCGCTCCGCAGATCACACCTACTACGGTGGGCACTTGCAGAAGGCCAACTACCTCAACCAGGGCGTCATCGATCCGCTCACCGATGTCTCGGCTGAGGCTCTCTGTCGAGCCGCAGAAGACTTGGCAGCGATTGCGCGGACTGCGCCCTTTTGCGTGCTCTCGTACACAGGCAGCGATACCGTGCCGGCTGCGCCTACGATCAGCGCAGCGTACCTGATGACGGGGATCCAAACCGTTAGCTACCTGGGCAGCTCGCCGCCTTCGGGATTCCCCAGTGCGTCACGAGTCGGCGACGGGCAATGCTCCTTTGTGTTCGCCTCGACTTACGCGGATGCGTATGGCGTGGTCGGCGCATTCACCCCGCGCTTCGTTTTGGCGAATCTCTCCGGCAGCACGGGCACGGTTGAGTGGTCGATCTCCGGCCAAACGGTCACAGTTAGAGCGCGCACCACGGCAGGCGTCGATATCGTCAACGCCCGTCTAAGTCTGATGGTTGCCTGATGGCGTTAGGTGCATTTTCCCCGCTCCCACTGCGTCTAGGCGGCTCGATTCAGGACGGATGGACTCCGGAGCAGCACGCGCGCTTTTGCGCTGACCTGGTGGCGACCAAGCGAATGGCTCCGCTGTTCTGGGCTATCGCGACGGTCGGCGTCAGCGTCGCAACAGTGGACAGCTACCGCGGCCAGAACGGCGACGGTTTAGCGTTCGCTCCCACCGCGACGTGGATAGGCATCGGCAACTTCACGCTAGACTTCACCAACAAGGTTTTCACTGATGCCTTCGGCGTGTCCGAGCCAATCAGCGTGCGCTACGCGGTCGGGACCGCTACCACTGCGCTGCTAACGCGTTTCACGAACGACGCATCAACCAAGCTATCCGTGCGGCTCCACGACGCGACCGGCGCGACCGCCAACGGAACGATTTGCATCCTCGCATGGTGACCACTCCAACGGGCAAGCCGGCATGGAGCCGGAAGGCCGACATCGCGGACTATGGCGGTTCGCTCAACAAGCTCGGTGCGGGCGAAGCCGATGAGCCATACGCTGGAACGCTCTACCGCGAGTTTCAGTCGATGCGCGGCTCAGCGTACACACGCGAGCGAAACACCCTCGTGCACGCCGAAAACCTCGCGCTAGCGCGTTTCTTCGCCCACGTCGGCTGGAGAGTGCCTGAGAAGTTCCGCGCCAACCTGACGCCAGCCAGGGCCTCGGACAAGCTAGGCTACTGGGTCGATGTGCTCGGTGTTTCGACACGCCCAGAGGACAACGAAGACGACATTCGCCTAAGCTGCTCAGCCAATTTTCAGATCGCAAAGGGCAACAGCTACATCGCGGTTCTTGACGCGGTCAAAGCCCTGCTCGGAACCAAGTTCGTGGCCATCCTGCTCTCCCGCGGGACAGACCTAGCCAACCCGCCGCTCAACACCTTCTGGCCCGGCGTTAACCCAGGCCCCGGAAGCTACAGCCTCGGAGGCGGCGCCTGGACTAGCGAACGCTCGCACGTTGCGATCCAAGTAACCAAGCCGGCTGATTCAGAGCTTGGCGATTTTATCGAGCTGATGGACGGCAAACTCATTCCGCTGCTCGACTCGATCCTGCCCGACCATGTGACAACCAGCTGGGTAACCGGCGACGGCTTCTTGCTCGACATCTCACAACTCGACTTCGATGGGCTTGGACCTTGACCGCTCTTGTAATTCAGCCCCAATACCCGGTGCCAAATCGGGAGTTTAAACTTTCGGTCACCATCACGGGCTCGGGCGCAAACTACGCGCGCGTCTGGGTTACTGCGGCTCCAGACAAAAGCGAGCTGGCCAAGAAGCTGGCAGATTCGCGGTCATCACGGGTCCAGATTTACGAGGGACTCGGTACAGCCATTCCCTTCACCGTCGACCGCGGCGGCATCTATGTCGTCTCGGTCCAGGAGTACACCAAAGGCGCCACTGGCTACGGCGGCGGCTTCGAGGGTTCGGCAAGTGGCTATCAGAGCGAGACCGAGGTGGGCGCGGCGACAACGCTTTACATCAACGTGGGCCATCGGCTGGTGCTGCCAATCGGCAAGGCTCCGGACACTAGCGACCTGACGATCTGGTGCTTCGGGAACAACATCCGCCAGACCATTGCAGACGTGCACGGCGAGACCACGCCAGCCCTGTTCAACTCGCGGACAGCAAAGGCGCGCTACGCGGCGCTGAACACAAACGTTCTAGCCGATCTCGCTAGTCTCGTAGACCTAGACTCAGCGACCGCGGCCGGCGTTATGTCGACCATTATCACCAATCTTATTGCCAAGTTTAACGCTCACCGCATTCTGGGAGGCGTGCACGCCGCGAACGACACGGACAACGTAGTCAGCACATCGATCATCCCGACATCCGGAGTGCTGAGCGCTGCCGGTATCGTGACCGCGGCAAACGAACTGCTGCTCAACATGACGCGGCACTTTCGCAACGCCAAGGCATCCGCTCTCGACGTCGGCTCGCAGGGCTACCACGCCCCCGGCGCATCCAAGTGTTCGGACTTGGCGAATCTCCCAATCTCTGGCGCAGCAAGTGACCCGGCGTCAGCGCTGCTCCTCATCGCGGACCTGTGGCGCGCTTACTCGCAACACCGGATCAGTTCGGTCTTTCACGATGCGGCAGACATAACCAACGTAGCCACAGCTTTGCCGAAGATCCCAAATCTGATCAGCCTGCATATTCTATCGCTCAAAGAGTCCACCCCCTCGATTGTGCCGGCGACCGAACCGACAGGAACCGTGCTTTTGACCCAATCCCTCGGATTTAAGGAACAGAATGCCTAGCGCCAGCTTTACCATCAACGGCACAGCAATCACGACAGGCCTTGTCCAAACGACGGGCGGCGCAACCGTCACGCTCGCGCTCGCCAACAGTTCTGGAGTCCAGTCGATTGAGTGGTCCTGCGTCGGCACGCATGCGAGCACGGTCACACCCGCGTCAATCGTCATCACGCCAGCGGGCAGCCCTAGCGGCGCCACCGCGACGTTTACGATGACCGCGGGGACTTACAGTTGTCTGCTCATCAAGTGCCTCGTCCGTGACGTTTACAACGTCGCAACGGTCGCCTACGGCCTAGTCGGCGTACCCAACTCCGAGGGCTTCGTCCCCTTCGCCGCTGGTGAGTCCACCGAGCGACATCCCACAATGGGTTGGACCGAGGCGCTAAACAACGCGGTCAAGGGCGCTGGCACCACCGTCTCGGGCTCGCTCGCTACCGCGGCAAGCTTTACCTACGATGTGCCGGTCACTGCGCTCAAACAGGTGCGGTTGCAAATTCAAGGCATGGTCGGAAATGGTGCGGGCGATGTGCTTTATCTCAAAACTCACGTGAGCCGCTGGACCAATCCATCAGGAACGGCAGTGCTTGAAGGCGAGAAGACGGGCGAAGAATACGGCTCCGGCTTTACGTTGACCGCTGCGGTAAGCACCAGCAACTGCCGCTACACGCTTGCCAACACCTCCGGCAGCACGCGTAGCTATCGGCTCGACATCGAGACCCTAACCACGGCGGTCCCGTGAGCCGAAATCTGGGGATGGGGTTCTGGATGGGGAACGTCGCATTCATGGAGCGATCTCCGGCAAAAGACATCCTTGGCTGCGTGGCCTTTTGGGACGCAGCGCGCGGGCTGGTTAAGTCAGGTGCTAACGTGACCACAGCGGCCGACCAAGCGCCCGGAGGAACGGCGGACACGGCAACGGGGCAACCAACGCTGGAGCCGCAGTTCGTCGCAAGCGACGGCGGAGGACCCTGCTTCGATTTCGCAACGGCGCGCTATTTTTCCCTCACGCACTCGACTGATTTCGACTTTGGCGCAGCGTTCACCGTGACCGGCTGGATCAAGCGAGTCAGTACCGGCGCAGATCACCATATCTTCACGCAATCCCTCGGCGCCACGGAACGCCTACGAATGGGGCCGTTGAGTGACGGTAGCTTTTACGCACTGTCAAACGGCGCAGCGGGAAACGTGAGGTGCGCATACGGGGCCGGCCTCGGTTGGCGACATTTCGCAGTAACCTACGACGGCGGGCTCGCGGCATCTTCCAGAGTGGCCATATATCTGGACGGCACAGCGCAAGCGGTGACCGTTGACGCGGCTTTTCCCGCGACTATGTCGACCGTCGATAAGAACCGGATTGGTCTCCTCGCCGCGAACGATTCGAACCCCTTCAACGGCAAGATGGCGTGGCTAGGGATTTGGAAGCGCGCGTTAACGGCGGCCGAAGTTCTGCGCTGCAAAGACTACCAGCCACGCACATGAGACGCGCACAGGTCAATCACCCATTTAGGATTTAGCAACCATGGCAGGAATTAAAGCAAGCGCACCTAGCAAGGTCATGGCGGACGGGGACACCTCCGCCGTTGACGTTGAGATAGGCTACATCACGGGCGAGCAAATCACGCTGTCCACGATACCTGCTGGCTCGACCTGGCTCTGGGGCGTCTCCAAGCCCACGGC